>Ga0114964_10002303_pt1 | contig 13323 bp, 13 predicted proteins | sample C_131016_MF_Meta_FD_92638 | JGI IMG/M metagenome (GOLD analysis project Ga0114964, IMG submission 92638) | Freshwater microbial communities from Lake Croche, Canada to study carbon cycling - C_131016_MF_MetaG | ecosystem: Environmental > Aquatic > Freshwater > Lake | place: Lake Croche, Canada... | reverse complement strand
GGATTTGAAGCGTGCTTCGGGGTTGAACAGCTGGATATGCGGGGCATAGCTGCGCGGACGTTTGATCTTTTGCGTGGGAGCCAGAATACTGGCCGTGCCATGCAAAACCCGCTCGGCATGCTGATTATAGACCTCGCAATCGAGATCGACCTTCTTCTTGGCCTCGTCCTTGCTCAGAACAGTGGCTGTGACGGTCAGTGTGTCGCCGATCCGCACCGGACGCGAGAAATGCAGTTCCTGATGCAGATAGATGGTGCCCGGTCCGGGGAAATGGGTGCCCAGCAAAGCCGAAATCATCGCTGCCGACCACATGCCATGGGCAATCACCCCGTGGAATACCGTATTATTGGCATAGTCGGGGTCGAGATGGGCCGGATTGGTGTCGCCCGACACCGCCGCAAAGGCCTGGATATCGGCAATGGTCAACATGCGCGACATCATATCTGACTGCCCGATCTGCAATTCATCAAAGGTGATGTTTTCGATCAGGTCTTGGTCAAGCGGAGCATTCATCGGTTCGGGTCCATGATCTTCGGTCACAAGGGGGATCGCGGCGCAGACTATGCGGGTCAGGCGACAGCGTGGCAGCCCGCATCGACAAACAGGGTTTGTCCGGTCATGCCCGATGCGGCATCCGAAATCAGGAAATTGCACAAGCGGGCAATTTCTTCCAGTTGGACCAGACGGCCCAGCGGTGATTTTTCGACCGCGTGGCGCATAAGATCATCGAAATCCGCAATGCCGGAGGCGGCGCGCGTCAGGATCGGGCCGGGGGAGACGGCATGGACACGGATATTCTGCGGGCCGAGTTCCACCGCCATGTAGCGCACCAGCGACTGTAGTGCGGCTTTGACCGGACCCATCAAACCGTAATGCGGCACGGCCTCGTCCGCTCCCAGATAGGTCATGGTCACCATCGCGCCGCCCTCCGGCATATGGGGCGCGCACAGATGGGCCAGCGTTGCGAAGGAATGGCATGACACTTCCATGGCGCGGGCAAAACCCACGCTGGAACTGTCGATCACCCTGCCGTGCAAATCCTCGAGCGGCGCCCATGCAATCGAATGGATCACGAAATCGAGATGCCCCATCTGCGCCACCGCGCGGTTGACCAGTGTCTCCATCGCGCCGGCATCCTCGACATTGCAGGCCACCAGCTCGATCCCCAGCGACTTGGTCAGGGGCTCGACATAGCCGATGGCTTTTTCGTTGAGGCAGGTCACCAGCAATTCGGCACCCAGTTCATGCGCCAGTCTGGTGCATCCCCAGGCGATGGAATGGTCGTTGGCCAGACCCAGAACAAGGCCTTTTTTGCCTTTGAGCGAAAACAGATTGGCAGAACTTGTCATCAGACACCTTGAGTGTTGAAAAAAGGGATAGGAGAGTGGCTGGCGGATCAGTCCGCATAGCGCATCAGGACATAGCGGCCCGGTGCATCGCCCAGCGATTTGGTTTTGGGCAGCGAGGACACCGCCACCTGCCTGCTCGAATGGTGCTTGAGATAGTCGTGCATCGCAGGCCACCACGAGCCTTCATGGGTGGGGGCTTTGGCGGCCCATTCATCCGGATCCATCCAGGCATGGCCCTTGGCGACATGGTCCATCTGGAAGCTGCGGCGCGGATGGCCCGGCTCCGAGATGATGCCGGCATTGTGCCCGCCTGCCACCAGCACGAAGGTGGTGTCGGTATCGGTGAACAGATGGATTTTATAGACCGATTTCCATGGTGAGACGTGGTCGCGCAGCGTGCCGACCACAAACAGCGGGGCCTTGATGTCCATCAAGGCGATGCCGCGGCCCTCGAATTTGTAATGGCCCTCGGCCAGCGCATCATGCAGGAAAAATTCGGTCAGATATTCATTGTGCATGCGTTCGGGCAGGCGGGTATGATCGGCATTCCAGCTCATCATATCCATGCTGATCTCGTCCTCGCCGAGCAGATAGCGGCGGGTCTTCTGCGACCATACCAGTTCGCGAGCATTGAGAAACTGGAACGCACCCCCCATGCTTTTGCCGGACATATAGCCTTTTTCGGCCATGTCTTCGCGCAGGGTTTTCAGCTGGTCGTCATCGATGAAAATGCCGAGCGCACCGGGTTCGGAAAAGTCGGTTTGCGCGGCCAGCAGGCAGACGCTGGCCAGTTCAGGCAAAGCATCGGGATGCCGGTTTGCCGTCTTTTGTGCCGGTTTGCCGCGTTTGGGCCTGTCGTTGCGGTGGTCATGATCGTGGATGGCCGCAACAACCGACAGGAAGGTGCCGCCCAGACAATAGCCGATGCCGTGGATTCTGTCCGATCCGCTCGCCTTGCCGGTGGCAATCATGGCTTCCATCACGCCCATGCGCAGATAGTCTTCAAAGCTCAGATTGCGGTCGCTCTCGTCGGGGTTGCGCCAGGAGATCATGAACACCGAATGGCCCTGCGAGACCAGATAGTTGACCATCGAATTCTTCGGCGATAGATCGAGAATGTAATATTTCATGATGCAGGACGGCACGATCAGCACCGGCTCGGCAAAGACTTTTGCGGTGGTCGGTGTGTAATGGATCAGTTCGATCAGATGGTTGGAAAACACCACCTTGCCGGGTGTGATCGCCACATCCTTGCCGACCGCATAGGGCAGCGGCTTCAATTCGGCTTCGGGCTGTCGGCTGGCATTGGACAGGGTGTCTTCGAGATCTTTCACATAGTTCTGCCAGCCTTTGAGCCAGCTTTCGCCCTTGCTGGCAATGCCTTTGTGCAGCACTTCCGGATTGGTCAGCGGCCAGTTGGAGGGCGACAAGGCATCGAGCCACTGGCGGGTGAAGAAGTCCACCATCTGCCGGTGATGGTCCGACATGCCCTCGACCTGTGTGGATTTCCGCAGCACATCGGCCTGGGTCTTGAACAGGGTTTTGATGGCGCTGTAGGGATATTGCGACCACGTCTCGTCGGAAAAACGCGCATCGGTTTCGGGCGCGGGAGAGAGCAGGTTGCGGTTCGCCTGTTCCAGAAAATCCTTCATCAGCAGCATTTGCTGGCCCGGTGACTGTCCCAGGTGCATGGCCCAATCCATGAAAGCCAGCGACAGCGAGATCGGCGACAGGCCGGGGGAGAGATGCGCGAGCTGGGTATGGACCCATTGGTCGAATTTTTTGGCCTGGACTTCCAGATCCGGTGTTTCCTGATCAGCTGCGGATTCGGCGTGGGGTTTCGGGCTTTTTTGGGTCATACGCACAACACAACTTCCGCTTGCGGGGTTTCTGGTGGCTAGGTCCGATCTGGGAAATACCACCACGCTCCACCATCGGGCAAAGGGGCTGAAAAGTCAAGATTTTTCCAGAAAAACGCCTGATATTTCAGTGATTTATTGCCCAGACTTTAGTGCAATATCATGACGTCGTTATGACAGGACCAGGACCCCTTTCCCTGTCGGTCGCTTGGGATCCGTTATGGACTTCGGCGGGATGTGTCCCTTACACTCGAACCCCAAGATCAATCAAAAACGACGGGACAGGGGCATGAAGGCTGCATGGTACGAGCGAAATGGTCCGGCGCGTGAGGTGCTGATCGTGGGCGACCAGCCCGATCCGCAGCCCTCCAAGGGCGAAGTGCGCGTCAGGCTGGCGATATCGGGGGTCAATCCCTCCGATTGGAAGGCGCGCATGGGAATCAGGCCGATGCTGGCCCCGATGGTCATTCCCCACAGCGACGGGGCAGGGGTGATCGATGGAGTGGGCGAAGGTGTCTCGCCCCAACGCATCGGCCAGCGGGTCTGGGTCTGGAACGGGCAGTGGAAGCGCGTGCTCGGTACGGCAGCCACCTTGATCACGGTGCGCGACGAACAGGCCGTGGCGTTGCCCGACACAACCTCTTTCGCCGCAGGGGCCTGTCTGGGGATACCTGCCCTGACCGCCTATCGGGCCGTCACGTGCGACGGTTCGGTCAAGGGGCATTCCGTGCTGGTCATGGGCGGGGCAGGGTCGGTTGGCCATTATGCCATTCAATGTGCCAAGCTCTTGGGTGCCAGGCATATTATCGCAACCGTCAGCTCGCCCGAAAAGGCAGCCCGTGCCAAAGAGGCAGGCGCCGATCTGGTCATCAATTACCGCACGCAGGATGTGGTGGCAGAGGTTTTGGCTGCCACCGGCAATCTCGGTGTCGATCGCGTGGTCGAGGTGGATGCCGCAGGCCATGCCGCCCTACTTCCCAAACTGGTCAAACAGGATGGGCTATGCGTGGTCTATGGAACCAATACGCCGCAGGTGACCTATGATTTCGTGCCGATGATCATGTCGGGTGTCGCTGTGCGGTTTTTCATCGTCTATGAACTGGCCCGCGAGGCGCGGCTCGAGGCCATTGCGACATTGACCGGCTGGCTGGAGCAGGGGCTATTGCAGCACCAGATCGCCGCAGAATTCCCGCTCGATGATATTGCGCTGGCCCATGAAGCGGTTGAAAGCGGCAGGCTGGTCGGCAATGTCGTAATTTCTTTACCAGATTGATATAGGACTTGAAACAAGCCCGCGAACAACCACATAGGTTGTTGGTATCCGACACTTGAATTCCCAACGCCGATTGCAAGGAAATACCATGTCCAACGAGAATACACGCCACGCCGACCACAAGATCGAACCGCTGTTTACCGACCGCTGGTCGCCGCGTTCTTTCACCAATGAGGCCATTCCTCTGGCCGATCTGAATGCGATGTTCGAGGCGGCACGCTGGGCACCGTCGTCCTACAATTCGCAGCCATGGCGCTTCGTCTACGCGCTGAAGGGCGGCAAGGGTTATGACACGATGCTGTCACTGCTCAATCCCTTCAACCAGTCCTGGGCCAAGGAAGCGGCTGCTCTGGTGTTCGTGCTGTCGAAAAAGACCATGATGGTGCCGACCTCGCCCGATCCTATGCCATCGCGCAGCCATTCCTTCGACGCCGGTGCAGCCTGGGCGCAGCTGGCCCTGCAGGGCACCAAGCTCGGCTGGATGTCGCATGCGATGGTTGGTCTGGATTTCGACCGTGCCGTTGCCGAATTGCATGTGCCGGAGGGCTATGCTGTTGAAATCGCCATTGCCATCGGTCGCCGTGGCCCAAGAGAGGCTCTGCCCGAAGGCATGCTGCGTGACCGCGAAGTGCAGAGCGGCCGCACCCCGATCAGCGAACTGGTATTCGAAGGCGTCTTCAAAGCCTGATGAGACGCGTGGCGGCGGGTTCGGGGGTCACAGACGCCCCGCAGCCCGCCGCTGCTCATAGGATTGCAGATGCACCATGATGATCTGGTGCAGACCGGCATCCAGCTCGTGTGCAAGGGCTTTTGCAAGCATGAAACCGATAATGTGATCGCCCTCGGTCGGGCCCTTGCGCTCGATATCGCGCAGCATTGATGCGGTGTAAGGTGATTGCGGATTGGCCAGAATGGCGCGGTATTCGGCCATGAAGGCATTGGAGGGCTGGTGCCCTTCACACGCGGCAATCGCCGCATTGGTTTCAAAAAAGGCTGTCATCAACGCACTGCCTGACGGGGTGCGGGCGATTTCACCGACGCTGGCGCGCATGCAGCAGGTCATGCCGGCAATGGTGGACAGGTGCACCAGCTTTTCCCACATCACCTGCATGATGTCGGGGGAGGCGGTGGCGACAATCGAGGTTGTATCCAGAATGGCTTTGAGCGCCAGCACCCGCTCGCTGAGCTGGCCGGTCTGTTCGCCGAAAATCAGGTAACGCCAGTCATTGAGATGCTTGATCGTGCCGTCCTCGGTCAGGGTGGCGGCAATTTTGGCGACGCCGCCGAGCACGCGGGCGGATCCGAACCGCTCGTTCAATGTCTCGAGATGTGACAATCCGTTCAGGATTGGCAAAATCATGGTTTGCGGTCCGACGGCAGGAGCAATCGCCACCATCGCCGTTTCGAGATCATAGGCCTTGCAGCTCAACAGCACGAGATCGAACGGCTCGCAACCTTCGGCACTGGTGATGGTGTTGACGGGGGTGGCGTAATTCCCATAAGTGCTTTCGATCCTCAGCCCGTTGTCCTGCAGCGCTTTCGCGCGTGCCGGACGGACCAGAAAGGTCACGGGCGTGCCCGCTTCGATCAGTCGGCCACCGAAATAGCCGCCCAGTGCCCCCGCGCCCAGACATAAAATCCGCATGTGCCGTCTCCCCCTAAAGTGTCTGCCCGCGCATAGGCTGGCGGGTGTTGTCTTTTCATTTGAGGGCCATTAGAGCCTCCGTTTCGGGCGGAAGCAAGCCAACAAAACACATGACAGATCAGCCTGTTGGATGACTTGACCTCGCAATTCCGCAGGGCAAGGATAAGGCAGTGAACAATAAAGGATAAAGCCGATGGCTGCTTTGGGGTTGGATAAAATCATTGCTGTGGCGGGCGCGGGAGCCATGGGCTCGGGCATTGCGCAGGTGGCAGCTCAGGCTGGCCATCAGGTTCTGTTGTTCGACAGCGTGCCCGGTGCGGCCCTCAAAGGCCATCAGCGCATTGCCGCAGGGCTGGAGGGACAGATCAGCCGCGGCAAGATGACCCGGGAAGCTGCCGAGGCGCTGGTCGGGCGGGTGCATGTGTCTGAAAATCTTGACCAGTTCGGCAAGGCCTCCCTCTGTATCGAAGCGATTGTCGAGCGCATGGACATCAAGCATGCCTTGTTCAACGAGATGGAATACCGGGTCGGTCCCGATGTCATTCTGGCCAGCAACACCTCCTCGCTGTCGCTCACCGCTTTGGCGCGCGGCCTCAAACATCCCGAACGCGTGGTGGGGATGCACTTTTTCAATCCTGCGCCGGTGATGAAACTGGTCGAAGTGGTCTCGGGTGCAGCCACCGATCCTGACGTTGCACAGATCACAGCCGACACCGCCCGTGCCTGGGGCAAGGTGGCGGTACATGCGCGTTCAACCCCCGGCTTTATCGTGAACCGTGTGGCGCGTCCCTTTTATGCCGAGGCCTTGCGCCTGTTCGAGGAAGGCTGTGCCGATGCTGCCACTCTGGATGCCTTGTTGGTGGAGGGAGCGGGTTTCCGGATGGGCCCCTTCGCCCTGATGGATCTGATCGGCCATGATGTCAATTTCGCCGTCACCAATGCGGTGTTCAACGCCTATCATCAGGATCCGCGCTATCGGCCCTCACTGGTCCAGCAGGAATGGGTTGAGGCTGGCTGGCTGGGCCGCAAGTCCGGGCGCGGTGTATTCTCCTATGCTGCAGACGCCGCCATGCCGGATCCGCAGACCGAAGCCGTTCTGGCCGCAGGCGCCTTGCAGCCTTTCGATCCTGCCCTGGTCCAGCACGAGGGTGTGATTGTCGCCCGGACCGATGGTCGCACGGCGGCGCGTCGGGGTTTGGACAGCGGCAAGCCGGTGATCCTCTATGATGCGATGACGGGGGAGGGCGGCAAGCGTGTGGCCCTGACGGCCTCGCCCGATGTCGAGGCCGAGCCATGGAACGAGGTGGTCGGCAGGTTCCAGAGCTTGGGCTTGCATGTCAGCCGGATCAAGGATCTGCCCGGCATGGTGGTGATGCGCACCATTGCCATGATTATCAATGAAGGCTTCGAGGCCGCCTTGTGCCAGGTTGCGACCTCCGAGGATATCGACCAGGCCATGCAATTGGGCGTCAACTATCCTCGCGGTCCGTTCTTCTGGGCACAGCACTTCGGATGCGGTGAAGTGCTTGCCGTGCTGGATGCCATCCAGGCGGCCACCGGTGATCCGCGCTATCGCGCCTCGTTCGGCTTGCGCCATGCCGCCGATCTGGCACGGTTGCAGGCCTGAACATAAAAAAAGGCGGCCTCGCGGCCGCCTTTCAGGTCTGATGATCCGTCTGATCAGAACGGATTCCAGGTCGATTCCGGTGTAAATTTCAGATAGCCGATATTGACCCCCAAGCGGGCGCCGACGCCCGAGCTGATGGGCACCAGAACGATGTCATCCGAAATCAAGGCGGTCATCGAGAAGCCGCCGACCACATAGGCCGAACCGTCAACCCCGCCGAAGCGTTGGTAGATGGCTTCGGTATTGGGCAGTTTGTAGACCAGCATCATGGTGCGCGAACCATCGCCGCCGAAATCGAAGCCCAGCGACGGACCTTGCCAGAACACTTTCTTGTCTCCGGCATTGCGGGTGTAGAGCGTGCCTTCGCCATAGCGCAGGCCGCCGAAAAATGCGCCGCTGGCTTCCTGTCCCAGAATATAGCCGTTGGGCTGACCCCAGCGCTTGGTGGCTTCCTCGATCGCTTGGGCGAGGCCGCGCGAAATACTGCCGAAGAATTTATGGCCGGAATCCACCAATTCCTGCGAGGAGAAGGCTTTTGGAGCAGGATCGGGCCTGGCACTGCTTTGTGCCTGCGCGCTGCCAAACGGGATAGCGCCCAGTGTCATGGCCAAAGCCATCACCAAAGCAAGCATCACGGACGGGGTGCGGGATGTGAGATGACGCAGGGTCATGCTGCTGATCCTTTTCGGTTTGGCATTACATTCAGGAAGCAACCTTAAACGGGGCCGATTAAACAAGAGATGAACACGCGAATCACTGATCGGCAGAATCGGGCACAAAGCCAGATTGTGCAAGCCTTTCCTCGCGGTGTTTCGGGCAGAACCGAGGCCGATTCTAACCGTATTATGTTGGCCGGTCCTACCCGAATTGCGAAAGTGCGACTGGCAGCCGCGGTGTTTTTGCCTTTTGTTAATCGGCTTGTGCCAGAACAGGGCCACAAAGTCACCGCCGGTGAAGGATGAAGAGATGACCCAGATCAATCTTGATGCGCTCGACCTCGGGGCCCTGCTGTGCAGCCGCGTCTGTCACGATGTGATTTCGCCGGTCGGGGCCATCGTCAACGGTCTGGAAGTGCTGGCGGAAGAAAAAGACGAATCCATGCGCGAATTCGCCCATGATCTGATCCGTAAAAGTGCCACCCAAGCCTCGGCACGGTTGCAGTTTGCCCGTCTGGCTTTCGGCGCGGCCGGTTCTGCCGGCGCGGTGATCGATCTGGGGGATGCCGAGCAGGTGTCGCGCGGTTTTTTCAGTGACGAGCGCACCAAGCTGCTCTGGAAAGCGCCGCGGGCTCTCCTGCCGAAAAATCAGGTCAAATTGCTGCTCAATTTGCTGGTCATCGCCCAGGGCATGATCCCGCGCGGCGGTACGGTCACCGTCAATCTCGCCGGTCAGGGAGATGACGTGCGCATCACGGTGCTGGCAGCAGGAACTCTGGCCCGGATACCGGCGCAGGTGCCGTTGCTGCTCAAGGGCGAAAGCGAGACCGGAGCAGTCGATTCCCATGCGATCCAGCCCTATTATGCCGGTTTGGTCGCCCGCGCCGAACAGATGGTTGTCGATCTCGCGCTTGAGGGCGAGACCGTGACCATGACGGCCCGCAAGGCCTAGTTTTTTCCATTCCACCCCATCCAGGCCATAAAAAAACGCCCCCAAAGGGGCGTTTTTTCTATCTGGTCTTGCGGCAGGCGATCAGGCCGGCATCCGCAGGGCCTCGTCATTGGGCTCGCGCAGCACATAGCCACGGCCCCAGACGGTTTCGATATAGTTCTTGCCCTTGGAGGCATTGGCCAGCTTTTTGCGCAGCTTGCAGATGAAGACGTCAATGATCTTCAGTTCAGGCTCGTCCATGCCGCCATAGAGATGGTTGAGGAACATTTCCTTGGTCAGGGTTGTGCCCTTGCGCAGGCTTAGCAGCTCCAGCATCTGGTATTCCTTGCCGGTCAGATGCACGCGCTGGCCTTCGACCTCTACGGTTTTCTGGTCGAGATTGACCAGAAGCTCACCGGTTTCGATCACCGATTGGGCATGGCCCTTGGACCGGCGCACAATGGCCTGGATACGTGCGATCAATTCGTCCTTGTGGAACGGCTTGGTCAAATAGTCATCCGCGCCGAAGCCCAGACCACGTACCTTGTCCTCAATTCCCGCCAGACCCGACAAAATCAGGATCGGTGTTTTGACCCGCGCCACGCGCAAGGTCCGCAACACTTCATAGCCTGACATATCCGGCAGATTCAGATCCAGCAGGATGATGTCGTAATCATAAAGCTTGCCGAGATCGACGCCCTCTTCGCCGAGATCGGTCGTGTAGATGTTGAAGCTCTCCGTCTTCAACATCAACTCGATGCTTTGTGCGGTTGCGCTGTCGTCTTCAATCAGCAAAACGCGCATATTTTTTCCCCAAGCTAAGCCAACAACCATGCCAAAGCACACCCGCGGCGATTCAAGTTTCGTCCGGACCAATTTGTCCGGTGATTCGATCTTATGTCGGTAATGGTTAACAAAGGGTGATTCTGCGCCGCAAGTCTTAATCTTTGCCGAGACGATTTTTTTTTCATCAAGTCCAAAATGAGGCCTATGCACAAGAAAAGTAATAACGCGTCTTTACACACATTAATGGTAATGGCGTTTCGCAACAGTTCCGACACATTTTTAATCCTTGCCTCGGGGCATTTTCATCGGATCGGCGCCTTGGAAATCGCTTTTATTCTTCAAAATCAGAGTATTTGGTAACGAAACATCAAGAACATCCCTGCATGATCACCCCAGAAGGCGCGCATGGGTCACGCCGTACCGGATGCTAGAGTGAAAGTCAGGATGCCATCATGAAAGCACGTGATAGCCTCATACGTTTGAAGCGGTTTCAGGTTGACGAGCGTCGTCGCCGGTTGGGCCAGATCGAATTGATGATCAATGATTTCGAGCGGATGGCCCAGGACCTCGAACGCGAGATCAAAGCCGAGGAAGAGCGCAGCGGCATCAGCGATCTCGCCCATTTCGCTTATCCGACCTATGCCCGCGCGGCGGCAACCCGCCGTGACAACCTCAAATGCTCGGCCGAGGAATTGCGCGGCCAACTCGATGATGCCCGCCTGCTCTATGAAGACGCATTGGAAGAGCTCAAGGCTCTCGAGCAGCGCGATGACCGCGAACGGGCTGAAATCCGCGCGCAGGCCTGAACCTCCATAGGTTTGACGATCTAGTCCAGCAATAACGGGATCTGCGGCGCGCAATCGGCGGGATAAAGGCCGATGGCGCGCGGATCATCCATCACTTCCAGAGCCAGTTGGTAGGGAACGAAACCGCTCGCGCGGTAAAAGCCCAGAGCGCGCGGGTCATCCATCTGGCAGGTGTGGACAATTATCCGCCCGATCTGGCGGGCCGCCACGCAACCGATTGCGTGATCCAGCATGGCCTTGCCCAATCCCTGTCCGCAAGCCTGCGGGATCAAGCCCAGATAGGCCAGTTCGGCTTCCTGCTCGTTCCGGCAATCGACCTCGCACAGACCGATATCGCGGCCGCCTTGTATGACAATGAAGGCCAGATTGGCCGGATCATCGAGAATGGCCATCACCTTGGCCTTTGGCATCAGCAGTCTCGAAAACCACAGCCATGGTGCGCCGATCTGCCGGAAGATCTCCCGATAGCGGGGATAGGCTTGCCCCGTGACCTGTTCGAAGTGCAGGTCATGCCCGACGCCGGTGGCCTGCCGCACCAGCGGTTCCATGGCCAGATAGGTCACAAGCGTAGCCAGCTTGCCTTTGGGCAGCGGGGTCACGCCATTGTCGAATATGGAATAAACGGGTGTTGTGGTCATCGATTTGACACTCTTTTCACCGACAAGCGAACAGCGCCCGAGAGCGGTTCGTGATTAATAAAACCTTTTTTGCATTCTGTCGGGATTATTGGCAAATATCCTTGCGAAAAGGCAGGGTGACGTGCAGTGATAGCGGGCAAGAAACCGAAGCGGGGCTGATATTCAAGCATGAAACGCATCAAGGATTATTTATGGCCTTTGGCCGGTTTGGCCGCGGTCTGTTTTTCCGGCTGGTTGCTCTATCAGGAATTGAAGGGCATTTCGGCCGATGCCGTGCTGGCCAGTCTTGCGGCAATCCCTGCCCAAAGATGGGCTCTGGCTGTGCTGTCGACGATGGTCGCCTATGGTGCACTGGCCTGGTATGACCGGATCGCCCTGATGCATCTTGGCCATAAATTGGGTTGGGGCTTTATCTCTGCTGTTTCCTTTTCCACCTATGCACTGTCGCACAATATCGGGGCCTCGATGTTTTCGGGTGCGGTGGTGCGCTACCGCGCCTATTCCAGCAAAGGGCTGACCGGACCTGAAGTGGGTGTGCTGGTGGCCTTGTGCTCCTTCACCTTCGGGCTTGGCTCCGTGTTATTGGGCAGTTTTGTACTTCTGTTCGAACCCGAACTGGTACTGGCTTTGTTCGATGCACCGTTATGGACGGCGCGCGCTGTCGGCGGTGCGATGCTGGCGGGTGTCGCGCTTTATGTGGCGGGATCGCTGCTGCACTTCAAACCGTTCCATATCGGGACATTCCAGATTTTCTATCCGCGTCCCGCCATTGTCGTGCGCCAGTTGCTGGCCGCACCGCTGGAATTGCTGGGCGCGGCGGGCATTATCTATTTTGCGCTGCCTGCCGATGCCGGGGTCAGTTTCTTCGCGGTGGCAGGGGCTTTTGTGGCCTCGTTTTCGGCGGCCCTGTTGTCGCATGCGCCGGGCGGATTGGGCGTGCTGGAATATGTGTTCGTCAAAGTTCTGCCGACGCTGGACCGTGCCGATGTGGTGGCCGCCCTGCTGGTGTTCCGTCTGCTCTATCTGATTGTGCCGCTGGTGTTTGCCATTGTGATGGTGGTCCTGTTCGAGCGCGCCCGTTTGGCTGAAACCTTCAACAAATCGTGAAGCGACAATAAAAAAGCAGACCAAAGGGCCTGCTTTTCAATCATCCGATGGTTGGCTTCAGCGATAGAGCTGGATCCGTGTGGTGCGCAGTCCGGCCAGGCCGTGCTCGTCGATCGAGGATTGCCACGACAGGAACTCGTCCACCGTCAATGTATAGCGCGAGCAGGCTTCCTCGAGGCTGAGCAGACCCCCGCGCACGGCGGCGACAACCTCGGCCTTGCGGCGGATGACCCAGCGGCGGGTGTTGGAGGGCGGCAGATCGGCCACCGTCAACGGTGCTCCGTCCGGACCGGTCACAAATTTGGCCTTGGGGCGATAGGGATCAGTCATTGATGCGCTCTTCGATACAAGCCACAGGAAGTATGTCCTTGTTATAATTGGGGTCTCTTAACATTGTGCTAAGTCGGAATTGCGGTTTTGTCTCAAACTGGGACAGGCCCTCCCCCCCCCGAAATTGGCTCTGGCATGACAGCGCCGGACACCGTAAAAGAGGGGGGTAATGCGTGTCTGCCCAATCCCCTGCTTTGCCAGGCTACAAGCTGGTTCAATCCCAGGGTGATCCAATCCCAAGGTAATCCAATTCGATGTCTGTGACGCTTGATCCCGCTGTGACTGCCCAACTCGCTCTCGGCATGGATTTGCCGGG
>Ga0114964_10002302_pt1 | contig 13335 bp, 10 predicted proteins | sample C_131016_MF_Meta_FD_92638 | JGI IMG/M metagenome (GOLD analysis project Ga0114964, IMG submission 92638) | Freshwater microbial communities from Lake Croche, Canada to study carbon cycling - C_131016_MF_MetaG | ecosystem: Environmental > Aquatic > Freshwater > Lake | place: Lake Croche, Canada... | reverse complement strand
GTAGTTGGCTGGACGAACGATCTTCTCGACTTTCCACGCGACAAAGCAGCTGATCGGCTAGGCAAACCCTTGGTGGTTGGCACTATTTCTGAAACAACTCTCAGGCGCGGTATTGCTTTAGCGTTAGCCTGCGCTTTGGTGTTTTCGTTGGTCAGCCCGCTTGGGTTGACGGGAACCGCAATTCACTTCCTTGGCCTTCTCAGTGCAACCGCCTATAACTTCAAATTGAAATCAACCGCGTTTTCAGTTGTGCCATACATTGTTTCATTCGGCGCATTGCCATGGGCGATTTATATTGCAGCCGACAGTCGCCCTCCGCTTTGGCTGGTGCTAGCACTAGTACTGTTCACCAGCGCGTTTCACTTTTTTAATGTCCTAAAAGACATGGATGTGGACATATCTCAAAAAGTAATGGGACTTCCACAACTTATTGGTCGCTCGTCGAGCATTGCAATAGCCTGCTTGCTCACAGCTCTAGGAATTGTCGCATCTGCGTCAAAATATTTGACTCTCTGATTTCAACTTTGGCTTAGGGGGTTAGGGCTTTTAGGTGTGTGCTGTTTTCAAGATTTCTGACAGTTTGGGCAGCCTGCAGATGGAAGTGGCAGCGCCGCAACAACTAGCCAGCTCCAAAATGGCATCACAAAACCTAGCCCGAAAAATGCCCAATAACTGCGTCCCTTGCGCTCGGCTTGGTCACCCGTCAAGACTCCCGAAATCGCCAATAACAGGCAGGCAAAAATTGCTCCCACGATAAACCGCATACGCTTGCTCCATTTCTACAACAGTGCTCTACAGAATTCTAACCAAATAATCACACTTTTCAGCACTTTTACGATTGAAAAATCGGTCACCCTAGGGTTCCTGCTGATGCAAGTATGTGATTGTTGATTTTGCGAATTAACTAAATTTTTGGCTTTAGCCCCTGCCAAATGTTCATTTAGTCAATTCGCTTCAGCGCGACGCCTCTGTCAGTTGTGGGCGATTCGATTGCCAAACCACCAGCGCAAGGCCGCAAAGGATTACTGCCATACCGACAAGGGCAGCGCTCGGAATAGCTTGATGTAGCAATAGTCCCGCAAAAATTGCCGCACCAGGTGGCTCGAACAGAACTGCAATCCCTACCACTGCTGCAGATGTGGTTTCCATCAGGCGGCTCATCAGTGAGTGACCGAGTAATTGAGCACCAAGAGTCAAAACCCCAATGAGCATCCAGTCATGACGGCTAAATCCCCAAAGTGGCGTACCGATAGCCAGCGCAACTGCGGCGATCGCGATTGCAGAAGCTGCATAAACGATGACTGTATAAACAGAGTTGCTAACACTTGAGCGAACCTGGCCGCCGATCATCAAGTACAAGCCAGCAGCGGCCGCGCTACCCAGGGCCATCACATCCCCGATTAATGCATGCGTAGAAGTGCCGAAGTCAACATTTACTACCGTGAGCACTCCAGTAAAAGCGATAGCTATCCCCCACCAAACTTTTGGCGGAATGTGCTGGCCGAGCCGTTTTGTCGTTAGCAACATCCAGATTGGTTGCGTGGCAACCAGAGCAACAGAGTTCGCCACTGAAGTTAGCCGAACACTTGGAATCCAAAGAGCAAAGTGCACCGCGAGTGCTAAGCCGGCATAAACACAACCCCGTATTTGCGACTTGTTCAGTGTGGAAAATTCACCACTTCGAATCGCGAGCGGAAGTGTGAGCGCAGAGGCAAAAACGCAACGCCATACTGCCATCGCTAATACGGGTGCGGTGCACAGTGCAATCACGGGCGCGGAACTGGAAATCGCGATGACTACCACTGCCATCAACAGGGCATCAATCCTGGAAAGGCGCCAGTGCAAGGCGTTAGTCCCGCTTGGTTTCAAGGACACAGTTTCTCATTTCTGTCCTTGCTAACTCTAGTCTTTGCCCGAATGGGCTTACTTAAAATCGTGGGGCACATGTACAACTAGCGCGCTGGATTCGAAGCAAATCAAACCCAGCCCGCTAGCGCAGCGTCAACCGAAGCGTTACTTCGCTTGAGTCCCAGTTACTTCATTTGCCTTGGCCCGGATTTGCTCGGCAACAATTTCCAACCGGCCAACTAATGGATTGGTGGGAATTAACTCCTGGAATACCGCCAACATGGATTCGTAGTACCAAGCGATTTGATCTGGTGTCGGTTGCTTAAACCTTGACCAGACGATTTCACCATGCGTTTCGATGTCATTGACGATTGCCTGGCCGTTACTTAACTTGTCGGCAACACCAACAAGCAATAGCGCAGGATCTTTGGCGCCAATCTCACGAATGTGAGCGATGTGTTTTTGCTTACGCGGCAACCAAGCTTCTTTGGCCTGACCAGCAATTCGCTTGGAGTCGGTATTAGCCAACACCATTTCTAGCACCCGCTCGCCAAACTGCTCGCGAATCAGTTGCTCAGTATCACTTCCATCTGGCGCAGGATTTTGATCTTCGATTGCATCATGCAACAGGCCGGCAATCATCTGATCATCGTCGCCGAATCCTTGGATAACCAAGGCAAACACTTCAGCCAAATGTGTCATGTAAGAAATTGCTAATGCTGGGTCTTCATTGTCGCCAACTTTTCGTGACTGGTCTTGATGCAGCCATGCGGCAAGTGCGAAGCCTTGAGCAACGCGATCTTGGTTCTTCATGGGATATTCCCCTTTCTCTAGGAAATCTGCGGCTGAGGAAATCATTTGGATTTCACCATTGCTGGGATTGCTCACTCAGGCTTACATCCTTAAGTTACCAGCAGGCTCTGACACATTTTCGCAGTAGTTTCTTGATTCAGACTCGACTTATTACGATAGAGGTCACAAGTAAGTGCCAGACCCAGGAGGCAACAGATGACTGAATACATCTTGCAACTTCAATGCGAAGACCAGGCAGGCATTATTCATGCGGTTTCCAGCGGCTTACTCGATTGCTCAGCAAATATTGTTGAGCAGGCTCAGTTCAGTGATCCAGATACAAATCAGTTCTGCTTACGCACTCGTTTTGAAACAGACCAAGACAGCCTAGAAGCTGTTCGGTCTGCATTGCTGTCTCACGTTGATCGTTTTGCACCGCGACTTGATTTACGACATAGCCATGACCATAGACGAATGCTGATTATGGTATCTAAGTTCGAACACTGCCTTGAAGACTTGCTTTACCACTATTCAAATGGCGACTTGCAGGTTGACATTCCAGCCATTGTTTCAAACCACGAAGACGCTCGGGCACTCGCCCAAGCGCATGGTATCGAGTTCATTTACCTGCCGGTGACGCCTGAAACCAAGCGGGCCCAGGAAGAAAAACTGCGGGAACTCGTTGACCAGCATCAGGTGGACATCGTGGTGCTGGCCCGATACATGCAGGTTCTCTCACCGGAGCTTTGTAACAGTTTGCCGGGTCGAATTGTGAATATTCACCATTCATTCTTACCGGGGTTCGTCGGCGCAAAGCCGTACCATCAGGCATATAAGCGTGGCGTCAAGATGATTGGTGCTACTTCACACTTCGTCACTGCCGACTTAGATGAAGGTCCCATTATTGAGCAGGACATCCAGCCAGTTGGCCATGCACAGACTGTTGAGAACCTGATTAGCATCGGTCGTGATGTTGAGCGTCGAGTGCTATCGCGCACTGTAGATCTGCTGGCTCAGGATCGGGTCTTCCAAGTTGGCCGACGCACGGTCATCTTTTCTTAACTAGCTCATAATCTGAGCACAAACCGCAAAAAAACCCGCTGCAAACTTAGATAAGCCTGCAGCGGGTTCTTTGTTGAATCAATTAAAGACTGGTGACAACCTCATCGTGACTTAAACGTGGATTACGACCAAACCAAGCATCTGCTCCTGGATGTCCGATGTTAATTACGGCAATTGACTTCAATGTGGTGCCAGCTAGCAAATCCGCATCGACCCCAGCGGCATTAAATCCAGTCATCGGGCCTGCAGCTAAACCGGCTGCGCGCACACCGATGATGAAGTAGCCGGCCTGCAACCAAGCCTGCGCTTTGGCGAAAGCCTCGCGTGTTTCATATTCAAGGAAGAAGTTCTTTGCCTGAGGAAATTAGGCAAAACTCGCTCGATGTTCTCATGGAAGTCAGTGTCGGCAGCCAAAATCGCAACAAGTGGAGCAGCGGCGGTCTTTGCCTTATTGGCATCGCCTAAATGCTCAATCAACCGTGCTTTAGCCTCTGGTGATTCAACAATTACTACCCGAAGCGTTTGTGCGTTGAACGCAGTGGGTCCCCACTTAATCAGGTCGTAAATGGCTTCAACTTGTGCTTTAGAGACACCTTCGTCGGTAAAAGTATTCGCAGTGCGTGCTTCACGAAACAACAGGTCAGCCGTTGCGTCATCCAACACGATTGAGTTTGCTGATTCAGCGGGTATAGACATTTATTTTCTCCAGGTTTTGGTGTGTTTGAGGTTCAACTTACAGGCGGCCAGAATTATTCCCAAACAGACTTTTTTCCGGAGTTTTTGACAGCTCAAAATCAAGCGAATTTAAGTCACCTCTGCCAGACTTTAGGCATGGACTACAAAAACCTGATCACCGGCGATGGAAAGTGCATCGACTATTTCGAATTCAACAGCAGCGCTTCAGATGTGCTGATCTACCATCCCGGCACTCCCGCCGCCGGTCCGATTACCAATGAGGTTGCCGAGGCAGCGCTTAAATACAATTTTCGAGTTATTGAATTAATCAGACCCGGTTACGGTCAATCCAGCAGAATGCCAGGGCGCACGGTTGCCGATGTTGCCACACTCACCGCTGAGCTCGCTGACCACTTGAATATTGAAAAGTTTGTTTCCATGGGCTGGTCAGGCGGAGGTCCGCATGTATTAGCCACCGTTGCCCTACTTCCTGATCGTTGCATCGCTGGCATGTGTCTAGCTGGGGTTGGTATGTACGGACAATCTGATTTGGACTTCCTAGCTGGAATGGGCCAAGACAATATTGACGAGTTTGGCGCCGCCGCCGAAGGAGAAACTCAGTTGCGGGCCTACCTCGAACCGATTGCCGATGAACTCAAAGACATCACGGGCCAAACAATTGTGGACTCGATGCGCAGTTTGCTACCTGTGGTAGACCAAGAATCACTAACCGGCGAACACGGCGAGGAAATGGCTTCAGTATTCCGCTGGGCGGTTTCGACTGGCGTCGACGGCTGGCTCGATGATGACATTGCCTTTGCGAATCCTTGGGGATTCAATCTTTCCGACATTGTGCGCCCAGTAACCATTTGGCAGGGGTCCGAAGACCTTATGGTGCCATTCGCGCATGGACAGTGGTTGGCTAAGCACATTCCAAATGCTGATGTGCAGTTGATTGCGGGCGAAGGTCACTTGTCTATTGGAACAATTGCGCTCGATCAAGGATTTAGCTTCTTGCGTAGCGCTTTGCAATAAACCACATATTTATCGCAAAAGTCGGTTCAAGCAGGTATTTCAAGGGTACGCTTCAACTACATCGTTACCGATGTGTATCTCTCGGGCATTTGTGCATGTCCCCAAGCTTGGACAGGCATTGAAAATGACTACAAACCAAATTACCCGCACCGCAAAATCGGTATCCGGGAAAGTGCTTCTCGCTTTCGCTCTCGTCTTCGCGCTTAACGTGCCGCAGGCATGGGCGGGGCAATCTCAAGACTGCACAGCATTCGGCGATGCCTCATCCGTTTGCGCTCCAATCTCGCAACTCGCCATGACACTCGGTGACGGCACGGCCGTCTCGGTGTCTGGTGGTGCAGCTGCGTTACCCGTCTCTGCTACTTCGCTTAAATTTGTCTTTACCTCGAACTCAGCAAATGCAACCAAGAACCTCTACTTGCAATTCTTCGACATCTCGCAGGGTCTTTCACTGACCTTGCCAACCCCAAAATGTAGCTCAGCGCAGATCGCCGGCCATGGCTGTGTTACTGCGTTAGATAGCAACGGCTCAGTTACAATTCCGGTGACGGTAAGTGGAATGGGCGTTGGCAAAGTTTTCAAATACCAACTAAATGGCCCTGCCGGTTTCACTTCCGGCTTTGTCACAACCACCTACACTTCCAGTGGCAATGCAGGCTCAACTCCAGAGACCTGTGGTGGTGATGCGACGTTTATTTGCTCACCGATCACGCGTCTGACCATGAAAACTGGCGGCAACAATGTTCCCGTAACTTACGATGCAGCTACCCATGACGGAACTGCCTACATCACCCAGTCAACGTCGAGCCTTGACTACAAATTCACTTTTCCGAGTGACTATGTGAATAAGTACATCATGGTTAACTTTTTTGATGTCACGAATCTAAACCTGGCCGTATCCGGCGATGCAGTAAATTCAAGCACCACCTGTGATCCACAGCCTGCTGCTACTGGCACTTGCAAGATTGAAATTGATGCAAATGGTGTTGCCACTTTCAGTACTACCCTTTCAAATAACACTTCGGGTGCGAATTTTAAGTACAAAATTGTTGGACCAAATTTTGATTCCAATGTTGTCGTGGTAACCATCGGATCTGCGCCTAGTGCCTCACCGAGTCCTACACCGACTGTTCCTGGTCTGCCAGTAAGTGCTAGCGTGACTGCGGGCAAGGGCAAGGGCAAGTTCACCATCGCAATCAACAATGCCTCGGGACGAATCGCACAAGTGACTTACTCAATTGGCACGAAAGCGAAGCACGCAGCGCTACGCATTGCCAACAATAAGTCGGTGTTTGTGATTAGTGCCGCTAAAGGGAGTTACCGGGTCCAAGTGTCAATTGGCATTTTCAAAATTACAAAGACAGTGCTAGTCAAATAGCCTGACTGCCTTGCAAGGGCTTCGCTACTGAAGCCCTTGGGCAATCATTGCCTCTCGCAGTGCTGGGGCAAGTGCTTCAGACATCGTCGGCGTGAAGTGATAACTGTCTGCGTAAACCACGTGTGAATTGATAATCGGTGGACATTTAGCTCCAGAGCACAACCATGGGGTTAGATCTAGATAACCAGTTGAGTATTTATTGGCTAAGTTTTTCTGTACAGTCCGGTAATTGCTATTGGATCCAGCTTGACCCCAGCAGCCACGGGTGTAGCCAAGATCTTTATTCAAACATTTAGAAAGTCCGCCGACTCCGATGCCCGGGTGCATTCCAACAATCAAAACCTTGCTAGCGAGTTTGGTCACCTTTGCCAGACTGGAATCTGCCGCGTTCTCCCAGGCAACAAATGGCGCAGCGCCATTGGTGACTATTGAATGGACACTTTCTTCACTTAGGACCAGAAGGTCGGGGTGTATCCGCTTCACTTCATTAAACATCCAGGTTCTGGCTGTTGGGCAGCCAGTCATGGGCGCATGTGTTGTGTAGTTAACCGGTGTTGCGTCAGACCACATACATTCGAGTCGGAAAATGATGGTCACTTGCCACTTCTTTAGATCCACCGCGGCCATTGCGGCTGGCATAAACGAGCCAGCAAATGAATCACCGAGAAGTACCAGGTGTTTGCCACCGGCCACTGGCGCAGTTGAACATTCGTCGACACTAATTCCATCCGCGCGCGCAGGTAATTGCGCGGCGCTCAAGCAAGTGGTGGTGGTGTTTTTCCAGGGGTAATCCAATATCTGTGTATGCCCCAGCTCGGAATTAACCGCCTGCGGCACCGCGGTAAGGGCTGCGGCTTGCTCGAGTTTTACAGTCCAAGCAGGTAGTGCGCTCTGACCCGCTTCGCTGGTCGGGTTGGGTTCCGGCGCACCAGTAACACTTGTTGGCTGTGGATTCCAGCCGCCAGCCTGCACACCATTGATGCCTACCGAGATGCCCGAGTAAGTTACTGCCCAGACCATCGCGATGATCGAAAGAGTAGCAAGCGCCGGCCTTGACGAAGACCTGGAACTCCTTGTAAGCGCGGACTTCTTCTGCGCAGGAAGTGGAATTCGAAGAAATGTTTTTTCGATTAGGAAGTAACTCAGGATTGAAATTGGGAAGCAAACTGCAAGTCCAATTATTCGCTGCCACGAACTGTCCATCCAACCAAGGCGTTGAGCAAAAACAAAGATTGGCCAATGCCACAGATACAGCGAGTACGAGATTGCACCGATGCCAAGAAACAATCGATTTGAGAGCAATCGATACATTGTGTCACTAGCTTCTGCATCTCCACTGACCAGAATAAGTCCGGTAGCGAAAATCGGTATCCATAGGGTGTAGCCGAAATTCGACGGGGACACAATTGCGATTGATCCGAGCAGGGCAACGAATGCAGCAATTCTGATGGCTGCAGTGGTGTCGCGACCAAGCCGCGCGGTTAGCGATGCGGCTGGCACGAAACTTAGAGCTGCGCCGAAAGCCAGCTCCCAGGCCCGGCTGAAAGTAGAGAAGTAGGCACTCGTCGGCTCATTGGTAAATTCAATCAGCAACCAGACAAAGGAGATGATCCCCAGAATGGTTACCGCCAATCGAACTCGGCTCTTCCAGTTAATTTTTTTCCCGAGGATTCGTAAGCTGTTTGCGCGAGTAGCGGAAACAAAAAGAATCGGCCAAATTAAATAGAACTGCTCCTCCACTGCCAAGGACCAATAATGCTGTAGCGGCGACGCAGCATTACTTTGGGCGAAGTAGTCAGTTGCCTGACGCATAAAGCCAATGTTTGCCGCGAAAAGTAGTGTCCAAATCGAATCACTCTTGATTTGTGCGGTTTGCAAGAAGTTCAGATTTAGGAAGGCATAGACATTTATTACGAGCACTACAAATATCGCAAGCGGCAAAATACGACGAATGCGTCGGAGGTAAAAAGCAGTAAGTGAAATTTTGCCTCTACGCTTACGCTTTGACTTTCGCTTAGATCGGCTGGTCGATGCTGATTCTGACGCTAGCGGTGCCTCTGCTGACTTCAGTGCGCTTAACGCGGTTTCACTTTTGCTCCGGCTGCGCGCCAAAATACTGGCTTCATACTCTTTAACCAGCAGACCGGTGATCAAATAACCGGAAATGACAAAAAATATGTCTGGACCAATGAATCCGCCACCAAAGCCAGGGATTCCAAAGTGACACAAAAGCACCAGCAGCACTGCAACTGCGCGAAGACCGGCTATGTCTGACCGGAAACTTGGTTTACGCTCTGACTTCAGTAAACCTTTAAAATAACTAGCCATTATTGGTACGCTTCCAACAATTAGCCATCAATGTCGTCTGAATCTAAATCAGGCAGTTCCTCAGCCTGAGCACCATCGGCCAAAACTTGCGTACCTGGTAACGCATCCATATCGCTAACCGCTGCTTCGACAGATTCAACCTCAGCTGTGGGTGTTTCTTCCTCCCCTGCGTCAAGGGCCTGGGCGGATAGATCTACCGGCACAGTGCCCTTATCGCCGTAGCCATAGCCGTAGCCGTAGCCGTAGCCATAGCCGTAGCCGTAGCCGTAGCCGTAGCCGTAGCCGTAGCCGTAGCCGTAGCCGTAGCCGTAGCCGTAGCCACCACCATCGAATGGAACGAAGTTAACGATCGGGCCAAGTAGGCGTGCGCCAACATTTGTCATAATCTCAACGGCATGCTTGAGCTGTCCATGAGTAGTTTTACCAAATCGGGCCATCAGAAGCGCGCCATCGGTAACGCGCGCAACAACCGCACCATCGGACACTAGAAGCAATGGCGTTCCGTCGATGAATACGTAGTCATAGTCTTCCCGCAACTGAGCAATGACCTGCTCCATCTGGGTGCTACCTAGAAGTTCGCTCGGGTTTGGTGGAATAGGGCCAGAAGTTAATACATCCATCATTCCGCGGTTCCACGAGATCATTGCATCCGCTAACGGAATCTGATTCGCCAAAACGTTGGTGAGCCCAACTCCGCCTTCAATGCCTAGGTAGTCCGCAATACGAGGCTTGCGCAAATCGCCTTCAACCAGTGCAACCCGATTTCCAGCTTGGGCGAATGCGATGGCAACGTTAAGCGTGGTAGTGGTTTTGCCTTCACCTGGCAGAGCACTGGCAACCACAATAACCTTCGGTGGATTATCCACATCGACAAATTGCAGGTTGGTTCGGATCGCTCGATATGCTTCAGAGCGCACACTTCGGGTGTTCAAAATGGATAGCGGACTCGATGCAGTCTCAGCATCAAATCCGATAGCCCCAATTGGGTTCATTCCCGCATGTTCCACAACTTCATCGAAGGACTTGATCGTGTTATCGAGTGAATCAATAGTGAAGGCTAGGGCAACACCAAGTCCGAAGCCTAGAAAGAGTCCGAGAACCAGGTTAATTTTCGGTCGAGGTGAGCTAGGTGCCGCAGGTGGAATTGCCCGCTCAACCACAGTCGCCTTAATTGGCGTGCTTGCGAAAGCATCAGATGGCGTTTCAAGGGTCTCAATAGTGCTAGCGAGCTCATAGGAAACCGCATTCGCTATGTAGGCAGCACGAACCGGGTCGGTGTCTGAGGCCGTGATTGCAATGATCACCGAGTTCTGAGGGCTTGTTCCGGAAATAGCCCCTTTAGAAATTCGGTAGCCGATTTTTTTTGATGCAGACTCTAGTAGCGGACGGGTAGTTACCAACTGAACGTAGGTCGCCATCCGCTGACTGGAGAACTGTGCGTCAGAAAACAGACTTCCGCTCGTCGCTTGGCTATTCGTAGCAACGAATAGACGGGCGCTGGCCTTATAAACCTTGGTTGAAGTTACCGAGAGCAGAATCGCTAAGAGGGTGCAAATAACAGTAGAGAGAATGATTACGCGTAGCCGCTTTCGGATAATGCGTATCCACTGCTCTAGTCCCACGTTTTAGCCTGCTCTATCGTGTTAGTTTCATGCTTTTCATCGAATATGAGGATTTAAAAGGCAAAACCCCCTGATTGCTTGAAATAGCCTAACAGCATTGACTCAATCATGAAAACACTTGAATAAAAGTGGTTTTTCTCTTAACTCCTAGTCACTTGATTTTTGCAGTAACGAACGTGAGTTGGATACATTTAAGAGAGAAGTTCCCCACTCTACCTAAGGTGTAGCTGATGTTTCAGAGCATGAAAGTGATACAGAAGCGTGTACTCGTACTCGACACCTTCATCATCTTTTCGGTCTTAGGCATCTCGGCACTTTCCCGATCCGTGCTCGAACTGCACTATGACTTGAGCTCGCGCAATGCAGTTGATGCCTTGGTCACTGGAATCATCTTTTCAATCAACCTCTTCACTGCTGGCTGTTACGAAGAACGCCACATCGGCACCGGTGTGGATGAAACAAAGCGCATTCTTCAAGGCGCGACGAACGCATTCTTGATTATCGGAACAATTTCCTTTGTATTCAAACGCGAACCTTCACGATTCGTGCTATTTCTAGCTTTTCTAGTCGGACTTGCGCTATTGGTTGCCGGACGAAAACTGCTGCTTAACCGCCTTGTTGCGGCGCGCAGCAAAGGTCAATTTATGCGAAAGACTCTGATTCTGGGTAGCGCTAAGTACGCAGACGAAATGACCTCGATACTAAACAGCAATCCGTACTTCGGCTATTCAGTAGTCGGTCGCCTAGAGATTCATAGTGAGCTGTCACTGACCAATCAACAGGTATGGCTGCGAACAATTGACCAGAGCATCAGCGACGGCGGCGTCCAGGTAATCATTATTGAAGACAGCGAGGATACGAATCAAAAGTTATTGAACCTAGTGTCTTGGCACCTCAACAATCAAAACGTGGAAGTGCTAATCGCGATGTCCTTCATTGAAGCGCTCGGGCCGCGATTAGACCTATCGTTGCACCACGAATTGCCACTGATGTATCTGGACGAACCAAAGCTTTCCGCAGTGGAGCGAATAATTAAACGCACACTCGACATAATTCTGGCGACAACAGCTACGGTGATTTTCTTGCCTTTCATGCTGCTGATCGCGCTGGGCGTGCTAGTTAGTAGTGGCCGCCCGGTTCTTTACACCCAGGAACGTGTCGGCCTTTCGGGTAAGCGATTCAAGTTCATTAAATTTCGCACAATGATTGTTGGTGCCGATACGATGCGCGATGAAGTGCTCGGAACTCCTGATGAAGAAATGACAGATCGCTATAGAGCTGATCCACGGATTTACCCGTTTGGGAAGTTTCTGCGCAGGTTCTCACTCGATGAACTTCCACAGTTGGTGAGCGTAATCAAGGGTGACATGTCGCTTGTTGGTCCGCGTCCGTTACTAGTTGATGAACTACCACTTCTTGGCGATGAGGATCATCGACGACACTTAACCAAGCCAGGACTTACGGGACTTTGGCAAGTGAGCGGTCGCAAAGAAACTACATGGAACGAAAGAATTCAGTTGGACTTACAGTATGTCCACAACTGGTCAATTGGTCTTGACGTTGGCATCTTGCTAAAAACCATCCGAGTGGTGGCCACCGGCCATGGCTCCTACTAGGCCGAGAACCAAATAAAGTCACCTACTGGGCTAAGTACCAGGAGTAGGTGCTTTCGATTCCGTTACGTAATTCAATTTCTGGTTGCCAACCGAGGGAGTTAATAACCGAGGTGTCCAACAGTTTTCGAGGAGTTCCATCTGGGCGCGCGGTGTCCCAAACAATCTCCCCGGTGTAACCGACAACATCTTTGACTGTCTCTGCCAGTGCCTTGATTGTCACATCCTGACCCCAACCGATGTTTACTGGCGCTGGGTCATCGTAATTCTCGAGAAGGTACTGACAAGCTTTGGCCAAGTCATCAACATGCAGAAATTCTCGCATCGGCGAACCTGTGCCCCACAGCACCACATTTGGCACGCCACCGATTTTTGCCTCGTGGAATTTTCGAATCATGGCTGGCAACACATGACTATTTTCTAAATCAAAATTGTCACCGGGGCCGTAGAGGTTGGTTGGCATTCCGGAAATCCAGGTCCGGTTATATTCACGACGGTAGGCCTGGATATTCAATACTCCGGCGATTTTTGCAATGGCATAGGCGTCATTTGTTGGCTCGAGTGGGCCAGTCAAAAGCGATGACTCTTTGATTGGCTGCTCAGCAAATTTTGGATAAATACACGATGAGCCCAAAAACAATAAGCGAGGAACTTCTGCCGCATGAGATGCCTCAAACACATTCGTCTGGATGCGAACGTTGTCTTGGAGAAACTCGACTGGATAAGTGTTATTTGCGACGATGCCGCCGACCTTCGCCGCAGCCATGATCACTACGTCTGGCTTCGCCTGACGGATTGCGTCCATGGTTTGGGCTCGATCGCGTAGGTCGACTTCGGAAGAACGCCAGCCAATCAGGTATTCAAAACCTGAAGTAGAGAAATGTCGCCATAATGCTGAGCCAACTAGGCCATTATGTCCAGCAATGTAGATTTTGCTGTCCTTTGCGATTGCCGACATTGACCCTCCAGCCCGTTATCAAAG
>Ga0114964_10002301_pt1 | contig 13337 bp, 10 predicted proteins | sample C_131016_MF_Meta_FD_92638 | JGI IMG/M metagenome (GOLD analysis project Ga0114964, IMG submission 92638) | Freshwater microbial communities from Lake Croche, Canada to study carbon cycling - C_131016_MF_MetaG | ecosystem: Environmental > Aquatic > Freshwater > Lake | place: Lake Croche, Canada... | reverse complement strand
AATTTTATTAATCAAAGATATTCAAAAATAATTGACATTTAACAATTCCTAATTTATAGATCAAATTGTTTTATTTTTCGATATAAGGTTCTTTCTGAAATGCCCAATTCATCGGCTGCTGCTTTTCTTTTCCCTTTATTTTTTTCTAATGATTTTTTGATCATTTCAATTTCTTTGTGTTCCAGTCTCAGCACTTCTTCTTCTACATCTTCAACAGTTTCGGCAAATAGGTAGTTGTCTTCGTGGTCTTTAAAATCCCCAATTTCAACTTTATTATTTACTGGAATAACCGCAAGTTCTTCTTGTTCTTCAAATTCAATTTCATTATTACTTTCTTTAGTGCCGTAAATTTTTTGAATGAGATGCTGGTTGGTTTCTTGTACTTTTGATGCGCCATTTTTAAGTAATTCCAAGGTGAGTTTTTTTAAATCGTGTAAGTCACTTTTCATATCAAAAAGTACTTTATACAAAATTTCACGTTCATCTCTAAAATCACTTTTGTTTTTTTTGTCTTTAATTACAGAGGGCAAATTGGTGGTTTCATCGGGTAAGTAAGATTGCAAAGTTCCAGCAGTTATTTCGCGATTGGTTTCTAAAACCGATATTTGTTCTGCTACATTTCGCAATTGTCGGATATTTCCACTCCAACGAAATTTCAATAATATTTGAACAGCAAAATCATCTAATTTTATAGCTGGCATTTTATATTTGTGAGCAAAATCAGAAGCAAATTTTCTAAATAACAAATGAATATCCTCTTTTCGTTCGCGCAATGGTGGCAACGAAATATCAACGGTACTCAATCGATAATACAAATCTTCTCTGAATTTTCCTTTAGCAATGGCGTCAAACAAATTCACATTGGTTGCAGCCACAATTCTCACATTCGTTTTTTGAACCTGCGAAGAACCGACTTTAATAAATTCCCCATTTTCCAAAACTCGTAATAATCTAACTTGAGTTGTTAAGGGTAATTCGCCCACTTCGTCTAAAAAAATAGTTCCTCCGTCAGCCACTTCAAAATAACCTTCTCGAGTTCCTGTTGCACCCGTAAAAGAGCCTTTTTCGTGACCAAAAAGCTCACTGTCAATAGTTCCTTCCGGAATTGCACCACAGTTTACTGCGATGTATTTTCCGTGCTTTCTATGAGAAAGTGAGTGTATAATTTTTGGAACATTCTCTTTTCCAACACCGCTTTCGCCTGTTACCAATACTGAAATATCAGTTGGTGCCACTTGAATCGCTTTTTCAATAGCGCGATTGAGCTTTGGGTCGTTCCCAATAATTCCAAACCGTTGTTTTGTTGATTGAATTGTTTCCATTTTATTCAATTGATAATTACTAATTAACAATGAACAATTAATTTTTCTTATTTTGAAATTATCAATTATCCATTATTAATTATCAGTTTTTTTTATTTCATTTCACTCAGCCCAACCGCTTCCCCTTTTAAAGTTCCGCTGGTACAACTGATAATTTTCACATTCACAAAATCACCTATTTTATAATTTTCTTTAGGAAAAACCACTGTGATACTCTGAGAATTTCTTCCTGAAAATTCTTCAACCGATTTTTTAGATACTTTTTCAACTAAGACTTCTACCGTTTTTCCAATGAATTCTTCACTTCTAAACCAAGCATGCTTTTGTTGTAAATCCACAATTTCTTGTAATCTTCGTGCTTTTGTTTCTTCCGAAACATCGTCTTCCATTTTTCGTCCCGCCAATGTTCCCGGGCGTTCCGAATACGAATACATGTAACCAAAATTGTATTTCACAAATTCCATCAAACTCAAAGTATCCTGATGATCTTGCTCTGTTTCTGTTGGAAAACCCGCAATCATGTCTTGCGAAATCGAACAATCTGGAATGATAGTTCTAATCTTGTCAATTAAAGTCATGTATTCTTCACGAGTGTGCAAACGATTCATTTCCTTCAGAATTCGGTTGCTTCCCGATTGAACCGGAAGGTGAATGTGCTTGCATATATTGTTGTATTTAGCAATAATGTGCAAAATACTTTCGTGCATGTCTTGCGGATTCGATGTCGAAAAACGAATTCTCATTTTAGGAAACGCAACCGCCACCATTTCTAACAATTGATCAAAATCAACTGCCGTAGCCTTTTGCATTTCACTTGCATTGGCAAAATCCTTCTTCAATCCGCCGCCGTACCATAAATAACTGTCTACATTTTGACCTAAAAGTGTAATTTCTTTGAATCCTTTAGCCCACAAATCTTGAATTTCTGATAAAATGCTTTGAGGTTCTCTGCTTCGTTCACGACCTCTCGTAAACGGAACAACACAAAAAGTACACATATTATCACAACCTCTAGTAATCGAAACCAAAGCCGTAATTCCGTTGCTCATCAATCGAACAGGCGAAATATCACCGTAGGTTTCATCCTTAGATAAAATCACATTTATTGCATCACGACCTTCTTCAACTTCATTCAATAAATTGGGCAAATCTTTATAAGCATCTGGTCCAACAACCAAATCTACAATTTTTTCTTCCTCCAAAAATTTGTCTTTCAATCGCTCCGCCATGCAACCCAAAACCCCCACTTTCATCTTCGGATTAATACGTTTTACCGCATTGTATTTTTCCAAACGTTTGCGAATGGTTTGCTCTGCTTTATCACGAATCGAACACGTATTTACTAAAACCAAATCTGCTTCTTCTAATTTTTGCGTGGTATTGTACCCATTATTCAATAAAATAGAAGCTACAATTTCACTGTCAGAAAAATTCATAGCGCAACCGTAACTTTCAATATAAAGTTTCTTCGAATTTTCCGCTTTGTGTTCTAAAACAAGACTTTCCCCTTGCTTGCTTTCTTCAATCGTTTTTTCCATCATATCCTTAAAAATGCAAAGATAGTGCAATTCCAATAAATATGACAAGTTGTCAGCCTGAGAATTAAATTTATTTAGAAGCTATTCCCGCTTTCCGTTACAAGTCCTCACAAATAAGTGTTTTTTTTTGGGATTTCTATTAAGCTTCTTTTAGTCGCTTATAGAAAACCACAAAAAAATACCCTTTTTTGCTCCGGGCTTTCCTCTTCAATCGGGGCTAAAAAGACGATTTTAGCATGTAATTTAAACTTATTTTTCATTTCAAACGCTCTTTTAAAAAGCGCTTTTTTTTGTAAATTTCATACTTTTAAAAAATCAAAAGTGCAATATTTAAAAAAATCATATACTTTTGTCACAAATAAATGCAACCAATGACAAAGAATTTAGTAATCGTAGAATCTCCTGCAAAAGCCAAAACTATCGAAAAATTCCTTGGAAGCGATTTTCAAGTGGAGTCAAGTTATGGTCATATTGCCGATTTGCCTTCTAAAGAAATTGGGGTAGATGTTGCCAATGGGTTCAAACCCAAATATGAAGTTTCTGCCGATAAAAAAGCATTGGTTTCCAAGTTAAAAACACTGGCCAAAAACGCCGATATGGTTTGGTTAGCAAGTGATGAGGATCGAGAAGGAGAAGCCATTTCTTGGCACTTAGCCGAAGAATTAAAACTAGATAAAAGCAAAACTAAAAGAATAGTATTTCACGAAATTACCAAAACAGCCATTCTAAAAGCAATCGATAATCCAAGAGAAATCGATTATAATTTGGTAAATGCCCAACAAGCACGCAGGGTTTTAGACCGATTAGTTGGTTACGAACTTTCACCTGTTTTATGGAGAAAAATAAAAGGCGGATTATCTGCAGGCCGTGTTCAATCGGTTTCAGTTCGATTAATTGTAGAAAGAGAGAGAGAAATCCAGAATTTTAATGCGGTTGCTACTTATTCTATTGTTGCTGAATTTACTAACGAAGCCGGAAAAGCATTTAAGGCTAAATTGCCAAAAAATTTCAATACTAAAAAAGAAGCCGAAGATTTTTTAAATAAAAATATTGGTTCAACATATAAGGTAGCCGATTTAGAAACGAAACCTACCAAAAAATCACCAACCGGACCTTTTACCACTTCTACATTACAACAAGAAGCGGCTAGAAAATTGTATTTACCTGTTGGAATTACCATGCAATTAGCACAACGATTGTATGAAGCGGGACTCATTACTTACATGAGAACCGACAGCGTAAATCTTTCTAAAGAGGCTATGGACGCAGCACAAGCAGAAATTACCAAATCGTATGGCGCTGAATTTTCGCACCCTAGAAATTTTGTCAATAAAAGTAAAGGTGCGCAAGAAGCTCACGAGGCAATTCGTCCAACAGATATGTCTCTCCACACCGTAAATATTGATAGAGACCAAGCTCGATTGTACGATTTAATTTGGAAAAGAACCTTGGCTTCTCAAATGAGTGACGCCAAATTAGAACGAACCAACGTAAAAATTGAAGCGAACAATCACAGTGAAATTTTTACAGCTTCAGGCGAAGTTTTACTTTTTGAAGGGTTTTTAAAGGTATATCTTGAAGGTCACGACGACGACGACGACGAACAAGAAGGATTGTTGCCTTTAATGAAGGTAAACGAAAAATTAGATTGCAATTACATAACTGCAACCGAAAGATATTCAAGAGCAGCGGCGAGATATACAGAGGCTTCTTTAGTAAAAAAATTAGAAGAACTAGGTATCGGAAGACCGTCCACTTATGCACCCACAATTTCTACAATTATCAATAGAAAATATGTTGAAAAAGGAAATTTAGAAGGTCAAGAACGAAAATACACCCAATTGGTTTTGCAATCAGGAAAATTATCAGAAAAAGAACTTAAAGAAAACACCGGTTCAGATAAAGGCAAATTAGTTCCCACCGATATTGGAACAATCGTAACCGATTTCTTGGTTAAAAATTTCGAAACTATTTTAGATTACAATTTCACTGCAAAAGTTGAACAAGATTTTGATGAAATTGCGGAAGGAAATGTCAATTGGACTCAAATGATGCAAGAGTTTTATGATAAATTCCATCCATCAGTAAAAGAAGTGGAAGAACATGCCGAAAGAGAAAGTGGTGAACGTATTTTGGGAATTCATCCTGAAAGCGGCAAACCCATTTCTGTTCGTTTAGGAAAATTTGGACCAATGGCTCAAATTGGCGCCCCAGACGATGAAGAGAAAAAATTTGCGAGCCTTATGGCCGATCAAAACATAGGAAACATTTCCCTTGAAGACGCTTTAAAACTGTTTTTATTACCTAAAAATTTGGGAGTATATAAAGGACAAGAAATTGAAATTAACAATGGTCGTTACGGGCCGTATATTAAATTTGGATCCGCCTTTATTTCGTTACCAAAAGGCGAAAATCCTACCGATGTTTCCCTTGAAAGAGCGCAAGAATTAATTGATGAAAAAACGCTTGCGGATGCGCCAATAGCAGTTTATAAAGGCGAAGGAGTTCAAAAAGGAGTTGGACGTTTCGGACCATTTATTAAATGGAATGGCGTATTTATCAATGTGAGTAGAAAATACAATTTTGATAATTTATCTCAATCTGATATTGAAGAATTAATTGAAGATAAATTACAAAAAAACATCGATAAAGTCCTTCACGATTGGAAAGAAGAAGGAATTTTAGTGGAAAAAGCACGTTGGGGAAGATCGGTAATTTTAAAAGGAAAATTAAAAATAGAATTAGGAAAAGAAATTGATGCAGCAAGTTTAACATTAGCACAAGTTCAAGAAATAATAGCAAAAAAAACACCCGCTAAGAAAACAGCGGTAAAAAAAGCAACCGCTAAAAAGCCCGTTGCTAAGAAAGCAGTCACAAAAAAGAAATAGTCAATAACAATTTCCATCCCGTCTCCCTCATCTTTTGAGAGAGCCGGTAAAAAGAAAATAACCAATAACAATTCCCATCCCGTCTCCCTCTCCTTTGGAGAGGGTCGGGGAGAGGATAAAGTAACAGTAAATGGAATTTGATTTTTTAAAACCTATTAACGAAGAAGTTCTACACCTTTTAAGCGAATTGAATTCGCAGCATTTAGGGCGTAAAATGGTAATCCATACCCAACAAGAATTTCCGGATCTTAATAAAATTAAAATTGCTATAATTGGAGTTTTAGACAATAGAGGAGATTCAGAAGCAATTTCTGAAGTTGATTTAACCGCTATTAGAAAAGAACTGTATTCTCTTTACCCAGGAAACTGGGAAGCTTCAATTGCGGATTTAGGCGATATTGAGGCAGGAAATTCTATTGAAGACACCTATTTTGCCCTTAAAACAGTGGTCTCTAATTTAATAAAAAACAAAATTATTCCCATAGTTATCGGAGGTTCACAAGATTTAACCTATTCCATGTACCGCGCTTATGATGAGTTGGAACAAATGGTAAATTTGGTATCCATAGATAGTAAATTTGATTTAGGTAAAGAAAGTGAACCCATAGCTTCAAACTCTTATTTAACAAAAATTATAATAGAAGAACCCAACAATCTTTTCAACTATTGTAATATTGGATACCAAACCTTTTACAATTCGCAAGAAGAAATTGATTTAATTGAAAAATTATTTTTTGATGCCTACCGTTTGGGCGATGTTTGCAGTACAGTAGCAATAGCTGAACCCGTTTTTAGAGATGCTGATTTAATAAGTCTAGATTTAGATTCAATAAAATCGTCTGATTCAGGAAATTTTATTAAATTTGCCCCTAATGGTTTTAATGGAAAAGAAATTTGTTCCTTGGCTCGTTATGCTGGAATTAGTGATAAAGTGACCTCTTTTGGTATTTTTAATCATAACAATTCCTATCAAGAAGCAATTTTAATTTCGCAAATAATATGGTACTTTATTGAAGGTTTTCATTACAGGTCCAATGAATATCCTTTTGGAAGTAAAGACAATTATTTGAAATACATTGTACCTTTTGAAGAACAGGAATTAATTTTTTTTAAAAGTAATAAAACAGATAGATGGTGGATTGAAATACCATTTATTTCTCAATTAAATAATAAATTAAAAAGAAATACGTTATTACCATGTTCCTATGATGAATACATTATGGCTTGCAATAATGAAATGCCAGAAAGATGGTGGAAAGCACAAAGGAAAAATGTTGTTTAACAATAACTTAATAAAAAAATATATAATAATTAGCAATTTTTAGTTTTTTTTAATCAAAAATAATTGGTTTTTATGAAAATATTAAATAGGTTTACGCCCTCAAATACAAAAAAACAAATAATTCAAAAGCATATGAAGAAGCTTATTGCATGCATCGCAATTTTGTCCTTATTAGTTAGCTGTAGCAGTTCAAGCGATAATGGCGAACTAGTTGGAGTTAAAGGAAAAAAATGGCATCCAGAAAAACCTTTTGGAATGGCTTTAGTTCCTGGCGGCGCATTTATTATGGGTAGATCTAGTGATGATCCTGCTAATACTCAAGATGCAAATACAAAAACCGTGACTGTGCGTTCTTTTTATATGGACGAGACAGAAATTAGTAATAGTGAATACCGTCAATTTGTAAACTGGGTGAAGGACTCTATTATTAGGGTAAATTTGGCTGACATGGCTGGCGGAGGCGCTGGTGGTGCAGGTGCTAATAGCGGAACAACTACTGGTGGTGGAGGAAAAGGAAATAGTATAAATGATTTTGCCTATTTAAATTCTGATCCTTCAAATAATCCTAAAGCTACTGCTTACGATAAATACATGTTTACTAAAACTGGAGGTTTGGGTAATAATAAATTAAATCACAAACCTAAATTAGTTTTAGCGACAAATAAATATCCAGACGAAGCCTATTCAGAAGTAATGGACAATATGTATTTAGCTCCAGAAGCCTCATATAATGGTTTGAAAACTATGGATGCGAGTAAATTGATTTTTCGTTACGTTTGGATGGATATTCATGCTGCTGCAAAAGCTAAAAAAGGTACTCCAAGACAAAATTTTGTTAAAGACACAGCTCACGAAATTTATCCAGATACTACCGCATGGGTCAAAGATTTCAATTATTCATTTAATGAACCAATGCACAATGATTATTTTTGGCATCAAGCTTACGGTGAATATCCAGTAGTTGGTGTCAATTGGTATCAAGCTAGAGCTTTTTGTGCTTGGAGAACTATGTATAAAAACGCATACATTAAAAAGAAAAAGGGAAGAGATCAGGTTAATTCTTTCAGATTACCTTCGGAAGCTGAATGGGAATATGCAGCCAGAGGTGGGTTACAATCGGGAATGTACCCTTGGGGAGGACCTTATACTAAGAATGATAGAGGATGCTTTTTAGCTAATTTCAAACCTAACAGAGGAGATTATGCAGCTGATAACTCATTATACACGGTAGAAGTAAAATCATACGATTCAAACGGATACGGTTTATATAATATGGCTGGAAATGTAGCAGAATGGACTTCAGATTCTTATGAAAGTGCTTCTTACGAATTTACTTCAACAATGAATCCTTCAGTTCAAGATCTTAACAACAAAAGAAAAGTAGTTAGAGGGGGTTCTTGGAAGGATGCAGCTTACTACATCCAAGTAAGTTCAAGAGATTTTGAATATGCAGATACCGCTAGAAGTTATATCGGTTTTAGAACTATTCAAGATTACATGGGTACACAAACCACAGGTAATTTAACTAAAAAAATCAAACAATAAACAAACTAAACATTAACTAAATTAAATTATTTTATTATGGCATTAATACCAAAAAAAGTTATGAACTTTGCTTACGGAATGGGGGCAGCAGTAGTTATCGTAGGAGCATTATTTAAAATTCAACACTGGACAGGCGCAAGCCAATTACTTATAGCTGGTTTATTAACTGAAGCATTCATATTCGGATTATCCGCATTTGACCCTATTGATACTGATTATAAATGGGAAAATGTTTACCCTCAATTAGTTGATGACAAAGTAAATCCAGTTAAAGGAGGTGCTAAGACAAGTTCTAATGATGATTCTGAAGGTATGTTGTCTAAGAAATTAGATGCTATGTTAAAAGAAGCCAAAATTGATAGTGAATTAATGGAAAGTTTAGGTAATAGTATCAAAAACTTTGAAGCTGCCTCAAAAACGATTGCACCAACCGCTGAGTCTTTAGCATCTACTAAAAAATACAGCGATGAATTAACTTTAGCTGCAACCCAAATGGAATCAATCAATGCTTTGTACAAAATTCAATTGGAAAGTGCTTCTAAAACAACTCAAATGAATGAAGAAGTTGCTGAAAACAGTGTAAAATTAAACCAACAAATGCAATCATTAACTTCTAACTTGTCTTCATTGAACAATGTTTACGGAGGAATGCTTTCTGCAATGAGTAACAAATAATAATTAGTTTTTTAACTACATTAATTAACAATAAAACTAATTAGAAAAAATGGCAGGAGGAAAATTAAGCCCTAGACAGAAGATGGTAAACCTGATGTACCTGGTTTTCATTGCGATGTTAGCATTAAATATGTCCAAAGAAGTCCTTTCGGCTTTTGGATTAATGAACGAGAAATTCGAAGTTGTAAATAAATTTTCTGAAGATTACAATAATAGTTTATTTTCTTCACTAGAAACTAAAGCTTCAGATAATGCTGCACAATTTGGTGTGCCTTTTAGCAAAGCCAAAAAAGTACAACAAATTTCTAAAGATATGTATGCATACCTTGGAACTTTAAAAGGTGATGTGTCTAAAGAATTTGAAAAAGAAGAAGATGGTAAACTTCCTTATGAGCAAATGGACAAAGGAGGTTACATAGATGAGAATTGGTTTGAAGGTGATGGATATTCCAAAAAAGGAAAGGAAATTATGGAAAAACTAGAGAATTATAAAAAAGAAATTACTGCAGTTTTTGGGGTAGATGTTAAATACAAAATCATTATTGAAAATTTAAATAAAAAATTCAATTTTGAAAATGTAATTGATAGAGAAAAAGTTTCTAAGAAATATTTAGCTTATCATTTTGAGGGTTTTCCAGCGATTGCTTCTATTGCCAAATTAACAAGTATCCAAAATGATGTTAAGTCTGTTGAACAAGATATTTACAATGCTTTAATTGGAAATACAACAGCTCAAACAGCTTCTATGAAAAACTACAAAGCAATTGTTATCATGGATAAATCTTTATTTTTCCAAGGCGAAACAGTTACTGGTAGAGTAGTTTTAGGAAGATACGATGAATCTACTGTTCCAACTTCAGTTAGTGTGGGTGGTGCAAGTGTTTCTATGGAAAATGGACAAGCAATTTTTAAATTAAGTGCTGGAGCGGTTGGAGATCATGACATTAAAGGTAAATTTACTTTTAAAGAAGATGAAAAACTAATTCCTATCGATATTGAAGGTAAATATGCAGTTGTTCCTAAACCAAATACAGCTTCAATTTCATCTGATAACATGAAAGTGATTTACAAAGGGGTTAATAATCCAATGACAATTTCTTTCCCTGGAATTTCAGATAATAATGTAACTGTTAGTGCTACTGGAATTAAAAAATCTGGAAATAGTCAGTACGTTTGGAATATCGGAGATTTCGCAGGAAAAGAAGTATTCGTTACTGTAAATGCTAAATTGCCTGATGGAAAAGCAGTTAGCGACAAACAAAAGTTTAGAGTAAAAGAAATTCCACCAGCAACCGCTTTATTGAATGGAAAAGCGGGAACTACTATTGGTTCTAAAGGTGAAATCTCTTCTGCTACAATCACTGCTGATTTCGGTGATTTTGGAAAAGATTATAAAGTAACTGCCACTGTTAAATCATTCAATGCAGTTATTAATAAGGTAAGTTATCCTTGTCCTGGAGGTTCTTTAAGTGCTTCAGCAACAAATGCTATAAAGAATTTAGGAAAAAACGATGTTATTTTGATAGACCAGATTCAAGTTGTAACCAACACTGGTATAAAACCTAGACTTGTTTTTACTTGTTCTTTTAGAATTAACAATTAAAAAAATTCAACATGTTAAGATATTCTTTCATTTTATTTTTATTGACTTCACTTAATTGTATCGGTCAACCAAATTTATTGAATGCAAAAACACCAAAAGAAGTTGGTCTAAAAAATGCAAATCAGTTAAAATACGACAATACAAAACCTTTAGATTACGGTTACATTGATGACCGCGATGTGATGTTTGGTAAAAGAGTTTGGGAGTATATCGATATAGATCAACGTGTTAATTTTCCTTTGTATTATCCAACAAAGCCATTGATGGATAGAATGCCTTTGTTTGATATTCTGAGAGAATACATACAATCAGGTTCAAAAAAGAATGTTAACATCAAAGATTATTGTTTTCAAGACGATTATTTTAGTATACCTCTAGATGCTTCAGAAGCTGAAAGTAAGTTCAAAGATTACAGATTGACAAAACAAGGCGACGAAAATGTTACTAAAAATTTTAATCCAAGTAAAATTGATCCTGCAGTTGACGCTTCTGCCTTCAGGCAATTAGTTTTAAAATTAATTGAAGAAAAGAAACTTAAAGAAGGTCCTGATTACAAAACAGCCGATTTAAATGCTGTTGATGTAATAGGTTACAAAATTCAAGGGTACTGGTATTTTGATAAAAGATTAGCAGAATTAAAATATCGTTTAATAGCAATTGCTCCTGTTGCTTCTTCTGCGAAAAGTATTGTAGACGCTACTATGGGTCAACAAGAAATTGAAGATGAATACTCAGAAATAGTTGCTAATCAAGGTTCCCTTTTAACTCCACAACAAGAGGATGAAAAAAAGGCTAAATTGAAGATATACGAAGAGATGAGCGCCACAGATGTACTTTTTTGGGTGTATTATCCTGCTATTAGAAGTATATTAAAATTACATCCAACTTTCAACGATAGAAACAGTTCAAAACCTATAAATTTTGATGATCTGTTGTTAGCAAGACACTTTAGTGGAGTTGTTTATAAAGAAGAAAATGTTCAAGGAGATAGATTGATTGAAAAATACAAACCGAACAATTCTATGGATCAATTATTAGAAGCTGAAAGACTTAAAGACAAAATTCGTGATTTTGAACACGATATGTGGAACTACTAATCCATAGTTTATAATTATTGAAAAACTCTTATCTAAAGGTAAGAGTTTTTTTATTTTTAAAGATTTCAATTTATGTATTTTTGCCAAATAATTTTCTTAAGTTGCAAATAAATGATTGATTATTTGATTGTTGGTTCTGGATTAGCAGGTATATCATTTGCCGAAACCGCTTTATTAAATCAGAAAACCATTCTGGTTCTTGACAATAAATCGCAAAGTTCTTCTTTAATTGCTGGAGGTCTGTACAATCCGGTTATTCTAAAGCGTTTTAGCGAAGTTTGGCAAGCCCAACAACAATTAGAAGTGCTAGATGCATTCTATCAAAAATTGGAATTTAAACTTCAAATTAAAGTCGATTATAAAATTCCAATTCTTCGAAAATTCTTTTCTATAGAAGAGCAAAATAATTGGTTTATAGCATCCGACAACAAAATGTTAGCGCCCTTTTTATCTTTAGATATAGTAAAAACAAATTACCAAGGAATTAATTCACCTTTTGATTATGGTGAAGTTTTACAAACGGGATATGTGGATACCAAATTATTGGTAGAAACTTACAAAAATTATTTATCAGAAAATAAGCTACTAATTCAAGAAACTTTTGATTACCATTCCATCAAATTCCATGACGATTTTGTTCGGTACAATAACATAAAAGCGAAGCATATCGTCTTCGCAGAAGGTTTTGGTTTACATGCCAATCCGTATTTTAATTATTTGCCTTTGGACGGCACCAAAGGAGAACTGTTTATCATAAAAGCACCAAAACTTAAATTAGATGTTATTATTAATACTAGCGTCTTTATTTTGCCTTTAGGAAACGGCTTATTCAAAGTGGGTGCAACTTACAACTGGCAAGACAAAACTAGTTTTCCAACCGATGAAGGAAAATCAGAACTACTCGCCCGTATCAATGAAATAGTAGATTGTGAATTTGAAATAATAGAACATTTTGCAGGAGTTCGACCAACCGTAAGAGACAGAAAACCTCTTATTGGAACGCATCATAAATTTTCCAGATTGCACATTTTAAACGGACTTGGAACTAGGGGTGTTATGTTAGGTCCATCAATGGCAATCCACTTATTTGATTCGATAGAACATCAAAAACAGCTGGATAAGGCTATTGATATTAAAAGATACGATAAGAAAAGGTAGTTATTGTTTGTAATTTTCGTCGTAAGTAACAAACAGATTGATATAAATATTTCTAGACAATCTCATAACATACGGAAATGCAACTATTATAGAAATAATGATTGTAATAAATGATTGTTTCAAGCTAGAATTACAAAGCACATAAGTTATAATAAAAGCAGCTACACCCACAGCCACATTTAAAGCATAGCTCACATACATTGCACCGTAAAAAAAGGAAGGTTCAATT
>Ga0114964_10002297_pt1 | contig 13344 bp, 22 predicted proteins | sample C_131016_MF_Meta_FD_92638 | JGI IMG/M metagenome (GOLD analysis project Ga0114964, IMG submission 92638) | Freshwater microbial communities from Lake Croche, Canada to study carbon cycling - C_131016_MF_MetaG | ecosystem: Environmental > Aquatic > Freshwater > Lake | place: Lake Croche, Canada... | reverse complement strand
GGAAAAATTATGTGCCGTTGCACCAAAATCTGGTTTGCCGTATTGTAATTAAACTTCTGTGCGTCTACTGAGTTCATGGTTCGCAATAGTCAAGACGCTCAAAAGCGACGCGATCGCAAAGCTCATTGACAGACGAACTCCTGGTTCATTGCTTACAAATCGAGATCTTACAAACGCGAAAATAATTATTAATTGTGGAAAGAGAAATGGCGGAAGCAAAGTTAAAATTATAGAAGTAAAAATGGTGAAACCGATTGGATCCGATATTGAAATCACGGCTGCAAGTATCCAAATCAATTTAATGAACGAGTGCTCTCGCGCTCCCAAAGATTTCCACGATTGTCCTATCATGCGTACAATAGACCGCTCCTCGTGAACGTCGGGAACCCATTCAGTTTGATATCGACACATTGGGCAAGTTGGACTTTGACCAATCGTCAGCCATGAAATGAGACAAGATCGATGCAATCGGTGACCGCATTCTAAACTGATGACTTCTTGACCAAACGCGATTGGCGTGTCAGACCGAGTTCCCAAAGACCTAATTGCGTCCCCCTGAACCTTTAAGTCTGCCGTACATATTGGACATTCACTCATATTTTTGTTTTAATCGATCTTAAAACAAAATCATGTATGTATTAATATTCTTCATATTGTGCTTTTGTGCTTCTGCTTTAATATCAATTTTGACGAAACCTTCTCTTCCCCCTTCTCCGCCTCCTCCTCCACCTCCTCCTCCACCTCCGCCTCCTCCAACTCGAACTTGGTACGCTGCTCACGCAGGAGGCATATCGTGTATAACGGCATGCACATTTTTAGGTTTAACCTGCGATCAGACTAAATTTGATGAGAGCGACTGGTTAGATCCCGCTGTGATTGCTCAAGTTATTTCGGAAGCAGGAAACCTAGGAATACCAAATAATTTGATTAAATATGACGATTCTCCTTATCTCGGAAGACCAATATACCTCGACGACGTAGGAAACGGTATCATATACGGTCCGGGCGGTCAATGTTCATATGTGCCCCCGTCATTCGAAGGATATGATGGATGGTATAAACGTTACTGTCCCTGCAATTAAATAATTTTCTTTCCGTACTTTTCACAATGAGAGCGCACTGTTTCTTTAAAAGTCTCTGGGCTATTTGCAAGCAAAACTGCCGCTTCGCGATTAAAAGGATCGCTTGGATTCGGGTATTGCAACAAGAACGGTAACTGAGTCTGGATTATATTGAGGAGAGAAAATGCAGGGCTCCAAGCTTTATTTAAAGAATCAAGGCAAATGCTGCCGCTCATTTCGTCAACATTTGGGTGTAAAATGCGTTGAATGAATCCGACACTTGGTGACCGAAAAGGAAACTGCTCCGTCAATGTGAAACGAATGTCGTACAGGTATCCTTCATAAGCTGAATCCTTCGGCGCGACCATAGTCACGACAAATGTCTTGAAATCAGTAAGTTCTCCGCCATTTTCGGCTCTAATAGTAAAACCCTCACCTCGAATTTGCTCTATATCACGAATAGCTCTGGTTCTCCACATTTTTAAAAAGACGAATTTTTTTTTTAATTTCACGAACTCAATTCAAATCTACAGGCGTCTTCCAAGGATTCTTCGCCTTCGTCTTCTTTGAGAATCCGACGACCTCGTCAGATTCTAATCCGCGTTGGATCGGCACATGCTGCTGCACGGCAAACTCTTTCCGACCCACGTCCTCCTTCAGATTATCGTCAACAATGGCACCAAATTTATTTGGCTTAGACTCGACCTTGTTTTTAGTTGCAGTCTCTTGCGTATTAGGATGCACCGGCGCAATACGTACCGTCTCGACAACTCCCCATTTTGAAGAAGTCCGTACGTCTCTGTAGAGGTCTCCAAGAAAAGCGAGTTTCTTCTGAATCATGTACTTGCTGACAAAATTCGTCAAGAACAAATCTGTCGCACTTGCAGTGTCCTGACTCCAAACGGGAAAGAGTGGAGCTGTCGAATGTGTCATAAGAAAAGTTTCCGTCGGTGACAATAAGCGCACTTCGCCAGCACTTGGCTCTTGGACAACATATTTTACAAGATCGGCGCCCGTCTTTATTGGCATGACAGAGCACCCGTAAACGGCGTCCCTCTCCAAACTTAAAAATGGGAGATTCGACAACGACGCGTCAATAACAACATGAGGACGCGTGACAATCATCCAAAATGGTATTTTCGAACCCGCTTGCGCTGCAAGTTGACCAGCACGCGCAAATGCAGAAAAATTAAAAACTGCGCTATTCTTTGATAATTCCTGCTTTGGCAATGTGACAACTTGTACACGCAAAGCCGCCGCAATAGATTTCGTTTCTTCGTCGTCCACAGATGTCACGACAATAAACTTTGCGTCGGGCATTGCGCGACGACTCCGCGGAAGACTTGCGCGCAAAAAATCAGCTTCATTTAGCGAAACAACAATGACAACGTTTTGCATTTTTTTATCTATAAACATCGCTCACTTCAATCTTTTCAACATATAAAACAAAATGGACGAAAAATTTATTCAAGCCTTGGGCGGGTCTGTCGACGAGGGGTTTGTGTCACTTTTGAGACAAAGCGCAAAATCCAGAATGCCTGAAAAGAAACGTTCTCCAAAGCGGTCTCCTCGTGGAGGCATCTCTGCTGTGTCTGGAGGCTCAAGACGCAAAAGCCGTAAAATTAAAATGCGAGGCGGAAGCGTGACATGGATGGAGCACGTTCGCCTCACTGCTGGTGCTGGTAAGATGTGCTGGAAAGACGCGATGCGCGAGGCTTCGAAAACATGGAATTACGTATAATCATCAATGACCACAAGATTCCAGCTTTTTAAAGGCTCTGCATTCGAAGTCACCTTTTCTTTTTTCATTAGAGTCTCCAAGGCGTCAAAACGTTTTTCGACAGAACTTACACCCCGTCCCTTTTGCTTTTGCAGTGCCCATTCGAACTGCAAAGCAGCGCGCTGATTAGGAAATCCCAATACGCGAAATATTGGCCTCCATTCGAAACCCCTTGTGTACTTTGCGCCTCCTACAATCTCGCCATTATGCTGCCGGATGCGGCGCGAAAAATTTAGAGTCGCACCGACATATGTGCGACGCCCCGATTGAATGCAATACACTAACCACATATTTTATTTATGAATGACTTCAGAAAGAATCGAATCGTCGTCGAGAGAACGCCCGGTTAATCGCACGTACTCGACATCTGGAATCAGACCCTTTCTCATTTGTGCGTACGCGTATTCTACGACGCATTTCTTGCCGTTTATCACGCCTATCAGTTTTGGTGATCCGTCATCGCCCAAAACGAATTTCATGGTACGATCTCTTATGGACTCGGCGTTTAAATTAACGAGCCAATCGCCTGCAGACGTAACAGTCATCTCGACACCGTACAGCATCGTTTCGGCAAGGTTGAGTGTTGACCGCCGTTCGAATTGAACATTTTCAGTTGAAATCCAAAATGGCTCGAGCGCGCTGGTCGCTGAATTCCATCTGTATGCCACAAAGTTGTCGTTATTGGATTTAGCAATAAAGAAGGCAATCGTATTGGCGTCGTGTTGTTTTCCCAAAGTCGAGAGAATACGAGAGACGCGCGGTTTCTCAACACTGGGGTCAGACCAGTAGGGATTCGACTCCATTTATTCAGTATTCGTCGAAATCGACTCTAGTCGTAAACGAATGGAGGAACTCGCGAATCTCTTTTCAGAAGACAACGTGCGCACGCTCGAAACTCTTGCACGGTCGCTAAACCTCGAAACGATGACTTTTGCAAAGCACAGTATGGTACGCGTTTCCAATGTTCACGCTGCTCTACAAAAAAAAGAATTTTTTGATCTCATCGAAAGCGAAGAGGTGCTGCAGCTTCTTGCGCACTTTCAAAAGCTTAAGCCCTTTGAGCCGAAAAACTATTTTCAGCAGTGCGCGCTCAAACAACTAGAAGAACTCTACGGAAACGACATTTGGCAATGGACATTGGACGCGTTTGAAGGAAATGGAGACGGCGACCTAGGTCCGTCAATTCTTTCAATGGTTTCGCGCGCGTGGTCCTCCTAAAAATAAAAAGAATGCAAGCTGTTCAAGTGTTGCGTGATTATCAAGCTCAAGCACCAAAAAAGACAAAAACAGTTTTGTCACAAATCTTAGTTGTCGTGATCGTAGGAATTGTGCTTGTGTGTCTTTATAAATTCGCTTACATCCCACTTCGCAAATCATCCGTCATGAAAGAAATAGCAAATCTACAGGCAGATTTAGCTGTTTGATTGGCGCTTGCGATCCATCAAAGTTGCATATCGAGCGAGAGCTGCATATACTATCGAGGAAGCGTACGCTAGAGATCCGCCACATTCGACGCCTTCGCTAATTGCGTAATTTTGAACAGCAAGGATTACATCGCTCAAGTCGGGCAGGGAGCGAGTGGCATTCGCAGGGCGCACTTTTTTTTCGCGAAGTGAGTCTGCCGCGAACTTTGCTACTTTCTCAAAAGTCGCAAAATCTGTGCGTCCTTGCTCCGAATCAGTCTTGCCCGTAATAAAAAAACCAAGGTTCTGGCGAGACGTGAAGTTTATCGACTTGGCGTCCATCTTTTTTTCTGCAACATCTTCGTGAAATATTTTTTTCAAACGAATCCATTGTCTAATGGCATCATTGATTCCTCAAATGAACGCGGAAAAAGAAGGATTGATCTCGGAAGCTGTGCTCAATGCAGAAATAAAGAATCGAGAGCAGGCCGCAGAGCTCAAAAAGAGCATCGCGTCTTTGAAAAGTCTTTTATCCAAATGCTCAAATAATCGATGGGACATTCGGAAGAAAATCGATTTGCAGAAGGAAATTGATCGCAATAATGAACGATTGCGGGATCTCACGACTTCCAAAGATCTTTTACGATCAAAGTACGAGCGGATTGAGGCGCGTTACTCGAGTGCAATGAAGACATCGACATCTAAACTCGTTTCGTCGTCAATTCATTCTTCAAAGTCGATGCGTCGCTCGAATATAGTCCTCATGTCGCCAGAAAACTCTGAAGAGTGCATGCGCCAACATCTGCGTGCCGACCTTGGTCTTCAAGATACTCCTCTTATGTTAAGTGCGGGAGACGTGTGTGACACATGCGGTATTCAAATGACCGTCGTAAATAACGATTCCATGCTCACGTGCTCCATATGTCACAAACTTCGCTTATTACCAAACTCGATGACGACGAGTGCTTTGCACGGCACAGATGTCGAATCCAGCGCCGCAATTACAAAACATCGTCTGCCCGAATGGATTGAAATGGCTCAAGGCAAAGAATTTTCGGAGCCGTCTGAAGACGTGATCGAAACTGTTGCCAAATTCTTGATTGACAATAACATGAGTGGTTTGGAAGATTATGCAGATATCATAATGCAAGAACGTGAAAACGGCCCTTTTCTGGGAGTTGTTGACGCGATTCGTCGTTTATCTCCAAAAATTCCAGATATCGAAGATAGATTAAAAAATATCAATTCAAATACGATTCGGACTGCCCTCAAGGGAATTGTCGTAAACGGAAAGGCAGAAAAGTTTCGCAAGTTCTACGAGCGCTCTACAAAATTAAGTGCCCTAATATCTGGATTTTGGCCGCCTCGAATGACAGGACAGCAGGAAGAACATTTACGTCTTCTTTACACTGTCGCTGCACCAGAATACGAGAAAAGAAGAAAACCAAAACAGACGTATTGGCCTGGAGGATTTCCGTTTTTTCTTCGATGCCTTTGCGTCCTTTTGGGGTGGGACGAATTCGCTGCACAGTTTCCAACAACCGCAACAAAAGAAGGGGGAACTCGTGATTTACTGCGCAACGAAATATGGAGCGAACTGGGATGGGAACTTGTTCCTTTTGCTGGACAATTACCGCCTCTTAAATATCCAGATGGTGTGAGTCGTTCTATAAATTTGGAGGACGAAGACGCCGAGCAGAAATCTGTACGTAAAGAAGTCGAAACGAAAATCAGCATCAAAAAACGGCAGCGCGTCGATTTTGAGTTAGAGTGCTCGTAATTTATGACGAGTACTTGCCTCCGAGCGTGAGAACTGCGGCGAGAGCGAAAATTATGTACCAATACGATTCGACTGATGAAACAAGCGCGTCTGTGTTTTCGGCAGCCTGCTGCTGGAACAAGTGCCACCATGTGTACGTATAGCCATACGAAAAGTTGACATAATTCGTATTGTACAAGCGAACGGCTTTTGCAGCCCACTTGAAAAGTTTTATGCCGACATAAAGAATGAAGAGAGGGACGTACGCCTGGATGTCAAAGAAACCGGCTGATCTGAATCCAGTTGCCGTGTATAAAACAACCCAAACGAAAACGAACCAGGTCATAGCTTGTTTGAGGATGGTGTAAAATGTGTCAAACGTGTTGCCGCAGAAAATAGTTACGTCTGTGCATTTGTCATTGGACGACTTGAAAACGTCTGAAAGAGGAATGAGGACAATGAACTTGAGTAGATAAATGCCTAGTAAAAGGTAGAGAGGAGGAAGCGAAGCGTATGGTGAGGCAATCGCGTATAATTGGCTATAAACTTTTGAGGCACCATCTTGCAGCATGTCCATAGTGCGAGCGACACCTGGGACTTTTTCCAAGGAGACGGGTTCCATTTTGTTATATGAGTGTAAAGGTCATATAAAAAAATGTGCTCGATAGTTTTGCGTAATTCCGAAAAAGTCGGTCTCGTGTCCGAGGTTCATGCTCCCCAAGTTTTACCCCAAAAATGGATTTTGGGGGCAGACGGCTACGCTCGCCTAGAGGGACTTTTCGGATTGCGCATGCACCATTTTGTTTGGCAAATCGACAATCCTGGGAGCACGACAGGTTACGTCATTGACCACATAAACAGAGACCGCCTTGATAATCGACTTGAGAATCTTCGTTTGATTTTGCCTCTTGAAAACAACTGGAACAGATCATTGCAACCATTGTCTAATATAAAGAAGTTAAAGAAGGGTTTTCGAGTGAATTTGACACGATCAAAACGAAAACTCGCTATAACTGTGGACACCTTGGAGGAAGCCATAAAAATTCGTGACTTGCACCGCTTTTAAGCATCGCGAGAACGCTTTCTTTTCAGAAGAATACTCGCGGGGGACAGATCGGCTGCAGTAAAGCCTGCATCCACGAATTCTTCCACTGTGAAAAATGCCTTGGCAGTTTTTGAGATAAAGATTGTTTCGCGCTTGTTTCTGAGCATGATGGCCTTGATTTGAGCGTCAAGAGCAAGGCCTTCTTCGTCAAAGTACAAATGGCGCGTGCTTTGTATTTCCTGTAGACGCTGGTAGACGTCCATCGTTTCAATGACTCAACTGTGGATTTCTTGGAATAAAAAATGATTCCAAAAATAATTCACCAAGTTTGGATGCAAGGCATCGAGAGAACCCCCAAAAAATATGATAGAACAAGAAAGTCTGTACGAGAACTGCACCCCAATTGGGTCTTTATGGATTGGGATGAAGAGCAAATGCAGAAACTGGCAAAGGGCACGCCTTGGGAGACGGCGTTAAACTTGACATCAAAAATGATTCAGCGAGCAGATATTCTGAGGTGCCTTGTCTTGGAAAAATACGGCGGAATTTATTTGGACATGGACATGTATTGCATTCAGGCCCTGGACCCTTTTTTAGAAATTGACAAGGTGCAAGCAGGCTACACGAGTTTTCATAAAACTGTGATGGCAGATGTGATGGGTGCTGTAAATAACGGCATCATTTTTTCTCCACCAGCTTCTACATTTTGGAAAGATTTTTTTTTACCTGAGCTTGCAAAGCGATTGCAGCAGCGCACTCTTTTGGATGATTTGTGTCCAGCAATTCATATTATACGCACAACAGGTCCTCTGATTTGGACGGCTCTGTCTGAGCATGTGCATATTCACAAGCAGGAATTATTTTACTCGTTATTAGTTTTAAAAAAGAAGGAAATCGATTCAAATGACATAGTGCTCTTAAAAAACAACGGTGCCTACGTTTATCATGCACAAGACAGTGTGTGGCTCAACTCGTGGGAAAAATATTTGATGCTTGCATTTATGGGACGCGCATGGATTATCACTCTCTCAATATTTCTTCTGTTGATTTTTCTTCGCGTTTGGTTTTGGATACGTCGTTAAGCTCTTATAAAAAATGCTTGCGTTTTTTCGATCAAAGAAGCCCGAGCCGTGCAAGTTTAGTTTTCTTAATGACGAGGAGAACTCTTCTTTAGCAACAGATTACACAATGGAAGACTTTGTCACAAGGCTTGTTCCGTTTATGCGCTTTGACGAAGATGTCGCTATAGAGTTTTGCAAGACAGCTGCAGCAGCTGCCGAGTTTCTGCAGAGGCAAAGCGAAATCCAGCACAAGAGGTCGATCCCTTTACTGTTTCGCGGTTTCACGTCTGTCATGGTACGACGTGTAAAGGAGCTTCGTCGAGCTATTCGCGAGCAGATGCCGTCGCTTTTAGAGGAATTTGATGAATTAAAAACGGAAGTGGAAGCATTCGAAAAAGACTCTCACCATAACATGTGGTGTGACGCTCACGCATAAAAATAAAAATGCCGTACAAACTTCGCAAAGCTCCAAAAAAGGATTTGTATTGGGTCGTCAATAACGAGTCGGGGAAGAAACATTCTCGTCTACCAATCCCAAAATCACGCGCAGAGGCGCAACGGCGCGCGATTCTTGCTTCTGAGAACGGCTACGTTTTAAACCGTTCACGTTCAAGACACCGTTCACGCAAATATTGAATTAAATGATTCAGGCACTTCCTGTTATTGACATGAATTTGTACGAGCGAGTGCGAATGCGAACTAGGGAGCTTAGCGGATTCGAGTTTCCAATTTTCTTTCCTGACTTTACGGGTACTATTCTCACTCAAATGCAGCGTCCTCAAGATTGGGCCATGCTTTATTGCTTCAAAAACTCTAGTTTTTTTTACAACAAGTGTCTCTATCATAATTGGAACAAGACAACGTTGAAAGACTCAATTTTAGGTGTCGAGCGTCTATCTAGCGATTGGTACGCTGTGGACATCTACGTTTATGACGGTATGACGTTGAATCACCTTCCTTATTTTAAACGCCACGAATTGCTTTCGTCACTAAGCCAAGAACACAAATTCAAATTAGTGCGCGATTTGCCAGATGCAATGGGCTCTCGAATCTTTACTTCTTTTCCCAGTTGATTCCAGGCGGAAACTCTTTCGGTTTCGCGCATAGGCTTGGAATCGGAGACGCGACACGACGCTGAGATAAAACTTCTAGCGCATTCCAGACCGAATCGCCGAATTGTTTCCAAATCTCTTCATCCTCGATGAGCGTGCTGTTTTGCACACTAAAGGATTTGACAGTTGGCAGTACCCCGATGGCCCAATGCCTTCCAGACGTAAACAAAATCGTCGATGATGGAAAAGGCGTTCCCGTTATATCGAATGGTGTTGCATAAATTTTATTAAGAGACTTTGCGCTTGCTTCGAGCACCAAGAATGATTCAGGTAAGAAAAACAAGTCGTCGCGAATAACAATGACTGCAGAATTGAAGGGAAGCTTTTTGCATACCTCAAACATGTCGTACGTGCCCACGACTATCTCAATCATGCGCGGAAAGAGCTTGAATATATCCTGATCTTTTTCGGCATAGATCTTGACAGACTGCAGACGTTGCACCGCATTTACGAAACTTTGATTGACGGGAACGTCGACAAAGATTGTCGTCATTTATGTATTGAATTTTTTATATTGTCATGAAAAATAACGCATCATTTCATTGTCCATCTGCTTCCACAATCTTGACAGAGCGCAAAAAGAGTCATTGGCTCGTCGGCGCTGCGAGTTTGGACTTGATCGACGTCGACTTTTGTACCACGACAATTTTTACATGTCAAGAAACCTGAGGACCGTTCTGCACGCACGGTTTCTGCAAGATCCTTGATGCGGTCGTCGTCTTTCTTGATTTTTTCCAAGACCTTGTGGTGCGAAGTAAGCTTTGCTAATTCGTCGTCGTTTAACCCTGCGCCACCAATTTCGAGAACTGCGCATTCTTTAAAGACACGATCAGTCCACGCCAAGTTCTTTTTCGAAGTCAGCTGTTTTTCACTCGAGACGATTTTCGGAAGAGCTGCATGTTTCAATTGCGCTGATCGCACGAATGCGTCAAAGGCTTTTAAGCCGCGCTCCATGAACATTTGCTTTGAAATGTGTTCCATTTTTTGCAATGAATCCAATGTTAAAAAATAAAACAATGGAGCGCGAGTTAGTGCAAGCGACACTGTCCAAAATTACTTCTGACGAAAAAATGACAACTGCGTCTCGAATCAAGCTGCAAGCCGAAGTTCTGAAACTCGCACCTGCAGATATGTTTGCAATTCCGTTTGCAGCAATGACGACAAAGAAGGCTGTTGAAATCGCGTCGACTCTTGTTCTCGATGAATGGGCCAAAAATGAGTCACTCATTGATTCTTTCAAGAACTCTATTCGCAAAGACGTCGAGTGGTCTCCCGAGTTTGAAAAACGCTTAGAAGAGGGGCGTTTATCGGCTACTGAGATTTTGGCAAAATGTGAAAATAAGATTGTGCACGAATTCGACATTGGTCAGCCTTTCAGAAAGCGCGATTTACGAAAGGAAGAATCGAAAGCGTTTGCTAATTTCGTTGACGCTCCTCGTCCTTTTAGTCCAAGTGCAGACTACGTAGATTGCACGCTATTTACACGCGTGCCTTCTTCAAAAATCATTCTGGGATACAAGAAAGATAAACTCGTCATAGGATCGTTGGAAAAGGCGACAGCCGTAGTCGAGACTTCGATTCGCGACGGAGACTACATTGACTGTGAAATTGTTCCATGCGGAGCCATCGTCGTAACAGTAGGCGTCCGCAATGAACTATCTGGCGGTCTGACGAAACAAGAGTCACTCACGTTTCGGCTCGATCAAAATTTGTCGCTCATACCTTATTCAATGACGACTTCTGAAGCGGCGGAAGCTGAAGATGACGCTGATAAAAAAAGCAGTGGCGAACAGGAATTTGACTTTGCCGAGAATTCTTGTCCTCTGAGCGCATCATCAAATTTTCCTTTTTGCAATGTCATCATCGGCGATAAAATTATTTACAAGACTCAAGGCACTGCAAAATATTTATTAGGCGCTCCCAATAATTTTTGGATTGTCTTTGCTACAGGTCGCGCTGAACACGTTGTCAGCGGGCTTATTACCGAAACTAAACAGTATACAGAAAAGTTTTTCATTTAGCAGCTCGCCTTGCTAATGCCGCAGTTCGTGCCGCAACAGACGCACGAAGAGCATTTCTAGTTTGAATCATATGACTTAATGTTTCTCCTCCGCCTCGTCCTCCTCCTCCCCCCCCTCCTCCTCCTCCTCCTCGTGACGGTAAGGACGGCTTCAACAAGGATTTGAAAACGATTGCGGCAATCATCATAATCACAACCATTACGCACATTGCTATAATTAATGCGATGAGATCGCCAATGTCGAGGCCTGCAATGGCTTTCGAGTCTGCAGTTTGCTTCACATCTGTCGAATTCGTAATGTCTGCTTTTATCGTTTGAATGCACGCGGCATTTTGTGTAAAATTGCTGTTAAAAATATCGCATTGTTCACCAGTAATGTTTCCCGCAGTTAAAATGCGAGCAGCAATCGAAATATCTTGAGAATTGATGCATGACGAAGCAATAATAACGCTCATATTGTTTTGCACATCAATGTAATTGGATGAGTTTGCGAGAGCTGAATCAAATAAACCAATACCTGTTTTTGCTAAAGACTGCGCCAATTGATCTGCTGTAACTTTTGCTGTGACTGCAACATCTTGGTATTGATCACATGTTGCTACAGAAGACGCAGTGACGTTCCCAAGCTTGAAGTCTTTACAGTTTATGTTGCCAACCTGAACTGTAACTGGCGCAACATTGATCACTTGCGAGTTGTTGCAAGACTGCTGCGACGAAACATTTGTATTCTGAGAAATTTTCGCAATATTGGTTGACATTGCGGTCGACGAATTCGCACCCATTTGTTTATATGTATTTATAATTGTAGTTATTGTCATTTGACGATTGACCACATGCGGGGTCTCCGAACTCGCCGCACGGTTGGCACTCGCATATTAAGGGGCGCGACCATTTAAAATCTCGCGTGCATGTTGCGTCGTACCATCCATTTGATGAGTAATATCCAGGCATACACGAAACTCGGCACACATCACCTATGAAGGCACCAACACATTTTGAGGTAAAGTCAGTTGACAAACCATTCCATGATATTATAGGCGGACAAGAAGGAGCTGCGGAAAAGCACTGAGGAGCGCGAACTGTCGGTATCTCTGCAAAACCGCTTTGGAGGCACAAGAGAGATTTTAAAGAAAGATCAGAAAACGTCGCCGTCGAGTCAGCACACACGAAATAACACGACTGGCCTTCAGGAATACTTGAACAGTCGCCGCATGTTAAAACGCTCGAATCTAATTGAACATTATTTATGCTACACGTAAAAGGCATTTGACTTCTGCAATCTGATCTCGAATGAGCAGGTATGTCAGGGCAAACCGTCTGCGTAATGTTTTGAAATGCGCTGTGACCGTCGCCGATGCAGGGCCCGCTCGGACTCCAATTAGGTTGACAATCAAAATTCCGCTTTTGTACAGTCTGCGAATGGAGAAATGAGCGATAAAAGTGTCCAGCCATTGTTTATTTTTATTATTGGTTTAGGAGCTTCTTAGAAAATGATGATTTGTCCTGACCTAAACGGCAAACGGAAAAAGAGTGTCAAGAGTTTAGAGGACTTTGTTGTTTCCACTGTTTTAGAAGACGAACCTGAAATGGTTGTGAAATCTTTCAAAGTAAGAGGCAAGGAGTACGGAACAGCGCGCGCTTTAGACTACGAGTCTTTAGATTTCGATGTTGTCGGGCCCGAACTTTTAAAACGTGCGGCATGGCGAACGTGGCGGAGTTTTCCGTGCAAAAAAATTGCAAATGTGCTCCCTCCAGGTTTTGCAACATGGTCACACTATTTGGAGAAAGGGGGCGTTGTCGATAAAAGTACAGGTCGCGGGTCGTTGACGCGTGCTCAAAAACGCTTCTTCTGGAGTGACCAGTGCGCGTGCAAGTGTTGGGCTCCGCCGATAACAGTAACAAATTCGACGCTAACTCCAATTCGTCACGTACGAGATGACCACGTCGAGATTTCTTATTTAGAAACGATTGATGCGGCTCGCGAGTCGCTGCAAAAGAAGAAGGAGGATGAGCGTTCTATGGTTAATCGCGTCGACACGTTTTTCAAAGACCTCGAGACGCAATATGTACTCAACGGCAACAGAAACACGGGCGATGCGCAAG
>Ga0114964_10002295_pt1 | contig 13348 bp, 6 predicted proteins | sample C_131016_MF_Meta_FD_92638 | JGI IMG/M metagenome (GOLD analysis project Ga0114964, IMG submission 92638) | Freshwater microbial communities from Lake Croche, Canada to study carbon cycling - C_131016_MF_MetaG | ecosystem: Environmental > Aquatic > Freshwater > Lake | place: Lake Croche, Canada... | reverse complement strand
GCCATGTCGCGAGATCCTGCGATGATCAGATGGCTCGATCTAGGGCAGAGTCGGAAGGACCACCCTAATGAGAACTTCGCGCGTGAGGTGATGGAGCTCTTTTCGCTGGGTGAGGGGCATTACAGTGAAGCTGACATCCAAGTAGCAGCTCGCGCCTTCACGGGGTATCGAGTCAATCTCGAGACGGGGCAATTCGTCTTTCGGGTAAGGGATTTTGATTCTTCTACAAAGACCTTCTTTGGAAAGACAGGGCCTTTTGATGGAGACGATATCATTGACGCAATCGTGGCCCAGCCGCAGTGCGCCCGCTTCATTGGCAGAAAGCTCTGGACCTTCTTTGTCGCAGTGAATCCAAGCGAAGAGATCGTCTCTAAGATCGCAGACCTCCTTCTTTCCAACGGCTACGACATCGGTGCGACACTCCAGGCAGTCTTCACGAGTGCTGATTTCTATTCGCCCCAGGTCGTCCACCACCAGATCAAGGGGCCTGTTCAGTGGATTGTCCAGACCACCAAGATGCTGGAGATTCCCTTGCCAGATGACCGGGTCCTTGAGAACTCCCTCGCTTCACTTGGACAGGTACTCTTCGCTCCGCCCAATGTGAAAGGGTGGGACGGAGGACGTGCATGGATCAGCGCCTCGAGCCTCCTCTACCGCTACAATCTCGCAACCTATCTCCTGAGCGGCAAGGCAAGGATTCTCGGCGGTGGGAATACCAAGACTGCCGTGATTCCACTTGAGAAGATCGTCTCGGCAGAGAGTCGTACTAACGCCGCGCACCTGCTGGATCATCTTGCCTTCAGGATCTTTAACTTTCCGGTCACGCCCAAGGACCGCGCGAATTACCTGAGCTATTTGACAAAATACCCGGCACCCTACGCTGACTCCACGGTCCGCGATCTGATGCAGCTCATGATGGGGACTCCAGAGTTTCAGTTGAACTAACACGTGAATGAGTTGAAGAGTTAGAATGTTAAAACGTGAAAAGTGTTCTGATCCACAACCACCTCTACAATCATCTAACGAGATTTAAGAATTTCCCTTCGATTCCTTTTTAACATTTCAACTCTTCAACGTTTTTAACTTCATTTTATGAAAACCCCAAAAGAGCAGCCCCTGCATACACGCCGACAGTTCCTCCGAACATCAGTTCTCGGAGGGGCACTGGCCTCGACGGTTCCTCTTTTTCTTGAGAAGACCTTCCTCTGCATGGACACAATGGCAGCGGCTACTCCCGGTCAGGTCACCACGGGCAAGGATGCCACCATTCTCGTTGTTCTTCAGCTTGCGGGAGGAAATGACGGACTCAATTCGCTTGTTCCATTTGGCGATGATGCCTATTTCAAAGCCCGTCCTCACATCGCGCTTCCCAAGAACGATATCCTACGGATCAACGACTACGCCGGTCTCCACCCCAAGCTTACTGGACTGCACTCCCTTTATGGAGAGGGTCACCTTGGTGTGATTCAGGGAGTTGGGTATCCCAATCCCAATCGTTCCCACTTTCGCTCCACTGAAATCTGGCAGACTGCTTGCGATAGCAACAGGAACCTTGCCGAAGGCTGGCTTGGGCGATACTTCGACAACTGCTGCGAGGGCGCCGATCCCTCCACATTGGGGGTGGCGATTGCCGGACAGACACCTCAGGCCTTTTCCTCGGCAAAACCGAAGGGTATTGCCTTCAGTAATCCCGAGCAGTTCCGATACATGAGTGAAGCGGCAAACGATCCTGCATCGGCAGATCTCTTCATGAGGCAGATGAATGCAGCTTCCGAGAGCGGGCACAGTTCCCTGAGCGAGAACTCGGGGGGATCGATCGGGATGATCGACGGTCCCGGAGACACCGACGGGAGCACGGCGGAGTTTCTCCAGCGTACGGCGCTTGGGGCCCAGATGAGCAGCGACAAGATTCTGCAGATCACGCGCAAAACCAAGAGCACCGTCAACTATCCCACCTCACAATTGGGAAACAGCCTGAACCTCGTGGCTCGCCTCATCGCAGGGTCTCTTCCCACACGTGTCTATTATGTCTCCCAGGGAGGGTTCGACACGCACGCCAACCAACTCCCCTCACATGATCGCCTGATGACCGACTTGAATGCGGCAACCGCCTCCTTTGTGGCAGATCTGAAAGCTCAGGGGAACTTTGACAGGGTCCTGATGATCTCCTTCAGTGAATTTGGTCGCCGTGTCAGTGAGAATGCGAGTGGAGGAACAGACCATGGAGCTGCGGCTCCACTCTTTGTTCTCGGAGGAGGTGTGAAGCCAGGACTCTACGGCACCTACCCGAGCCTCACGGATCTTCATGATGGGGATCTCAAGTTCAACACCGACTTTCGATCCGTCTATGCCACGGCCTTGGAGAAGTGGCTCGGTGCCCCGAGCGAAATGGTGCTCGGAAAGAAATTCCCGTTACTTCCGTTTATTTAGGGATGAGAGGGATGAGAGACTGAATTCTCGCGCAGCCGTAACAAATCAGCGACTGGCGGGAGCTGATAGGACTGCGAAGCAGCCCCGGTAGGGGCGAGTGGCTTGGGAAAGCCCGAGTTCAAATACGAAGCAATGGCCGGGCAAGCAATCGCAGAGGCGCGGAGAATTGAAAGTGAGTATTACAGGGAGAAAGTATTTTCCTTCTTCCTGGATCCATTAGGGAAAGGAAGATCCTTCAAATCCAAATGTCCTGTCGCCAAGCATGAGTAGTGAATTGCTTTTAAAAACTCTGCGCCTTAGCGCCTCTGCGCGAAAATTCTTAAAATAGGAATCGTGATCAGCATGAGAAGCGATGCGAGCAGGGGAGGGATCCAGGGGAGGAGCCACCCGGCATGGAGAGCGTAGAGTGAGAGTCCTACGCTGAGCAGCATCAGGATGACTGCACCGCTGACCCGGGCCATCTGTGTGAAGCGAGAGCACAGCACAAAGAGGAAGATCCAGAGGAGGCAAAGCGCCGCCTGAAGCAAGATAGGAAGGTAGTGGAATGCAAGCCGCGCCTGAATGGAGGCAAGCAATGAGACACGAGGAAGATCCTCGGGCACGCCGATGACGACCGTCGCATTATCCCAGAGTGCATCAAAGTCGGGAGAGAGTGATCCACGTTCTTTCTGCTCAAGTTTTAACAGAAAATCAGCAAGAGGGATCACCTTGCTGTCGATGGTTGTGTATGACGACTCTTCTGTAAGTGCACCATCACGATTGAGGAGGATTGCCGCGTGATTTGGAAAGATCAGGAGGCGTTTGCCAAGAAGCCAGATTGGCCCCTGAGAGAATGGAGCAGTAGAAGGGGGACTGCTTGGAGAGGTGAGAGCCTTCCACCAGAGTGATCCGATGATCTCTCCCTGATCAGTCATGGCAAAGAGGGGAAGTGCCACCGTTGCTCCTTCGCTGCTTGGGAGGAAAGACTCCTTGCTAGAGGGTACCGCTTTACCGAGGGCTAATGGCCATGTCGTTTGAGGAGTCAACTCTTGCGGCAGCTCATAACAACAGAGTGGCAGAAACTTCCATCTGCTCTCCGATGAGGGTGACTGAGGGATGATGATCTCCATCCCTTCCTCCCTGAGACGTGAAAGCACACCTTGCATGAGCGGGACCGCCTCGCTTGGGGTGGCAGGGGCGATTCTTCCATGAATGAGGACTCGGGCAGGGTGAAACTTCCCAAGTCCTCGCAGTGCGATAGCCACATCAAGAGGGGGGAATCCCTCTGTCTCAGCTCCCATGGAGAGCAGGAGCACTTTTGGCATTGGTGGCTGCCACGACGCTGGGAGGATTCCCAGCAGCTTCCTCTCCCAAGTCCAGCAGATGCCACTACCGGCGGCCTGCAGGATCGCTGCAGCAATGATGAGCAAGATGCCGCAGAGGGTGAAGAGTTTCCGATAGTGGCCTCCTCGCGCAGAGTGATTAGTGTTGGGCTTGTTAGCTGGTGAGGCTGGGTGGGGACCTGGTGGTTTCGACCCTTTCAGGTAGTAGAGGGACATGTCTTTGGGGGAACCTTCGTCTAGGCTTTCCGCATTTTCTCGGAACGGCCATTGCCCTTCTTCACGAAGGACTCTTCGAGCAGTGTGCAGGCATGGGCTTTCGCCGAGTCAGTCACACCGCCCAGCATCCGGGCGATCTCCTCCACGCGTTCTGTTCCGCTCACCGTGGTGAGGGTTGTCCCTGTGCGACCATCCTGAACTGACTTCATCACCATGAACTGGGAAGCTGCCGCCGCAGCTACTTGCGGGAGATGAGTGATGCAGAGGACCTGATGCCCCCGGCCAAGTTCCTTCATCTTCCCTGCGACCTTGGAGGCAATTTCGCCGCCGACATTGGCGTCAATTTCGTCAAAGACAAGCAGTGGGATCTTATCCTGATCGGCCAGGACCGACTTGAGGGCCAGCATAACGCGTGAAATCTCGCCGCTGGATGCAATGGCTCGGAGGGCCTGAACGGGTTCGCCTGGATTGGGGGCAAAGAGAAACTCAGCAATCTCAGCTCCATCGGGCCCAGGTTCCGACTGGGGCTCCAGCGTGATCTCAAAACCAGCCTGCTTGAAGCCGAGATCGGCAAGGGCACTGGCCACCATCTTTGCAAGTTTACCAGCACCCAGCTTGCGCTTCTCCCCTAACTTGGTGGCCGCTCCAGAGAGCTTCCTCGCTGCATCGGCAAGTCTCTTCTCAGCCGCAGCTTTCAGATCGGCCATACCGGACAGGCGCTCTAGGTCTTTCCCTGCTTGCTCACCCCGGAGGATGACGTCAGAAAGGCTGGGGCCATATTTGCGACGGAGCGTCGCCAGGAGATTCACTCGGTCCTCAAGCTGCTGAAGCTCTCCTGCGTCCACCTCGATTGTTTCGGCATAGTCACGCAGGTCAGTAATCAGGGAGTCGATATCTCCGGTGATTCGTTCCATGCCTTCCAGATAAGAAGCGGCACGCTCATCAAGGCGACCCAGTTCCCTCAGCATCCTCGCAGCCTCAGCGATGCCCTTTGTCGCTCCGAGTTCCTCGTCGTCGAGTCGGGCCACGGTGGCAGCGGAGAGTTCGATCAGGCGGCGTCCGTTTGATGCGGCTTTGTAGCGGGAGTTGAGGGACTCTTCCTCTCCTTCAGTGAGGTTGGCCGAGCTAATTTCATCGACCTCAAGCTGGAGTTGGGCAATGCGACCCTCTCCACCGCTCATCTGTTCAAGCTCCTCAAGTTCACGTCGTGCTCCGAGGAGAGCACGACGACAAGCCGTGTAGTCATCACGCAGTGGGAGAGCTTCGCTAAAGCGGTCTAGTAGCAGGGTCTGCTCACTTCTTGAAAAGAGGGATTGATGATCATGGGGACCATGAAGATCGACCAAGTGGGTTCCGAGATCCTTGAGTACGGAAAGATTGCACGGACTACCATTGATGAACTGACGCCCAGCAGAAGCAGATCCCTCCGCAGCGATGCTCCGTTTAAGAATGAGTTCGCCATCTTGGCAGGGGTCGACGCCCGACGCTTCCAACAGGGCATCTATTTCGCCGGTTCCAGCCGTCCCGTCGAATTGAAAGACCGCCTCGATACCCGCCGAGACGGCTCCCGAGCGGACGACTCCACGGTCGGCCCTTTCGCCGAGCAGGAACTTGAGTGCTCCAAGGATGATCGACTTCCCGGCACCTGTCTCACCCGTGACCGCCGTGAAGCCGGCAGGCAGATCCCATTCCAGCTCTTCAACAAGAGCGAGATTACGGATGCGGAGAGACCGGAGCATTGCCGACATGAAGGGGACTATGCCAGCTAAGGGAGGGGAGTTGAAGTGTTCAGTTGAAAGGTTTCAAGGGTAGACCGCTGATTTTTCAGGTTTCAGGTTTCCAGTCTCAAGTTTATGTTCCACCCAGCATCATGCCGTCACTAGAACTCACCTTTCTTGGTACAGGAACCTCGCAGGGAGTCCCGGTGATCGGATGTGACTGCCCTGTCTGTCACTCGACCGATCCTCGAGACCACCGCACCCGCTCCTCTCTGCTGGTGAAGGCTGCCGACAAGCATTTCGTGATCGATACGGCCCCGGACTTCCGAGTGCAGTGTCTCAGGGAGCGTGTGACGCGACTCGATGCGGCGCTCATGACCCATCCCCACACCGACCACATCATGGGCTTCGATGACATGAGACGCTTCTGCGAGATGGAAGACCGCGCGATGCCTGTCTTTGCATCCGCCGAAACGATGTCCGGCATCAGGAATACTTTCCGCTACGCCTTCGACGATCCTCAACCATGGAAGAACTACCTCCGCCTGGCACCTGAGATCATCACTGGTCCGTTTCAGCTCGGGGAGACCACTGTTGTCCCCGTCGATTTGCCCCACGGACGGTTCACCACGACCGGCTACGTCTTCCACCGTGCTGGTCGAAAGCTGCTTGCCTACTTTACCGATTGTTCATCAGTTCCCAGCGAGGCAATGGAGGCGGCCCACGGAGCCGAGGTCCTTGTGCTCGATGCCCTACGCGACACGCCTCATCCCACGCACATGAACTTTGATCAGGCTATTGAGGCATCGCGATCCATTGCGCCACGCTCCACCTACCTGATCCACCTCTGCCACGAGGTTTCCCATGCGGCCAAGGAGAGAGAGCTTCCTGAAGGATGCCATCTCGCTTACGACGGCCTGACCATTACGGGTAGCGGGAAGATCTGATTGACGTGAAACGCTCCTTTTTCGCCCTCCTGCTCCTGTTCACGGGAGCTCTTTCCGCAGCCACCCCTGCGGAAGATGCAGCAGCCACGGTCGTGATCTACAATGTGAACGACCCAGAGTCCAAAGGACTAGCCGACTTCTACTGCCAAGCCCGGGGCATCGACCCCGCCCGTGAGATAGCCCTTGCTGCGCCGGTTACCGAGGAGATCACGAGGAGTGACTACGATGCATCGATCGCCGGAGCCATCAGGGAGGAGTTCCTGAAGCGTCATTACTGGATCATCACGAAGGACATGCTGAATCACCCCATCGTGATCGCCACTCAGATCAGGTATGCCGTGCTGATCCGTGGTGTGCCGCTGAAGATCAAGGAATGCGCCGACTACCCCGGAGATGCCAAGGTCCAGCCTGCGCCATACGGTTCCTGCAATGCCGCTTCGGTGGATTCAGAGCTCTCCCTGCTGGGTTTATTCTCTTCGCAGATCTCAGGCGTTCTGAAGAATCCCGTTTGCAATAATGCCTCCCAGTCTGTCTTTAATCCCCAGACACCGCCCGCCCTGCTCTTAGTCGCCAGACTCGACGCTCCCACCACCGATGCCATCAGGTCCATGGTGCTGAACGGAATCAAGGCTGAGAAAGAGGGCCTCTGGGGATGGGGGTACATTGATCTCCGCTCCATCACCACTTCCGCCTATGTCCAAGGAGACAATTGGATCAGGGAGGCTGGGGCTGCCATGAGGAGAAACGGCATACCCGTCATCACGGACGACCTTCCTGATACGTACCAAAGCGGATTTCCCCTTACCGAGGCCGCCGCCTATTACGGATGGTATTCGGAGAACATTGACGGCCCGTTTGCCGACCCCTTCTTCCACTTCGTCCCGGGGGCCGTGGCGGCGCATCTCCATTCCTTCAGCGCAACGACCCTTCACGATCCACTGAAAGGCTGGACCGGTCCGCTTATTCAGCACGGAGCAAGTGCCTCCGTGGGAAATGTCTACGAACCCTATCTCCCGTTCACGACAGACTTCGGAGTCATGGCAGGAGCGCTTCTGGCAGGATCCAATCTTGCCGAGAGCTATTACTCCGCTCAGCCGGTTCTCTCCTGGATGAGTGTGCTTGTCGGAGACCCTCTCTATCGTCCCTACGCTTGCTTCTCCGAATCTGACAGCACCTCAGTTACCAAGAGTGTCTGGACTGACTACAGACGGATCATTCTATCCCATAACGGGGATGTCCTTCAGTCAGCCGGCGATCTGATTGCCCGTGCTCAGCAAGGGGGGCAGAGCCTGTACATCGAGGCGCTTGGCGCCGCCCAAATGGATGCTGGAGCCCTACCTGCTGCCGAGGCCAGCTTCCGTGATGCCGGGGCAATTGCCAAAGATCCCACCATCCAGTTCCGACTCTACCTGGAGCAGGCTCGGGCCATCGAGAAACAGGGGGACCCGATGCGCGGTGCCTCCCTCCTGCGTCAGGGGCTTCTCCGTTTCACCACTTCATCCCAGCGGGGGCTCCTCCTTGCCTGGATCGCCCGGATGGACCCGATCAAGGTTGCTCCTTTGACATCGATCGGATCGAAGCTAAAATAATCTGGAACTCATGAACTCAAAAAAGCTTTCAAGGATTGTTTCATTAAGATCGAGCTGCTTCTTGAGGCTACTGAGGCTCCTGTGCCTTCTCTTGTTTTTATCATTCACTGCTTCATGCCTCATGGCGGGAGACGAGGGTTCCAATGCAGGCAAGGAGCTTAAAGCATTTCCTCCTGCGGGGGAGGGGATGGTTCGATTTGTGATCATGCTTCCACCCCAGGCGCAGGAGGATCTCCTCAAGGTGGAGCTTCTGGTTGGCAAAAGGGTGGTGCTGGATGCGTCGAACCGATACTTCTTCGGAGGAAAGCTTGAGACCCAAACCGCCGAAGGGTGGGGATACGATTACTTCATTCTAAAGTCCCTCGGCCCCATGGCCGGGACACTGATGGCCGTCGATCCGAATGTCCCCAATGTGGAGCGATTCATCACACTTGCTGGCGAGCCACAGCTCCACCGCTACAACAGTCGCCTACCTCTGGTGATCTATGTTCCCAAGGGAGTCGACGTCCGTTACCGGATCTGGAGAGGAGACCAGAACGTCGAGAAGGCCCATGAGGTGTGAAGTTGGATAGTGGATAGAGTCACGTGGGCGGCACTCTTACTCAATTTCAACTTCCATCCCTGCACTTGACTTTGGAGAACTAGTTAGGATGACCTCTGCCGCAGAAGACGCAGAGGGTGGAATTGATCCCTAGTCCGGTCATCTCTCCAGAAGATCGAGGTAATGTTCTTCCCACCCGGTGGGGCCATCGAGGCATGCAGGGTCGATGGCTGACGGGATTGGCATGGGTTGTGCTAATAAAAAAATTATGAGATTACCTCAAAGATCGATTTTTTCAGAAATCGTGTGTGAATTCCATGATTTCATCGAGTTGATACGTCCATTTTTTCATTGAAATCCGCAAAATCCTCCCTGGGGAAGGCACCTCGACACATTGCGAAGCACCACGACATTCGAATGTTACAAAACGGTCACACGAAAATTAAGGTGTTGCTTGCCGTTGGAATTGTTCTAATATTTGGTTGTTCTTGTTCGTGCTTCCCCCCCGACCGGTATGTCCTTAAACACCGGATGGCATTGGCCTGGGATACTTAGATAACGACACAACAATGACAGGAAATCCTATTATCCGCCGCTATTCGCTGAACTCCTTGATCAGGGTATGCGCCGCTTGGGCCTTTGCCTTGATCCTCTCGCACAGTGCGCATGCAGCAACCTATACCAACAATAATACAGCCAACACCAATTGGAGTGGTACTGGTGCAGGGTCGATGTTCGGTGTTACTGTGGGGAACAACACGACCAATACGTATGTTTTTGCAACTACAGCAACTGCCCAAACAAACAATAACCAAGACCTTACTGGTGCAGGCGCCACGAATATCATCTTCAATTCGGGTGCAGTGGCTACGACTATTGGAGGTAACAGCCTTACCTTGTCCGGGGCCGTTACGAATAATTCGACCGCTCTCCAGACGCTGAACATCCAGCTGATTCTGCTCAACAATGTGAACTTTTTCACCACGGCAGGCGGTGGAAATCTACTCTTCGGTGGGATCCTGTCGGGTGTAGGGGGATTTACAACGCTAGGTGCCGGAACTGTCACAGTGACGGCTGCCAACACCTACACGGGCGGTACCACGCTCAATGCGGGCACGCTTGCCATCAGCAACAACGCGGCTCTCGGTACCGGGTCACTGACCTTTGCCAGTAACAACACGACGCTGGTAGCACTGGCAAACCTCAGGATCACCAACGCTGTGGTGATGACTGGTAGCGGCACAATCAATAATGGCGGGTTCGCGTTGACCAATGGCGGAGTGATCTCCGGAGCGGGTGCCCTGACGTTTGCAGGCAGTGGAACGACCTCTCTCACCAATGCCAATACCTTCTCAGGTGGTGCGACTCTCAATGCCGGCGCCCTTGCGATCAGCAACAGTGCGTCCCTCGGTTCCGGCACTCTAAACTTCGCCAGCAACAGCACGCTGCTTGCCCTCACCAATCTGACTGTGACCAATGCCTTCACCCTGACGGCCAATGGCACTTTCAACACAGGAACCAATACAGTAACGAATTCCGGCATCATCAGTGGCGCGGGAGCATTGATCAAGACCAACACGGGTAACCTCACTCTCTCGGGCGTGAATACCTTCAGTGGAGGTGTCACGATCGCCCAGGGAACCCTGACTGTGGGTAGTGCCTCGGCGCTGGGCTCCACCAGCAATGACGTGACAGTTGCTGGCACGCTCAACCTGAATTCCAACAGCGTCTCCTTTGATACCCTTCAAGGTGCCGGAGCAGTAATCAACAGCGCCGGAACCAACAATCTCTCGCTCGGCAACAATAACGGATCCGGCACCTTCACTGGTACGATCTCTAACGCGATTGCCCTGATCAAAAATGGCACGGGTACACTTTCGCTGACATCCTCCAATGCCTACACCGCAGGTACGATTCTCAATGCCGGTGCCTTGGCAATCAGTAACAATGCCGCACTCGTCACGGGCACGCTGGCTTTCGCCAGCAATAACACGACCCTCACCGCCTCTACAAATCTCAGCCTGGCCAATGCCATGGTGATGACCGGCAGCGGTACGATCAACAACGGTGGCTTCGCGTTGACAAACGGTGGAGCGATCTCCGGAGCGGGAGCGCTTGCCTTCGCTGGTGTCGGCACCACCACCTTGTTTGCCTCTAACAGCTTCTCGGGAGGTACGACCCTGAATGCCGGCACCGTGGCGCTGGCCACTAACGAGGCGTTGGGAACGGGAACGGTGACCTTTGCCAGCAACAGCACGGTGACTGCTGCAACAAATCTTTCGACGACCAACGCCTTTGTGATCAATTCCGGGGTAACGGGTACCTTCGATGTGAATCCCACTTATACGTGGAGCAACGGTGGGGTGATTTCCGGTGCAGGAACCCTCTCCAAGATCGATACGGGAACACTCCTTCTCTCCGCTAGCAACAGCTACTCCGGAGGAACCATCCTCAGTGCTGGCACCTTGGCACTTGCCACCAATTCAGCCCTCGGCACTGGAACCCTGACCTTCTCTAGCTCCTCCACACTCTCCGCCGCCACCAACCTGACCCTGACCAATGCGGTCAATCTCTCTGCCGGTACGGCGACCTACGACAACGGAGGCTTCCTGGTGACCAACTCGGGTGTTATCACCAATAATGGTGCTTTTGTGAGCCAGGGTTCGGGCACCTTGGTTCTTTCCGGAGCCAATACCTTCTCTGGGGGAACGACCATTGCCGCCGGTACCTTGAAATATGTGACGGCCGCCAACAGGCTCTTGACCAACGGAGCGGTGACCATCAATAGCGGTGCGACTCTCGATCTGGGTGGATTCACCAGCGGTTTGGGAGCCATCACGCTTGCTGGAGGCACGATCACCAACGGTACCTTTACCAACAACACGAGCATTTCGGCACAGTCAGGAACCATCGCGGCGACCGTGCTGGGTACCAACGCCCTGACCAAGAGCACGACAGGCACGATGTCCCTTCTGAACTCCAACGCCTTCTCTGCAGTGACCAACTCTGCCGGAACTCTGGCCTTGGGAACGAACGGAGCGCTTGGAACAGGGACGGTAACAGTATCGGGTTCAAGCACGCTGACGGCCTTGGCGAATCTGACCGTGGCCAATGCGATCAATATCCTGTCCGGCCAAACCAACACCTTTGATAACAATGACCTCTTTACGCTCACCTACTCTGGAGCGATGACCAACTCCGGTGCTTTTGTTGCCGCTGGCGCTGGAACGACTGTTCTTTCCGGATCCAACACCTTCAGTGGTGGTACGACAATCGACGGTGGCACCCTCAAATATGCTACGGCCGCCAACAGACTCCTGACCACCGGAGCGGTGACGCTGACCAACGGCGGAACGCTTGATCTGGGCGGATTCACCAACGGATTGGGAGCCATCACGCTGGCGAGTGGTGTGATCACCAACGGTGCCTTCACCAACGTGAACACCATCACGGCCCAAAGCGGAACCATCGCGGCCTCGATCCGTGGCACTGGCACTCTGACGCAAAACGGGTCCGGAACCACCTTCCTGACTGCATCTAACAGTTATTCGGGAGGAACCTTCATTTCCAACGGTGTCCTGTCGATTTCCACGAACACGGCTTTGGGCACAACCAATGGTACTGTGACCTTCGCCAATGGTGCCACCCTTCAGTACACGGGCTCCTCGATCCTAAATATCTACAGCACGGTCACGCTCACCAATGGTGGTGGATCGTTCAATCTGACAGGTAATCCTCTTTACTTGAACGGTGCTGTGACCGGAGGTGGTGGTCTCACCACCACGGGTAACGACCTGATCCTCATTCGCACATCAGGAACCAACAATATCGGCGCTATCACCATCAATGGCGGCCGTCTTTTCGTCTTCAACAACGTGAGCAACTTTGCCGGTTCGGCGGTTACAGTGAATTCCGGAACCTTGGATTTTAATCTTACCGGCGCATCGAACACTGTCAGCAATGCGATCACGATCGCCAATGGTGGAGGCTTGGCTAACAGGGTCGGCACCTTGATCGCCACCAATGTGACGCTGGCTTCCGGCACCAACATCTTCAACTCGGATGACCAAGTCACTACGAGTCTCATTGTTAGCGGACCCGCGCTCGCGCTAACTAATGCTCTGACCATTCAGGTTGGAGGTGGGAATGCAACGGTAGGTTTGGTCTCTCTGAGCAATGCGATCAGCGGAGCCTTCGGACTGACAAAGACCTCAACTGGAACCCTCACTCTTGCCGGTAACAACAGCTACACTGGCGGAACCTTCCTAGCGGAAGGATCTACCATCCTCGGCAATGCCAACGCCTTGGGAAGTAACACCAATGCCTTGACGAATAACGCCACTCTCAATGTGGCCGGATTCTCCATCACTCAGGGTTCCCTACAGGGAAGCGGTGTTGTGACCAATGCTACGGCAGGCAACACGACACTGACACTCGGTGGCAACAACACCTCTACCACATTCTCCGGATCACTCGTCGCTGGAACGGGAACTATTTCCCTCGTGAAGAGCGGAACCGGCACCTTCACCCTCTCGGGCACTAACAACTACGCCGGGACAACACTCGTTACTAACGGAGCCCTGGC
>Ga0114964_10002294_pt1 | contig 13353 bp, 13 predicted proteins | sample C_131016_MF_Meta_FD_92638 | JGI IMG/M metagenome (GOLD analysis project Ga0114964, IMG submission 92638) | Freshwater microbial communities from Lake Croche, Canada to study carbon cycling - C_131016_MF_MetaG | ecosystem: Environmental > Aquatic > Freshwater > Lake | place: Lake Croche, Canada... | reverse complement strand
GATTCCGCAAAAGCTAGCTGGGGCTCTTACTGATCCACCGGTATCAGAGCCAATGGCAAAATCGACTATTTTTCCTGCTACTGATACTGCTGAGCCGCTAGATGAACCACCAGGAATTCGCTCAGGGTAATGAGGGTTGGTAGGCGTTCCATAGTGCGCATTAATGCCTAAGATGCTATAGGTGAGTTCATCAGTATGCGTTTTTCCAACTAGAGTTGCCCCTTGTTCGATTAGATCAAGCGCTGCTGGGCTTGTCTGATCAGCAAGGGGATGGGTTTTTAACCAATCAGGACTACCAAAGGCGGTTGGATATCCAGCGATATCGAAGATATCCTTAATACCAAAGGAAAGCTTGCTAAGCGGTTTACCTTTTTCGCCCTCAATATAAGGTTCTCCGTATTGAATAAAAGCATTGAACTGATCAAGGGGAAGATTTTTATTCATATTTAAGTAGTAATGAAAACGATATTGTTAGAATTTGCAGGATGATTTTTAAATAAGGAATCTATGCTCAATCATGACTCGCTAATAGGAATTTGGAAGTTAGTTTCCTATGAGGTTGAAATTCAAGAAACTGGCGAGATCCTATATTCCATGGGAAAAAAGCCTTCTGGATTTGCCTGTTTTACTAAAAATAATCATGTCATGGTTACTTTAACTGGTGATGAAAGGAGGGCGGCTAGTAATGATCAAGAACGAGCTCACCTACTCAATACAATTGTTTCATATGCCGGCACGTATCGAATAGAGGGTAATGAATGGGTAACCAGTGTGCAGGTTGCTTGGAATCCAGAGTGGGTAAATTCAGAGCAACGTCGAAGATTTGAAATCCAAGACAATACCCTGAGAGTATTTACTACCTGGCGTGTTATGCCAAATTGGGCTGACAAGGGAATGCAACGAAGCATCTTAACTTTTAGCAAAGTCGATTAGCTCTTCGTTTGCTTGGTCAAATAGCGCAATAGGCATCACCCCAATACCTCGACCTAGAAGGCCCGATCCATCGCTAGCTACCATGCCTGTGGAGATCAGGGGCACATTGCGGGTGCCAACAATTTTTTTGATATCTATTCCCACTGCCGCATCGATAATAATATTTTCTCTCATTAATATGGCTTGAGCTCGCTGATCATTGTCACTCTTGAGCCAGGGGGACAGGGCAGCTTTGAGGCTGGGCGAGCGATGAAGGGCCTGGCCACCCAAGCCGTACGCATCAATGATTCCACTATCACCGATGTGGGGTGGAAAATCGATGATTGCAGGACCTGTCTTTATTCCAGGACCCTCAATATTAAATGCTTTGGACGTGATCCAGCGATTGGAAATGCCAGATATTTGAATCGCAGAATCAACACCATTGCCCGCAATATTGGTGATGATCGAAGAACCTTCAATGCCATTAGCCTTGTCGAGCATCGCAGCACAAGCAGGAATCCATTGACTTAAAAAATACGTTGGAGTTTCTAATAGCGTATTTAAGGTATCTGATACATTTTTTGACTCAATCTTGCGTGTTAGAAATATTGAGTGAAGGATTTGAGTGGCGCTTGAAAGTCGATTATGAAGATCATCACCTTCATTTAAAGCTGCACGGGCAATCGACAGTAGGTCTACAGGCCCACTATTGAGTAGCTCTTGAAAGCCCGGCATTAAGACGCGATCTCTAAAGGCCAATCGCTCAATAACTGCTAAATCTCTTGTTCCAAAGCGCATTTGTGCTCCAAGCCCAGAACCAAGAAAACCATACCAAAATTGCTCACTTTGTTTATCAACCTGAATCACGGTTAAAGGGGTGGACTTACTAACTACTGCTGCAAGGGGGATGGAAACTCGGTAATCATGGCTTGGTTTAAGATCAATAGCCCCTGATTTAATTAAAATGATCGCATCTGCTTCATTTTTTGCCCAGCCCTCATAGATGCACGCAAGGACTGTGGAGTTCAGGATCGCTACTGGGGGTTCTTGGGGATTTATCAGTGGCGGTCCAGCATGAAGAACTGTCATATTGGGTAGTTTGATTAGGTCTGCCGCAGTGCTGACCGCTATCCACCGGGGCTCAGAAGAGAGAATGGCTTCAATACCAAAGCTATTAGGAGTGCCTTCATCGAGAGGTAAAACCTGCTTTTTTTGCATTCTGGACCTTAAATTCATGATTTCTGAACATTCAATATATAAAGCAAACTAAATTAAGTCAATTTGGGATCCCAAACTGTTTACGTTTTCTGAAAAGTAGTTTACGCTCATAAAAATGAATCAAGTAATAACAATTAATCCTGAAAAGTCATCCCTTGCGGAGATGGTTCACCAACAAATTCGGAACGATATATATGATTTTCACCTTCTCCCAGGTGAGAGATATACAGAGGCTAATTTAGCTGAGCGCTATAAGGTCTCAAGAACACCCTTGCGTTTGGCATTACATATGCTCCTGCGTGAAGGTTTTCTAAATAAAGGTAATGGGCATGCCGCCTGGCAAATTCCGCCAATCAATCTTGATTATTTTCAAGATCTTTATGAGTTAAGAGTCAATTTAGAGCTAATTGCCATTCGCAAGATCTGCACCATAGAAACGCCCCCGGATTTTTCAGCTCTTAAAAATTTCTGGTTCGTCAGTGAGGCAGATAGAAGTACTGACGGTCAAGCGGTTGCCAATGCAGATGAGTTTTTTCATAGTACTTTAGTTAAAGCGAGCGGTAACTCTGAAATGTCTAGAGTACATACGGATATTACTGAGCGTATACGCATTATTCGCCGTCTCGATTTTATTGAAGGGGCGAGGATTACGGCTGCATATGAAGAGCATGCCAACTTGTTGAGGGCGCTGATTAAGCGAAAGCAAGAGCTTGCTGAACTATTGCTAAAGGCTCATATAGAAGTGTCACGTTCTGAAATTCGAAATCTCACTTTACATCGGTTATCTGAAGCAGCAAATTCCAATAGGCAGCTAGTTTAAAAATGCGAGTAAGCAAATATGAAATATGATCTTTTATTAAGTGGTGGGTTTGTCATTGATCCTCGAAACAATATCAATCAAATCTGTGATATTGCTGTCAAGGATGGAAAAATTGCCCTTGTTACACCGAATATTGATCGAAGTTCGGCTGATGAACGGATTGATGTCAGTGGCAAACTGATTACTCCAGGATTGATTGACACCCATGCCCATGTATTTGAATACGTCACTGGTAGATTTGGGCTTGAGGCTGATATGTGTGGCGTTGATTCAGGTGTAACCACCTTAATTGATCAAGGTGGCCCCTCATGCATGACGCTTCCAGCTTTTAGAGAGTATGTCGTTAATCCAAAAAAATCCCGTATTTTTACCTACTTATCTTCATATCTTGTTGGCGGTATGGAAGGCCACTATTACCCATCTTTATACAAACCAGATTGCGTAGATGTTGCAGCTACCGTTAAGTCAGCATTAGCAAACCCAGATATCGTTAAAGGCTTTAAAGCGCATGCAGAATTGGGTGGGTTTGCAAGGTGGGGTATTGAAGTTATTCGCCAGGCTGCAGACATTGGTGCGCAAGCTAAATTACCAATTTATATCCATTTTGGACAACTTTGGCCTTTGCCAGCGGATGGGGATAATGGCATTGATGCCGATACGATACTGGCACAAGTCGTACCTTTGCTAAAGAAGGGCGATATCTTGGCTCATCCATTTACGCGTCATCCTGGCGGTTTTGTAGATCGCAAGGGCAAAGTCCATGCCATTGTTCAGGAGGCTATTGCAAAAGGATTAAAAATTGATGTTGGTCACGGTTCTCATTTTAGCTACAAGATGGCGCAGATTGCCCTTCAAGCTGGGATAGTTCCAGATACCCTTGGCGCAGATATGCATGGATATAACACTACTGTTCCAAAACCATCTATGGCAGGAACTCCCGACGAGCATTCTGATAAAGACCATATGTTTTTTGGGCAGGTAAAGTTTTCATTGGTATCTGCGATGACAGCAATGCTGGCGCTAGGTATACCTATTGAACATGTTGTAGCAATGTCGAGCTGGAATCCGCAACGTTACTTTGGCCTCCCGGATGATATTGGGCACTTGGGAGTTGGCGCATTAGCAGATATTTCAGTGCTCAATGATGACCGTGGTCGATTTGAGCTGATTGATAACGAGGGCACAAAGATTGTTTCAGATCGTATGCTGACACCAGCATTTTGTTTTCGGGATGGTATACGACATGAGGTGCGATCACCAATACTGCCTCAGATCTTAGCTGCCTAAATTACCCTTACTATTAAATAATTAAGTGATGAGCAAAAAACTTCAAGGTATAGGCGCGAGTGTATTGCGTAAAGAAGACGATCGCTATATGCGTGGGCGTGGACAATTTGTTGGGGACATCAAAATACCTGGCATGCTTGATGTAGCATTTGTTAGATCCCCCATAGCGCATGGATTCATAAAAGAGATTCATAAACCTGAGGGTTATGCGGATCGTATTTTTACGATGGCTGACTTGCCGGATGTTAAACCGATTCGTGCAGTATCTGGGCTTCCTGGTTTTAAAGCCTCTAATCAGTGGCCATTAGCAAAAGATAAGGTTCGTCAAGTTGGGGAATTAATTGCTGCTTGCTTAGCCCCTACTCGGGCTAGCGCCGAAGATTTAGCGCAACAAGTTTATGTCGATTTCGAAGAATTACCAGCAGTAGTGGATTCAGTAGCCGCTAGAAAAAAGCCACCATCCTTGGTTCATGAGGAGTGGGGTGATAATATTTTTCTTGAAACATTCGTCGATGGTGATATTGACGCTATTAAGAATGCTCCCATCAAGATATCCAGACATATTCATACTGCGCGTCAGTGCATGTCTCCTCTTGAAGGCAGGGGTGTTGTATGTCAGTGGGACTCACGACTTGAGCAGTTAACAATGTGGACATCTGCGCAAATGGTCCATATTAATCGTCAAGGTCTATCTGAATGCTTAGGAATAGATAGCGGGCAAATTCGTGTCATTGCGCCTGACGTAGGCGGTGGCTTTGGCTATAAGGGTATTTTATTGCCTGAAGAGATTATTTTGGCAAAGCTCGCCATGCAATTAGGTAAGCCTTTGCGCTGGATTGAAGATCGTAGAGAGCAACTCACTGCTAATGCTAACTGTCGTGAGCATGACTATGAAATTACTGTGTACGCAAACAATGATGGACGTTTACTGGGAATAGATTGTGAGGCAACCGTAGACTCTGGCGCTTATTCCTCCTATCCATTTTCTGCATGCTTAGAGGCTGCGCAAGTGAGCTCCATTTTGCCGGGCCCATACAAGATGGAGCAATATCGCTGCAAAACCTGGTCTGTAGCTAGTAATAAAGCACCCATCTTGCCTTATCGCGGAGTTGCAAGAACTGGGGTTTGTTTTGCAATTGAGCTGATGATTGATGCTATAGCTCGGGAAGCTAATATTGAACCAATTGATGTTCGCTTAGCAAATGTCGTATTACCTTCCGAGATGCCATATGACAACATTACAAAAAAACATTTTGATAGTGGTGACTATCCAAAGGTTTTGCAAATGGCTCGAGATTCCATTGATTTAAAAGCGATTCGTGAGCGTCAGTCAAAAAACGAGGCAGATGGTAGAAAAATTGGCGTAGGTTTTTCAATTTATTGCGAACAAGCGGCGCATGGTACCAGTGTTTATTTTGGTTGGGGCATTCCGATGGTTCCGGGTTTTGAGCAATGCCATGCACGTTTAAATGCTGACGGTATTTTGGAGCTTTCCATTGGGGCGCATTCTCATGGCCAAAGTATGGAGACCACGCTAGCTCAAGTTGCCAATGAAATACTGGGTATTGATCTTGCTAAGGTGAGGTTGGTGCATGGTGATACGGCTCACTCTCCATATTCTACTGGTACTTGGGGTTCTCGCTCGATGGTGATGAGTGGTGGTGCAGTTGCACAAGCATGTAAAGAGTTAGCTAAGCGCATCAATCAAATAGCGGCAAAGATAATCAATTGTGATGTTTCTGAATTGAGTCTTCGCGATGGCATGGTATACCGAGGGGATAAAGCCTCAATGACATTAGCTGAAGTTGCTTATGTATGGTATCGATCGCCACAACTATTGCCTGACGATATAGATCCGGCCGGCTTAGAAGTGATTGCTGGGTATAAGGCTAAAAGGGATACAGGCACCTTTTCATATGCATGCCATGCAGTAGTGGTTGCTGTTGACCCAAAACTTGGATCGGTTGACATACTGGATTACGTCATCATTGAAGATGGTGGAGTTTTGGTAAACCCAATGGTGGTCGATGGTCAAATTATTGGTGGTGTAGCACAAGGTATTGGTACTGCACTGTATGAGGAGATGCCTTTTGACGAACATGGCCAACCATTAGCATCTACCCTAGCCGATTACATGCTACCAGGCGCTCCTGAAGTACCCTCCATTCGAATACAGCATATTGAATCACCATCCCCTTATACTGAATTTGGCCAAAAAGGAATTGGAGAGGGCGGCGCAATTGCACCACCTGCCGCCATTGTGAATGCTATTAATGATGCGCTTAAGGATATAGGTGTCGAAATCGCAGAGAGCCCTATTAGTCCTAAAAAATTATTGGCTGCAATTGCAAAAGCAAAATTGGAGCATGTTCAATGAAATCCGCTCCTTTTACCCTTAGCACTCCAGTTAACTTAGAAGAAGCCATTACCTCCTTTAAGGAAGGCAAGGTATATTCCAAGTTGATTGCCGGTAGCCAGTCCTTAGGTCCCATGTTAAATCTGCGCTTATCCCAACCTGACAATTTAATTTCCTTAAGAAATTTACCTGAATTACGAGAAGTCACCGATGTGGGAGATGGTATTTTTATTGGCGCCGGAATTACCCATGCAGAAATTGAAGATAAAAAAATATTAGACCCAAGTAGTGGATTAATGGCCTCTGTAGCCGCAAATATTGCTTATCGTGCAGTACGTAACTTTGGGACCATTGGCGGCAGTCTTGCCCATGCAGACCCAGCCGCTGACTGGGTCAATTTAATGCAACTTCTAGATGCAAAATTTGTAATAGTAGGTCCAAATGGTAAGCGAGAGGTCGCCAGTAACGACTTTATGCAGGCAGCTTTTACTACCTGCATAAAGGAAGATGAAATTCTTCTAGGATTAAAGATTAGAAAACTATCTGGAAAAGCCAAATTTGCCTATTTTAAATTTTGTAGAAAAGTAGGTGAATTTGCTGAGGCTATAGGCGCTGTATTACTTGATTCGGAATTGGGTATAAAACGGGCCATTATCGGTGCTACAGCAGGCACACCTTTTTTAATTAAAAATATTGATGCCGTTATGAATGGGGACTCTGAAGCAATGAATGAGGCTCTCATTGAAGCCGGATGTCATGACGAATACGAATATCAAATGCATAAAACTGCACTAGAACGTGCGCTTATCAAGGTTGCGCTATGACTAAGATAGATCTTCAGATTAATGGCAAGTTAGTTTCCTTTGAAGGCGAGCCACGCACGCATTTGGGGGATTTCCTGAGAGAAACATTAAATCTTACTGGGACCCATTTAGGCTGCGAACATGGTGTATGTGGAGCCTGCACTGTTGAAATTAATGGTGCACCTGCCAGAACTTGCATTCAATTTGCTGCCTCATGTGCGGGCTATGAAATCAGAACTATTGAAGATTTTGGCGACGATGAGGTCATGATGCAGTTGCGTGATGCATTTAGTAAAGAACACGCATTACAGTGCGGATTCTGCACTCCGGGCATGTTAATTACTGCTCGAGATATTGTCTTGCGCCTTCCAGAGCTAACCAGGCCAGAGGATGAAGAGCGTATTCGTAATGAGTTATCTGGAAATTTGTGCCGCTGTACTGGATATCAAGGCATAGTTCAGGCAATACAGTCAGTCCTTCAGCTGCGTGCAATGAAGGTCAAAAATGATCATTAAGGAATCGTTCCAAATACCTTACGAGATTTCAGCTTCATGGGAGGCATTTAAAAATATCCCTATGTTGGTATCTTGCATGCCAGGAGCAAGCCTACAGTCCGATCCAGTTGTTACGGAAACTGGCTCAAAATTAGACATCTTATTTTCTGTAAAACTTGGCCCAATCGTGGGTTCATTTCTTGGTGCTGGAGAGGTCAGTTACGACGACACTCAAAAATCCGGAATATTTTCTGGCTCTGGAGTGGATCGTAAAAGTGGATCTAGAGTTCGTGGCGAGGCTAAATTTCTATTAAGTCCTTCTACAGATGGATTGAAAACAGACATCACTGTTATTGTTGATTACAGCTTAACCGGCCCTTTGGCACAGTTTTCTAGAGGTGCTATTGTTCAGGAGCTTGCTGCCACCTTAACGAGAGAATTTTCAAATAATTTGAAAGGCAATATAGGGCATTTGCGTGACCCTAATAATTCAGCAGTCAGTCAAGAAAATCCGTCACCCAAAGAGTTTGATACAAATACATTAAATGTTGGCAGCTTAGTTTGGCGAGTGTTATTACGAAAATTCAAAGCATTATTGCACCTTGGTAGTAAGTAACATCCTTTCTTTAAACATTAACTGGAGATAGTAATGAATAAATTATTTTTAAAAACATTCAGCGTTGTTGCAATTTTATTTGCTACCAATGTGATTTACGCACAAGAGAAAATTAAGATTGGTGCACCACTAGCCCTTACTGGTGGCTTGGCAGATGAAGGTAAAAAACAGCAGATTGCTTACGATATGTGGCTTAAGAAAGTGAATGCTGCTGGTGGTATTCAAGTTGGTAATAAAAAAATGAAGGTTGAATTGATCACTTATGATTATCAAACCGATGAAAAAAGAGCCCAATCACTTGCTGAAAAGCTAATTACCCAGGACAAAGTTTCTTTTCTAACGTCCCCATTCGGTTCTGGCCATACAAAAGTAGTTGCTGGTGTAGCTGAGCGTTATGGCATTCCTGTTGTTGCCCCAGTTGCCTCTAGCGAATCAGTTTTTAATCAAGGGTATAAAAATCTTTTTGGAACATTGGCTGCCAATAGCGGCATTGTCTCAAATATGGTCACCTTGTTTACTAAACAATATCCACAAACCAAAAAAATAGCCATTCTTGGTAGGGAAGACGTTTTTCCTAAAGCAATGGCTGCAGAAATGAAGATTTATGCAGAAAAAGCTGGACTTGAAATTGTATTCAATGAGTTATACCCAGTAGGGACATTGGATCATGCTGCTTCCTTATCTAAAATTAAGGCTGCAAAACCAGACTGGATTTATGTTTCTGGATATACGCAAGATTTAGTTCTTGCCCGCAAGCAAATGAGCGATCTAGGAGTAAACGCTCCTATCATTACGATGATTACTGGACCAGCCTATAAAGAATTTACCGATGCTTTAGGTCCTTTGGCAGAGGGTATTTCAAGTGCTACCTGGTGGCATCATTCTTTAACTTATAAGTCTAAAGATGTATTTGGTTCAACTACTGATTTCTATAAAGAGTTTGTTGCTGCCAATAAATCAGACCCTGATTATGTTCACGCCTCATCTGCTGCTGCTTTAATTGCACTGCAAATGGCAATAGAAAAGGCAGGCTCTATAGATAAGGATAAGGTCCGCGAACAATTAGCAAACCTTGATGTGCTTACTTTTTATGGACCAATTAAATTCGGATCGAATGGTATGAATCAGAGTAGAGATCTGCCAATTATTCAAGTTCAAAAAGGTAAAGTTGTCGTTCTATATCCTGATGTAATTAAGCAGGGTACTTTGCAGCTGGTCAAGTAACATAAAAATTAGCTAAGGCATAAAGACTTTGAATTATTCATCATATAAAAAGGGTAGGCTTCGGCTGAGAAAATAAATGCTTCAAGCTCTTGCTAATGGCCTGATGTTAGGCGGTCTTTATGCCTGTATTGCAGTAGGCTTCTCTCTTGTATGGGGGGTTTTAAACATCATCAATATGATGTACGGATCCCTCATTATTTTTGCTGGCTATATCACTTATTTTATTTGGTATGGTACAAAATTAACGCCAATAGTCCTTTTGCTCCCTGTGACAATTGCCATGTTTGTTTTTGGTTATTTATTGCAGTATTTAGTGATTAATCGAGTGGTGAAGAGACCTGTATTAACGACCCTTACCCTTACTTTTGGGTTAGATATGATTTTGTACAATTTTATGAATTCATTTTTCGAAGCAACTCCTCGAAGAATATCGCTCAACTGGGGTAGCTTTACGATTGCTGACATTGTTCTGCCAATAGATCGCTTAGTAGCCATGGCGCTCGCCTTTATATTAACTTTTCTTTTATATCTTTTACTGCGAGCCTCGAAAGTCGGTCGCGCAATTGTGGCTGTCAGAATGGATAGAGACGCTGCATCCCTGATGGGAATCCAAATCCCACAGATATACGCCATTACTTTTGGCCTGGGGGCGGCTATGGCTGGAGCTTGTGGCGTCTTGTTTGCAGTTGCATTTCCTGTGACCACTAATATATCAGGCCTATTGCTAGGTAAAGCTTTCGTTATTTGTGTGATTGGGGGTCTAGGCAGTGTTCCAGGTGCATTAATTGGCGGCCTTGCTTTAGGCCTCATAGAATCATTTGGTAGCCATTGGTTTGGCCCACAAAATGCTATCACCATAGGGTTTGTTTTGATGCTGATCTTGCTAATGGTAAGACCCACTGGCTTACTAGGGGTCAAAGGTTATGAATAAATCAATCACTGCTTTTTTAGTTGTCTTTATTTCCCTTGCGGCTATGCCGTTTATTGCTGATAACTACTTTGTTAAGTTAGCAACTTTTATAGCAATGTATTCGGCCCTAGCCCTATCTTGGAATTTTATTGGTGGCTTTACTGGTTACCCATCGTTTGCAACCGCTGCATTTATCGGTCTGGGATCTTATGCCGGAGCCATTTTACAAAATGCAGGTATTAATTTAATTATTGCTTGGGTATTAGCATCCATCATTACTATCATTTTTGCGGCATTTCTAGGCTTTGCAATATTAAGAGTGAAAGGACATTACTTCGCCGTAGGGTCCATTGCTGTTGTAGAGCTACTCAGATTAATTACATCGTCTTGGTCTAGCTTTACTGGTGGAGGTGATGGACTAAATGTAAAAATCATGGAAGGTGGGCCTGACTTTGCGGGGCGAGTATTTTTATATGCCATGCTAGCTGTAATGCTTTTAGCATTTCTTACAACACTTTGGGTTGATAGAAGTAAATTTGGCTTTGGCCTCAAAGCCATTAAGCAAAATGAAGATGCCGCTGATATGGTTGGCATTAACGTCACTGTTTATAAGATCGCCGCTTTCTCTCTATCAGCTGTATTTTGCGGAACCGTTGGGGCTATTTATGCCTCCTGGATTGGCTACATTGCTCCGGTAGATGCATTCTCGATTATTACCACTCTTAAAGTCCCAGTAATGGTCTTACTTGGAGGGGAGGGAACAGTGTTTGGTCCAGTACTTGGTGCACTGGTGTTTGTCCTTCTTGAGGAATCGGTTTGGGCTCATTTTTTAGAAGCTAACCAAGCAATATTAGGCTTAGTCATTGTATTTCTTATATTCTTTTTGCCGGGTGGAATTTTAAAAATCAATTATCGAAAACTACTGGCAAAAATTCAGGGGGTTAAAGGTGCTTGAGGTTCGAAATTTAACTAAAAATTTTGGAGGCATTGCTGCTGTTAACAATGTTTCATTTACTATTGGTGCCGAGGGTAATAAAGGCGAAATCGTCGGACTCATTGGCCCAAACGGGGCTGGTAAAACAACGCTCATTAACGTCATTACAGGCGTCCATCCAGCAACTAGTGGAGATATTTTCTTTGAAGGCAGGGATATAACTAAGCAAAAACCATGGCAATGTGCCCGCTCTGGCTTGGCTCGCACATTTCAGATTGTGCAACCTTTTCCAGCAATGACTGTTTTAGAAAATGTTACTGCAGGCGCTCTATTTTCTGGAGGTGCAAGCAATAAGTTAGATGCTGAAAGAATCGCATTAGGACACTTAGAATTTGTGGGTCTCGCGCATGAGGCACAGCGTTTAGCTTCTACGCTAACCCTACCTTCTAGAAAAAAATTAGAACTAGCAAAGTCTCTTGCCATGAACCCCCGGGTTCTCATGCTAGATGAGGTAAATGCAGGCCTAAATACCGGTGAAATTGATAAGGCGCTTGAATTAATGAATGCAATCGCTGCTAGTGGCATCACTATTCTCATAGTGGAGCATCTGATGAAGGTCGTATTTTCACTATGTCAAAAGGTCTTAGTCCTTCATCATGGAGAGTTGATTGCAGAGGGGGCTCCAAGAGAGGTTGCCAAAGATGCGAAAGTAGTAGAGGCCTATCTCGGGCATAAATTCGCTTCTAAACTACAAAAAATGGATGCTGGAGCCTCATCTAATGTCTGAATCTCTATTAAAAGTAAAAAATATTAAAGCTGGATATGGAGAAGTTCAGGTACTTTGGGACGTCAATTTTTCAATTGAAAAGGGTGCTATCTCCTGTATTGTTGGATCCAATGGTGCTGGTAAAACAACTTTATTAAGAGCTTTATCTGGTCTTATTCCGACATGGGGTGGCGAATTTATTTTTGATGGGACGTCTATTTCAGGCTTGTCTGCAAAAAATATTCTCAATGCTGGAATTGCTCATGTCCCAGAGGCCCGTCGTTTATTTAAGGGACTTTCAGTAAGAGACAACCTATTGCTGGGGGCTTATTTAAGAAAAGATTCCAGATCTGAAATTAATCGAGATTTAGAATGGATTTATTCCTTGTTTCCTATTCTCGCCGAACGCTCATCACAAGATGCGACAACCATGTCTGGTGGCGAACAGCAGATGTGCGCTATCGGCAGGGGATTAATGGCTAGACCAAAGCTTTTATTAATTGATGAACTATCTTTAGGGTTAGCACCCAGAGCGGTTGAAAAATTGACAGATTCACTGATTTCCATTAATCAACAGGGATTATCAATTCTATTGGTGGAGCAAGATGTTATGACCGCTTTTGATTTAGCCTCCTATGGAGTAGTCATCGAAACAGGTAAGGTTACATTAGCTGGATCTACAGCATATTTATCAGAAGAGCCAAGGGTTCAGGAAGCATATTTAGGAGTCTAGTTAATAAGGATTGACCACCATTATGCTGAGGGAGTAAGTGCCCGTTAAAATCTAAATTCAATAATTAGTTGTAATCACCAAATCGAGCATTACTTAATGTAACGCTTATCCACTCCTAAAACACTTTGGAGCAACGAAGTGCGAAACGGTTGCTCCAAAATTCCTTTGGTTTCGAAAACCAAAGAGTGACTCTGGGCTTCCTTTAAATCCCTGAATTTGCTTACACATTTGCTTACACACCGACACTGACCACCCGCAGAGCCCCTGTTTATATGGG
>Ga0114964_10002292_pt1 | contig 13355 bp, 11 predicted proteins | sample C_131016_MF_Meta_FD_92638 | JGI IMG/M metagenome (GOLD analysis project Ga0114964, IMG submission 92638) | Freshwater microbial communities from Lake Croche, Canada to study carbon cycling - C_131016_MF_MetaG | ecosystem: Environmental > Aquatic > Freshwater > Lake | place: Lake Croche, Canada... | reverse complement strand
ACAGGCGGAGTTGTAAAGACATGCAAGGAGGTGGAGGATAGCAGCAACGCATACTTTGAGAGCGAGGACCACATTTCAGAATTCATCAGCGACAAGGTGCAGAAGTTTGAGGGGGGTATGATTCGTTCAGGTGACCTGAACGAAACATTCAAGAAATGGTATCGTAGTCATCACGACCGCGATGTTCCCAAGCCCAAGGAGCTGTATGCCGTTATGGACAAACGGTTCGGAAAGCGCGGGGCGCTCAAGGCGTGGAAAGATGTGTGCATCATACAAGACGACGAGTATTCGAAGGACGACACATTTGAGGATATTGGGTCGGCTTTAGGAATTGACGAATAGAAAGAATGCACATTACCATTATATAATAAATATAAATAATAAAATTACTTAGTTGCTTAGTTAATTAGTTTAATTAGTTACTTACCGTTTAATGCCTTGAGAGCCGCAGCTGCAGCAGCAATGCTGGGATTTGCATCGCCACCACTTGCAGCACCGGACGAACTATTCGTTTCACTTCCGCTAACAGCAGCTGCAGGTTCTTTCTTGTCGTCTTCTTTTTTATCACCCTTGTTTTCAGCACCTTCAAAAACCGAGTTGGACGCAATCACGGCGATAAATACCACGCCCAGTAAACCCGCGATGGTGTGTTTCAGAGTGAGAAACACGATGCATGCAACCAAAAATAATTTGCCGAGCATGTTATTGTATACGATTCCGAGCACAGATGGTTTGAAAACCATAAGCAAAACTACCACTGCGATCGCAGCGATAGAGAGTTCCTTCTGATATAGCATTTTTGGGGTAGTAAATGGTGCTATTTAATTATTAAAATATTATTAATATGAAATTGTGTATTTTATTTATACTATGAATAAACATTTTATTTTATTTTATTTTATTTTTTACTAAATCAAACCAAATCAAAACAAATCAAAACAAATCAAAACAAATCAAAACAAATCAAAACAAATCAAAACATAAACTGAATAGTTTAAAATTAACCACTAAATTAAATAAAAATATTCAACCAACATTAATATTTTTATTGTTTGTATATAATAGTTAATTTAGTTAAATTAAGGTATTTCATTACATTAGTTACATTAGTTATTAAATTTATCGCATTCAAGATATTTAAGTTAATATTAAAATTTAAATAACTAATAAAAATATAGCAATTGGTAATGTCATCTTTAGGATATTCAGATTTTAGCGCCGGAGCCAGCGCTACTGGAACAGCTGCACCGGATGGATACATCGCTGCCAAACGTAAAAATAAGACCATTAAATCTTTTGATTCCGCACTTAAAGGGGGTGGCGGTGGAAGTGGCGGAAACCGCGGCGATGATTCTGGCGCAGTAGGTGCAACATCTAATCCCAAATTGGAACGTCTGAAACAGTCCATTGCAAGAATCCATGCAGCCAGCAGTGATGAAGAGGACGAAGACGACGGTTCAAAAACAAATATGCTTCCAAGCTATCCGGGACAAGGTATGGGTCAAACTACGCAGCAACAGCAGCAACAGCAGCAACAGCAGCAACAGCAACCGCACCTATCACCCCCAATAGCCGATGCGGGTTCAGGTATAGCGTCGTCAACCACGTTGCCTCCGCCGACTACTTCGGAAGGAAGAACGCACCAACCCATGTTTAGTATGTCGCAACAGTCTGCCAGTCGCAATATTGGGAGTGGAGGTGGATTGGAAAACTTTGCAATGAAGATGCCCAGCACATATGCAGCGCAGTACTATAAACAGTATGTGCCATACAATAAGATGTCCAATGACCTTTCAAGTGCGGCAGCGAATAGCGACGAGCTGATAGAAAAGTTGAATTACATTGTGCATTTACTTGAAGAGCAGCACAACGAACGCACTGAAAATGTAACTGAAGAACTTGTCCTATATTGCTTTTTAGGCGTGTTTATTATTTTTGTGGTGGATTCATTTGCACGTGCCGGAAAGTATACGCGCTAACGCGTTAACGTGTTTATTAAATTATTAAATTAATAATAATAGTAGTCAATAAAACATTTATTATTATTATTATTATTATTTATTTTAATATAAATTATTATATATACTGTAAATACTGTAAATTAATAATACAATAATACAGCATTATTGTTACTAAGGTCGTTTAAATGCAGAGTAATATATTATTAGTTGATAAGCGTGTTGATAAATATGAAACAATTGTTGCATCAGTTAATACAGAAACGACGAAATGTGTCGTTTTCGACGTAGATGAACTGGCAATGGAACAACCCGAAAATTCCAGCTTTTCAAAAATTATCGCGATGATTGACGCTGCAATCGATAATGGAAACAAATATTTAACCAATATTGGTATTGTGCAGCATAATTATGATACCACATACTATCAAATGTTTGGTCGTGGTTGTAAGCGCGCATCAATCATCGGAGTTGAAGAAATAGACCCAATGTTGACAGTTGAATGGGACGAAGTTAATTCATTTTTGAAAACGCTCAAAACATTATACGGAGTCCAACACTTTGATATGATGGCATGCTCACTTTACGCAAATTCTGGTTGGAAATATATTATTGATAATATGAGCGAACAGGTCGGAATTGAGATTCGTGCATCAATCGATATAACGGGAAATGTAGCAAGCGGTGGAAACTGGTTTCTTGAATCTCATACAGGTGTTGATTTAAAAACTGTTTACTTTACGGATGCAATAGAAACATACGATGGAGTTTTATTTACGTATAATAGTGACTCTAAATACAGATATGGGATAAATGCGACATTTATGGATAGCACATACACCCCATCTTGGAGTGCGCTTTCTGTTCCGAGCATCCCGAGTGCACCATCACGTCCGACAATTCCTTCATCGGCACCATCTCTCTCAGGCGATGGTTCAAGCATTAATGGTATGTGGGGATTTCCAAACGCGTCTACATATTTGGTAACTCCATCAGGAGATGCATTAAATAATATAATACAGATTGTCCCTACACAATACGGGTTTTCTACTTTAAATAAAGATGGTGCAGTTGGCGTATACGGCTATGGTGCAAATTATTCGGCAAATACATCGTCGTTTGCAGCACTTACTGGCTCGTCTGTATCTTCAGGCGTTGTAAGAATATATGGTAGTGACGAAATTTATGCCGCACTTAAATCTGACGGAAGCCTTGCTTCGTGGGGCGGTTGGTATAATTATTATGCGAATATCAATAATCGATACCCATCGGGATTTACAATCACATCGGGTATTGTGAAAGTATTTCCAGGTTCAGCTATGTTTGCCATCACTGCCAGCGGTGAACTGGTTGGATGGCAAACGGCTACGGGATTTGCCAATTTTTCTACAGTATATCCATCTGGGGCATCACTTTCGTCCGGAGTAGTAGACGTATATCAAAGTTGGGGAAATGCGTATCTTGCACTTAAAAGTGACGGTTCAATCGTAACGTGGGGATATGTTGGTTTTGGAGCACAAGCCGGAAATAACCACGTTGGTGTTACTTTCAACTCAATAACACCTGGAAGAACAAGTTGGGCTGGAATAGATACAAATGGCGGAATTGTATTAATTAATAATTCAAATACCATATATAACCCATATAACGCAGACCTTACAACTGGATGGGTTAAAATAATACAAGTAAACGCGTTATATTTCTGCGCTCTTAGAAATGATGGCACTGTTGTAACGTGGAGGGACTCATACGCAACATCTGGTCAAATTGATAATACTTATGCCACGCGATATCCATCAGGAATAAATATGGGCTCGGGGAGTGGAATTGTGAATATTTACGATTTGGGTAATGTTGGTTTTGCAGCACTAACCAGTGCAGGACAGCTTATACGGTGGGGGGGTTATTCTAATCCGGCGTATTTATATAGTGGAACGTCAAGTACAAGCATTACAAGTGGCGTTGTCGATGTATGCTCGGCTGACTCGACTGCTGTCGCATTAAAAAGTGACGGAAGTGTATTTATATGGGGGCGAGATGTTCCGACAGGTGGCACAGCGTTCACGCCTCAAAATCCAACTCTGGGTTCTGGAAGCGGAATCGTTAGAATATTCGGGTCGAATGCTTCCCAGCTTGTGTTTCTTAAGTCCGATAAAACCATGATTTACTGGTCAAGATTTGCAACGGGTCGAACGATAGAAAGTAGTTATTTGGGAGGAAGTTCTATCTCTTCAGTTAGTACGGTGTTTTATAGCCAGGATGGGTTTATGTCAGTCGGTACGCCTGCACCAGTTGCGCCGACTATTACATCGTTCTCGATAGCTGGTAAAACGTATGGTACAGACATTTCATTCAATTTGATAAACCCGTCATCTAATAGTTCTGGTGCATTCTCATATTCGTCCGGAACAACATCTGTAGCAACTATTTCAGGTTCAACCGTTACAATAGTGGCTGCCGGTTCAAGTGTAATTACTGCGACTCAAGCTGCAGCCGGAGCATATTCGAGTGGAACAATAACCGCAACACTTACGGTTTCACTTGGAACTCCAACTTTATCCGGAACCACGTTTTCGGTTGCAACTCCAAAAACATATGGAGATATCTCGTTCAACATTACAACCCGTCCTACCAGCAACAGCAGCGGTGCAATAACATATTCGAGCAGCAATACCAATGTAGCAACAATAGACTCATCCGGAAATTGGATAAATATTGTTGGAGTAGGTGACGTGAGTTTCAACGCTACTCAGGCAGCAGTTGCAAACCAATTCACCAGTGCTACGAAAACGAGCAATACACTTACGGTTGCAAAGGCAACACCGACACTGACATTTGCCAGTCCACCCACCACAAAAAATGTTACCGATGCAGCTTTCACAGTTACTGCGAATAGTGCAAACCCGACGAGTCCGGGAGCAATCACTTACACAAGTAGCAACACCGCATTTGCCACGGTTAATTCAATAACTGGCCTGGTTACATTGGTAGGGCCAGGAACTGTCATAATAACGGCCGCTCAAGCAGCAACTGCATTATACAATGCGCCCACCAATGCAACATGCTCAATCGTAATAAGCGCCGCGGGTTCAATTCTTGCCGGGCAAACTGTTTCTCCGAGCACCAGCTTCGCCGGTGTGAATTTAGCAGGGGCATCGTTCGCAAATTCAACTCTTTCGGGTGTATCGTTTTCAGGGGCAACGCTTACAGGCGTGAACTTTTCAGGTGCGGTAATTACGGGAACCAATTTCACGAACGCAAACATTAGCGGCGCAACGAATTTGCCCACATTTAGCACCACTCAGAAACTGCAGTTGCTGAGTAATATAAATAATGTCGCGATTAGTGCGATTCAAATTACATCACCGTTAAGTGGCGCAGATATCAATGCGATACTTCCGACGCCAGTAGCGGCTATTTCCACTGCAACATTCACTCTTAAGGTGCCAACCACAGTAGACGCAAGTTCAAACAAAATAGTAACGGTTTCAAGCACGGATATTTCCAACAACACGTCCATATACATTCCACTGAATACAAACGAGTCTGTGAAACTAAACGGAACGGTATTTTCCTTCAATGGTTCAAATATATTGGATACCAGTGGTAACGCGAGAACCTATTTGACCGTTGCAGGTGTTCCTTTTAAAATCTATGCCGGCTCCATAATTGGTTTGAATATATTATCGTCTATCAATGCTGTTAGGTTTACGGGCAATGTAACTGGAATGTATGACATTATATCGGGATTGTTTGTGTCAAAATAAATAACACTAAAAAAATTAAAATTAAAATATATAATTAATTATTAATTAATAATAATTAATAAATATAAGTAATTATAAAATATGTCTTCTCTGGCAACCGCACTCAACGCGTTCAAGGTGAACGGTAATGGACTTTACGATGCAATGAAATCGGTATATCTATTGACAAGTGGAACGAATTCTGGTCAGGGTTCAGCACTTTCGGCCAATACGATAGCCTCTTTAAATTCCACAAAACTAAATGGCGATGGACTGTATGACATTCTTAACGGCCTACTCCGTCCTGCATAACAACTCAACCACTCGTCAACTCCGTCAACCTATTGTATTCTTCTCTGGTTAACACCACATATTCCGTTTCAGATTTTGATTCATCAGTCCCTGTGGCAGGGGAATGTGCAACCGTCGTAGTTATCACGGCAGGTGCATGTGCAGTCACAGATGCACTATCATACTTAACCGCTTTATATGCGTAATATAACCCGTTCATGGATTTGCAAGCTATCCAAGTGCCAACGTTAACGGTAATACGGATTGCAGCACTTGATATAACGTCTAATAAAAATAAAAGAACCATTTTATTTTTTATAGTAATTAAAATTAAATATTATCATTATATTATATAATAATTATTATATTATATAATAATAAAAATAATATATTCAAAAGCACAAACACAACACCGCATCGAATGAATTGTTATTTAGCAGGAGCAGCAGGAGTTGGACTCCTTGGAGCAACCTTTTATACGATGAACGCCCAGTCCGTCGCTAATGATTACCGCGGCAAATTAAAGCCAGAAGCGCTAAGTGCGTATGATAAAATTGTCAAAGAGAGAAGTGCCATTTACTTTCAGGGTCTCATCCTTGGATTGGTGGTTTCATATATTGTTCTTTTTCGTCTGTCACCCACAAAACAGCTCACCAATATGTTTCACCGCGTTACACTATCGCTTGCGGTCGTTATCATTGTATCGTCCATGTATTACTGCGTGTCTCCGAAAAGCGATTACATGCTGAACCACGTTACGAATGGCGAGGAATCCAAAGCGTGGCTCGAAATGTATAAGACGATGAAACATCGATACGTTATGGGATTCATACTGGGTTCTCTCGTTGCAGTTCCACTGGCATACACATTTTGTTAATGCGTTGTTCACTAATGTATAATGTATAATAATAAAAAATTGATTTAAATTTATATTTTCATTTTGATTAGTAGCAAGGCAATAGCTAATACTCTGTTTCGAATCAAAATGACTTCTTGGGCCAATATCGCTAAGCGCAACCTTACGACAACAACATCAGGTAAACCAATTGGTGGAGATACTAAATCTGGCATCTCTGGCAACACAGGCAACACAGGCAACACAGGCAACACTGTCAAAGCAAAGGATCCAGTTCTTCAATTTGACCGCGAATGGTTCCTTCGAAATTGGCGGATATTTGAAAACACTTACGTCATGAATAAGGAAATTCTTGAGTCAGAAGAACGTTTCCAAATCATGCCAACCGACCTCGCGCTGCGACGACCGGATGCGGCAACAACAGTCCCAGTGTTTGCAACATTGGCCCAGCACGAACTATGGATGCATGAGGAAAAAATGAAAAATAACAAGTATTCGGATGAAGTATTCCAAAAACGAATTTCAGAATGGCGCACCCGAATGAATTGGCACCTTCCGCCTATGAAAACAAGCGTGAGCCCGGAAGAAAAACGGCGAGGGTTCTATCTCAGCCGTCACTACAGCCATCGCTACACTGGATGTGAGGTGGCTGATGTAGTATCATACATCACTCCATACAGCACGGCACGCGACCTCGAAAATGAAAAACTGGTGAACATGATGTGGTGCCTCATACATTCTCGCTCGGAAGAGCTGACTGCATGCAGAACGGTTGCTGATTTCACGGCGCTGTTTGACCGAACGATTCATCTTGAGTATCCGCAATGGAAAACCCGCGCACACCAAATGTTACACCGAAACGTCATCACACCAACCAAAATACTGTGGCTATTTTCACAAAAAGCCAATGTGTTTCCAGGCCGCGGTCGTCCCGGAACTGCCAGATGGGCAACTGTCCCGACTGGCTATAAAACACGCGAGTCGGATTCCATTTATACCAAGAGTATGGTATTCTTCACACACGACGTGTGTCGGGACGGAGCCGTTGGACAAAAAGGCGGTCGAGAAGAGACAGGCATTTGTGTGGTGGAGCGTATGAAACAAGATGGCGAAAATGCCAAAATTCGATGGCTGTTATCTGCAAAACAGCTCCACGAAATGGAGCGCGTGGAATTCAAACCCGAATATGACCCATTTCCACCGACCCCGTCGTATTCAAGCGACTGCGACTATGACTATGATTGGCTGTGAACGGGAACAGGTAAATAGTGACTCATTGTGTAAATAATAAACAGAATAAAATTGATTATTCTTTTTATTTTAGGTAGTAGTGTGTATGAAGGGAATCATTACCGTTACATAACAACACAACATTATTACATTGGAAAAATGACGTCAATAAGACCCGTCGGAAAAAGATTTTGCAAGTTTTGCTGGGACAGAGGGCGCCCCACTTCGGAATGTTTCTCTCATTACGTCAAGGACAAAAAGGGTCCAACTGGACAAATTGTGTGTCCTATCTTACTCAAAGAGGAGTGCATGCGGTGCGGGATGGTCGGACACACGCCGAGGTATTGTAACTCCACAAATCCGGTGCTGACGCGGGACAATCCTACAGGCGACCGAACCAAATGCACAAGTTTCGTAAGAATAATCGACTGTGGTTTATGGATTGAACCAATCCCCGACCACATGAGAATCAAATACCTGGAATGGAAAGTCAACGAAAAAAAGCATGCATTGCGACAGAGAGGGCTTGCGGCATCAAGTTCACGACACTTTCTGTGTGAAGAATATGACGACGATACAAAAGAAACGATGATTGGATTGGCGAGCAGAGCGAGCACTTTCGATGGGTTTGAGACTCCTGACAGGGACGCACCATACAATGATTATGAGCTGGAAGTCCTTGCCAAACTTGACGTGAAACGGGAAATGTTGCAAGAGAAATATCCTGCTGGTATTATGCGATATGCGCCTTCAGAGCGGCACGCGTTCAGAGCGATTGCGTATGCCTCACGAACCATATTCTACGGCATGAAAGACGAAGATGATTGCGCATTCAATCCAAACCCGAAAAACACGACATTTCACATTGACAGAATCGGGCCGCCCCATGCGAATTTTGAAGGTGACAACCCTTGGAATTACTTTATTGGTCGCAGTCTCTCTGCCACTTGCAACCCGTATGGAATTTCAGAAACTGACCCAATTGTCGTTGAATACCAGACTCGCGTTATCGCAAAATTGAATGAAATGAAAAATGACCGCAGTCCGGAATCGCGGCGTAAAGGGTGGGTAAATAGCCAAAGTAGATTGTAAAGGTAGAAGGCGCACGCGGACGCGCAAAACTGTTTTTTTTATTTATTTAACCATACGTTGAACGCATTTCGCTGTATGTCATATTCCGACCATACGCTGCATAAAATTCAGCATTTCCGTCGTTTATAATATCGTGCAAGCTCTCGACAATCTGTTCTTCGGTTTTATTTTTCGAATTGCATAGTTCAATTACTTTTGCCATTCCGGTTTTTTCCAGGTCCGATAATAATTTTCGCTCTTGTTGTTGTTGTTGTTGTTGCATTGAATCTAAATGATGTTATGGTTATGATGATATGTGTTGATTATATTTATATTTATATTTATATTTATATTTATATGTATAAACTATAAACTTGTAAAAAATAAAATATAGTAATATGATATAACCAATAAAAAATGTCATCACATTCTAAACCTGGACAAGCCAAGCCAAAAGGGACCCCAGTTAAACCGCCAACAACCCCGATGACGCCTATCGGCTGGTCGCCCAATGGAGGATTTACGCCAATCTATTATAAACCTAAAACCGGACCCCGAGTTATTGCAAAGGGAGGTAAAAAAAGCAAGGTGCGTAGATCCAGTCGCCGCCGCCACCACCGACAAAATAGGACCCAGCGTCGCAATTAATTATTTAGGCAAGCTGTTCATCAAAAATCCACATTGGGTTTTTTATGAAAATAAACCTATCATGAAATATTTTACTTCAAACAAACGTTAAAAAAAGAAAAGTGTTAGTTAAAATACACACAACAAACAAGCTTACCTGAATTGCATCTGAATTGCAACGATATCTAAACGATATTCAGCCCCCTCCCTGGAAATGGAATCACGTTGTTGTCGGGAAGTAGGATGCGCACATCCCATGCCGGGGCCTGAGCTGGAGGGGGTTGGGGCGGTTGTTCCCATCCTTGAACGTCCGGTTCCTGGTCTTGGTCTTGTTCATGTTGCTGCTGCCAAACGTGAGCGAGTTCTGGGACGAATTCGTCTGCCCTGGCGTCGAGCTCGCGCGGAGCTATGCCGTTGGTGATGCGTTCGATGGCGTCGATGTCACGATTGTGTTCAAGATTGTGAATACGAAGTATTTCAAACCAGTTGTCAATGTCAAACCACGTTTCCATGAGCGCCCACTGGTGACCTTCGTTCATCGGCTCAATCATGTCGAGAATGTCGTATTCGGACATGTTGCCGCTGTGAGCATTCTCGGCAAATGCGCGCGTAAGCCCTTCGACCGTGGCTTCCCGCTGAATCCACATGAAACTGAACATGGTGAAGTAATCGGAACCGGGGCGCTGAATGAACAGGACGTTTCTCCTGAAATTCGTGTGAGCAAGCTGGTTGGCCATTGGAACGGAGAAGCTGAAAACGTCGATGTGCGTGGTATGGAGAAATGCCAGTGCAGCATCGTGCAGAATGTCATTTGGAAGTAGTCTGAAGAACGCCGAACGAAATTCGCGCTCGGTGAAACGTTTGCGAGCAAACGTCCATTCTCTGTCGCCAGTATTGTAGTTGTTGAAGATGTCGATCATTGAGTCGTAATGTTTGGTAATTGGTAAGCCTACATATTCTAACACTTCTTGGGAATTCATATCAATTTTTTTTACTTTCGTGCATGATTCGCGTTTCCTATAAAAATTGATATAAATCTTTCTTTTATATACGTATACATATAGTATGTAATAGGACAGTCGGTTAGCTCAAACAAATATCAAAACAACAACGAACGCAAATATGTCATCGTCGTCGTCATACAATAAATGCAACCTTCAGAGACGCTTCAAACAATTTTCAAGGTCCCCCACTACTGATGGAATGAAAGACGTTCTGTCACATGCTTCACGCATCGTCAATGGGTTTATTATCTCTGTGTCAGAAGATCCAAGTCAACAACCGCATGCGTATACGTGGCTCAAAATGCAGATGAAAATCTGGAAATCGAATGCTATGACCAGATGCAGCGATATTGTTTACATTTTCAAGCAAATATCGGTTCATTTGGACTACGTTCACAAACTGACAATTATGCGCAAAATTACGTATTCGCAGTCCGAAAAGGATATGTATGTTGACATTTTATCAGAATATGCCGAAATTCTTCAGAGGGTGGTAGTTTCATCATGTTCCGAAACCGAGAGAAGCGGCGAAGGTTCATCGGGCAGCACGAATTCGGGTTCGCCATCGCCTCACCTACCCTGATGAAGAATAAACTTGCGGCGGTGCTATGCCGAACCACTTTTTTATAGATAAAAATAAAATAAAGTAATAAATATAATACATCCAATTAAGAAATTCGGAAAATACAAAATAAAATAACGTATAATGACAGTTCAAGCTCCTATAACTCCGATCGCCCCGAATGAAGAATCACCAATTATCATTTCCCACGAAGAAGTTTCATTATCTCCATTTAAATTCGAATCCGACCCAGGTAAAAATGATGACATATGGGCATTTTACAGATGTTTAATGCGTGGGTTCTTACTTGCAACATACGAACAAGAACTTGAAACTATAAATGCAAACCCTTCGAAAAATAAAGACGAGGCCGACAACAATAAACTCATTATTATTGGACGAATTGGCCGACTGCTTCGTGGAATGAATAAGACGGTTCTTCATGTTGACAACGTGTTTCAATTCGACGATTTTGCGATTACGGAGTGCGACTTGATTGTTGGAATGCTCACCCGAATTTCAAGGTGGTTCAAGCATAAGGTGCAACTCGATGTGCCCCGACAATATTTCAGTGACATTGATACAAGTAAAATAGCACTCGAATCCAGTGCGGACTATTTCGTGCATCAGATTGATTTGGCGTTCAAGGACCTAAAACATAAAAAACCGGACCCCACTATTTCTCCCATCGTAGTGAAAGACATTGACGATTTTATAGTCCAGTTGACTTCTGATATGAATAACGTGGGGCGGTCCAAAGTGCTGGCAGCGTATGATGCAGTGCGAGGAAGCATTACGACCGAAAAAGCACGGGCTGTAGCAGGTAAAGTAACACGAAAGGTTCGTCTTGTAGTCGATAAAACAAAGCAAGTAGGTAATACGGCCGTCGAAGGGGTGAAAAAGTTTACCAGAGGTAGACAACTTGCATTTCGCGAATGGGACGCAAACCGACAACGCGAAAAGGCCGAAAAGGCCGACCAAGCACTTGCTGAAATCAAGGCTAAACAGCTGCAAAACGTTCAATCGGGTGGCGCACCAAGTAAAAAGGGGCTCGACTTAATGTATCCGCTCAAGCAATACCGAGAACTCCGCCGAGCAACGGGTGAAATCGAAGTAATGCAGAAACCGAATATGACGGCGGTTGAGTATTTCGAAAAATTACCCGTAATGCTTACAAGAACGAGCGACAATGGAGATGACCAAGTTTTTCCCGCGCTATTTGGGCACCCACTTTTACTGTATTTACCATTTGCTCGCGCGTTTGGATGCATTATCGAGGTATACAGTCGTTCTTCTCTCGTTGCTACCGACCCACCCGTCTTAAAATATTTGTTTCCATCTGAGGCAGAAATTGCGAAAAGTGCTATTCGTAATATGCCAGTTATACGCATCATGGATGATAATCCGTATAATGCCGACCCAAATTTAAAAGATGTTCTGGAGTATCCAAACTTTCTAACGCATCAGGACCAGTATATTGCAAATTTCAGTATACTCTTCACAGCCACTGGTAAAGATGTGGCGGATAAGGCGGTAGAATATTTGGCAAACAAGGTCAAAATGTCTACACAGATGAAATCAAATGGCGAGAAAATGCAACGATTCGAAGACCAATACAACATCGCGGATGCAAAATATAAAGATGCCGAATCTTTAATGGTGAAAACAAAAGAGCCAAAAGAAAACGCCCGAGAGGAATATAAAGTGGCAAAGGAAAAATATGAAGACGATACTAAGAATCCTTTACCAGCAAACGCCGATGCCAAAATGCAAAGTGCTCGAAACGATAATCGACGTGACTACATAAAAACCAGAAAACGTTTTATAAAAGCGTGGGAAGTTTACAATACGGCCATAACGGCCAGAAATGCGACATTTAAACGACGATTGGTAACTCAGAATCGATTGAAAGATATGATTTCCAATATCAACAGTCAAAAAGATGAAAGTGATAAAACTGCAGACAAAGCGCGCCAAACGGTAATAAATATGTTGTCAGCTTATAAAGTT
>Ga0114964_10002289_pt1 | contig 13370 bp, 13 predicted proteins | sample C_131016_MF_Meta_FD_92638 | JGI IMG/M metagenome (GOLD analysis project Ga0114964, IMG submission 92638) | Freshwater microbial communities from Lake Croche, Canada to study carbon cycling - C_131016_MF_MetaG | ecosystem: Environmental > Aquatic > Freshwater > Lake | place: Lake Croche, Canada... | reverse complement strand
CTGCAGGGGCTTATCTTTTGACGAAATTTGTTGAAATCGGTTAGAGTACTACTTGTCTTGAATAAAGACATGCGGATGTGGCTCAGTTGGTAGAGCACAACCTTGCCAAGGTTGGGGTCGCGAGTTCGAATCTCGTCATCCGCTCGAAACGGTCTAAACCAAGATTCGTGAAGCATGGTGGAGTGGCTGAGCGGCCCAAAGCAACAGCCTGCAAAGCTGTCAACCCACGGGTTCAAATCCCGTCTCCACCTCCAAGAAATACCTATGGACGATTGGCGCAGTGGTAGCGCACTTCCTTGACATGGAAGGGGTCACTGGTTCGAACCCAGTATCGTCCACCAGATGGAGCTTTTTTATGAAGAAAATTAAAAAGTATTTCAAGGTTTATGGTGTGCCGGTTATTCCAAAACCGCTCCGTGAGGTTTTTCTAAAAACTTTCGAAACTCGAAATGAAGCCGACGCTTACATTATGTCGCTGCACAAGTTACACAGCGAAGGAGAGCCTGTTTACAGGTCGTACAGGATCAAGATTGGCGCTTACCGCAATGAGAAGTAGGCAAGTGATAGTTTGCTCCTTTCTCCTAGTGCCCCAGTTTGGTAGCCTTTGGCTATGAAGAGTTCTTCGTCTATCAAGTTCCTAGCCATCCTTGCTCTGCTTTGTTCTCAAGTTCTTTTCCTCCAGTCGCCTGCACAAGCTGCTCTAGAAGTGGCTTCCCAACCTTTGTCATCAGGAAGCAACTCAACCTGCGTTATTCGGGCAGCGGATGACTTGTACTGTGTTGGCGCGAATACTTTTGGGCAGTTGGGAAACGGCAACAATATCTCTTCCTCTGATCCGCAAAAAGTTTCGGGGATCTCGCACATTGCACAAGTAAGTGTCGGCGCAACAAGTGCCTGCGCCATTACACGCGCAGGAGTTCTCTACTGCTGGGGTGATAACTCATCCGGTCAACTAGGTATTGGAAACACTGACAGCAAGAATGTGGCGACTCTGGTAAATCTTCCTAATGTCGCCCAGGTTAGCGTTGGGCTGAATTTTGCATGTGCACTTACTAAGTCACAAACGCTTTACTGCTGGGGAGCAAATGATTTTGGTCAACTGACCAATGATACGAAACAGTCAAGCAATGTTCCTGTTGTGGTTTCGCAAACTCCGAATTCGATAACAGCTATAAACGCAAACGGTAAACGTATCTGTGCCATCGCCTCTGAAGTGTTCTGCTGGGGGGAGTTTGCTTCTTTCGTCTTTCCTAATGAATCAAGAAATTGGATGCCTGCCAGAGTTCTGGGTTCAGCCGGTGCAAAGAGTGTTTCACTGGGTGGAGATTTCGGATGTATAGCTTTTGCGAGTTCCGTTTCGTGTTGGGGAGCTAACGGGCACGGCCAACTCGGTAACGGAACCAAAGCACAGTCTTCGGATCTTTACCCGGTAAGCGGAATTAGTTCAGTCTCGCAACTTGCAACGGGAGAGCACTTTGCCTGTGCTTTAGATGAAAGTAACGACAGTTACTGCTGGGGTGAGAATGCTGTTGGTCAACTTGGTATTAATGCGGGAGCGGACCAAGTTACTCGTATTCCAACAGGCGCTGCCAAGGCTGTTGCCATTGATGCTGGATTAAATAGCCTATGCGCGCTTAAGTTACTAGATGGTTCTGTTGGCTGTGTGGGAGATGTCACATCGGGTCAGTCTGGTTATTTACTTTCCAGTCAAACACCACTACTAAACGGGACAGCGTCATCGCTCGTTAAGATTTCAAGCGGAGCAACCACAACGTGTGCTATTAACACAGCAGGTCTTCTCTCTTGTTGGGGAACACTGGTTCCTGGTATTCCAGAGTATTTATCCTTCACCGATGTGTCTGTCGGAAATGCGAGTGCTTGCGCGGTAACAACTACAAAAGCGATTTACTGCTGGGGAGCAAATAGTTCAGGTCAGCTTGGCGATAACAGTTCAAAGTCTGCAACCATGATGGTTCCAGTTGCGAGTGCTATTAATAACTTCGTTCACGTGGCAGTCGGCTTCAGACATGCCTGCGGTGTCACTACTGATGGTTTGGTCTATTGCTGGGGGGATAACTCCAAACAGCAGCTCGGATCCGCAGGAGCTGATACAAAGGCCCCCAAAGCAGTACCTGGTATTGGAACTGCGTCAACGATTGCTGTCGGGGATTACCACACCTGTGTTCAGCAACTCAACGGCGCGGTAACTTGTTGGGGAGATAACTCAAAGAAGCAGATAAATGCCACTGCAATGAGCCCACTTAGCCCAATAGATCTTGTGTTGACTAAGCCAATATCTAGTTACTCACTCGGTTCCTACAACACTTGCCTTCTCGACACATCTAAGGGTTTGCAATGCTATGGTGATAACTCAAAAAAACAATCACCAGGAAATCTAGTAGGTAGTTTCACGAGTGTCTCAGCAGGGGCAAGCACAGTCTGTGTAATAAACACAGACAATAAAACCTTGTGCTTCGGAGCAGCTGACTCAGCAAAGCTTGGGAATACATCAGTCGATACTGCTACGCCTAAAGAAATCACTGGTGTTACAGCTCTCTCGCTGAGCATCGGTTTGCAACATGTCTGTGCTCTATCGACAACCGGAACATTATCTTGTTGGGGCTCGAACGCCTCTGGTCAACTGGCCTCTAGCTTTGGATTCCCTTCTGCGTTTTCAATCCCAACTATTACAGTGCTGGGTACTTTGGCTCTTGGTGAAACTCTTACAACATTCATCGATGGCACTGAAACGAATTCAACATTCACCTACCTGTGGACCCGTGCATCAGCAGCCAATGGGTCTTATTCAAGTCTGACCTCTCAGACTGCTTCAACGTATGTTAGCTCAGGCATTGACCTGGGCAGGTATTACGTTGTGGAAGTAAAGCAGTCGAAGTGGGGAATCACATCCACGAGTTATCAAAGTAAGCCTGTAGGTCCGGTTGGTCCTGCCATTAGATTGCTGCTCACTCCAATGCCAAGCATTAGCGGAGTCAATAAAGTTTCGAAATTCCTAATCACGAGACCAGGTCGTTGGGACAGCGGAGTAAGTCTTAGTTATCAGTGGTACCGAGGATCCACTTTGATAAAGGGAGCTACAAAAGCAAATTACCAGCTAGCCGTAAAAGATATTGGTAAGCAAATTTATGTAGCGGTCACTGGTATCAAAACTGGTTTACCAAAAGTTACCGTAAAGTCTCAGAAGACAGTGAAAATTATTCGCTAACCTGCGATGTTGGTTCCTACCAAATGACCGATTAGGTACGTGATTCCCATCGTCATCAAAGAGACGACCAAGTTTCGAATAATACCTCGACCAGATTTAGCACCACCGATTCTTGCACCAACGTAGCCGGTCAGGATCAGTGCCACAATAACAGCACCAACAGTAGCTTGAATGCGGTATTGGGTCCATGGACCAGAAACGGCAAGAAGTGGGAGCATTCCACCAACGGCAAAAGCGACGAAAGATGACAAAGCCGCTTGCAATGGACTTACGTGATGATCTGAGTCGATACCGAGCTCGGCCTCAGCGTGAGCTTTCAAAGCGTCTTTGGTAGTTAGTTCTTCGGCAACCTTGATAGCTAGTTTCGGAGAAATCCCCTTTTGTTCATAGAACCATGCAAGTTCTCGCAGTTCACCTTCGGGGTTGTCTGCCAATTCTTTGCGCTCAACCGAGAGTGCAGCCTTTTCGCTATCCTTTTGAGCCGAGACTGAAGTGTATTCACCGCCAGCCATCGAAATTGAACCGGCCACCACGGCAGCAACACCAGCGATCACAATGGTGGCTGAAGTAACGCCAGGGGACGCGGCCACACCAAGGATCAAGCCAGATGTGGACATGATTCCATCGTTTGCACCGAGGACGCCGGCTCTGAGCCAGTTGAGCTTTGCTGCCATGGAACTTCTTTTGAATTCAACTGAAGCGAGCGTTGCATCAATCATCGGGGCATTAGGTTTGGTCATACCTTCCACAAAACACTATTTTTCAGTCTTTATCTAGCAAGGCACGCCTAACCTGTCTGGAATAGACTTTACCTAAACACTCGTATGGAGCAATTTTGAATAGCATCGAACAGATTTCAATCACTTTAGAAGGCCAAGAGAGCCTTGTGGACGCTACCGCCACTGGTTTCACGCTCTTCAATGACAAGAGCATCGTGGCTCAGAGAGTCAATGGTGAGCTCAAGGACTTGGCTCACTCAGTCCGCTCGGGGGATGCGGTTGAAGGAGTAAGCATTGAGAGTGAGGATGGATTGAACATCCTCAGGCATTCAGCTGCTCACGTTCTTGCTCAGGCCGTTCAGAGCATCAATCCAGCTGCAAAGCTAGGTATTGGGCCTCCGATTAAGGATGGTTTTTATTACGATTTCGACGTGGAGAAACCATTCACTCCAGAAGATCTAAAGGCTCTAGAGAAGGAAATGGATCGAATCATAAGAAGTGGTCAACGATTCGTCAGGAGAGTTACCAATGAGACAGACGCTGCAATCGAGCTAGCTAGCGAGCCATACAAGCTTGAGTTGGTTGGCTTGAAGTCGGGAAACGCCGATGTCGGGGAAGCTTCAGCAGAAGTTGGTGCGGGCGAACTAACCATTTACGACAACTTGGATGTGAAAGCCGATCAAGTTATCTGGAAGGATCTCTGTCGCGGACCTCACCTACCAAACACCAGAATGATTGGAAACGGTTTTGCACTAACTCGGGTCGCTGCAGCGTATTGGCGAGGTAACGAGGACAATAAGCAATTGCAAAGAATTTACGGAACAGCCTGGCCAAGCAAAGAACAACTAAAAGAACATCAGTCATATCTTGAAGAAGCGGCTAAAAGAGACCACCGACGTCTTGGAGCCGAGCTCGATTTATTCTCCTTCCCTGAAGAGATCGGTTCCGGTCTTGCCGTGTTTCACCCTAGAGGTGGAATTATCCGCAAAGTCATGGAGGATTACTCCAGAGAGCGCCATGCTCAGAGTGGTTACGAATTCGTTTACAGCCCGCACGTCACTAAAGCAAATCTTTTTCAGACTTCCGGCCACCTCGAATGGTACGCGGAAGGAATGTTCCCTCCATTGCAGCTTGACGAAGAACGTGACGAAGAAGGCAACATCAAGAAACAGGCCCAGGACTATTACCTCAAACCAATGAACTGTCCGTTTCACTGTTTAATCTACAAATCCCAAGCTCGTTCGTATCGCGACCTTCCTTTGAGAATGTTCGAATTTGGAACTGTCTATCGCTACGAGAAGTCTGGTGTGCTGCACGGTATTACTCGTGCTCGAGGTTTCACTCAAGATGATGCGCATGTTTATGTTGCTAGAGAGAGCATCGAGGTTGAACTAACTAATGTCCTTACTTTCGTTCTAGATCTGTTGCGCGACTATGGACTTACCGATTTCTATCTGGAGCTTTCAACCAAAGAAGTAGGTAATCCTAAGTTCGTTGGCTCAGATGAAATATGGACTGAAGCAACTGCAACATTAGAACGCGTTGCTACCGATTCCGGTTTGAAGCTTGTTCCAGATCCTGGTGGAGCAGCTTTCTACGGTCCAAAGATTTCTGTTCAAGCTAAAGATGCCATTGGTCGCACTTGGCAAATGTCCACTATCCAGCTTGATTTCAACCTTCCTGAAAGGTTTGATCTCGAATACACCGCTCCTGATGGTTCTAAGCAACGGCCAGTAATGATCCACCGCGCATTGTTTGGGTCGATTGAAAGATTCTTTGGAGTTCTCACCGAACACTATGCGGGACACTTCCCACCATGGTTGGCTCCGGTCCAAGTTGTTGGCGTACCAGTAGCAGATGAGTTCTCTGCCTACCTTCACGGCATAGCAACTGAGTTGCGAGCAGCTGGCGTTCGAATCCAGATTGATGACAGCGATGAAAGAATGCAGAAGAAGATTCGCAATCACACCATGCAAAAAGTTCCATACATGTTGATTGCTGGAGCTGAAGATCAGGCATCGGGAGCAGTATCTTTCCGTTTTAGAGACGGGTCTCAGACAAACGGTGTCCCAAGACAAGAGGCGATTGCACGTATCTTGAAAGACATCGCCGAAAAAGTTCAGGTCTAATGGAACAGGTACCCGAGAGTTTTGAGGATGCCGCACAGCTTCAAGGGGCCCCTGACGCTTTTCAAAGACTCTGGACGCCACATCGTCTTATTTATATCCAGACTGGAACACAACCTTCTGATGAGGACTGTCCCTTCTGTATTGCCCCAACCCTGACAGATGAGCAAGCCTTGATCGTGCATAGAGGAGAGACCTGCTTCGTCCTCCTAAATCTCTACCCCTATAACTCTGGCCATCTACTGGTGGTGCCTTACCGGCATATTCCCAATTACACCGATGCCAGCGCGGTCGAGGTTGCGGAGTACGGAGCCTTAACTCAGAAAGCTATGGAAGTGCTTACCAATGTTGGGGGAGCACACGGTTTCAACATCGGCATGAATCAAGGTGCCGTCGCAGGTGCTGGAATTGCGGGCCATCTGCATCAGCACATCGTTCCTAGGTGGCGTAATGATGCAAATTTCTTCCCAATTATTGCTCGAACGAAAGCGCTTCCAAGGCTACTAGGAGAAGTTAGGGAAGAAATATCCAAAGCCTGGGGTCAAATTTCGTAACTCTTGCCATCAAATAATTAGTTGCGGTTTAGACTTCTCTCATGTCTGAAAACACAAATACACACAGTTCAACTCCTCTCGTCAAACGCGGCCTAGCAGAGATGCTAAAAGGCGGTGTCATCATGGATGTCGTCAACGCAGAACAAGCAAAGATTGCTGAAGATGCCGGTGCTGTTGCCGTCATGGCATTGGAGCGTGTGCCAGCTGACATTCGCGCACAGGGTGGAGTCGCTCGTATGAGTGACCCGGATCTAATCGATCAGATTATCGCCTCAGTCTCGATTCCAGTTATGGCCAAAGCCCGCATTGGACATTTCGTTGAGGCGCAGATTCTGCAGTCACTCAAAGTAGATTACATCGATGAGTCAGAAGTTCTCTCACCTGCAGACTACGTAAACCACATCGACAAGTGGAAATTTGATATTCCTTTTGTTTGTGGTGCAACAAACCTTGGCGAAGCGCTTAGAAGAATTACCGAAGGTGCCGCAATGATTCGCTCGAAGGGTGAAGCGGGAACTGGAGATGTGAGCGAAGCTACCAAGCACATCAGAACCATTCTTGGAGAGATACGAGCTCTTGGTGCAAAGAGTGAAGACGAACTTTATGTCGCAGCTAAAGAACTGCAAGCTCCTTTTGAATTAGTCAGAGAAGTTGCCAGAACCAAGAGACTGCCAGTTGTTTTGTTTACCGCGGGAGGTGTAGCAACTCCTGCTGATGCTGCGTTGATGATGCAGCTTGGTGCTGATGGTGTATTCGTCGGTTCCGGAGTATTCAAGTCAGGAAACCCAGCTGCTCGCGCAGCAGCGATCGTCAAAGCAACCACTTCGTTTGATGACCCTGATGTTGTTGCGGCTGCTTCGCGTGGCCTAGGTGAGGCAATGGTTGGAATCAACGTTGCGGACATACCTGCTCCTCATCGTCTAGCAGACCGCGGCTGGTAGTAATTGGGACCGATTGGTGTCCTAGCTCTGCAAGGAGATTTTCGAGAGCATCTAAAAACTTTGGAAGCGTTATCGATTCCAGTGGTAAAGGTCCGCAAACCAATCGATCTAGTCGGTATCTCTGGGTTGATAATACCTGGTGGTGAAAGCACGGTTATCGACAAGCTCAGCAAAGTATTTGAATTGCGTCAGCCCATACAAGATTTGATCGCTTTTGGTCTGCCAGTTTTTGGCACCTGTGCTGGTTTGATTATGCTTGCGAACACACTCCAAGATGCAACCTCATCCCAAGAGAGCTTTGGGGGGTTAGACGTCGTCGTTCAACGAAACGCATTTGGGTCCCAGGCTAATTCGTTTGAAACGAGCCTTAGTTTTGAAGGCATACCGAGGGAAATTGAAGCTGCCTTTATTCGAGCACCAATTGTAAAAAGCATCGGAGCAGGAGTCGAGACGCTTGCCAGTTTGCCGGATGGCGAAATTGTGGCAGTTAGGCAAGGGAATCTATTGGGGATCAGCTTCCATCCTGAAGTGTGTGACGAAACTGCTGTTCACGAATTCTTCATTGAGATGTGTAAAACAGCGAATTTCGTGGCTGCTAACTAAACTTGTTCTGAAATCACTTACTAGGAGCATCATGTCCGGCCATTCCAAATGGGCAACCACCAAGCACAAAAAAGCTGTCATCGACGGTCGCAGAGCAAAACTATTCGCCAAGCTCATTAAGAACATTGAAGTCGCTTCCCGAATGGGTGGTGCTGACCTGGACGGTAATCCAACACTTTACGATGCTGTTCAAAAGGGGCGGAAGTCATCACTTCCAAATGACAACATCGAGCGAGCTATCAAGCGTGGGGCTGGGCTGGATGGAGGAGCAGTTGAATACACAACAATCATGTATGAAGGTTATGGACCCAATGGTGTCGCACTACTTATTGAATGTCTAACCGACAATAAAAACAGAGCTGCGGCTGATGTCCGCCTAGCTGTAACTAGAAATGGCGGAACTATGGCAGACCCTGGATCAGTGTCCTATCAGTTCAGTCGCAAGGGTGTAATTGTTGTCGAGAAAACAGATACCACCAATGAGGACTCAATCCTTGAGGCGGTCTTGGAATTTGGTGTTGACGATATCCAAGATCGACCTGAGCAGGTGATCATCACTACTGACCCGTCTCAGATGGTAACTGTTCGAACAGCTCTGCAAGCTGCAGGTATTGATTACGAATCTGCAGACGTGGAGTTCATTTCTTCTATGCCAGTTCAAGTGGATGTTGATACTGCTCGCAAAGTAATAGCGTTGATCGATGCCTTGGAGGATTCGGATGAAGTTCAGAATGTTTATTCCAACTTTGACATGACTGCTGAAGTCGCAGCTGAACTAGAAGCTGAATGATTTGAATCAGATCGTCTTAGGAATTGACCCAGGGCTTACTCGTTGTGGGTTTGGAGTTATTTCGAGACGTTCGTCAAGGCAGGTCAGTTTTATAGAGGTCGGTGTCATCCAGTCGTCATCAGATATGGAAATTACAGCAAGAATCGCATCCATTGGAGTCGCTGTTGCGGAATTACTAGATAGAACCAAACCTGATCAGGTTGCTATTGAACGTGTCTTTGCACAACAAAACATGCATACGGTTATGGGTGTCGCCCAGATTTCTGGGGTGGTCGTCTACCTATGTTATGAGCGTGGCATACCAGTTACCTTTTACACTCCAACCGAAGTGAAGGCAGCTGTGACTGGCAGCGGCAGAGCGAACAAGGCTCAGGTGACAAACATGGTTATGAACATTTTGAAGTTGAAGACCATACCCAAGCCAGCAGATGCTGCCGATGCGTTGGCGATTGCAATAACAGCAGCTTGGCGTGGAGGGAACGCTGTTCTGGATAAGGCAACCGGTAGCGTCGAAACCGCAGCGCAACAGAAATGGCGCACAGCTATCGCAGCATCCAAGAAAGTTTGATTGACCACAGTTAGTCTTTACCTGTGATTGCCTCGCTTAAAGGAACAGTAACCAGAACATCGATCGGCCAAGTTGTGCTAGATGTGAACGATGTTGGGTACTTGGTGCATCTGACTTTAGAAGCCAGTGCTCTTGCGTCAATCGGTGACAAGGTTACTTTCAACATCGCGCACATAATAAAGGAAGACTCCGAAACACTTTACGGTTTTTTCACTCTTGAGGAGCTCCAAGCGTTTCAGCTACTCTGTTCGGTCACAGGTGTTGGCCCAAAATCTGCTCTCGCTGTTTTAGGCAAGCTCGGAGTCACCGGTATTGAAACTGCTGTCTCAAGTGCAGACGATGGAATGTTTAAATCAGTGTCTGGAATAGGACCTAAAACTGCAAAATTAATTGTGTTATCGCTCACAGGCAAGTTAGTAACTGGACAAAGCTCAACTACATCGACCAGCAGTCAAACTGTCATCAATGCCTTAGTCGGACTCGGCTATCCGGAGCGTCAAGCCAAGTCAGCCGTTGATGCTGTTGCCAAAGAAGATGCCAACATGGCCGAACAAGAACTTCTCAAACGTTCTCTAGCAGCCTTATCACTCAGTAGGAGAGTGACCAACGATGAGTGAGGAACTGTTGGGCTCTAATCCCGATGCCTCTGACTTGGTTTTCGAATCAGCTATTCGACCACAGTCGTTAAACGAATTCATTGGTCAAACTAAGGTTCGTGAACAGATTCAATTACTAATTGATGCCGCAGCTTTACAGCAAAGAACGGCAGATCACATTTTGCTGGCGGGTCCACCTGGACTTGGTAAGACAACACTGGCCATGATCGTTGCTCAGGAATCCAAACGCAGTCTTCGCATGACTAGCGGGCCAGCTATTCAACATGCTGGGGACCTCGCTGCTGTGTTATCTTCACTCTCAGCAGGAGAAGTGCTATTCATTGATGAGATTCACCGAATGTCCAGATCTGCTGAAGAAATGCTATATCTTGCGATGGAGGACTTTCGGGTTGATGTGATGGTCGGTAAAGGCGCAGGAGCCACCAGCATTTCACTTGACCTAGATCCTTTCACTTTGGTTGGCGCTACTACTCGCAGCGGTTTACTTCCTAACCCACTGCGCGATCGATTTGGCTTCACTGCCAACCTGGATTTCTATTCCAATGAAGAACTTGAACAAGTTGTTGCCAGAGCGGCCAATCTCATGCAACTTAGTATCAATAAAGAGTCCGTTGGGCTCATAGCATCAAGGTCAAGAGGTACCCCTCGTATCGCCAACAGATTGTTGCGGCGAGTTCGAGATTTCGCGCTAGTGAACTCTGGGGGAGTTGTCTCATCGTCCTCAGTCCAGTTAGCCTTGGAACTCTATGAGGTTGACGAAATGGGCCTTGATCGCCTTGACAGAGCCGTTTTGGAGACCCTAATCATCAAGTTTGAAGGCAAGCCCGTTGGTTTGAACACGCTAAGTGTTGCTATCGGAGAAGAGGCAGACACTATTGAGACAGTAGTGGAGCCATATCTACTTCGAACTGGACTGATTGCTAGAACCTCTCGAGGCCGTCAAGCTACCGCAGCAGCCTATAAACACCTAGGTATTACGCCTCCTTCTGGCTTACAGGGCTTATTCGACTAGTTCGTCGCTTATAATCATCTAGTTGTCGCAAATTTCTAGCGGATTGGTCCCAAATGCCTTCAAATGATTACTCACTGATCGTCATCCTTGTGGTGTTCGTAGCCTTCCTGTTCTTTAGCAGCCGCCGCCGTAAGGCTGCAGCTAACCAGCTATCGAATTCGGTTAAGGTTGGTGCCAACGTCGTGATGCTCGGTGGAATCACCGGCAAAATCGTTTCGATTAGTGATTCAGCTGTTGTTGTTGAGACAACACCAGGCACCAAGATTGAATTCGTAAAGGCTGCAGTTCGCTCAGTCTCGGCTCCGAGCCTTGACAAAGCTCAAGTAGTCAAAAAGGCCCCTGCTGCTGCAAAGACTGTGCCAGCTAAGGCAGTAAAGTCATCAACTACCGCATCCACGAAGACCGCTAAGTAGCGCTCATTTTTAGCTAAGTTAGGCACAGCCATGTCTGAAAAGAACACCATCACTAGAACCGCAGTTAAGTCGCTGACTTGGTTGCTTGTCCTGATGTTCACCATTGTCGGCATCATTGCAGGAAACATGGCTGCCGGCGAGAAGAAGGCTACATTCGTACCCAACTTAGCGCTTGATCTATCCGGTGGAACTCAAATTATTCTTACGCCGATTGTTGCCGCCGGCAAGGATGTTCTTCCCGAACAACTTAGCCAAGCGGTGTCAATCATCAGACAGCGTGTTGACTCAACCGGTGTTAGCGAATCTCAAATCAATACTTCAGGAAACAACATCGTTGTTTCTATCCCAGGTATTCCTGACAAGAACACTCTTGCTCTAATCAAAAGCTCAGCAAAGTTAGAGTTCCGTTCCGTACTTGTAGCTTCCACAGGCACCAAAACTGCTGTTGGTAAAACTGGCTCAAAGCCAATCAAAACTTCTGGAGCAAAACCTACAAACCCAAGCGATTTGAACTACGTTTCACCTGCTTTGCAGAAACAGTATGAAGCACTCGATTGTGCTAAAACCTTCCGTAAGCCTGGACAGATTGATCCAAGCAATAAGCCACTTGTCACCTGTAATCGTGGTCTAGGCGAGAAGTACATTCTCGGACCTGTCGAGCTTACCGGTTCTGACCTTTCGAATGCTCAGGCCGGCACAGTCAATGGAGCTAATGGAGTTAGCACAAACGAATGGGCGGTAAACCTTTCATTCAATGCTGCTGGTGGAGATAAATTCGGAAAGATCACCCAACGTTTATTCCCTTTGACTGATCCTCAGAACAGATTTGCGGTAACGATTGATGGTTACGTAATCACCGCTCCGAGAACTCAGTCGGTTATCACCGGTGGAACCGCCCAAATCACTGGAAGCTTTGACCAGAAGAGTTCTGCAGTTCTTGCGGACCAGTTGAAGTATGGTTCACTTCCAATCTCGTTCACTGTTCAATCACAGGAAAACATTTCGGCAACTCTAGGTTCAGAGCAGCTGCAAGCCGGCTTGCTCGCAGGTCTAATTGGTTTACTACTTGTTATCGGTTATTCGGTATTCCAGTACAGGGGACTAGCTCTTCTTACTGTTGGATCTCTTTCAGTAGCAGCCATCGCGACATACATAATGATCGCCTTGCTGACCTGGCGACAGGACTACCGTTTGTCACTGTCAGGTATTGCCGGCCTTATCGTGGCTATCGGTATCACGGCAGACAGCTTCATTGTTTACTTTGAGCGTGTTCGAGACGAACTGCGTGAAGGTAAAACTCTCGCGGTAGCTGTGGAAGCTGGCTGGTCAAGAGCTAAGCGTACGATCCTTGTCTCGGATGCCGTTAGCCTTCTTGCCGCGGCAACATTGTTCCTGCTCACAGTAGGTAACGTCAAGGGATTCGCGTTCACGCTGGGTCTAACAACTCTTATCGACCTTGCGGTAGTTTGGCTCTTTACCTATCCAACATTCAGACTCTTAGCGCAGACAAAGTTCTTCTCATCGGGAGGAAAGTTCTCGGGACTTGAGCTCAGAGAAGCCTCAGCTTTCGGTTATGCCGGTCGAGGTCAATTCAGAGTTTCAGCAGATGTCTCGGCTGGGAAAGCTCTCAAATCATCTAAGGAAGCTCAGCGCAGACAAACCATCGCTGAACGTAAGGCCTCGGGCGATAACCCAATTGTCATAAGTGAAGAGGAAGGTAACTGATGTCACGTTTTAGCGATCTTGGTAACCAGCTATACAGCGGCCAGCGCTCGGTTGACTTTGTTGGTAGACGTAAGTT
>Ga0114964_10002286_pt1 | contig 13384 bp, 10 predicted proteins | sample C_131016_MF_Meta_FD_92638 | JGI IMG/M metagenome (GOLD analysis project Ga0114964, IMG submission 92638) | Freshwater microbial communities from Lake Croche, Canada to study carbon cycling - C_131016_MF_MetaG | ecosystem: Environmental > Aquatic > Freshwater > Lake | place: Lake Croche, Canada... | reverse complement strand
TATCGATGCTGGCACCACTGGGGTCACCGCGCTTTTGGTTGACCACTCGGGGCAAATTGCGTCGCGCGGTTATCAAGAATTCGAGCAACATTACCCACAACCAGGTTGGGTTGAGCATGATGCCGAACAGATTTGGCTGGCGGCTTTGTCTGCAGTTCGGCACGCATTGGCTGGCGCTGGCGTCGGGGCAAGCGCCATTGACTGCATAGGCATTACCAATCAGCGCGAGAGCGTGGTCTTTTATGACCGCGTTACGCTGGCAGCTGCACGGCCTGTGATTGTTTGGCAAGACCGACGCACAACACGGGTGATTGACGATTTGCGCGAGGCAAACAAATCGACAGACCTAGAGGCACTGGTTCGAGGCAAAACTGGTTTGACTTTAGATCCGTATTTCTCTGCTTCAAAGATTCGTTGGGTGGCACTGAATGAGCCTCAGGTTTGGTCTAAGGTGCTCGCAGGCGATGTTGTGATTGGCACCATCGACACCTACTTGATTGCAAGACTAACTGGCGGCAAATCGCACATCACCGATGCCAGCAACGCCTCGCGCACACAGTTGTTTGACATTCGCAAATCAGAGTGGTGCAGCGAGTTGCTCGAGGTTTTTGGTGTTCCGCTTTCGGCACTGCCGACAGTCGTTGATTCGAGCGGGCAATTGGCGCTCACCGACGCAGAGAGCTTTCTGGGCATTGACGCAGCCATTACCGGCATCGCTGGCGATCAGCAGGCAGCTCTGTTTGGTCAGAGTTGTTTTGAACCAGGCGAAGCAAAGTGCACCTATGGCACCGGGGCTTTTATTTTGCAGAACGTGGGGGTCGAGGCAATCGAGCCATCACACGGCATGCTCTCGACAGTGGCTTGGCGAATCGCCGGCAAATCGACCTATGCGGTCGAAGGCGCGGTCTTTATTGCAGGGGCTGCCGTGCAGTGGTTGCGCGATGGCATCGAGATGATTGCAACGGCCCCAGAGATCGAGCCGCTTGCTCGGTCGGTTGAATCAAGCGAAGGTGTCGTGTTCGTTTCTGCGTTGACTGGGCTCGGTGCACCCCACTGGGTGCCTGATGCTCGCGGTGCCCTTGTAGGTATTACGCGAGGTACAACCAAGGCTCACGTTGCCAGGGCAACTCTTGATTCGTTAGCTTTTCAGGTGCGCGATGTTTTCGAGGCGATGGCCATGAATTCAGGCAGTGCGCCACTTGCAAAACTGCGGGTCGATGGCGGTGCCTCTGCCAACACTCTGCTGCTGCAACTGCAGGCAAATCAGCTCGGCGTCTCGCTTGAACGCCCCCGCAACGTTGAGTCAACCGCCATCGGCGCTGCCTATCTCGCGGGCTTAGGCGCTGGCATCTTTAGTTCACTCGCTCAGCTAAAGGCCATGGCGGCCGTCGATCTCGTGGTGCACCCCGAGTCTGGCATCGAAGCCGAAGTCAATCATTCCTACGAGCGCTGGCTTCGCGCTGTAGAAGTTTCTCGACAATTTCAGTCATAATACTGAATAAAAGGATGGGCTAAAGGCCTAATTGTGCCCTAAAGGAATTTACGGCAGAAACAATTCCAGCATCCAGGCTTATTGAATAATTCCAGCCTTGACGATTGAGAGTTTCTACAGATAATAGCTTCTGTGGGGTGCCGTCGGGCTTGGATGTATCCCATAAGGCCTGACCCTGGAAGCCGGTTGCATCAGCAACCATTTGAGCAATCTCTTTTATGGTGTGATCAACACCAGTACCCACGTTTACTTGGCTTGGGCCATCGTAGTTTTCGAGTAAGTGGAGGCAAGCATCTGCCATGTCGTCTGAATGAAGAAATTCTCGACGAACGTTACCCGTGCCCCAGTTAGTGACAGAATCAGCGCCTGATACAACTGCTTCGCTGTAACGTCGGATGAGCGCCGGCAACACGTGCGAGCCTTCTGGCGAGAAATTGTCGTTTGGGCCATAAAGGTTCGTTGGCATGGCTGATATCCATGGCAACCCATATTCGCGTCTTACCGCTTGAACTTGCAAAATTCCAGCAATTTTGGCAATCGCATAGGCATTATTCGTGGGCTCAAGATGGCCGGTCAAAAGGCTGTCTTCGCGGATAGGTTGTTCTGCATGTTTTGGGTAAATGCAAGAGGACCCTAAGAATAGAACTCGTTCAACCTTGTTTTCAAGTGCTGCGTCGAGGACGTTGACTTGGATCTGAAGATTTTCACTCAGGAATTCAACTGGGTAAGTGCTGTTCGCGAGGATTCCACCCACTTTTGCGGCGGCTAAGACTAAATACTTTGGCTTTATTTGAGCCATGTATGCGAAGACAGCGTCACGATTTTTTAGGTCTAGTTCAGAGGAGGTCTTGCCAACAATATTGGTAAAACCTTCGGCTTCGAGCTTTCGCACTATGGCTGATCCGACTAATCCCCGATGGCCTGCAACATAGAAAGTTGCTTCACGATCTAACGGGGCTGGGCTGTAATCGACGCCGTCGTCACTCACTTTGCGCCCCAAGACTCTAGCTGCACTTTGTCGATGTACGGAGTGCCAGCTTTTTCGAACGCCTCGATGTCTGCATCAACCATTATTTTCGCGAGCTCAAGGCCATCGATGGTCGGCTTCCATCCGAGTTTGTCATTTGCCTTCGAGGCGTCACCAATAAGGGCGTCGACTTCGGTTGGTCGAAGGTAACGTTCGTCGAATTTCACATAATTTTGCCAGTCAAGGCCTGCATACCCGAATGATGCTTCTAAGAATTGGCGAATTGTGTAACCCACGCCAGTCGCCAAAACAAAGTCCTCGGGTTCGTCAACCTGAAGCATGCGCCACATTCCTTCAACATACTCAGCGGCGTAGCCCCAGTCGCGAATGGCATCAAGGTTGCCAAGGTAAAGCTCGCTTTGGGCACCCGCCTTAATGCGTGCGACTGCTCGAGTAATCTTGCGAGTGACGAATGTTTCACCACGTCGTGGCGACTCATGATTGAACAAAATGCCGTTTACCGCAAACATGCCGTATGCCTCGCGGTAGTTTTTGGTGATCCAATATGAATAAAGCTTTGCAGCTGCATAGGGCGATCTTGGGTAAAACGGGGTTTCTTCGTTTTGTGGTGGTGGTGTCGCACCGTATAGCTCAGATGAACTGGCTTGATAAAACTTAGGCATGATTCCGGCCATTCGCACGGCCTCGAGCAATCTCACCGTGCCGGTGCCAGTGGTGTCGGCAGTGTGCTCTGGTTCGTCGAATGAAACACGCACGTGCGATTGCGCGGCTAGGTTATAAACCTCATCTGGGTTGATTGAAGACAAAAGAGTGACCAAACGTGCGCCGTCGCTCAAGTCTCCGTAATGCAAAAACAGTTTTGCAGATGGGTCGTGAGAATCAACGTAAAGATGATCAATACGAGAAGTGTTGAACGTTGACGCACGGCGGATTAACCCGTGGACTTCATAGCCCTTTGCAAGAAGAAGCTCGGCCAGATAGGAGCCATCCTGGCCAGTGATTCCGGTTATCAAGGCTCGTTTTGTCAATTCAAAATTCCCCTGTGGGCTTCCCAAATGAATGGATTTATCTGGACATTATTTACACAGCCTAGCCGATTGCAGTGCTCCTGATTCTTAAGGACATGGAATTGGAGGCTTCAACTGCGATAGGCTATTAGGGCTATGTCTAGGGCCTCTAGCTCAGTTGGTTAGAGCAACGGACTTTTAATCCGTGGGTCGTCGGTTCGATCCCGACGGGGCCTACTTCGACGATGGTTCAGATAGGGATACTTGTAGTCGTGCTATCACTTCGAGCTAGGTCTTGAAATTTTTTACATTTATTTGTAGCACTCCGGTTGAGGGGATTCTTGAATCCTCAATTTCCAGAGATTTTCCGAAGCGAGAGTGGTTTCGATGTCAGGGAAGTCGATTTTCCGAGGGTTTCTATGGACCTATGGAGCGCAAATCGGTTCCAGTTTAATTCAATTGGCATACGCAGCGACAACTTCACGCCTGATTCACTCAGAGGGCTTTGGGGTTTTCGCAATCGCCCTTTCTACCTCGTCACTAATTTCTTTGATCGTGAACGGGGGCATTTCTCAAACGGCGCTAAGAAGTGAAAAACTCGACTCGGACACAACAAAGATTCTTCAAACCTATGCTTTAGTGTCCGGCACATTCGGTGCATTATTTCTAATATTGACTGCTAAATTGTGGGGTTCGGTTTGGGGTACCCCTCAGCTGACTGATGCACTTTTAATTCTCAGTGCGGGCGTTTTCATAGGGCCATTTGCTGTCCTGGCCTCTGGTGTGAGTCGACGAAATGGGCTATTCCGTCTCATTGGCATCGCCACCTTACTCGCTAACATCAGCGGAATGGCTGTGGGACTTATTTGTTTATCTTTTTGGCATTCGAGTTTGTGTTTGTTAATCTCGCCATTATTTTCGCAGGGGGTATTGACAATAGTGCTGATTTCGAGAAATCGAGTTCAACTTTTTGGATTCAAAAGCCTTAGAGGCCTTTCAGATTTCACTCGTTACAACATCAGCGTAATCTTAACTAAAATAGCGAGCTACGTTGTTTTGACACTGCCATTGTTGATAATTTCAAGATTCTTCAATCTGAAAATTATTGGATTCATGAACCGAGCAGATGTGTTTACAACTTTGCCTCTCGCACAAATTCAAGTGGCATTAGTTCAAGCAATCTCTCCAGAGTTCCGTCATGACAGAAATTCACCTAGCCGAGCGAACACAATTTGGACCGATATTCTCGTTTTGTTTTCATGGCTCGTTTTCCCTATTACCTTGCTATTAGCCACAATTGGTTACTTCGTCACCCCGGCTGTTTTAGGCCCGGGTTGGTCTGAAGCAGCCTACTTTTCGATCCCGTTGGCGCTTATAGGGGGATTGCAAATACTCGTATCAGTGCTAAATTCAGCCATCGAAACCGTTGGATCATTCAGGGTCGTTTGGTTGGCGCTCCTAGCCGCACTAATTGGAAATGGTTTTGGAGCACTTTTCGCGCTAATGTATCGAGACTTTTTTTGGCTACCAGTTGGCATGGTCATAAGCGTCCTTCTTCAACACTTGGCCCAGATAGTAGCAAGTGCATCAAGAGGCTTTTTGCAGCTCAAAGCTCTTTTTAGGGGTTATTTTATGTCGCTAATTTTCTCGTTAATGCTTTGTAGCCCGCTTGTCTTAACCTTGTATTGCTGGCAACACAATGCCTTTTCAATTGGTTTTATGTCTCTAACGTTGCTCATCACAATTTTCAATTTATTTTGGATGGTTAGGAATGCGAAGTCTTTGGTTGTAGTAAATTTGCTCAAAAAGTATCGAATAATTTCTAAGTAAAAACTCACTTAGCATTCACGCTCGAGATGTGACTTTAGTGCCTTTTCGTATTGGCCATTCTTCGGGTACGCCTCCTTGTGTGCCAAAATAACCAATAAAAGTAGGCCAACGAGTTTCTCGTTAGAAGCCTTTGGGTTGCCCTCAATTTATGTTCGCTAGCCATCTGCAATGTCGTAGGTCCAAAAAGGCCAACTACCCCACTTTTCAGATCAGCGATTGTCGTCAAACGGCCCTTAACCCTAAATGGTCTCTTTTGAAGGTGAATGTATCTTCCCTCTCTTCTGACTGCCAATGTCTTCTGATCTAGCTCATAGAGTCGGTGATTCTTTAGCATGTATAAGGGTTGTGGAATTTCGGAATTAGTTGCCCGAAGATTAAACTTTCCAGGCTGAATGTCAAAAAGATTTCCATCCTCGAATGTTCGATAGCCAGCGATTTCAAGCATCCGATAAAAGCCCCCTCCCTCGTCGTAAAGGTAGGACTGAGGATTCGCAATTACCTCAGAAAATTTAGGTTTGTAAGAAGTTTGACGATAGAGGCTATTGATCTCCAAGGAATTCTTGACGAGACTTAAGTGACCCCTTTGGAAAATCTTCTCTGCACCCGAGTCAATACCTGCATCGATGTGTGGAGCTAGATTTCCAAAAATCACATCCGCGTCACAATATCCCCAGAAATCGTAGCCTTTTAATTCATGTTGGAAGATTTCGCCAAAGGCTGGCCTAAAATCGCAGATTTTGTATGGCCGCCTAATTGAGACAGCGATTCCTAGACGAGCTGAAATAAGTGCCGAGAATTGGCTCAAGGTTAGATTCTTGACAATTATGTTTGGACCTGGATCAATTATCTGGTCGCTGAAGATAATCCAGTCAATAGAGTTATTGAATCTCATGGACTCTTCGGTCAAAAACCAGTACTGAGGTAACTTGCCAAAGAACGGAAGTATGACAGCGACTCGCGTCTTAGAGTTTCGCAATCGATTCAATTTCCCAGAGCCTCAAAAAAATTAGCCCAATTTGAGGCATAGGAACTGACTGAATATTTTGCTTCAAAGCGCTCGCGTACACCAGCTTTGACCGAACTCATTGTCTCCTTTGAATCAAGAAGTGAATTTACCTTGAAAGCAAGAGAGTGGATGTCACCGACATTCGCAACACACCTCCGGTCTCCAATAAGATCAGAAATACCACCATGGTCATAAGCCACCACCGGTAACCCAAGAGAAAATGCCTCAATTACGACCATAGGCTGGGCTTCTTTTGGATAATAGCTTGGGAAAACTAAGAGAGTCGATTCTCGGTAAAGTTTCAACTTTTGTGATTCGTTTACTGAACCGACGACGATGATTTCGCACTCGTCCTTGAGGGATTTAATTTTCGATTGGACTTTCTTGTCAAATTCCAAATCAACTGAGGACCCCGCAATAATGAAGATGCAGTCGCTACGCTGCGAAGCAATAAGCCTTGCCATTTCTAGGAAATCGAGTACGCCTTTGGAAGGGATCAAGTTCGAGAGATACAAGACTTGATGCACGCTTTGGTGGGGTTTCTTCAACTCGCTGACGCCGAGAGAGAAATTAGTCATGTTTGGTATTATCGAGATTCTAGATTTTGGAATAATTGCTTCAATGTCAGCGACCATAGCAGATGACAAGACAACAGCTCTCTCGGCAGACTTAAAACACTTTGTAACCAATGAAGAAAAAAATCGATTTTTTCTCCTCAGTTGGTCGAACCCAACAGTATGCAAATATAAAATAACCCTGATCCGCAGAATCCGAGCTAAACCGATAATTAGGTAATCTGCCAGAAACCCATAAGTTGAACTTGAAATAAAGGCTATGAAATAGTCCGGTCGTTTACAAATGAAACTTTTCGAGGCTCTCACCAATAAGCCTGGTATGGCAAGTACTTTTTCCAGTTTGAATTTGCCCACATCTGAATTTGACAAACTAAACTGTCGAGAAATGAGGTGAACTGAGTAGCCGAATGAGGAAAGTGCTCTTAGGTAATTTTGAGTCATTATGGTTGACCCATGAACAGGGGGAGGAACCTGACTGAGTATAGATATTTTCACTACCTACGCCTGCCTGCAAACTTAGTAAGAAAATCCTTGCTGATTACTCTTAGCTCCTTTAGAGCCCAAGTGCAATAGGTGGCAATCCACCAAAATGGCCATGAAAATTTGGAAGTCAAAAATAGTATTCTCCTGAGATTTTGAGGATTTCCTCCTCCCTTCACACCTGTAAAAGCAGCCCACCTTTTTGATATTCGCTTCTCGCGCGTTTGAATATTCGCTGCGCAAATTCCGCACGTCCCAGGCAAAACCAAAATAGATACTCCCAGCTTTCGCGCTCTTAGACCATAGTCGATATCTGCTAGAGCATGAGTGTATCGGCCTTCGATGCCACCTACAAGCTCTGCAACTAACTTTGGCACGATTACGAAATTGCCGTTGAATGTTTGTATGGAAGTGACTTCCTCAGTGTGCGGCGAGATTCTTGAAAATGAAATGGGGTGCAATCCAGTTTTCCTTAATCCTCCGTAAGTTAGAAATCCCATCGAGTCCCTCATTGAACCAACTAATATCGCGCTGGGATTCTCAAAACGATACCTCGACGCTCTCGAGATAGAATCTTCATCTAGCAAAACATCGTCGTTTAGCCAAATTAGGTCTGTATATCCCCTCAGTTTTCGGAAAACGAATTTCTCTGCTTCGGCCATGGACTTTGCCCAAAAGAACTTGCCGTCTCCAGTTAGGATTGTCCCATTTTTACCGAGTTTAGCTCCTGCTTCTGTGCCTGTCCCATCCTCAGAGCCGTCGTCAAAAATCACAAAATGGCAAGGTATTCCGGCCTTTGCGAATGCCTTTTGTGCGTGATCAATGGCAGCCAAAGTTTTGTCAATGCGATTGTGGCAAGCAATTATTACCACCCAATAGTTATTCATTAGCTCCAAAGTATGCAATAAGCCCTTCACAAAAGGCATTTGCCATCGTTTCGATACCAAGGTTAGCTACTGACGAACGCGCATTCTCGCGTAAAGCTATGGACGCTTCAGGATCTGAAATGTAACTCGACACTGCCTCCACAAAGTGAGAAACAGTATTTTCCGAAATGACTGAATTCGTCTCATTCAAATACTCGAACTCCGGTGCGTGGAATTCCCAGTCTGTCGTAGCAATAGGTAGACCTAGTGCCAAAGCGTCCACCGCAACCAAGCCCACTCTGCCAGGCATTAGCAGGAGATCAGAAGCCTTTAGAGCCGTCGCAAGCTCTTGCCCTACCATTCTGTCAAAAATCGTTACCCAAGGGTTTTTTTGGGCAAAATCTGCGACCAAGTGCTTCAGTGGCCCGTTTCCGACAAAAATCATCAAAAATTTTGGATTGCGCAACTTTATTTCCCTAATAGCTTCTAAAAGGAATTCAATCCGTTTCGAATGATCGAGTGCCCCTACAAAAAGCCCCACAAATTCGCCATTTTCAAAGCTCTGCCTGAATCTATTTAAGTCCTTTGGGCTCACATCCTGACCATACATCTGGATGACTCGAATATCAGTTGCGTTTCTGACTACCGTAATCTTCGATTTTTTGTAACCTGAATCCACTAGATGCTCGGAGCCGATACTGGAATAAGCAAAAAACCAACTTGAACGTCTTGTGATGTAACTTAAAAGTCTGGATTGCAAATTTCGAGACCTCTGGACAAAATCCACCCCGTGACCCCAAAGGGCAAATTTTTTACGCCCAAGAAGTATGTTGTGATATAAATCCAAATTTCGTCGAGCCTGCTCAAAAATTATTAGATCAGCATCTTTGGTAAGGTGTCTTGTCGTTCTGAGATTAATCCTGAACTTACCCAAACGAAATTCTCGATTGGCCGCGAACAGCGATCCCTCAAGTTCTGCCGAATCGGATCTTGAAGCTTGAGCGCCATGGGGTTTGCCAGCAATGATTTTTATATCTATCCCAGCTTCTAAGGCTCTCTCAAGCAGAAGCCTAAAGAAGGAAACTCGGTATTCGGGTATGTATTCTTGCACGACATAGACTTTTTTGAACCGGTTCATTTTTGTCGCCTCGAATATTTTGATAGAAAAATAGTTATTCTCTTGGTGAAATTAGAGTCGCTCTTGAGATAAAACCATAAAGTCTTGAATGCAATCACTATGAACATGCTGTTCCCGATTAGGTACCTCTTCGCTAGCCTCCTCGGCTCTTGAAATAGGCGAAATAGCCATTCCATGCCCATTTTTTGAATGACAACTGGTGCTTCTCTATTTTTGCCAGCCATGAAACTAAAAACCGCACCTACCCCTATAGAGAGGACGGGCCTGCGATGTGATAATTCGTAAGCCAAAAAATCTTGTTTTGGGGTCCCCATACCGATCCACACTATGTCTGGCTTAGATTTGTCGATAAACTCTACAACCTCAACGATGAAGCTTTCACTAATTTCCTGAAAGGGAGGCGCCCAAGTGCCGCCGATTACAAGGCTAGGTATTTCAACCTGGATTCTAGTAAGCATTTTTGATAGATCTTCCTCGGTTGATCCCAAAAATGCATGCCTGAGACCGGTCTGCGCGGATAAAGACAATACCTCCAGAAAATAATCTGCGCCTCTGATTTGAGAAGTTTTTCTGCCGATTGAATTCATTAACCATGTGATCGGTCTACCGTCAGCGAAGGTATAACTGGCACTGGCTAGTACCTCACGGTAACGCGAGTCCATTTCAGCTAGGGCTACACACCACACGTTCGACAACGTTATGAATTTGTTTTTTCCTTGGCGCCTCGCCAGGGCCAAACTGGCGGCCACGGCTTCCGCCTTTGTCGTTGGCATGAAACTTACCGAGCCGATTAAGGGCACTGTGACGGCATCATTTTCGATATTTGCCTGCAATTCGTTCTTAGGTCCATCCACTAGGTAACTTCGGCTAATAATCAGCACCGCTGCTCAATAATGTTTTTGTGCTCGATTCTCAGTTTACAAAACTGTGCGAAGCGGATCTTGCCCATTTATCATCTCAATTCCCGCGTATCCTCCAGCGCCGGTTTGAGATACACCACTTTGTCACTTAGTCGTGGGTCTCGGTAAGAGCAATAGATGGGTTATCCGTTAAACTAGACTGCCGTGCTAACTTTTTTGACCAACGGGGCACCCAAGTATGGCATGTGGCACAGAGCAACGGAGTGAATAGTGAGCGGCTTCTTGGCGAACCTCGGGTTGCTGTCTTTGCTGCTGAGCGGCTTGTATTTAGTAAGTCTGGTGGTTTCCAAGAGAGATTCGATTGGCCTTCTGTTGCTGTCCATGCCAATTCTTGTAATGTGGGAGAATCCAAACGACATTTACATCGCCACATTCACTGGATTCAGGGTCTATTACGGTGACCTACTTACCCTAATTTTAGTAACAGTCACACTAATAAAAAAATGGCCCCTTAAGTTGAGCTTTCGTTTTATCGGGTTCCACTTCATGTCTATTTTTATTTTGGCTTCGATTGCTGCCGGTCTCGTAAATCTAAGTGTGTCGACAACTGTTGTTGAGTCACGTGGCAGCCTTCTATTTCTGGCTGCAATTTGGTGGGGCGCTTCCGTTGACTGGCAGAAGTCAAATTCTAAACTTCTCGGACAATGGTTAGCGCTTTTTGTGTTGTCGTTGTATCTGGTCGCTTTGTATCATGGAATTCGAACAGGTCTTGGTAATGCCGACATCATCATCAGTGATTTATCTTCAGGATCTTGGCAGACAAGCCGTATATTGACTTCTCCCCAGTCTATTGCTCTCCTTTTAGCAAGCTTGACTTACGTGTTTCTGCCTGACGTGCGCAATAAGTGGTTTTTTATGGGAGTAACGAGTCTCGTAATTTTGCTAAGTCAACAAAGAACCACTTGGGCTGTAGCGGTCTTGTTCCTCGTTTCAGCACTTATATTGCTTCAACGAAGAGCCCTTTATCTCGTAACGATGATTTTTGCTTTTTTGCTTTCAGCTTTGCTAATTCAATTTTTTGGAAAAAACGTAGTTAGCACGCTCACAGAATCAGCCACCAGTCTTTCCACATTTGGAGCCCGATCAGATTCTTGGGTCCAGATTATTCAGCCCGCTTTCGAAAAGGGAATCGAAGTGATTCTTTTTGGTTCACCTTTTGGCTCTGGCTTCCTTCGATTTCTTCAAGATGGCTCCTATGCAACTTACAATCCACATAATTTCTATGTCTTCTTATTCATGCGCACAGGAATATTAGGGCTGTCTGCATTCTTAGTGCCTGTGATATGGATGGTTCTCAGGGCTTCCAGGCTAAGAGATGGGTTGACTTTGCTTATCTCTCTTGGCTGTCTGCTATACAGCTTTACCTATAATCTCGATTTTGTTTGGGGTTTATTTATCGGTATTGCTATCACGCGTATTAGAGCCAACAAAACCAGACATCTTGATGAAACGCCAGACCGGTAACACTTACTGTCAGCGCTTTCACCGCTGGTATATTCCTGCGGGAGGTGGCTATTGACTTCTCACCCCGTGCTTTGAATTTCTGTCGATACATGCAATGATTTACGACACTAAATTAAAGTTCTAGACATCGCTATTGCCTTAGCAGGATTACCTGCCACGACTGTGTTATCTTCGACATTTTTTGTAACTACAGATCCAGCCCCAACAACCGCATTTTTTCCAATTCGAACGCCTTTCAAAATAATGGATCGTGCGCCGATGAAGGCATCGTCACAAATTTCAATTCGATTTTCTTGCCTTGGCTCTGGCAGGCCCATGTTTCTGCGAACATCAGCGCTCTTCATGACAACATAGTGATGATCGGAATCTGTGATGATGCAACCAGACCCGATTAGTACTCTGTTTCCAATGTCAATTCTGCTCGACGCGCTGATAGTCGAACTTGTGATGCCTGTATCATCGCCTATGGTCACTACTGCTGCAGTTTGAATGGTCTTTATAACTACCGAACCTCTAGCTTCGAGGGTGTTCTTTGACATTTTTGAGTTCAGAATTACGTTTCTGCCTAATCTAATCTCAGTGCCAGGCGCGAGTTGAAAAAGAATCCTTCCAGAAAGCCAAGGTGTTTCAATAAAACTGACGCCATTTTTCATGATGGAGGAGGATCTCAGCCATCTCAAGCTTAGTTTTATTGCTCTTTTTATCTTTTTTACCATTTCACTTTTCTCACTGTCAGGTCTTCTTCTAACGTTAGCCCCACTAAAACTCCGAATACAAGTGTGGCTAATCTGAAGTTCTCGAGCGTTCAAGTCAGGCCATTACTTCAGGAATTAATTCCTTCTCGAATGAAATTAACCCTGCATCAGTGAAGATTTCAAAAGTGAATTTAGACAATTAGCCGATTTCTGAAATCGTCATCCGGTATGGCCCAAAAAGGTTCTACGAAATCGATGACACGCGAGCCTAGAAAAGATAAATTACTTCCCTCACAAATACGAAACGCCGATTACTTTATGAAGGTCGGCTTGAGAACACCTAAATCGAGCGCTTTTTCGGCCTGAGCCATTGCCGTGATCAGCTTGGCCTCTTGGTTTCGAGCCGAAACGAAGCCTAGCCCGACCGGCAAGCCAGAAACCAGCCCCATCGGCACAGTGCCAACCGGGGTTCCCGCGATAGCCGGCGCAGTCGTGATCCAGGTTGCCACTTCGTATGAATCACCGTCATGTAGCGAGCTTTGCCAAGCCGGCCCGAATGTGCAACCAATCAACACATCGACATCTGCCAACCCACCGGCCAAGGTCTGTTCAGCCCAAAGCAGGTTTCGCTCTCGCGCGCTCACGTAATCATCTCGCCTGCTCTCGAATTCAAGAGCCTTTTCGAACAACTCTTGGCCAAAATGCTTAAGCTCGGCAGCCGAATTCAAGACGTTGAAATCGACGATGTCTTGAAGTGTCAAAACTCGAGCGTTAGGCCTCGTATCCAAATAGTCGCGCAGCCCTTCGGCTAGTTCATAGAGCAAAACGAAAAGTTCGTCTTCACCTTCACGCTTCTCGGGTGCCGCGAGTTTAGCCCTGCTGAGTTGCGCCCCGGTTTTTTGCAACCGAGAGATGGCATGCTC
>Ga0114964_10002284_pt1 | contig 13393 bp, 14 predicted proteins | sample C_131016_MF_Meta_FD_92638 | JGI IMG/M metagenome (GOLD analysis project Ga0114964, IMG submission 92638) | Freshwater microbial communities from Lake Croche, Canada to study carbon cycling - C_131016_MF_MetaG | ecosystem: Environmental > Aquatic > Freshwater > Lake | place: Lake Croche, Canada... | reverse complement strand
ACGTAGTGTGATGAATACAGGGGCACATGGCTCGGTAGAGCCCGTCCCTCCTTTAAAAAGAGGCTGTAGCGAAGCTGCCGCTCATTTGTATAATGATGGAGGGTTCCGAGGAGTTTTGTAGCCAATCCCGACTTGCGTTTGGACGGATGGACACAGAAGCAGTCAATGATATGAATTGGTTGATTCTCAAAGAGACCTGCGTATTTATAGCGAATCGAAGCTACGATGGAACCCTTTTCTTTGACAAATAGGATGATTTCCTTCGATGGATTCAAGACAGGCTTGAGTGTAGGGCCTGAGCCAAAGAACTCTTCCAGAAATAGGCATAAAGGACCCGTATCTGCTATACAGGCTCTTACGACAGGAATGGTTTCTATGGCTAAGGGCCGAATCAAAGACTCAAATCGTCTAAGCCCTGTTGCAGGAAGGAGGGCTGACCAAAAGGAATCCATGAAATGAATAATATCATTGTAGTTTAGATTCTACAATGGAATTATGTAATCCTACACTTACCTATCTTGCAATTAATGTGGCCACCTCCATTGGAATTGCCTCCTTAAATCCCCCCATTATGCTCTTTTTAATTAATGTGCTAGTCTTGTGTGTATGGGCCTGTCTCTTACAGCTGCTGTGTATGATACGTCTGACCTTTGTAGCATGGCTTTTAATGTGGATTCCACTTATTGTTATGCTTATATTGTATATCTTATATCTGATATTTTTTGCACCCAGTAAAATTGATACGGACAAATAGGGTCTAGAATGGTAGAAATGCCAAGTAAGTCTAAGAAGTGCGCTGTCTGTAAGACGAGTCTTGCTGTCCTTGCCTATACATGCAAGTGCGACAAGCATTTCTGCATCAATCATCTCCCCGCTGCAGAGCATAGTTGCACGTTCAATTATCGGACAGATAGTCAGGCTCAGTTATCCAAGCAGCTGGATGTGTCAGGGCTTACTTCGAAGATTGTTAGGATTTAACAATCTGCACTCGTTGCTGGTCGTATTCCTTTAAATACGCATAGACAATGGTGGGGCACCAGCGCGGATTGAGTGGGGTCTGGAGTGGATGGAACCAGGACACCCTGTCCGTCTCCCTGCGATCACGACGCCATCGCCTAACAGCTTTCGGATGCTCTTCAATCCACTTAAAATCATTGAAGATGTTCTGGACAACATGAGGCTCCAGAATAAACTGAAAGATGTGGTATTGAAAATAGACATTGGGCTCTTTGAGAGGGTCCTCTTGACTCTGGAAGACGAGACCCGTGTAGCGAGTTTCCAGAATCTCCGTTGCATGGGCCTCCTCCTCCACTTCTCGTTTCAAGGAATTCAACATGAGTTTTAGCAAGGGTGTAGTGGGATGATTGAGCAAGTCCTTGCCCTCCATTTGACCTTTCGGGGGTTCCCAGATACCTTTTTTTGTCCGTTTGTGGCCTGGCTTAGAGTTGCGAAAGACAAGGAATTTATCAATTTCAAGAGGGTCAATATGTAAAAAAGCCGCATTTCGCAAATAGACACGCCACCCTTCCGTGGGATGCTCCACATAGGCGTAGGCCTTTGTGGGGTCATAGGCCAAATGCTCGGCTCCCCGTCGGAGGCCTTTTTGAAATACATCAAAGACTGCCATCCACTTACTTGGACTTTCGATTATATTAGCATGATGCAGCAAATTCTATTGTATGCATTACCTGATTTATATCCTCAATACGAATGGAGACACGGCTGCCCACTTGCAGAACGGTGTCTGCTGCTTTCAAACAGGTTCCGTCAAAGGTCCACCGCTTCGAGCCTAGGCGACTTATATGAAGGAATCCATCGGTCATGATGTCCTCGATGAGGAAATAGGCTCCTGCTCTATTGATGGCGGTCAAAGTCCCTTCAAAGAGGAGCCCCTTCTTCAAATAGGAACACAGTTTCCACTTATGATGGAGTCGTTGGAGCGCCTCCACCTTTCTCTCTTGCACATTGATATGGTCTAGAAGGAGGTCCAGACCCTTTGCGTCATAGACAGACCCTGCCAAGAGCCGATGAATAAGAACATCGAAATAGCGACGAAGAGGGCTCGTAAAGTGAGTATAGGAATTGAGCCCAAGACCAAAGTGGCCCTGATCTTGAGCTGAGTATTTGGCTGCTGCAAATTGCTTAATGGCCAAGAAGGATTGCACCGTGGGACTTAAAGGTATAGGTGTGTCGACTTCCACGAGGGTGCGACTCGTTGAATGGAATCGCTGGGGAATCCTGGCATAGACCTCCTGTGTTTGCGGATGAGTAGACAGATGTTGGCTTACAATTGTATTGGCCAGAATCATCATCTGTTCAATGAATTTATGGGCGATATCGGTGTTGGTGGTAGTCTTAAATGATGTTAGTTGACCTGTTTTAGGGTCGACTGTTATCTGAAGTTGAGGAATGCACAGCGGTTTTGCCAAAGGAAAGAGGCTCATGAGTTTCTGAATATAGGCAAATTCAGGCGTAGGAGCCGTGTGAATAAACTCTTCAGCCTCTTCATACGTATAGGCTGCAGTGCTAATAATAGTATCTTGATAGATGTCATAGGACTTGACCTTTGTTGTTTCCTCTTCGAATCGCACATCGACTGTTATGACTTTTCGTGGAACTCCTGGCTTGAGAGACCATAGGCCCGTGGCAAATGATTCGGGCAACAAATGCGTATTCTTGTTCGGCAAATAGAGCGTAAAGGCCTGACCTGCCGCTATGCATTCAGTACCCGAATCCGTTAAAAGGGATGCAATGTCCACAATATGAATGAGAACACGATGTTCATCGGGTAGAATTGTAATAGCATCGTCTGCATCTAGACAGCCCTCGGGGTCAATCGAGAAGGTAGAGCCGTCCAGATGAGCCTGATGTGTCTTTGTATACAGAGAGGGACCTTTGGATACAGGTTTGAAAGGAGGGGGGATTGAATAACACTTATAGGGGGTTATAAGGGCTTTCAAGTCGCCCGTTCGGTCATAGACAGATGGGAAGGGATCTAGAAGCTGAGGAGGGACTGCAGGATTCTCCAGAAGTCTAACGAGAAATCGGTCGCCTACATGAATCTCATATCCGTCATTTGGAATGGCAGGATTGTAGAGGGTGCCTAGAAGGGGGCAAAAGAGATAGAGGGAGTATGGTGTAAGCCCTCGCACAATGGCGAGAGTCGTTTGAGGAGTTCTTTTAACTAATGACAAATCAGTAATGAGAGCCTGATTCTCTGCTAAAACTGTATAGACAACTTCATCTCCGGGAATTAGCTGTGATATCAATGGACCCTTTACAGATAGGCGCTCTTGATCCTTATAAATAACATAGTTAACTCCTTGTAAGACAATCTGACCCTGCATGTAGCCAAAATGCTACGTGTATGTAGTATCAATTTTATTTGCGGTAAAACATTGATTTATACTAAGTTGTATAGGTAGAGGGAATATGATTACAGATGCTCCAATTGCGGTTCCAACGTTTGGAGATGATGTTATTTATGCGGAGCGTATGGTTCCAAAAGGTCAAGAAGCAAGGTCTACCGATTCAAAGAAACCACTTGAATTAAAAGAAGGGCAGAAGGAACTTGTAGAATTCTATAAGTTAGATAAATATAAAAGAGAGAAATATGATGAGAATGGTAATACAAAAGAAGGTAATAAATGGTTAAAAAAAATTTTAACTGAAATTATTGATTATAAGTGTCAAAACGACAGTGATGCCATTTTAAATCCTAAGTGCACTCGCTTTAGAGAGTATCTTGGATATTTATCACTCCAATTAGTACGATATCCAAATTTTTTAAAGAAGAAAAATGCACCCAAGGAGGATGCAGAGGATGATGCGACTAATTCGAATATGATTGGTGTTAAAGTGCTAATCAAAATTCCTATTGCACAATTCAGAAAGGGGTCCGAATTAGAAGGTCTGTTTTCTGAATTAGATGCATTTATGAATACTCCTGCGATTCTAGCATTTTTAAATGGTATTGATACATCTACTTCAGAGGGTCAATCGCAATTAGCGCTTCTACAATTAGAAGCGGAGATGCAAACAATGCTAAATAGACTGATTGAACAATTTGAAACACTCTAGTAGGGAGATGGACACTCGGTTTTGGGGTCCTTCTGGATGGAAATTATTACATAGCGCCACCTTTGCCTATGAACCGCAATTTAAACAAGACTATGAGTTATTTTTTGAAACAATACCGTATATACTCCCCTGCAAGTTCTGTAGAACCTCTTTGACCGACTTCTATGAACAGTATCCCTTACAGATTGTAAGCCGAGACAGCCTTATTAAATGGATGTACACAATTCATAATTGTGTGAATCAGAAACTTAGAGATCAGAATCTGAATCCTCATGCAAATCCCTCTTTAAAGCAGGTTATTACAATGTATAATACATGGACATCTGAAGCGAGGCCACTCAATCGCCTAAGCACCTTCTGGAACTTTCTGTTTGCGGTAGCCTACAATCATCCAAAGGAGGCTAGTAGGAAATCCAAGCCCATGCCCAATTGTCCGCCGTTAGCCCATACATGCTCAGATCCTTGTATCAGAAACAAATGGAATACGTTGGATCCAAAGACTCGACAGCAGTGGTATGAACAGTTCTGGGCTACTATTCCGGCTGTATTAGGGCCAGAATTAGGCCCTCTTTGGTCAAAAGCCCTTGAAACATCACGAAAAGATGTATCGTGTCGCAAGTCCTGCGTTGCATGGCTCTGGAGACAACGCTGTCAAATGGATCCAGAATTCAAGGATCCCTATACGTCTGTCTGCAAAACGATTGCCTCCTATTCGAGTGAATGTGGATTGAAGGCAAGGGCCAAAACATGCAGGAAAAAGCGAAAGGGTTAATTTGATTGGTATGACTAGGGAAATGGATACATGGCAATTTGCACTCAGTATTATTTTAATACTTCTATTTCTGAACTATGCCTATCGAGTCTTCTATGATCGTATTATTGAACGGGATATTCATGCAATCGAAGGATTTGAAGAGGAGATGTTGAGCCACGGATACATGGATGATCCCTATGATAAGTTCTATGCAACAGTCTATAATAAGATCTTTCAACATGATAAATTAGTTCAGGCAGAGGCCGCTATTGCCATGCAAGAATGGAAAAAGACAGATACAACCGGTCATTTTCGCATTCTAGATGTGGGCTGTGGAACAGGAGTAGCGACGTGCTTCTTTGCAAAGCAAGAGGTAGATCTTGCAGCAGGACTTGATAAGTCAGTTGCTATGCTGAATTATGCAAAGGATGTCATTGTTCCTGCAACAACATTATCAGAAACACAGCTGCAACGGCTTGATTGGCGATCCTCAGATGCCTATGGACCCATGTCCTGCCAGGCTTCCGAATTTACACATGCCTGTTTATTCTTTTTTAGCGTGTATTACTTTAAAGAACTGGATGTTCTCTTTAAGAATCTTGCCTTTTGGATTAAGCCGGGTGGGGGGCTGATTATCGAGGTCGTCAATAAACACAAATTTGAGCCAGTCCCTGATGTAGCAAATCCATGGATTGCAGTAAGTCCGCAAAAACATACGAAGGAGCGTATTACCACGTCGGCCGCCACGTTTGACAAGTTCGATTATTCTACTGAGTTTGTCTTGGAAGGCAATGATGCAGAGTTTAAGGAAACGTTTAAATTCAGTGATGGGAAGATCCGTAGACAAAAGCATATTCTGTATATGCCCTCTATTACAAAAATCGTATCAGCTGCCACGGACCAAGGATTTGCCTATGATAAGTATATGGATCTACAGATTCTAGGATTCAATTATGGATTTCTATTATTTTTCACGAGGAAGGTCGAATAGTTCGACCTTCCAAGGCATAGGATGGATGGCGTTGCCATCCATCCTATCACGAGGAAGGTGGAGTGATATATCACTCCACCTGCCGAGGCTTATTAAGTGTCAGCTTTGCTGACACTTAATAACACGAGGAAGGTCGAATAGTTCGACCTGCCGAGATGTATAATAATGTTATTATAATAACATTGTTATTCACATATTGCCTAGTATAAATTTACAGACCTGCACCAAACGGCATATAGCTCAAGGGGGCCAAGAACGGACGCACCCCATCATCCGATGGGGCCTGAGCCTGGCACTTGACAACCGCCGGTGGACACGTTTGACGGGGGCAGGGTGCAGGGGGAGGGCAGCTCGTAGGAGCCGGACATTTGACTTCAGGGCAACGGGGCCTCGGGCAGGGAGGGCATTCACCCGATGGTTTATTGCACTTACTACAATCAAGGATAACAGGCTGAGGCTTAGGAATAGAGGACTTCAAGACATAATTGCTCAGATCGGGAACAGGCGGAACCTCAGACTTCAAGATATATTGAGCTAAATCGGGTATCTGAGGGCAAGGGGGGACCGTGCTCTTCAGCACATACCGACTCATATCCTTTTCCCTGCACGGAGGGCATTCAGAATCCCGAAATCCCTCAAACATAGAGCGACGAAATATAATTCCAACCACAACACCCACTAACAGGATGCCAATCATATAGACTAGATCTATTTTAATAGCCATCTCTCTAGTTATGCATAGTATAAAATTTGATACCGAGGTTTTAGTTCTTTAATAAATAGAAAGATGGAAACGATTGTTCTTGAAGTAAGCTCTGCGGACCAACTATCCTTCTATCAGTTTAAGTCCAATAACTATGCAACAGATAGTGGGTATGATCTATATATGCCAGACACTCAGACACTTGCTCCAAATTCTACTACTCTTGTCGACCTTCGTATCCGTACACAGCTCAAGGGACCCACAGTGCATGGCTACTATATTATGCCGCGCTCCTCCATTTATAAGTCGCCACTCCGACTTGCCAATTCCATTGGTCTCATTGATTATAATTATCGAGGGACACTCAAAGTGGCCATTGATAATCGGTCTTCGGACCCCTATGAGATCAAGACAGGAGAGCGCCTCTTTCAACTAGTCATGCCAAATGCTGCCCCGTTTCAGGTGGAGCTAGGAACCGTTAATCAAGCAACGGATAGGGGTGCAGGTGGATTTGGCTCAACGAATAAGGTGGTATCGTAATCTGAGCAAGTATTTGTTGCGTAGATGCGTAGATGCGTAGAGCTTAACGGGCTGCCCGTTAAGCAGACCATCCTTTCCAATTTCCAGGAGGGCAGCCACACATCTCATCCATCCGAGGTGTACTTGATGCCTGAAGCCTTGTACATATCATTTTTGTATACCCTTTCCAGGAAAAGGCTGAGCTTATTACAGCTTTATCGGGCATGACTCCATAGTCCGTCGGATCTAAGCCCCTCTTTTTAATTTGATCCGTTATCTCTTTGCAACGTGCCTTCCAATCAAAGGTTCCCGCTCCCATGGTTCCCGTATAATTGCACACTGGATCTCCTGTAGCAGGGGTGCGACCCTCCGCCCTCGGATCTTGTGCATAACGGTCCGTTGCTGCTGCTGAAATTGCAATATCATTCAAAGCAGGGCCTTCCGATACCTGGTGAAGATCATAGGGCGATGGAAATCCCGTATCGGTTAAGGTTGATGTACTTAATGTATTATTCATATCAGTTTCCTCTGTTCCATTGTATTTTACATTGAAAGACATGGATGCAGATGCATTATCCAAGAATGTCTTTGCATAGGAACCAAGAGTGGACAATGCATTCACATAGGACTGGTCAATTTTGTCCGATTGATTTACCAGTTTTTGTAATAAGGGAACAATAGGAGTATCAGCCTTTCCTAATGCAGGAAGAGCATTTTCAATATCAGATCCAAGGATTTTTACATCACTTGGAGATATTTTTTTTGTAGTTAAGTCTTGAATGACTTTATCAACTGCAGCTTTGAGAGCTGTTAAATTCCCTACCCGTGCTTGAATAATTGGATCAGTTGTTCCTGATGCGCTTAGAGCAGTAATGGTAGATTGAATACGTGTAGAAAAATTGGAGAGCTGTGCCTGTGTGGCAACAGGGCCGTCTGATGTATCGGAGTTATCCGCATGTCTGTAATCACCATGGAATCCTTCCAAATCTATATCATGCTGGGGCCCTTGAAAAGGGCGATTAGAGCCAATGAGTTCAACCTCTTTTTGCAAATAGGCAAGATTATCCTCAATCTGAGCAATATCTAAGACCGTCATATGAGGTGTAAGGCCCGGATTGCGCTGAAGAACATTGGCCTCTGATTCTAATCGTTGAAAGTCCGAACGGGCCGTATTGAGGGGTAATTGAATGGTTGGATCCGAGCGGTCTTCAATTTCCTGTGCCTGAAAGGCTAAGAATCCTTTGATTTGCTCTAAGACATTCAGAATTCGTTGTCTTGTTGTTTTAATAAGAGAAGGATCCTTATAGGGGCTTGGAAGATTGGATCCAATTTGTTGATACGGGGCAGAAGGAAGAGAGCCAGGAAGATCAGATGGCTTATAGGAGGCTGCCACCGGAAGTTCTGCAACAGGAATTATAGGGGGAAGAATAGCCTTCGAATCGGTATTCAATGGCACATGTCCCTCAAAGCCATCGCTCTGTGTCCCAACCGTTTTATATATAACGAAAAGTGCGATTAGTATACATAAAAGAGTTAGAAATGCATACATAGTCCCTAACTCTTATATGGATTATATTTATTGAATTAATCAAGATCACAATTCCAGCAAGGAACATCGTCTTTGGAAACATACTCTGATGTATCGAGGGTAGGACACTTCCTATCTGTCTTTGTCTTACGTTGTTGAGCGCCCTGTTTCAAGGAAGGGCTATCACAGTCCTCATCCTCCTCATCCTCATCATAATAGATCTGATTTGCAGTTGTTCTGCCTAAATCATTCAGTAAATCATTTTTCATTTTATCCTGTTCTTCATATCGATTGCACCAATCATGATGCCGCCCATCCGCCTCCTCATGTTGATGACTTATGTACCAGGGCCACTTCTTTTTACGATGTCCATCATACTTAATATCCAGCTGTAATTCGCCCGATAGACGATCTGCAATATCATCGGGTAGAATATTATTTAAGATGTTGTATACATTATAAGAATTAACATTACTACCTACATTACTGCCTACATTACTACCTACATTACTGCCTACATTGCTACCTGCTGAAATACTTGGCCTTCCCCACAAGAAACTTCCCACAAATGGTTCTTGAACAATATTGTTTTGTTTATGTAAATAGAATCCAATAATAACAACGATTGTTAGTAAAAAAATTGGTAGAATGACTGTTCGAATAGTGTCTTGAATCATGCCTCTAATTGACAATAAGAATCTAAATTAGACCGGACTATTCAATATTACATCCCCAGCATGGAATACTATCTTTTCGAACATACTTACTCGTATCGATAGTTGGGCATTTCATCTTCTTTTTAGATGCTGATTGTTCACGGCCCTGGTTTACTGCAGGACTATCATTGCATTCGTCCTTTTCTTTCTTATCATCATAATAGGTCTGATTACAAGTGGTTCTTCCTAAATTATCACATAATTTATTCTGAACCTCTTCTTTTTTAAGGCGCTTCTCCTCCTCTTCACATTGCATTTCCTCCGCATCTTCATGTTCCTGGCTTGTATGAGAAGGCCACTCGGGTGTTTGATTATGATTATTATAATTTACATGTAAACTAAGTTCTGCCTCGGATCTTTCTGCTAATTCATTTAATAAGATATTATTTAATATACTATTTGCATAATTACTATTTGCAGTTAAATTACTTCCTGTCCTATTTGTATACGAATTATATCCTGACCTATGTCCTATAATATGACCATCTGTAGGGACTCCTGAAACTGTTCCAGATGGCAGAACAATGTCGATAGATTTAAACTGAACATTTGTAAATTGGTCTTGCCCTGAACCATTTGATTTGGCAACAACTGTTCCTGTGCTTCCCGTACTTGCATACAAAGAAACAGTTGAATTAGCAGGAGAAAATACAAAGGTTGCAATATTTGATGTATTAAATACAGAATCTACATCTGTCTTTCCACTTGAATAACAGACAGGATAGTATTTGGTTCTCCCATTTGTATCTACATTTTTCTGAGCAATTAAAACACCATTCTGAGAAGAGCACATTTCAACGTTGTCAGTAATACTGTATGTCCAAGCACTATTTACAGCATGATGGTGGTCATCATTATTATTAGTATAATAGGAAGAGGGTTGATTTCCATACTCGTATCCCCTACTTGCCCCTAATCTTTGTAAATAGCTATCTCTATATGTTTGAAGTGGTAAATCATTAGATCCAGTGCATATCCCCCCCGTTATTAAACTATAGCCTTGTCGCCTAGGGCATGTACTATCCGATGATGCAACATAATTTGCAAATGCCTCACGATTTAAATAGAGTCCTATTGCCACAATAGCTGCAAGTAATAAGATAGGTATAATAATTGTCCGAATAGGATCGTCCATGGCTCTACTAGAACGTATTAAATTTGAATTTACTCGGGACTAGTAGAAGTATCAATGTTATCTCTTCGCCATACAGAGGATACAAAGTTTGAAATTGGACTCGATGAAGCAGGTCGGGGATGCTTCTGGGGGCCCATTATGGCCGGTGCTGTTCTTTGGCCGCCTAGAGCTGAATGGACCAAGGACCATGAAACAATTGCTCCTCAGATTCGCGATAGCAAGAAAATCAGTCCTAAGAAACGTATTGTCTTGGCTGCAGAAATTAAACGCTTGGCCCAGGCTTGGGCGGTAGGAGCCGTATCGAATACTGAAATTGACGAACAGGGGATTGTCTGGGCCAATCAGGAGGCCTTTCGTCGTGCATTTGGGGGCTTAAAGGGCTTTAAGTCCTCCGAATGTCGTCTCTTAATTGACGGAGAATGGCTCATTCCAGACTGGTCGGGTGAACAACATGCCATTGTAGAGGGCGATAATACATTTCTGTGCATTGGAGCGGCCTCTATTCTGGCAAAGGTGGAGCATGATGCACAGGTACAGGCCTTTTGCTTAGAGAATGAGGTCTGTGCCGCCTTGTATGATTTGAAGGGGTCCAAAGGGTATGGGACGGCAAGTCATAGGGCGGGATTGGTCGCCAATGGAGCTCATACACTCCATAGGCGCACCTTCATACGAAAATATGTTCCTGCATCACAGGCATTGGAAAAGCCCAATGTTGTTATCCAGGGATATGCAAATAAACGCTTAACGGAAGAGAAATGTTTAATAAAACTGTAAGTCCCGTCTTACATACGGAACTATCTCTCCCCTAAAGGGGAGAGATGTATTTATAGTCTACATCTGACTCTAGGATTAATGCACGAACGATGGTCGCAGAGCGACCATCCATCATTCAATCCCTAAAGTTGGGCGAAGAGCCCAACTTTACTGGCGACGGCGGTGCGTCTTACCGTGCTTACGACCACGGTGGCGGCGCGTACGCTTACGACCCCCCTGCTGCTGCTGCTGCTGCTGCTTCTGGCTCTTGCTCTTCTGGCTCTTTCCACGACGACGACGACGACGACCACCCTCCTGCTGCTGGGACTTGTTGAGCTGAGACTGAGACATTTATATTCATATGTTAGATTTTATTCTCTAGCCATCGAAGAAGTAAAGCAAGGTCTGTCGCTCGAGTCTTGACAAATGTTTTGGCCGAATAGGAGTGGGTTTCGTCTTTTTCATAACTCAAATATTTGTTGTTTGGTTCTGATTGAGAGGTTCCGCGCAACTTCTGGACGAGTTTGACTGGTTCATAAGGAAGCACTTGCAGGTCGCGAAGACCTGTGCGACATAAAACAAACACGCCGGACGCGCCCTCCTCTGGGATGTTTTCCATGACGCTCATGTCCAGCAGAGCCTTGAAGTTCTTCGGATGCTTAGAAGGATTGCCGTATTCACTAACGCCTGAAGGAGTTAGAGCAATAGACATATTCGTCTGGGTTCGAAGAAGGTCCGTAAAGGGAACCTCCGTAAAGGTGCAGCCCATCAACTTGCCCGTAGGGTTCCGCAACGTAGTCGCACCTACCATCATGCCTCCCGCAGAGCGGCCGTAGATAATCGTTCGATCAGGACCTAGACCCGTGAGCTTCTGGGCCGACCGGATGGTAGCTTCAAAGTCTTCCACTGTCCGTATATGCCTATCTTCTTGACCTGCTCTCGCCCATGCATAGTCCTTATCGCCGGACCCCCGTCCATAACAATACACGATCGCCACTCCTCTTCTCAACAGAGGCCCCCAGCCCAGATGAGGCCAGGACACATTTGTTGTGGAGCCATAGGCTGAATAGACATAGCACAGGATGCCCTTTATTCGCTTTAAGTGGGCATTCTTTACCAGTAAATAGGGAACTTTGGTTCCGTCAGCAGATACCGTATGATGCACCGTCGTTCGAAGAGTATCGAACTGCTTCACAAATTCAGGTTTTAAATAGGGTCTAGGCGGCCGCCATTTCTTGCCAATATCGCTCTGATTTCCCACGAAAAGAAAATAGGGAATCTCTTCAGGTGTATAGATGGCAAAACTCTGAAAGGTGGCGTTGTGCCATTTGGCCCATGAGTTTGGCCTAAATTCTCCTGCTGTAATCTTGTGTATGACTTTGGGTTGCTTATGCGGTCCACAGAGGTACAAAGTGGATCTTCCCTCGTTCATGGTCAAGAGATGCCCTGACGTTTAATTGGTCCAGATGGGCTCTTCCTTTGGAAGAATCCAGGACTTCAGAAGTGTTCCATAAGGGGTCCATTCGGCTGACCCCTTTTTAATATAGAATCCGCAATCATCTGTAAACTTGCCAAGAGGGTATTGGACAAGAGACTCCTCTTGCACACGAATGATTCGTTTTCCTTCTATGCGCCACGTCTTTGTATCAGACCAAGAGGTCGATTTACAATACAGTGTTTTATTGGCCTCTGTCACAAGAACTAAAAATCTTTGCTCAGAAGGCTCTTTCATGAGAACATGATTGTTTTTCCCTGTTAATGCATCACAGCAGATGAGCTCAATTGTATTGAAGGGATAGATAACAGACACATAGTAGCAGAGACCGTCCACTACTGCGACCTGACCACTGATGCCGTGTTTAGACCAGACAATGTGTCCTGCGGCATCCAGACATGTTAAATTAGAGACGTAGCGATCCTTTTCGTCTTCTGTTATATAATAGGCCTTGTTATCCCATAGGTCGAGGTCGCTAACATAGTGAGAACGATTGGACCAGGACCATTTCCAGAAGAAATTATTGGAATTGGATACCTGAATCTGAATGGCTCCGCAGCCCAGTGTTAAGTAGTTAAACGAAGAGAGCGCAGAGGTGGATTGGAGCTCTTTCTCCATTTCTTTCTGCAAGGATGTTATGTGCGATTTCTTAACAAGGGCATTCCAGAAAGTGCGCTCTTTTGCCAAAGCCTTGGTCCATACTTTTCCTCGCATGGTTT
>Ga0114964_10002281_pt1 | contig 13400 bp, 11 predicted proteins | sample C_131016_MF_Meta_FD_92638 | JGI IMG/M metagenome (GOLD analysis project Ga0114964, IMG submission 92638) | Freshwater microbial communities from Lake Croche, Canada to study carbon cycling - C_131016_MF_MetaG | ecosystem: Environmental > Aquatic > Freshwater > Lake | place: Lake Croche, Canada... | reverse complement strand
GTGTTTGTAGGTCATAAGCAACTTCGACTGCCAGGTCAAGAAGCTTTGAATGCTAAACATCCTCAGCCACCTAACCTTCAGTTAATCAAAGTTGCACTTCGTGCTTGAAACCGCCAATTACTAATATATTATGTAATTCAATTTTAATTTTCGCATGCTACAAGCAATCATTCAGACGCCGCGACTCGAACTTCACCATATTGATGCGCCGCATTTAATTATGCTATTTGAGGCCAAAGATGACCGTGCTGCGTTGGCTGATTTGGATATTCAAAATCCACACCGCGTCTTGGTGGATTCAGCGGGGCCTTTGCACTGGCGAGTTCCTCAGGTCAAGGAGGATCCTGCCGTCAACAAATGGTTTGTTCGATGGATTGTGTTGCGTGAAAGTAAAAGCATCATTGGCAGTACGAGTTTTCATGGTCCTCCCGATGAAAACGGCATGTTGGAAATTGGCTTGGGTATTGAGCCACCCTATCAAAACAAAGGCTTTGCCAAAGAGGCGCTACTCGGTATGTGGCAGTGGGCTTTGGAGTATCCAGAAGTTCAATGTCTGCGCTATACCGTGAGTCCCACCAATGCTAGTTCTGTCGCGCTTATTCGATTCTTTCAATTTTCTTTAGTGGGCAACCAAATGGACGACACCGATGGGTTCGAAGAAATCTATGAAATATCTCGAGAGCGTTTCACCGCTATATGGCTACCTAAATGAATATACATCAATAAATTGCGGCCAATCTGGCCGCAATTTGAAACGATGCTGTGGAAACGAGTTTGCAGAGATTCAATTACTTACTTGCAGCAATGGTTTCAGATGCCATCCGTTGCAGTGATGCGGCATTAGTAGGCGAAATTCCTAACTCTGCAGCGACGGCGTCTGTCGCTCCAAGCGTCGTTGGGTTGACTCCCGTGATCGTTCCGAAGAGGACCAAAGCGGCGAGGTAGGAGCCATAAACGCTGGGGTGCGTACGGTCTATCCACCACAGATCCACCGGGTTCCCGCCTGTGTCGTAGGTGCCTTGGGCGTTATAAAAGCCTGTTCCTTTGGCAAGACCATTGTCTACGGTGCGCTGAAAGGCCTCACCTACAGGCGCAACGCCCTTAATCTTGGGATTAGAAACTGCCAGCGATTTAAAAGCATCGCGCATGTCGTTGGTCATGTCCCGCAGGTTATCGGCAGTTTGCGCCTTGCTGTTGTAGTAAATCGTATTTTGCCCCGTGACAGCACTGCCATTGGCCCCAGTTGAACAAGTGGCATCCACTTTGGGCGCACCGTTCATCGTTGTGATGTCAGCGGCAGTACAAAGATGCGGTTCCACCATATCGGGGCGGGCCCATGTTTGGTATAGATAAATGCGCGCATCCGGATTGGCATTCACATTATTCGGTATGTCGCGTACCGTAGTACAGTTGCTCGAACTTAATCCCGGCCCTGGGACTGTCGCAGTCACTGCGGCGGTGCAATTGGTCAACCCGCCAAATATATCGGCCTCGGTTGTGCTGCCGCCTTTACCAACGGTGATGTAGTCGACAATTTTGTTAACGTACATCCGCCAAGATACGGGGTTTCCATTTTTTGCTTTGGCTGGCGAAAGTGGCTCGTCGCTCTGTGCTTGTAAGACCACGGCATTCCATTTGCCGGACGCAATATTCGCGCGCAAATCCCAATCAGCATTGGCGGTATTGAGAAACTGCCCGCGCATGGTCGCGGCGTTGCGCGCCGACATGGATACGTTGTAGCGTAGGCCCGCAATGTCGGTAAATTTTTTGAAAATACCAGGTACACCGCCCCAAGGATGCGGTTCAAAGCAGCCTACGCCTGCCTGAGCACAGGGCGAGGGCGGCAGGCCCGTCCCAATGGGATAGCTATTGCCGCCAGCCGGATTCTTATCATTAAAAGCGGTTGTTAAGTCGGAAATTCCCTTCGCGTTGTATTGCAAAGCAGGCGCGATACGTGCAAAGGTATAACTGTTGCCAACAAAAAGTATATTGACAGGCTCAGGAAATGAGCCCACGGCAACTGGTGTTGTACCCCCACCGCATGCCGCGACCAGTAGGATTGAAAATATGGTGGTAATTGCTAGATGTCTTTTCATGAGGAGATAAATATTGGGTTTTGATTGCTTTCGTTACAAGCTATCGGATAAATATTGCAACTTATTGCAATTTGATCATGAATAAATGTAACCTTTGCTAGAGGGAAACCCTAGTTTTTCGCATCACATAACAAGCGCAATGGTATTTGTGTGTTTGCCTTTTTGAATCCCTGCCATTCGATCGCGCCAGCACCATAAAATGAAGGGCACTTCAATTACATGCTCCTTGCAAAATCGCTATGGCTATGAATATTCTTCTATTCGGGAAAAGACTTTTTTCTCTTTTTGTGCTCATAACCTCTATGGGGGCTATGGCCGAGGTAGCGCCGACAAGGACCGAGCCCGGCGTTGTGCCTAAGGCGATATTGTGGGTCGGGCATAGCTTTTTTTATTACAACAACAGCATGCATAACCACTTCGGCCAAATTGTCCGCGAAGCACTCCCAGGCCAAAGTGTGCGCAGTACATCGGTCACGATTGGTGGTGCTGGCCTAGATTGGCATGATATGGAATCGTTGCTGCGACCGCAGGGTATTGGTCGCTATTCCTTTGTGGGGGACAACGAAATTATTTTCAATAAATCAGGCAAGCAATTCGACTCGGTCATCATGGCGGATTGCAGTCAATGCCCGGTGCATCCCCAATTGCAGCCGATATTCCATGAATACGCGAAGAAGCATTCGCAGACCATACAAAGCCATGGCCTGCGGCCGATTTTATTCATGACATGGGCATACAAAGATAAGCCCTCTATGACACAAGCTTTGGCAGATGAATATACACAAGCAGGAAATGAAAACGATGCCTTGGTGATTCCTGCGGGACTGGCATTTGCCCTGGCGATTGCAAGAAAGCCGGATCTGGAGTTGTACCAGGCAGATAAACGCCACCCTAGTTTGGCGGGCACCTATTTGGCGGCTTTGACCACGTTTGCCGCTTTGTACGGGAAATCTCCGCAAGGTATCCGATATGACGCAGGTCTTGGAACAGAAACCGCGCGTTTTTTGCAACAAATTGCCTGGGAATCAACGCTAGCTTATTTCAAGCGCTAAGACCAACCTAAGGCTTTGCACGTGCAAGGCCCCAGGCAGCGGCCCTCAAGCACCTGGCCTCCAGCCGGGTCGCTTTGATTCACCGAAAGTTACCAGGACCATCCATACTCCACGCTACTTCCCGGGAAAACGGGTGGGGGTGAGCCGATTACCTAGGATATGGGTCGCCGTTATTGGGCCATTGGTTAGTGTCAGTATCAGGATTTTCAATTTCGCATACTCGAGGGTAAATACCTAGGTAATTGCCTGCGTCCTTTCACACAGATGCTATCGTAAATGGTATCTTTTGATGTATCTCTCGGTCCGTCGAATGGCGGTTCAGTTGGCCCTTGGGCCTGCGAACAGGGGTTTTACCGCAAGTTTTGAAAGGCTAGCGGAAAATACCCCAGAGATGCTTGGCAGCCTCACGGGGCACCTAGCGGGCGCGATTTCATTGGTAATAGTAAAAAGGCTGGAGACATTGAATGAAAAAATGGTTAAAAGTATTAGCAATACCTGCGGTTTTGGTTTTGGCGGATTGCGGGGGTAGTGGCACCAGCGGCCCGGGAATGCTCCCGAGCTGGCCGTTTCCCTTGCCGGTTATCCCCGTAGCCAAGTCAGCCGTGGTCGCCCCCGAGTTGGGTGATGCCTGCCCGATTACCAGTTCAAGCATTGAGTCCCTGGTTACCAAGGGAACGGCCTTGGCATTTAATGGCGCGAGTTTTGGCAGCGTTGGAACTTACTCCTACCTATTGGCTGAGGCGACTGGAAAAGTCGCTGCCAACGATTACTGCGCCCCCACGATTGTGGATTTGCGCAATGCTGCCGACGCCAGTGGCATCGTGCGCTACAAATTTGACGTGATTGTGCTGATGCCCACGGACGCGACCAAGTCCAGCGGAAGTTTGCTCTACATCGTTAACAATCGATCGAGCACCAGTTCATTAGAAAAATTGCTGGACGGTTCATCGAACGACCTTTATTCCGCGATTGCGCCGGTAATTCCAACCACAGGAGCAGCCGCGACTGCAGGCGCAGGTGCCGGCAATGGCTTCCTGATGAAGCAAGGCATGACCATTGTGTTCTCGGGTTGGCAGGGTGACCGCTACCAGACGCTCAACGTACCAAGCGCAGCGATTACCAGCACGACCAAATGGTACGCCCCGGGGATGACGCTTCCGGTGGCCAAAGACATTGCCAATGGCGGCGCATCTATCACCGGCGCTCAGCAAGACGAGTTCATTGCTGATAATGCAACCAGTAACCTATTGGGCACCTATTACACACGCGCGCCCAATACCGCGGCGACATTGACTGTCCGTAAGACGGCCATGTCGGCGCCCATCGTGGTGGATCCTTCGTATTGGACTTATACCGCCGGTAATGCCTTATTAGAGGGTGGTAACACCACCGCTTCGGGCTACGGTTATGTCACGATTAACCGCGCCAAGGTCGTGGCAGACGCCAACCTGAGTGCCGCTTTGGACGCGGGAAGCGATAACGGTTCTATCTACCATTTCAACTACACCGCAATCGATCCGCGCCCCATGGGCCTGGGCTTTCTGGGTGTTCGCGACCTGATCTCATTCTTCCGCAATGAAACCAAAGACGGGCAAGGCAATGCCAACCCCTTGGCCGGTCGCGTGAAGGTGACTTTGGCAACCGGTATTTCCCAGTCGGGCCGCTTCTTGCGTGATTTCTTGTGGCAAGGCTTTAATACCGATGCCAAGATGAAAACAGTGTTTGACGGCATGATGCCGTTGGTGGGTGGTTCGCGCAAAACCTACACCAACTACCGTTGGGCCAAGCCGGGAGATTATTCGCGTCAGCATGAGACGCACTACACGCCCGGTGACCAGTTCCCCTTTGCCTACTCGACCATTACCGACCCCTTGACCGGCAAGTCCGATGGCTTGTTGAAGAAGTGCACGCAGCTCAATACCTGTCCCAAAGTATTCCAATACGACAGTCCGATTGAGTTTGGTGGCGCACGCGCTTCATTGACCGTGACCGACGGATTGGGCAAAGACATCGCCATTCCCAGCAATGTGCGCATGTTCTACGCTGCGGGTACCTCGCATGGTCCGACCGTGCTCAGTGACAACGCGGTTTCGCAGCCCGACTACACCGTGGACCGCACGGTCTCCGCAACGGCCGTGTCGGCTGCGCCAGGCGCTTTGATTGCCAGTAGCGCCTTGTTCCGCTCTTTGATTGCAAACTTAGAAGGTTGGGTAAAGGGAACTGCCACACCCTTAGACAGCAATTTCCCCAAGGTCTCCGACGGCACGATGGCTGTTCCCACGACCGATCCGAAGAGTCTGGGCGCGCCCGACCTCTCTGGCATTGGTCTGGGTTTCAATGGCGTCTACAACACGTTGAGCGTGAACGACGAATCGGTCATTCCATCCAAACCAACGACGCAGTTCTACACGGTGCTGTTGCCCACCTCAGACGCGCAAGGCAATGACAAAGGCGGCGTTCGCATGCCCGATCTGTCCGTTGCGCTGACAACGTCCAAGGGCTACAGCATCCGCAAATCGGGCTTCGTGGCCGGCGATCAAAACGGCTTGAGTAGTTCACAACTGGCTTTTGCGCTGTTGACCGACTCGAAGAACGCGGCTGACCCCCGCAAGAGCGTGCAGGAGTTGTATACCAATAAAGCCGGTTATTTGGCCCAATGGAATGCGGCTGTGGAGGCCTTGGCGGCCAAGGGCTTACTCTTGCCCGATGACGTGACCATGTATAAAAACCGTGGTTTGATGCAATCTTTGCAGCCCAATTTCTCCAAACTTCCCTGAAGTAATTGACTACCTGTAAAACCCCTTGGCCTGCCCGGCCACGGGGTTTTTTTATGGATGCCGTTAGCGGACGAGGGTCTTAAAGCCTTTGCACAAACCAGAGCCCGGCCAAACCAACGGCAGCTCCTAGGGTCAGAGGCCGCAGCGACCGCAATGCACCTGCATGGCTCCAGCGCCTGAGCAGGGCGTAAAGTAGCGTCATGCATGCCGCGATGCAAACCTGCACCAGCTCAATGCCCAGGTTAAACCCTACTAAGCTCCAGCCGACCGTTTCAGGATTCAAGCCGATTTCCTCCAAAGCCGACGCAAAGCCCAGGCCGTGAATCAGGGCACAGGAAAACACCAGGGACATTCGTTGCGCTGTAGGTATGCTGACCGCTTGGCGGCGAGCGCGCTCGTCTAAAAGTGCCATGAGCACGATGGTCAGCGCGATAGCTGGCTCGGCCAGCGCGGGAGACACCGTCCATTGCCCCAAGACACCCAGGGCGAGCGTCGTTGCGTGCCCCAGTGTGAAGGCGCTAAGCGTTAGCACCAGTGCTGCCCAGTCCATGCCGGTGGCCAAAACCACCAGCAAAAATAGCAAATGGTCCGGCCCGTCTAGGATGTGCCGCGCGCCCAGCCGCATGTAATCGGTCAGTACAGCGCCTGCGCTGGGGAACAGCCGCTGCGCCTGGCGCGCCGCGCTAAAGACCATGCTTTGCCCTTGCAAGGTGCTTCCGTCATCGGCCTGGCGGGTCACGGTGGCTTGCAGCGTGTGCGCGCCACTGCCTACAGGCCAAAAAGCCAGAGACCAGTCGGTGGGCAGCTCGCCAGGACGCAGGACGAATTTGCCCACAGCGGTAATGCTTGTTTGCGGCGCGCCCGACCCAGGATGCGCATCAAATTGCACAAATAAGGCCTGCAAAGTGAGCGCGCCCTGGGCGTCGTGCAGTTGCACGCGCTGGGCAATTGCCGCTCGCACTTGCGCCTGGTGCGTCTGCAACTCGGCTACCGAAATCGTGCCGTCGCCATCATCGTCCAGCACCAAGTCGGCCAAAGCCTGGGGCGACAGTGACAGCGCCACGTAGGCACCGTCTGCACGCAGATTCAGGCTGGCGCGATCCAGCGCCATCACATGGCTGTGCGCGGCGGGAAGGGCGCACAGGCCTAGGACTAGAGTGGCAAGTGGTCGACGCAAAAACCGCACGCCTAGGTTCAAACCAGTTTGCCCCTTACACAGCGCTGCAAATAGGGGTAGCTTTCAGTGGCCACGTAGTAATAAGTACCCTTAGGGAATTCAGGCGTGACGCCGGTGCGCCCGTTGCATTCGTCAAGGTCACCGCCATTGCCCGCGCTATAGGCCCAGTCCTGGCGGAACGTGCCCAGCGGAAAGACGCTGACCGTGGGCCGCAGGCTCGACAGCGTGGCCGCCGCGTTGGGTTTGTAATTGCCAACCAATTTTTTGAGCGCTGAGGTGGCATCGGTTGCGACCGAATAGCCGTACTTGTAATAGATCGGGAAACCGTCCGCAGCCCAGCCAATGATTCGCATTTTGTCGCCCATGCTTGCCGTCTCCGTCCCGCCCTGGGCTTTAAATACGCCAGTGGGGGCGCCGTGGTAGTGGTATTCACCGGTGGGTTGCACATGGGCGTTGTTGACATCAGCGCCAAAGTCAAAAGGACTGCCCGGCACGATGGCCTCCAGACTCCAGTCGCCACCGCCCAGATAGGTGCACTGGGTCCCTGCAGAAGGGCTGCCCGGGCCCTGGGTGGCTGCGGAAGTGGCATTGTTTTGGCAGCCGCCGCCGGTATTGGGATCGAATTTGACGCCGTTGAGCGCATAGCCCACGATGGGTACAGGCTTGACCGTATCAAGTGTGGGCGACAAAGGGCTCGACTGGTTGACGCTGTACGACGCGATGGTGTTGGGGTTGTTAGGATTAGGGAAAGTACCCACAGTGTGGTTGGGAATGCCATTGGAGACGATGGTGCGCGTAGTAGCGTTACACGACCAACTAAATTGATAGGACTTGCTGATATTGTCGGCTACCTGCGTGACGGTGCTGCCCGAGCCTTTGAGGTCGCAAAGGACTCCGGCCGCACTGGCGCCGGTGTCGATGGCGGCGGGCGTGGTGGTGCTCGCAGTGCCTGCGCCCCCACCCCCACCGCAGGCAGTCATCAGTAAAAATAAAGGGGCAGCGGCCAGCACTTTTTGGGCGCCATGGTGACGAAAGAATGTAATGGTTAAATTGGGCATAGATGAACTCCTTCTCCATTGATGAAACCTGCGACATTTAGCGCTGAGTTGCGTATTTTGGCGGGAGTAAGCATTTGATTATTTAATTGATTAGTAAATTTTAGTAAAGTCCAAGCACTCTTTTCCAAAGACTAGCGCTATGCCAATCCAATTAGTTCAACCCAGTGATCCGTATCTTGATGCCTATTTGGCAACACTGGCGCGTGGCTGGGATCCGTCAAGCTTTCAAAAAACTGATGGGCCGCTGACCGCAGAGATTGAAGAAATCAATAAAAATCGAACGAAGTTTTTCCAAAACAACCTTAATTTTACGGGTGGTGGCGAGGCCATTGCCTTACCCGACGGTACGCGGGTCGAGCGCTTGCCCCAAATCACAAAATGGATGTGGGATGGCGAGTTTGTGGGAAAAATTCAATTTCGCTGGCAACACAATACTGTGGCCCTTCCGCCTACTTGTCTGGGCCATATCGGGTATGGCGTGGTGCCTTGGAAGCGCGGAAAAGGGTATGCCACGGCAGCCTTAAAACTATTGCTTGAAGAAATTAACTATTGCGGATTGCCCTATGTGGAGCTCAGCACAGCTGCGGACAACGTCATCTCGCAGCGTGTCATTGCGCATTGTTCAGGACGGTTTGTGGAGAATTTTGAGAAATTGCCCGCCAACGGGGGCGGTCCGGCCAAGCGCTACCGGATCAATCTGGCCCAGGCGTAAGGCGCCAGACCTACCAGTCTCTAAAATAGGGGCCTGTGCGCTCGCTGTTCCCTTGCCCTTACCCTAGTCCCCAAAGCCGCTGTGCGTGCTACTTTGGGTGCCGGCGCAAAAGAAATAGCAAAATGATTGGAAATCCCTTGGCTTATCTTGGTTCAAAACCCCGCTTTGCCGCCTTGTTGGCTGCATTGGTGCTCAGCCCCATCTTGCATGCGCAAGAGTTGGGCAACGACAAATGGTATTTTTCCTGGGGCTACAGCCGCCAGCAATACGCGCCCTCAGATATTCATGTCTCGCAGCCCAGCTTGGGTAATGATTTCACGGTGCGCCAGGCGGCAGCCAGTGATTTTCCGGCGACGTTCCAAGAAACCCTGGACTCCATTGGCAGCCTGGATATCACCACGCCCCAAGAAAATTTGCGCTTCGGACGATATATGAATGCCGAGAAAACATTTGCGCTCGAGTTTTCGGTAGACCATACCAAGTACAACACCAATTTGTACCAAACAGCTACCGTCAACGGCACCATTGCTAACCAGCCCTATAACGGCCCTATGGTTTTAAATCCGCAAAACTTTTATTACGCTTTGCACAATGGTTTAAACCACATTATGGTCAACGGCGTTTGGTTGCAGCATTTGTACGGTCCGGAAAAACAGGTGGGTGCGCTGCAACTCATTAGCCGGGTTGGCGCGGGTATTTTGTTGCCCCATGCGGACAACACCATTTTGGGCAATGCCAACCAGGTTGGCCCGAAAAACCAAAATGTCTGCTGCTTTGCCAGCAATGACTGGTGGCAGGTCAACGGCTGGACCGCTGGCGTTGAGGTCGGGTTGCGCTACCGCATCTACAAATCGATGTACCTGGAGCTCACCTCCAAGGTGGCCTATGGGGCTTTGCGCGGTGTGCCGGTGTACCAAGGCACGGTCGATCAAAATATCTGGATGTCCGAGCAAGTCCTGTCTACCGGCTTTCACTTTTAAGCCGTAGCGCCGGCCTTTGGCGCCGGGGCCGCCTTGCCCTTGGCGCCCATTAACTCTGGGGCACTCACCGCGTCGGGCCGCCGTTAGGCGTGCAAAATAGCCCCCACTATTACATTCGTTGGATTGGGGCACTATGTTGGCAACTCTTATGGGTTTGCGCCGTGCGGGCGTACGCGTATTTTTGGGCTTGATGTTGGTCGCGCTCTCTCCCAGCATCTGGGCCTGGGGCGGGCAGGGGCATCAAGCAGTTGCCGAAATGGCTTGGCAACGCCTCACGGCCAAGGCCCGCGCGGGAGTGAGTCAGCTGCTTGCCCTGGAGCCGGGGCAAACGCTGGGCTCGGTTGCCAGCTGGGCCGACACCATTCGGGACCCGCTGACAGCGCCTTGGCATTACGTCAATTTCCCTCGGGGGGATTGCCATTACAAGGCCGAGCGTGATTGCCCGGACGGCCACTGCGTGGTGCGCGCGATCGAGCAACAAGAAGCCATCCTGACCGCTCCCGGACCGGACGAAGAGCGCCTGCGGGCGCTCAAATTCGTGGTGCATTTCGTGGGTGACATTCACCAGCCGCTGCACGCCGGCTACCGCGATGACCGTGGCGGCAACATGGTGCAGCTGCGCTTTTTGATGCGTAACAGCAATTTGCACGCCCTGTGGGATTCCGGCCTGGTAGGCCAGCAGGCGCCTGATGTGCCGGCTTTGACCAGCATGCTGAATGCCTTGGCCCCGCCTAGCGATCAGCCGGTTCCCCCTGTAAGCGTGATCGCCGAGGAGTCTTGCCGTATCGTGAGCACGCCGGGGTTTTACCCGCCCGGTGATGTCGATGCGCAGTACGCCAAACAATTTACGCCGATTGCCATGGACCGTCTGGCGCTGGCGGGCGCGCGGCTGGCCGCGATTTTGAATCGCAGCTTCCCGTAAAACGTCTCAAGGCGCGCTTGCTAGCGCCTTCGCGCGCAGTCCGCAGAGCGTAGCGCTGGGGCTGACCTGCTCAGGGTCGTTTTGGACGTGAATGAGTGTGGGTCCGTTGCCGGTCAGCCCTTGGACCACCTCAGCGCACAACTGCGCCACCGTCTCGACCTTGATGCCTTTGGCGCCAAAAGAGCGGGCCAAGGCGGCAAAGTCCGGGTTGTGCAGGCCGGTGCCGTACACATTGTGAGGAAACCACTTTTCCTGGTGCATGCGGATGGTGCCAAACATCTGGTTGTCAAACACGACCACCACGATGCGCAGTTGCAGGTGCACAGCGGTGGCCAACTCGTGGGCGCTCATCATGAAGCAGCCGTCTCCGGCCAGGCACAGCACCGGGCGCTCAGGCCGCGCCATTTGACTGCCAATGGCTGCCGGCAAGCCATAACCCATGGCGCCGCTGGTGGGCGCGACCTGGCTGCCGAAATTGGGATAGCGGTAATAGCGGTGCGCCCAGGCGGCGTAGTTGCCTGCACCATTGGTGACTACGGTGTCCGCAGGCAGTGCCTCGCGCAGTGCCAGCCAGGCCTCGGTCATGGCGAGAGTGCCCTCGGTGGGCGGGGCTGCCGGTGCGCCTGATGGCGCCTCGCTAAAGGCCTCATAGCTGCTGCGTAATCGCTGGCGCCAGGTCTGCAGGCGTGCGGGCATGTCGGTCGGCAAGGCCATAGCGGCCAGGCTCGCGGCCATGGCTGGCATGCCCGCCACGATGCCCAGCGCCGGGTTGTATACCCGGCCCAACTCGCTGGCGCAGGGCATGCAATGCACCACGGTTTGCTTCGGCTGCGGCACGTCGATCAGGGTATAGCCGTTGCTGGGCACCTCGCCCATGCGCGCACCTAGCAAAAACAAAACGTCGGCCTCTTGCACGGCCTGGTGCAGCACCGGGTCCGAACCCAGGCCGAGCAGGCCGGCGTAATGCGGGTCGCGGTGGTCAAACAAGTCCTGTCGGCGAAAAGAGCAGGCCACCGGCAGGCCGCTGGCCTGCGCAAACTGCGCGATGTCGGCCACGGCCTCCTGCGTCCAGCCGCTGCCGCCCAGCACCAACACCGGGCGCTGCGCCTGACCCAGCCATTGGGCAAGTGTTTGCAGATCGCCGGCGCTGGGCGCGGCATGGGCAATCCGCGTGGGCACGGCAGCGGCCGGAGCGGGCAGGCGCTCGCTGAGCACATCCTCGGGCAGCGATAGCACCACCGGCCCCATGCGGCCCGACAGCGCCGTATGAAAAGCGCGGCTGACCATTTCTTGCATGCGCCCGGCGCTTTCGATTTGCGCCACCCATTTGCTCATGGGACCGAACATTTGCCGGTAATCGACCTCCTGGAAGGCGCCGCGCTCCATGAAGTGGCGGTTCACCTGGCCGATGAACAAAATCAGCGGCGTGCCATCCTGGTGCGCCGTGTGTACGCCGATCGAGGCCTGGGTGGCGCCCGGAGCGCGCGTCACAAAGCAAATGCCCGGATTGCCGCTGGCCTTGGCGTAGGCTTCGGCCATAAAGGTGGCCGAGCCTTCATGCCTGCAGACCACCAGGCGGATACGGTCGCGGTAGGCGTAGAGCGCGTCGATGGCGTCTAAAAAACTCTCGCCAGGGACGCAAAAAACGGTGTCCACGCCCTGGGCGTGCAATGCGGCGATCAAAACGCGTGCGCCGGTAGTGTGTGGGGTCGTGTTCATCAGCCTATTGTGGCACTGGCAAACCAGCATTGACAGGCCCCGGCCAAGGCACCAAGATGCGCAGCCATGCGGCTTGCGTTGGAGCCATAGCAAAGGAATAAGCGATGAAATGCAATTTTGGATCTACCGCATCGGGCCTGCTGCGCGTTTGCGCCTTGCTCTTGATCGGGCTGCCGCTGGCCTACGGGCAAACCGCCTCGGGTTGGCCCAACCGCACGGTGCGCATCGTGGTGCCCTTCGCCGCAGGCGGCACGACGGATATCTTGGCCCGGGCTGTGGCCCCCGAGTTGGCCAAAGCGCTGGGCCAAACCTTTATTGTGGACAACCGTGGTGGCGCGGGCGGCAATATCGGCACCGAACAGGTGTCCAGGGCTGCGCCGGATGGCTACACCTTGCTGATGGGCACCGTGGGTACGCATGGCATCAACAAGTCGCTCTACGCCAAACTGCCTTACGACCCGCAAAAGGATTTCGCACCCATTACCTTGGTCGCCGGTGTGCCCAATGTGATGGTCATGACTGCCGAGAAGGCCAAGGCCCTGGGTATTCAAAGCGTGCCCGACTTTATTAGCTATGCCCGCAAGCACCCGGGGCAGCTCAATATGGCTTCCAGCGGAAGTGGCACCTCCATCCACCTGGCAGGCGAATTGTTCAAGTCCATGACGGGTACCTATATGACGCACATACCCTACGGTGGCTCGGCGCCGGCTTTGCTGGGTTTGCTTTCGGACCAGGTAGATGTGATGTTTGACAACCTGCCGTCCTCTATGGCGCTAATCAAAGCGGGCAAGCTCAAAGCATTTGCCGTGACCTCGGCGCAGCGCTCGGGCGCATTGCCCGATATTCCTACTGTGGAGGAGGCCGGGCCGATCAAAGGGTTTGAGGCGAGCAGCTGGTTTGGACTTTT
>Ga0114964_10002279_pt1 | contig 13416 bp, 10 predicted proteins | sample C_131016_MF_Meta_FD_92638 | JGI IMG/M metagenome (GOLD analysis project Ga0114964, IMG submission 92638) | Freshwater microbial communities from Lake Croche, Canada to study carbon cycling - C_131016_MF_MetaG | ecosystem: Environmental > Aquatic > Freshwater > Lake | place: Lake Croche, Canada... | reverse complement strand
TTGCTGGCAATGTTGGAGAGGTACAAGGCTTCTTCAACGGCGGTGTTGCCGCCCCCCACCACACAAACCTCTTGTTCGCGGTAAAAGAATCCATCACAAGTCGCGCATCCTGAAACACCACGGCCCATGAAGGTTTGCTCACTCTCGAGGCCCAAATACTTGGCCGAGGCGCCTGTGGCAATGACCAAGGCATCACATGTGTAGGTGCCACTGTCGCCCATCAACGTGAACGGTCTTTTGCTGAAATCAACCTTGGCAATGTGGTCAAAGACAATTTGGGTTTTGAACCGCTCGGCGTGCTCTAAAAAGCGTTGCATGAGATCGGGCCCTTGAACGCCGTGCACATCGGCTGGCCAGTTGTCGACTTCGGTGGTGGTCATGAGTTGACCGCCTTGGGCCATGCCGGTGATCAAGAGGGGGTTCAAGTTGGCACGGGCTGCATAAACTGCAGCGGTGTAGCCCGCAGGGCCTGAGCCCAAAATCAAAACTTTTGCGTGAGTGGTGGTGTTGGACATGATGGAGCTTCAAATTAAAAGAACTAAAAATGCATCAAACGCTTCTCGGCTTGCCCATCCGCACCGACAAGGATCGTCGGATTTTGAATGTCGCTTGTGGACAACAAGGGCTGGCCAAGGGCTTGAACATGGCGCTATTGTAAGTTGCCGACCACAGGATTTGCTCAATTCCCCTTGGGACAAGCCTTGCACTCAATCAGGCCTGAGCAAGAGTGCAAAAATCAAGTCACGAAGCGAGTAAAAATAGTCACTGCGCTTGGGCCAGGCTTTAAAAAGTCCCCCCGAATCGGTTAAGCTTACTCCCCAAGATGACCTACTCATTGCACACCTTAAACAACGAAACAGATCCCACGCCAGCTTTGCGTGGGTTTAGACGTTTTACCCAAGAAATTGCGCTCACCTTGGGGTTTGTATTTTTGCTCTTTTGGCTCATCGCCTTGATCAGCCACAACGCGCAAGACCCTGCATGGACCACCTCCGGCGCCAGCACTCACCTCTTCAACTGGGGAGGGAAGTTGGGCGCTTGGCTGAGCGACTTGAGTTATTTTCTCTTTGGATATTCGGTCGTATGGGCCTACGGTGCCGCATTCATGAGTTGGCTCACAGCGCTCATGGGCAAGTTGCACGGTGAATTGACTGGCAATGGTGTGGCCACGCAAGAGCCCAACGCACAAGATCAAAACGCCGAGTCTGAGCACGTTTGGATCGGTTCAAACTGGGCGTTTTGGAGCGGCTTGGGCCTTCTCATGGTGTCGAGTTGTGCCTTGGAATGGTCTCGCTTGTACCGATTCGATGACTTGTTGCCAGGCCACTACGCTGGGGGTGTTTTGGGTTACGTGAGTGGCTCGAGTGGTCTCAAATGGCTGGGTTTCAATGGATCGGGTCTCATCTTTGTGATTTTCATGATCGTGGGCATCTCGTGGGCCTTTCGGTTTTCATGGTTCAGCGTGGCTGAACATTTGGGCGCCAAGATGGATGACTGGTTGCAAGCCCGGCGCGAGCAAAGAGAAATACAAGAAGATCTTGCGATGGGTCAAGCGGCGGTCAGGGAGAGAGAAGAGTTGACCGAGGTTCCCCATGAGCGAGAGCTTGAAGGCGGCATTGTCTCGCCCCCCAAAGTGATCTATGAGCCCGAGGTTCTCGATGTGCCCAAAAGCCGGCGCGTGGCGCGTGAACGGCAAAAGCCCCTCTTTGCTGATTTGCCCGACTCCAATTTGCCTCAAGTCGACCTCTTGGACAGCACCCCCACTCGGCTCGACAGTGTGTCACCAGAGACCTTGGAGATGACCAGTCGTTTGATTGAGAAAAAACTCAAAGACTTCGGCGTCGAAGTGAGGGTGGTTGCTGCGGCACCAGGCCCAGTCATCACACGCTATGAAATTGAGCCCGCCACCGGTGTCAAAGGCTCTCAGGTGGTCAATCTCGCCAAAGACTTGGCGCGCTCCTTGAGCTTGGTCTCCATTCGGGTGATCGAGACCATTCCGGGCAAAAACATCATGGCGCTGGAGTTGCCCAACGCCAGACGCCAGTCCATCAAATTGAGTGAAATTTTGGGCTCGCAAGTTTATAACGAAGCCAAATCCATGTTGACACTGGGTCTCGGAAAAGACATTGTGGGCAATCCCGTCGTCGCCGATTTGGGAAAGATGCCCCACGTGTTGGTGGCGGGAACCACGGGTTCAGGCAAATCCGTTGGGATCAACGCCATGATCTTGTCTTTGCTCTACAAGGCTGAAGCGCGCGATGTGCGACTGCTCATGATCGACCCCAAAATGCTGGAGATGTCGGTCTATGAAGGGATTCCTCACTTGTTGGCACCTGTCGTGACAGACATGCGTCAAGCCGCACATGCGTTGAATTGGTGTGTGATCGAGATGGAGCGACGCTACAAGCTCATGAGCAAATTGGGTGTTCGAAATTTGGCCGGTTACAACACCAAAATCGATGAAGCCGCTGAACAAGAGACTTTCATTTACAACCCCTTTAGTTTGACGCCCGACTCGCCCGAGCCCTTGAGTCGCTTGCCCCATGTGGTGGTCGTCATTGACGAGTTGGCCGATTTGATGATGGTGGTGGGCAAAAAAATCGAAGAGCTGATTGCACGTCTTGCACAAAAAGCCCGAGCGGCTGGGATGCATTTGATTTTGGCAACACAACGCCCAAGTGTTGATGTGATCACCGGCCTCATCAAGGCCAATATTCCCACGCGCATTGCTTTCCAAGTGAGCAGCAAAATTGATTCGCGCACCATTTTGGATCAAATGGGTGCCGAGGCGCTGCTTGGAATGGGTGACATGTTGTACATGCACAGTGGCTCGGGCTATCCTGTGCGCGTGCACGGCGCCTTTGTGAGCGACGAGGAGGTGCACCGGGTGGTCAATTACTTGAAGACCCAAGGGGCGCCCGATTACGTGGAGGGCATCTTGGAAGGTGGCGTGATCGATGCCGAAACCGGAGAGATTGATCTCTTTGGTGAGGGCAACTCTGAGAAAGATCCTCTTTATGATCAAGCCGTTGAGGTGGTCATGAAAAACAGAAAAGCCAGCATCTCCTTGGTTCAACGACATTTGAAGATTGGTTACAACCGTGCTGCCCGGTTGGTCGAAGACATGGAGCGCGCCGGGTTGGTCGGTTCCATGAGCTCGAATGGCCAGCGAGAAATTTTGGTGCCCGATCGCAATTCGGATTGATCCCAGCACTTGGGTGTTTGAAGTTTTTTGCGTTGTCCTTACTCCATCATGGGAACTTGCATTGAGTATCTTTTGGTCCATTGACACAGGTGTGCCTGCACTGCGTGTGCGCCCGACTGGTGCGAGGTCTCGCATGCCATGGCACATGACTTGGCAAGTTTTTTTGAGTGTGTGCTGTCGGTGTTGTGTGCTGGGTAGTGTGGGCGGCTTTGTCGTTGCCGCGCATGCCGACTCCATTGAGGTGTTGGCGGCATTTTTAAAAACCACACAAAGTGCACAGGCTCGATTTGTGCAAACCGTGACCACCCCAGCACGGCCCGGACGAGCCGCTCGGCAAAAAAAGTCTTCAGGTCACTTTTCTTTCATCAGGCCTGAGCATTTCAGGTTTGATTATGAAAAACCGTATGCCCAAAGCATCGTGGCCGATGGGCGCACCTTGTGGGTGTATGACAAAGACATCGCCCAAGTCTCCTCCAAGCCACTCACCCAGGCCTTGCTCAATACGCCTGCCGCCGTCATTGCTTGGGCGCAAGACTTGAAAGCCTTGGAGAAGGTGTTTTTGCTCGAAGCCGAGCCCATGGATGCGGGCCTGGAGTGGGTCAAACTCACGCCTGTGCAAAAAGAGGGTCCCTTGCAGTTTTTGCGCATTGGCATGCGGGCAAGTGGAGCTGGCGTTGCATTGGCGAGCTTGGAGATGACGGACGCTTTTAACCAGCAGTCGGTGCTGGTGTTTGAAGATTTTGTCTATAACCCCAAGGCCATGGGCTTGGAGAGTTTTGTCTTCAAGCCCCCGCCAGGGGTGGAGGTCATCAAAGGTGAGTGAGATGCTTTTTGAGACCTCATCAGCACAGTCCCCAGTCGCGTTGGGGCAGCCTAGCGCCGACAATGGCGCGCCATTGGCCGAAAGACTGCGGCCCCAGAGCTTGGCCGACATGGTGGGGCAGCAGCATTTGCTCTCGCCAGGCATGGCCTTGAGGGTGGCATTTGAATCGGGCACCCCCCACAGTTGCATTTTCTGGGGCCCTCCCGGTGTGGGTAAAACCACCTTGGCCAGACTCATGGCCCATGCCTTCGATGCGCATTTTTTCATGATCAGTGCGGTGCTGGGCGGCGTCAAGGAGATCCGGGAAACGGTTCAAGCCGCCCAGGCCTTGAAGCGTGAAGACCCCAACAAGCGCAGTTTGATTTTTGTCGATGAGGTGCACCGATTCAACAAATCCCAGCAAGACGCATTTTTGCCGCATGTGGAGTCTGGTTTGTTGACCTTCATTGGTGCCACCACAGAAAATCCTTCCTTTGAAGTGAATTCAGCGCTGCTCTCACGAGCACAGGTGTATGTGCTGCAGTCGCTGAACTCCAATGAGTTGATGCTCTTGTGGCACAGAGCCAAAGCCATCGTGACCTTGCCTGAGCTCACCAGTGACGCCATGGAGCGACTCGTGCACTATGCCGACGGGGATGCCAGGCGGTTTTTGAACACGGTCGAGATGATTCACGTCGTGGCGTCCCAACAAGCAACGGTGGCGACACCAGGATGGGCGCATGACTTGGAGTGGCTCGAGCGCGTCTTGGGCGAGCAGATGCGTCGCCACGACAAAGGCGGGGAGATGTTTTACGACACCATCAGCGCATTGCACAAGTCGGTGCGTGGCTCGGACCCCGATGCAGCCCTTTACTGGCTCATGCGCATGCTAAGCGCTGGTGTCGAGCCTCTCTATGTGGCCAGGCGACTCATCAGAATGGCCAGTGAAGATGTGGGCTTGGCAGATCCCAGGGCGTTGACGTTGGCGCTGGATGCGACCAAGACTCTAGAGCGTTTGGGCTCGCCGGAGGGCGAGTTGACGCTCGCGCAATGCGTGATCTATCTGGCCTTGGCGCCCAAATCCAATGCGGTCTACAAAGCGTTCAAGTCGGCCAAGGCTTGGGTGGAAAAGGACCGAACCCGAGAGGTGCCACTGCACTTGAGAAACGCACCCACGCAGCTGATGAAAAATCTAGATTATGGACGCGATTATCGTTATGCGCACGACGAGCCCGATGCCTTTGTGGCGGGTGAACATTATTTTCCAGTGGACATGAAACCCATGGTGTTTTATGAGCCCGTTGAGCGTGGCTTGGAGATCAAAATTGGTGAAAAGCTCAAGTCCTTGAGGGCTTTGAATGAGCTAGCTCAACAGCAAAAATCAAGCAAGCCATGATTCAAACATCGCAGCGTATAGCTCAACACACCCTTCAAGCATAGGCATTGGCTGGCATCTCAACATGGATACACTGGTTCAACAAATCATCAACGGCTTGGTCTTGGGGAGCCTCTACGCGCTGGTTGCTTTGGGCTACACGATGGTGTACGGCATCATCAACTTGATCAACTTTGCCCATGGCGAGGTGTTGATGGTGGGGGCCTTGGTTTGTTGGAGTGTGATGGCGTTTTTGGCGCAAGAGTTTCCGCAGTTGAGTCCCGGTTGGGAACTGGTGTTGGGCCTTGTGGTGGCCTGCATGGTGAGTGTTGTCTTGAATGTGGCGATTGAAAAATTGGCGTATCGCCCGCTCAGAAATGCACCAAAGTTGGCGCCTTTGATCACGGCCATTGGTGTGTCGACTTTGCTCCAGACCTTGGCCATGATCATCTTCGAGCCCAATTACAAATCCTTTGTCAATCCTTTGCCCAACGTTCCCATGGCCGTCTTGGGGGCCGTGATCACACCCACGCAAGTCATGATTTTGATCACCACTGTGGCGCTTTTGCTCTTGCTCATGTTTGTCATTCATTCAACCCGCTTGGGCCGAGCCATGCGAGCGACCGCGGAGAATGAACAAATTGCCGCGTTGATGGGCGTCAAGCCCGATCAGGTGATCTCTGCCACCTTTGCCATCGGGGCGGTGCTCGCCAGTGTTGCCGGTGTCATGTGGGCTGCGAATTTTGGAACGGTTCACCACTCCATGGGTTTTTTACCGGGCCTCAAAGCCTTCACTGCAGCCGTTTTGGGGGGGATTGGTAATTTGCCGGGCGCTGTGTTGGGCGGACTTTGCCTGGGATTGATCGAATCGATTGGATCGGGCTATTTGGGGCCTTTGACGGGAGGCGTGTTGGGTTCACAGTACAGTGACATTTTTGCATTTCTAGTGCTCATTGGCATGCTCACTTTGAGGCCGTCGGGTCTCTTGGGTGAACGCTTGGCCCAAAGGGCTTGAGGAAGGGTTGCCGGTGAAGATCCTCAAGCCTCATGCGTCGACTGTGCTACTGGCCGTGGCTCTTTTGGTCTTGCCATTGCTGCTGCAGCCTTTGGGCAACGCTTGGGTGCGCATCGTGGACGTGGCCTTGATTTATGTGTTGTTGGCCTTGGGGCTCAATATCGTGGTGGGTTTTGCAGGTCTGTTGGATTTGGGCTACGTGGCTTTTTTTGCGATTGGTGCTTATCTTTATGCCCTGTTGGCCTCGCCTCAGTTGTTGGAGTCTTGGGCTTGGCTACAAGTCCACTTTCCGCAAGGCTTGCACACCCCGTGGTGGGTGGTGTTGCCCCTGAGTGCCGTTTTGGCGGGCATTTTTGGGGTGTTGTTGGGCGCGCCGACTTTGAAGCTTCGCGGTGACTATTTGGCCATTGTGACCTTGGGCTTTGGAGAGATCATTCGGGTGTTCATGAACAATTTGGACCAGCCCTTCAATATCACCAACGGCCCCAAAGGCATTGGAGGCATTGATCCGATTCAAATGGCGGGACACCCCTTGTCCAAAAAGATCAGTTGGATGGGTTTTGAATTCAACAGCGTCACGCTGTATTACTATTTGTTTTTGGCTACTGTGCTGTTGGCGGTGCTGATTTGCTATCGATTGCAAAATTCACGCACCGGACGCGCTTGGATGGCCATCAGAGAAGACGAGGTGGCGGCCCAGGCGATGGGGCTCAACACTCGGAATTTGAAATTGTTGGCCTTTGCCCTGGGGGCCACGTTTGGTGGTGTGGCGGGTTCTTTCTTTGCCGCTTTCCAGCGTTTTATTTCACCAGAATCATTTGGGTTGATGGAATCGGTGATGGTGGTGGCCATGGTGGTCTTGGGTGGTGCAGGTCATATCCCAGGCGTCATCTTGGGCGCCCTCTTGTTGTCCATCGTGCCAGAGGCCTTGCGCTATGTCGCCACCCCATTGCAAGATTTGAGTGGGGGAAGAATTGACGCATCCATTCTGCGTCAACTCTTGATTGCGCTCACGATGGTGTTGGCCATGTTGTGTCGCCCCCAGGGTTTGTGGCCCAAAGACCAGATGGGAGAGCCACGATGACCTTGCCCAGCACGGTACTCCAGGTCTCGGGTGTGAGCAAACGTTTCGGTGGATTGCAAGCCTTGAACGAGGTGAGCTTGTCCATCCAAACGGGACAAATCTATGGATTGATTGGCCCCAATGGGGCGGGCAAGACGACATTTTTCAATGTCATCACCGGTTTGTATCCAGCCGATTGCGGGCAATTTCAGTTGATGGAGCGCTCATACGAGCCTCGGCACATCCACAAAGTCGTGCAAGCTGGCATTGCCAGAACGTTTCAAAATATTCGTCTCTTCAAGAACATGAGTGTTTTGGAAAACGTCATGGTGGGCGAGCACATCAAAACCCATGTCGGTGTTTGGGGTGCCTTGTTCAACACCAAAGCATTCCAAGCGGAGGAGAGTCTCATCGTCAACAAAGCCAAGGCGTATTTGGCCTATGTTGGATTGGAGTCATTGGGCGCTGAGTTGGCTAGCTCCTTGAGTTATGGCGACCAAAGGCGCTTAGAAATTGCAAGAGCTTTGGCAACTGAACCGCGTTTGCTCGCTTTGGATGAACCCGCCGCAGGGATGAATGCGACCGAAAAGCTGCAACTCCAAGCCTTGATTCAAAAAATTCGCGATGGTGGTCAATCGGTCCTTTTGATTGAGCACGATGTCCGCATGGTCATGGGTCTGTGTGACCGCGTCAGTGTCTTGGATGAAGGTCATCTGATTTGCGAAGGTGTGCCGCAAGATGTGCAAAAAGACCCGCGGGTCATTGAGGCTTATTTGGGACACGGGGAGGCTTCAGCGTGAATCCCGACCATTGCTTGCAGTCTGGGCAGACCCATGCTGATGCACCCAAAGTCATCTTGGACTTGAAAGGCATCAAGGTGAGTTACGGCGGTATTCAAGCCGTTAAAAATTTGGATTTGCAAGTGAGGGCCGGTGAGTGCGTGAGTTTGATCGGCTCCAATGGCGCTGGCAAAACCACCACGCTCAAAGCCATCACGTCGCTGTTGCCACTTGAAGCTGGAGAGATCAGCTTTGATGGCCAAGACACCAAAGCGTTGAAAGCTTGGGACTTGGTGCGCTTAGGGGTGGTCATGGTGCCCGAAGGGCGCGGCGTCTTCACGCGCATGAGTGTGGGTGAAAACTTGAAAATGGGAGCCTATCTCAACACCAATGCAAAAGACGTGTCGAACGATATGGAAAGAATTTTGGAGCTGTTTCCCAAACTAAAAAGCAGGTTCAATTTTTTGGCAGGTCACCTCTCGGGCGGTGAGCAGCAAATGTTGGCCATGGGGCGGGCCTTGATGGCGCGACCCAGACTTCTTTTGTTGGACGAACCTTCCATGGGTTTGTCGCCCATCATGGTGGATTTGATTTTTTCCGTGATCGATGATTTGTCCAAGTCTGGCATGTCTTTGCTCTTGGTTGAACAAAATGCAGCCCGAGCCTTGGGTCTGGCGCACCGGGCCTACGTGATGGAGTCCGGGAGCGTGAGTATTGCGGGGGATGCGCACAATTTATTGCACGATCCTCAAGTCAGAAAGGCGTATTTGGGCAGTTGAGTTGAGCGTGGTTCACCGTCAACCATGGATGAAGTCCAATCCAAGGGCAAGAAACAATACCCCAGACGAACATCCGCGTCGGAATGAGTCGCTCTGTGGGTTACCTCACCGGTCTTTAAAACCTGCCATGGGTCTGCTGTCAATCCACCTTGGCGCCACTGTTCTTGACCACCGCTTGGTATTTTTTGAGCTCGCTTTTGATGAGCTGGGAGAATTCTTCACTGCTGCTGGTGGCCACAGGGCTCATCAAGAGATCGAATTTTTGTCGAACCATGGGGTCCAACAAGGTCTGGACCACTGCGCCATGGAGTTGTTCAATGGTGGCGCTGGGGGTGAGCGCCGGCGCACTGAGCCCCCACCATGTTTGGACATCAAAATTCTTTAAAGTTTGAGAGACCGTCGGCGTCTCCGGCAAGAAGTTGGAGCGCTGGGGACTGGTGACCGCGAGTGCCAACAACTGGCCTGTTTTGAGGTTGGCAGAAGCACTGGCCAGGTTATCGACGGTGAAGTCGACTTGCCCTGACAAAAGCGCCAATTGTGCCGGGGCACCCCCATTGAATGGGATGTGGGTAGCGCTGAAATGCCCCTCTCTTTTGAGCATTTCAGCACTCAAGTGTCCAGCACTGCCGTTGCCTGCAGAGCCATAATTCAAGGCGCTGGGATGAGTGCCGCCGTACTGAAATAAATCGGCCAAGGAATGCACCCCCAAGGCTTGGGCGCGAGCGGTATTCATCACCACCACATTGGGGACTTTGACCATGAGGGTGATGGGTGAGAAGTCTTTCACCGGATCAAACGGCAACTGTTCAAATAGCCAAGGATTGATGGCCTGGGTTGCGGTGGTGGCGACCCCAATGGTTCGGCCATCGGGCTGCGCGCGTGCCAACAAGGCCATGCCCAGGTTGCCTCCAGCCCCTGGGCGGTTGTCTACCACAATGGTGCCAAGTTGGCTGTGAAGGGCCTGCGCCAAAATACGAACGCTCTGGTCAATGGGCCCACCGGCAGCAAAGGGCACGATGATGCGAAGTGGCTTGGCGTCATTGAACAAGGTGTTTTGCGCTTGGGCATTGCAAATAGCCAAGGCCCAAGACATCAAAAAACAAATGAGTCTGAGCTTCATCAAAAAAACGCTTCGACCTGGGGGGTGCAGTGGTGGTGGGCTTGAGTGGACAAGGGTTTACTGCTTGTCTTTCTGGGACAAAAATGCATCGGCAAAAAATTCGTCGATGGGCAGTTTGGCCTGCTTCACAAAATCTGTTTTGGCCGACTCCACCACAATGGGTGCACCACAGGCATAAACTTGGTGAGCACTCAAGTCGGGGTAGTCTTGCAAAACCGCCAAATGGACAAAGCCGTTTCGCCCATGCCATTGACTGGCCTCAGAGGGTTCTGACAACACAGGGGTGTAGCGCAACTGGGGGAGTTGTTTTTGAATTTCTTTCACCCACTCGTGCTGGTACAAATCATACAAGTCTCGCACCCCCCAATACAGGTGAAGCTCCCGAGCCTTGAGGCTTGCGTCTTGACTTGAAACAATCGATTCGAGCATGGATTTGATCGGCGCAAAACCCGTTCCAGAGGCCAAAAAGATGATGGGCTTGTCGCTGGCATGCAAGAAAAAACCACCCAAGGGACCTTCGATGCGCAAGATGTCTTTGTGCTTGAGGCTGCCAAACACTTGGTCTGTAAAAACACCACCGGGCATGTGTCGAATGTGCAGTTCAATGAAGCGTTTGGTCACCAGGGTGTCCATCGCACCAACCGATGGGGCGGCGTTGGGGTCTTGGGTTTTGGGAAATGGTGCATTGGCCAAAGAGTAACTTCTGCGCAGACCGTCCTTGAGCAAAAAGTCGACGTACTGGCCAGGGATGAAGTCGAAGGCATCGTTTTGTGGCAATTGAAGAAAGATTTGCATCACATCGGGGGCCATGAGATTGAGTTGATCCACCCGCACTGGCATTTTTCTGGCCAAGGGCAAATTGACATCGAGCACTTGTCTGCAATGAAGCACGACATCGCTTTGAGCGACTGCGCAACAAGTGAGGATGTGTCCTTGCGCTTCTTCTTGTTCGCTCAGCGCCTTGGTCTGGTGCGCGTTGTGGCTGACCTCGCCCGACAAGAGTTTGCACTTGCAAGATCCACAGGCACCGTCTTTACAGCCATAGGGCAGGGCCACGCCAGCGAGCAAGGCGGCAGACAACAGTGTCTCTCCTTTTTGGGCGTGAAATTCACGCCCACTGGGTTCGATGCTGACAGAAAAGCTCATGGTGCTTCAATCGATGTGTGAGGGTTGAATTGGATTCTAAGTCCAAGAGCCAAGGCGTGTTTTGTATGCCGGCAGTGATCGGGTGAAATTTGAGCTTTTCTGGCACTCCCCCCTTGTTCCACGTCAAAAAACCGTGAAAATCGCAGGAACTCAATGCCCTGACTGTCCAGTGTTGTTCGACAGGCCACAGGTCAAGAGTTGATTTTTCGAAAGGTACAGCAGTTGTCTTGTCTTCAAACCTCCTTGGGGGCGAAACCGGCCCGATTTAGAAAGTCTCGCATTTTGATCGTGGGTTGTGGTGACGTGGGTGAACGGGTCTTGGGACTCCTGCGCTCCAAGGCTCGCTGCATGGTGTTCACCAGCAGTGAGCATAAAACCGCCCATTTTCGAGCCTTGGGCGCGTGTCCCATCGTGGGCAACTTGGATGAGCCACGAACGGTGGCCCGCTTGGCCGGTTTGGGTGAGCGTGTTTTGCATTTGGCGCCACCAAGACCTGTCGGATTGACGGACACCAGAACACGCGCCTTGCTCCAAGCACTTCTCAAGCGCACACCGCCCCAACGACTGGTGTATGGCTCCACCACGGGGGTCTATGGAGACTGTCAAGGGCAATGGGTCAGTGAAACGCAGTCACTCAAGCCCCAAACAGATCGGGCCAAGCGCCGAGTTGATGCCGAGCTCTGGGTCAAGGCGCTCGCCAAAGGTGGGCTGGGTGCAACGGGTGTGGCTGTATTGCGCATCCCCGGCATATACGCGTTGGACCGCGAAGGGGGGACACCCGTTGAGCGGCTCAAAAAAGGCTTGCCTGTCTTGTTGCCCATTGAGGATGTTTACACCAACCACATTCATGCCGATGATTTGGCCGTGGCTTGCTGTCGCAGTTTGTTCATGGGTTCTGGGTTGAGAACTTTCAATATCAATGACGACAGCGTTTTATTGATGGGCGACTACATGCGCTTGGCCGCAGAGTTCTTCAAGTTGCCTGCACCTCTTGCCTTGAGTCGTGCTCAGGTTCAAGGTGAGATCTCCGCCATGCAATGGAGTTTCATGCAAGAGTCTCGCAAAATGATCAATGCGAGAATGAAAAAAGAACTTCGCTTGAGGCTTCAATACCCAACCCCACTTCAAGGTTGGGGCGGGACGTAGCTGACTTCACCCAAGCACGGTGAATCACTGCTTTAGCGTTGTGCGTTGGTGCTGGATTCAAAAATGTGCGCGGCCTCTTTGGGCAGACAGCGCCAGTATTGGCGACTGGACTTCACATGCCCGCCCAGTTGAGCGGCCGCACTCCAGACCCAGCGGGGATTGAAGAGAACTGCACGCGCCAAGGCAATGAGATCGGCGTCGCCTCGGGCCACAATGTCCTCGGCTTGCTTTGCGTCCGTGATCAAACCCACAGCGGTGGTGGCCAGACCTGATATGTCTTTGACTTGTTTGGCGAATGGAACTTGGTATCCTGGTGATAGAGCGATTTTCTGGGCATGGTCAACACCGCCGGTAGACACGTGAATAAAGTTGGCGCCCGCGTCTTTGAGTCTCAGCGCAAATTCAGCGCTCTCCTCCCCAGTGAGCCCTTCAGTGGACCAATCGGTGGCGGAAATCCGCATGCCCAAGACGCCTTGATAGGCCTGTCTGACCGCTTTGAACACTTCCAGTGGGAAACGAATGCGATTCTCGAAACTTCCACCATGGGCGTCTGTTCTGTGGTTGGCCAGTGGCGAGAGGAATTGATGGAGCAAATAGCCATGGGCGCCGTGCAGTTCAATGGCCTCAATGCCGATGTGTTGTGCGCGAATTGCTGAAGCCACAAAATCTGCCTTGACTTTTGCCAAACCCGCATCGTCCAGGGCCAAAGGAGCGGGTTCATGGGGCGTGTGAGGAATGGCACTGGGTGCCAAGGTCTGCCAGCCTCCCGCATCTGGCGACAACAGTTTGCCACCATTCCAAGGTGTGGCACTGGAGGCTTTGCGACCCGCATGCCCGAGTTGAATGCACACGGGGGTCTGAGGAGCCAATGCCCGAGCTTTGTGCAGTTGTGTGGCCAGTGCTTCTTGTGTGGCGTCGTCCCACAGGCCCAAACACCCCGGTGTGATGCGCCCCTCAGAAGAAACGGCCGTGGCCTCCAGCGTCAC
>Ga0114964_10002269_pt1 | contig 13451 bp, 11 predicted proteins | sample C_131016_MF_Meta_FD_92638 | JGI IMG/M metagenome (GOLD analysis project Ga0114964, IMG submission 92638) | Freshwater microbial communities from Lake Croche, Canada to study carbon cycling - C_131016_MF_MetaG | ecosystem: Environmental > Aquatic > Freshwater > Lake | place: Lake Croche, Canada... | reverse complement strand
CGCGCACGCATGGCTGTGAAGGCTTCGTGACCTGGTGTATCTAAGAAAGTAATGGCTTTACCATTGGGCAAAGTCACTTCATACGCACCAATATGTTGCGTAATTCCTCCTGCCTCACCTGCCACCACATTGGCATTACGGATATAATCTAGTAAAGATGTTTTACCATGATCTACGTGACCCATGATGGTAACAATTGGAGGACGCTCCACTAAATTTGCTAAATCATCTGCTTCTTCTTCTTCATCCATTTCTTCCGCATCTTCTAATCCAACAAATTCAACTTCAAATCCAAATTCACTAGCCACTAATTCTATTACTTCCGCATCTAAACGTTGGTTAATAGAAACCATGATGCCTAGGTTCATACACTTGCTAATAATATCAGCAAAGCTTACATCCATCAAACTTGATAACTCACTTACGGTTACAAACTCGGTAACTTGTAATTTATTATCGGTTACTTCATTGGTTTCATTTTCTGCAGCTTCATCTCTTTTAGCACGTCTATATTTAGACTTCAAACTTTTTCCTCTTCCGCCTGCGCCTGCTAATTTAGCTTGCGTTTCTTTAATCTTATCTTGAATTGCTTTTTGACCAATTTCTTTTTGTTCTGCCGTTTGTGGTGCATTTCTGTTTCCACCGCGAGCGCCACCTTGACCTGGTCTTGCACCACCGCCTGGTCTTTGTCCACCGCCTTGTCCTTGATAACCACCACCTGGTCTTTGTCCACCGCCTTGTCCTTGGTAACCACCGCCTGGTCTTTGACCTGCTGCACCACCTTGTTGAGGTTGATTTGGATTGCCCCCTTGTGAAGGAATACGTTTACGTTTACGCTTCTCTTCTTGACTCATTGGTTTAGGACGCGTATCGCTATTAATAGGTAAATCAATTTTACCCATTACTTTAGGACCTTCTAATTTTTTGGTAGCAATGTTTTCAATCTTACCATGCACATTTTCTGGCGCAATGGAATGATCTACAGGCGCTGGCTTTTCTGCCGGCGCTTCTGTTTTTTTAGTAACTTTTTTAGGAGCTGCTTCTTTAGCTGGCTTCTCTGCTGGTTCTTCTGTTTTTTTTGCAGACTTTTTTGGTCTAGTCGAAGAATCTATTAAAGAAAGATCAATTTTATCAATCACTTTTGGAGCGTCCAATTCTGTTGAAGCCACTTTAGATTTTTTTGGCTTCTCTGCTTCCACTTTTACTTCAGGAGTTACTTCCTCTTCAGCTGGCCATGGTTTTGCAGGTGCTGCTGGCTTAACTTCTGCTTTAGGTGCTTCTACTTCAGCTACAACAGATTTTTTTACCTTGTCTTTATCGGCAACAGCATTTTTTGGAAGCTCTACATGATCTGCTTTATTTCTAGCTACTTTATCGCTTTGAAATTCTGCTTGCAGAGAATAATACTGATCCTCAGTTAATTTAGCTGTAGCCTTAAGGTCCTCTTTAGGAAAACCTTTTTTCACTAAGAATTCAATCAAGGTATCTTGACCGATGTTGAATTCTTTAGCAGCTGCTAACAGTCTTGGTAGTTTCAATTCTGACATTCTGTTGTTTTTTGCTCCCGATTTATCGGGAACGAGTCACCTAATACAAATATACTTTCAAAAATCAAAGGTTATTCACCTTTATCAAATTCTTCTTGTAAGATTCGACGCACATCTGCAATCGTTTCTTTTTCTAAATCAGTTCTTTTTTCTAATTCTTCAGCGCCCAAGTTCAATACGCTTCTAGCCGTATCACAACCTACACGCTTGAATTCATCAATGATCCAAGTTTCAATCTCATCGCTAAATTCTTCCAAGTCAATATCAAACTCATCCACAATTTCTTCGTCTTCACGGTATACATCTAATTCATAACCGGTTAACTCAGAAGCCAATTTAATATTCACTCCTCTACGGCCAATGGCCAATGAAACTTGATCTGCTTTTAAATACACATCTACATGCATTTTTTCAGCATCAATATTCATATAACTAATTTTAGAAGGTGTTAAAGAACGTTGAATTAATAATTGTGTGTTAGTAGTAAAATTAATCACATCAATGTTTTCATTTTTTAACTCTCTAACAATACCATGAATACGACTTCCTTTCATACCTACACAAGCACCTACTGGATCGATACGGTCGTCGAAAGATTCAACTGCTACTTTCGCACGCTCACCTGGCTCACGTACAATTTTTTTAATGGTTATTAAGCCATCAAAAATTTCAGGTACTTCTATTTCTAATAATTTAGCTAAGAATAAAGGACTTGTTCTTGACAAGATAATTACAGGTGAATTATTTTTCATATCCACTCTTGCAATAACCGATCTAATGTTCTCTCCTTTTTTGAAAAAATCTTGTGGTATTTGCTCAGACTTAGGTAAGATTAATTCATTGCCTTCTTCATCTAACAATAACACTTCTTTTTTCCAAACTTGATAAATTTCCGCATTGATAATTTCACCAATTCTATCTGAATATTTTTTAACTAATGCATTTTTCTTTAAGTCATTGATACGAGAGGCTAATGTTTGTTTAGCCGCTAGGATAGCCCTTCTTCCAAAGTCTAAGATGTCCACTTCTTCTAATAAATCTTCTCCCACTTCGTAATCGGGTTGAATTTTAATCGCTTCTGAGTAAGACACTTCTTCTAATGGATTATCCACATCATCATCGTCTCTAATTTGACGACGACGAATAATTTCAAGGTCACCCTTTTCTGCGTTTACAATTACATCGAAGTTTTCATCGCTACCATATTTTTTTCTCAATAAGGTTTTGAATACATCTTCAACTACTTTCATCATCGTAGGGCGATCTATGCTTTCTGCGTCTTTAAACTCTTGAAAGGCTTCAATCAAATTTATACTTGCCATAACATAATTTTTTTTCAGATTTAAATCTGATTTTTTGTTTGTTAAAATTGAATTTGAACTATGGTTGCTTTTATTTGTTCAAAAGGAATAAGTAATTCTTGCACAATTGCTTTTTTACCTTTTCCTTCTGTCCATTCTATTATAATATCTTTCTCTGTTACTAATTTTAATATTCCTTCCTTAACACTTTCATCTAAAAAAGTTACCTCTACTTTTCGTCCTATATTTTTTACATACTGACGATTTAAAAGTAGCGGTTCGTCAATGCCAGGTGAAGAAACTTCTAATGAAAAATCTCCTTCTGGAAACCAAGCCGCTTCTTCCATTATTCGGTATAATTTCCGATTAATGAAAGTGCACTTTTCAATAGGTAAGCCTTGGTCGCCGTCCAAGAATATCTTAATATTATTGGTAGGCTTCACTTTAATCTGAACACAGAAATAGTTGGGCTCCTCTTTAAGGAGTTGCTCCAAAATTGGATTGACTAGGTCTATGATCTCTTTTGCTTGCATACTTAAAAAAGAAGAAGGGAACGAAATCGTTCCCTTCACATTTTCTTCTATTCTATGCCAAAGGTAATAAAACAGGATGAAATATCCCAAAAATATTGCCAAGCGCCTTATTTTTGCAGTATGATGAAGCTATTTATATATGGAATGTTGATCTACTTTTTATATAAAGTAATATTCCAAGTGGTGGTGCCAGTAAGCAATGGCGTAAAAACAGTGAGGGCCAATATGGAGAAAATGCAACAACAACAGGCAGAAGCCATGAAAAAGGCACAACAAGCCAGTACTGCAAGCGCAAATGTTCCCAAAAAAGAGACACCAGTTGAGGCAGAATACATTGATTTTGAAGAGGTTAAGAAGAAATAGAGCGAAGAAACAAGACCTCTAGCAATAAGTTGTTATTGATGACTTTAATTGAATCTCTTATAAATGGACCTCGATATCCTTTTCCACCCTCATCCCCTCTTTTAAGTGAAGCACTTTTAGCCCTACCGAGGCTGCAGCTATAATATTAGGCTCATTGTCATCTATGAATAGGGTTTCTTGAGCAGTCAGCCCTTCCTTTTCTAATATATAAACAAAGGATTTAGGATTTGGTTTCCGTTGCCCCATTTTATGAGAATAATAGGGTGTCTTAAACAATGATTCAAAAGGATAATTAGCCACTTCTTTTTCAAATTGAGGCAGAAAATGATTGCAATGAATTTCATTGGTATTGGAATATAAAAAAATATTGAATCTATGATTGTTATCTTTAATCCATTGAATACTATTTTTTCTAAAGCCAACTAATAATGCATTCCATGCATATATAATTTGTTCATTGCTCAAAGGAAGATTTACTAAACCTCTCACTCCTTCACAAAATGTTGTTTCATTTATAAAACCCATTTCTAGATCTAGAAATAACTGATGTGATTTGTGTAAAGTAAAATGATTGTCTATCCCTTCAATACCAATAGATTCAAAGGCTGTATTCATTCTTGTAAAGTCAATGTCATATAATACATTGCCTAAATCAAATATTAAATTTTTTGTTGCAGCCATTTACTTTACATTTATTTTTAAAGAGGGAGTTCAGTAGTAGTTTTTATTTCATCCATCACAAACAAGCTATTGATATGTGCTACCATAGGCAGCACTGCTAGTTTTTCTTGATAAAATTTATTGTAAGTTTCTACATCCTTGGTCACTAATTTTAAATAGTAATCAAAACTTCCTGATACTAAACTGCAAGAAATAATTTCTGGAAATTGTGCGATAGTTTTTTCAAACTCAGAAAAGTGTGAACGGGTTTGTTTATCTAAAGTTACCTGGCAGTGCACCACCAAACCAAGGTCTAATTTTTTTCGATCCAATAATGTAACATATCGCTGAATCACCCCTTCTTGTTCAAGTCGTTTAATTCGATCATGAATGGGACTCATGGATAAATTAATGGCCGCACTTATCTCTTTTATAGTGATGAGTGCATTGGACTGAAGCAGTCTTAAAATGGCCATATCTAAATCATCTAAATTCATGCTAAGCAATTATTACTGTAAAATAGGTATTTCAATACTTAAAATTACTATTTTTTACTTAATTTAAATAATAAATAAGAATAATTTACTGATTATTTAAAATATTCAACTACTATTTCCTTTTATATGAACTTTATGCCGAAATAAAAAAATAAAACTATGATCATCGGCGTTCCCAAAGAAATTAAGGTACAAGAGTACCGAGTAGGTCTCACTCCAGAAGGAGCTGATGCTTTAAATAGACAAGGACATCAAGTATATATAGAAACCAAAGCAGGAGCAGGTTCGGGCTTTGCAGATGATGCTTATATCAAAGCGGGTGCAAAAATTTTACCATCTGCACAAGAAGTATATGCAATAGCTGAAATGATTATTAAAGTAAAAGAACCATTAGCAGTTGAATACCCTTTAATAAAAGCAGGGCAGATATTATTTACTTATTTCCACTTTGCAGCTTCTAAAGAATTAACCGAAGCCATGATGAAATCATCTGCAGTTTGTATAGCTTACGAAACCGTTGAATTACCAGATGGCTCCTTGCCTTTATTAGTTCCCATGTCGGAAGTAGCTGGAAGAATGGCGGTGAATGTAGGTGCTTATTATTTAGGCAAACCATTTGGAGGAAAGGGAAAATTATTAGGCGGTGTGCCAGGTGTGAAACCAGCAGAGGTTTTAATTATTGGTGGTGGTATTGTGGGAACACAGGCTGCTAAAATGGCTGCAGGTTTAGGAGCCAATGTTACTATCATGGATACCAACTTAACAAGACTAAGATATTTATCGGATGTGATGCCAGCGAATGTGGTAACACAATATTCAACCGTGATGGCCATACAAGAAAAATTACCAAGTACCGACTTAGTGATAGGGGCTGTTTTATTACATGGTGCCAAAGCGCCGCATTTAATAAAGAGGGCAGATTTAGCTACTATGGAAGCAGGTACGGTAGTAGTGGACGTAGCAGTAGACCAAGGTGGGTGTATTGAAACTTGCAAACCCACTACTCATGAAAATCCGGTTTACATGGAAGAAAATGTATTGCATTATTGCGTAGCCAATATGCCGGGTGCGGTTCCTCAAACATCCACGCGTGCTTTAACGCAAGCTACTTTGCCTTATGCATTAGCCATTGCCAATAAAGGATGGGAAAAAGCATGTGTTGATAACGCTGCTTTAGCAAAAGGTTTAAATATTAAAGCAGGAAAAATTTTACATAAAGGCGTAGCTGATGCTTTCAATGCATAGTATTTATATCAGATTGATATTTAAAAGATATAAGTGAATTGCTATGAATCAAAAAAGCCCCTCGAATATTGAGGGGCTTTTTTATACTATTGAATTAAGTATTAGAAAATCAATTTAACACCTAACTGACCTTGCCATCTAGAGCTAATTGGATCTAAAGTATAGTAGTTTCCTCCAACTCCAGTTGGTTTAATAAAGTTAAATGTTGGCGTGTATCCAGTTGATGGAGCACCAGCAGCTTTGCCATTTGCATCCGTTACAAATTTTAAGAAGTTAACAGTATAGTTGTTTAAGTTAGTAACAAAGTTAACATGTCCCCATTCGTTATTAAGTAAGTTTAACACGTTAAATACATCAAGGCTTATTTGTAACGCTTTCTTAGAATCTGTTTTGCTTAATTTAAATTCATGCATCAACTTCATATCTAAATCATGAACCCAAGGTGTACGCATTGCATTTCTTTCAGCATATTGACCTTTTCTTGTTTTTAAATAAGGATCATTGTCAACAAACTTAAAGAAGTCAACCAATTGATCAAATCCAGAATAGGTTACTGCACCTGCTGAATTTTTTACGTCAGCAAATTTAATTTCAGATACAGCAGCTGGAATGGCAGGCAAAGGTGCGTTAGAACCATTACCGAATGGTGCTGATTGATAAATTAAACTATATGGGTTTCCAGAAGCACCTGAATAAACAAATGCAATTGAACTAGAATTCATTTTGCTCCAAATAAAATTACTTGAGAAAGTAGCTACTATTCTATGACGTAAATCAAAGTTAGAGTAAGCTAAAGGAGAATTACTTGGAACAATGGTTGGATTCACGTTATAACTACTTTCCCAAGAGTTACGAATACCATTGGTGATATCCTTACTTACACCATAAGTATAAGCAGCACTCCAGTTAAGGTTTGCAGTGTATTTACCAACTGCAACATTTGGAGTAGATTTAGATAACTGAGCAGTAAGATTATAGCGATAACCTTCACTTGTATTGGTTAAAAAATATACGTTTGAGTAATTAGCATTATACTTTCCACCTACATATACTGGAGTTTGAGTTGGTCCACTTGTAAAATAAGCAACAGAATCTTTAAGGTTAATTTGCTCATACTTTACATCATAGATAGTTTTAGTATATAACACATCTCCAGTAAATTTATAGCCGTTGCCAAATTTATAATCCACCGCTAAACTACTTCTCCAGATAGTTGGTAATTTAAAGTTATTATCAAATACATCCACCTCTCTAGTAGCACTTCTTGAAAGACCTCCGTATTTAGTTACGGTATCTCTTAACTTATCAGTGTTCATTGCTAATGGAACTGCAACACCCGCTGCTGGACCATTCCAGTCTATATTACCATAAGTATTTCCACTTAATGTGTAGGCATAACCATACCAAGCAAATGGAACTTTACCAGTAAATATTCCTGTTCCACCTCTAATGATCACTGATTGATCACCATTCACATCATAAGTAAATCCTATACGAGGAGAAACTGAAACGCGTGAAGGGATTTGATCAGACAATTGACTAAAAGGAGTTGCCGTATAAGTTGGATTAGCAGAAACATATCCAACTGAGTTGGTTGAATTTAAACCTGCATCAATTTTAGGTTGACTACCCACAAAAGAGTAATCAAATCTTACCCCTGGACTTAATTTTAATTTACTATTTACAGTAATCTCATCTTGAAAATAAGCACTTGTTAATGCTACAGAAAAAGGATTAGGAGGATTATTATAAATAGATTCTCTTGTTCCTGTCATGGTTGGATCAGTCATATATGCTCCACGAATACGACTAGGGTTGTCAGCTAAAAAACTACTTAAACCTCTTGAATATTCTATACGACCATTGAACGAATTGATGAACCCATAGTTTAAATTATAAAATTCATTGTGCGTTCCTAAAGTAATTTTATGAATTCCTTTAGTAATTGTCATATTATCACTCAATTCAAAAGTAGATTGTTTCAAATTATAGATAGAAGCTTCTCTCCAAGTTCCTAATGTAATTCTACCATTGTCTATATCCATATACGGAGCCAATACACCTGGAAAATCTCTGTACTCATGTACATTGATATAACTAACATTAAACTGATTGCTAACATCATTGCTCAATTTTGATTTAAGTTCTGCTGTTAAGTTTACGTTTTTAGTATATTGAGTAAAATCAGTTGATCCAAATTGAAAGTTGGTTGAAGAACGCTCTAAGTTATTACCACGACCATTTGTATAAATAGCACGTAAGGTTAATGTATTTTTTGGATTCAAATTAAAATCTAAACGGCCAAATAATTTATCACTTTTAGTGAAAATAGCATAAGCACCCATATAACTTCCTGGGTTGTACCCGTATTTAGATTGAAGCTTATCAACTATTTGTTGTGCTTCAGTTGCTGTAATGGCAGCACCTGGATCACCAATATTATAAGAAGTAGGCTCTTGACGATCTGTTGTTTCAAAATTAATAATAAAAAAAGCTTTGTTTTTAATGATTGGCCCGCTTATCGTTGCACCTTGTTGATAATCATGAAACATAGATCCAATACTTGACTTTAATCCATCAACACTTTTACCCATTAAGCTTTGATCACGACCATAACTATAAACACTACCATGGAAATCATTGGTTCCACTTTTAGTTACCGCATTTACGCTACCACCTGTAAAATTTCCGAATTTAACATCATAAGGTGCTAATTGCACTTGTACTTCTTGTATCACATCCAAGCTATATGGATTCGTTCTTGTTCCAGAACCTGCTGCTCCAGATTGACCACCACCACTTGTACCACCGGCTGAGTTACTAAAACCAAAAGCATCATTATTGATGGCACCATCAATCGTTAAATTATTATAACGGAAACTACTTCCAGCAAATGAATTATTATTTGACTGCGGAGTTAATCTTGTAAAATCACTTAAGCTTCTTCCTAATGTTGGTAATGCATTTAATTGTCTTGAACCAATAACAGTTCCGCCCTCTACTTTTTTACGACTACTGGTACTGTTTACAACTACATCAGTTAATTGATTCACTTTAGATGATAAAATAATATTAACATCTGGATTTACACCAAGTGTTAAAGTAACATCATTGTAATCTTGATCTTTAAAACCAACAGAGCTGATTTTAATAGAGTAAGGTCCGCCTGGTTTTAAGTTAGGCGCTACAAATAAACCTTTCGAATTAGATTGAAAAATTACCGTTGCACCAGTGGGTACGTGGGTTAACTTGATAGTTGCTCCTGCAACAATCTCATTTTTTTCATTGATTACACGTCCACCTAAAGTTGAAGATGTTTCTTGTGCAAAAACGCCAATAAAACTTAACCCTAGGATAATAGTTGATAAAACCTTTTTCATTTTTTTCTTTGTTTGAGGTACAAAAGAAACACATAATGAATTGTTAAAGGCTTAATTCAAGTTACCAAATTGTTATGGGTATGTTACCAAATTGTTACGTCCTTATTAAATTGACTTAAATAACTGATTATTAATATATTAGATATAACTAAAAGGATTATTGAATTTCAATAATGGTATCTGGACCAGTTAATTTCAATCCACTGGTTTCAATTAAAATTCCATTGGCTCTAATACTAAATGGAAGATTAACCGTGGTGCCCATTAGGACTATTTTAGTTGGCTTTATTTTACCCGGTACAAACAAAGCCGAATTTTTTATTGGTGCTAAAATATGAACATATACATGCTTCGCGTCTTGCGTGGTCACCCCCCAGATTTGTGGGGCTAATGGACCTCCCCTTGTGCCATAAACACTGGCACCATATTGCTTCACCCACTTACCTACTAAAGCCAATGTATCTGTAAATTCTTGTTGAATTTCACCATTGGCCATGGGTCCAACATTTAATAATAAATTAGAATTACGACCAGCAGCACCTACTAAAGTATGAATGATACTATTAAAAGATTTATAATTATGGTCGTTGATTCTGAAACCCCAAGAATCATTCATAGTAATACATGATTCAATAGGCAAAGTGGAAGCAGTTTGAAAACTTAAACCAGAATTGTTTTGTCCTGGTAAATCTTGTTCAAACATTTGAAAGTCTTCCCCTGGAATTGGATCTAAATGGTGGTTGTTGCCAATCATACAAGCCGGTTGCAACTTATGTATTAGACTATAAATTTCATCATACTTCCAGTTGATACGAGAGCTTCTATCTGCAGAACCTTCTGGATTGGTTTGATCCCAATGTCCATCAAACCAAATACAAGAAATATCTCCATAGTTAGTAAGTAATTCTGTTAATTGGCCCTTCATGAACTTTAAATAGGAATCATAATTGCTTTTTGCAGTTCTTCCTGCTTTTTGACCTGTCCTACCCGTTTCACGAGGATAGTCATCTCTATTCCAATCCAACAATGAATAATAAAAACCAAGTTTAATGCCTTGTTTTTTACATTCTGCTGCCAATAATTTTAAAGGGTCATTTTTGTAACGGGTATTGGTAATTTTCCAATCAGATTGTTTGGTGTCCCAATTTGAAAAGCCATCATGGTGTCTTGTTATAAGTACAATGTACTTCATACCAGCATTTTTTGCAGTGCTTACCCATTTTGCTGCATCAAAATCAACTGGATTAAACAATCTAATTACTTTTTTATAATCTACTTTATTAATTCCTTTGGTTTCCATTACCCATTCTCCATCTCCTAAGACACTAAAATCTCCCCAATGAATAAACATTCCAAATTTATTATCTTGAAATGTAGTTCTTGCTGCTACATTCGCTTTGGTAGGCGTATAGGTTTGTGCCTGTAAGTTTAAAGCAAGAAAACATAGGATAGATAATATATATTTTTTCATTGTAAAGATTTTATAAGGAATTGTATTTGAAAATAAATGATTAGTCTAAATGAAAAACACTGTGTAAGTCGCTTGTGCCTTTAAAGTTAACATCTAAATCTTTTATGATGCCATCTTTTACATCATATACCCAACCGTGCAGATGCAAAGGTTGTTCTCTTTTCCATGCATTTTGAACAATAGATGTTTTTCCCAAATCTTGTACTTGTTCAATCACATTTAATTCAACCAATCTATCTGCTCTTAATTTTTTGTCTTTTAAAGCATCTAATTCTTTAAAATGTAAACGATATACATCTTTGATATGACGAAGCCAATTATCAATTAATCCAAACTGTTTATTTTCCATTGCAGCTAAAACACCGCCACATCCATAATGGCCGCAAACAATAATGTGTTTCACTTTTAATACTTCCACCGCATAGGACAAAACACTTAACATATTCATATCGCTATGAATGACCATGTTGGCAATATTGCGATGCACAAAAATATCGCCCGGTAAAGTACCTGTGATTTGATTGGCAGGCACTCTGCTATCCGAACAACCTATCCATAAATATTCTGGATTTTGACTGTTGGCTAATTTTTGAAAATAGTTGGGTTCTAATGCCAATTGATCGGCTACCCACTTTTTATTATTCTCTAGTAATTTTTTATATGATTTTTCCATACGAGCTTAAAATTAGGCAATATTTTGGATTTTGTTTAAAGTTTAAACATCAGTAATAGGCCCATTTATACGATTTAACTTAATTTCATCAAATGAGTATACTTATAGAATGTCTGGGATGGATTGCTTCTATTTTAATTGTTGGATCCTACGCCTTAAATATTACTGGAAAATTAGAGGCCAAAAGCAAAACTTATGTAATTGCTAATATGGTAGGGGGTCTGTTTTTTGTTGTAAATACTTATTATCATCAAGCTTACCCATCCATGCTGGTTAATATTGTATGGGTAATTATAGCCATTGTCATGTTAAGTAAAAAAAAGGCGCAAGGTTCGAAGGATAATAATGTTTAATGGAATTGGTTAAAACAACATGCAAGAAAAAAAATTAAATATTAGTTTATTGTTGATCCTAAAATGGATATTGATTTGTTTATTAGTGGCATGCTTAGTAGGATCTGCCACTGCCCTATTTTTAATTTCCTTAGATCGAGTAACCTTATGGCGCTCCTATCATATTTGGATAGTGAATTTTTTACCATTTGTTGGTTTGGCAATTGGACTAGCTTACCATTATTATGGAGGTGAAAGTAAAAAGGGTAATAATTTAATTATAGAAACACATCAGACCGCTGAGGCAGCTCCTAATTCAAAAGTCATTCCTTTACTAATGGCGCCACTTGTTTTTATTAGTACCCTGCTTACACATGTGGCTGGTGGCTCTGCTGGGAGAGAAGGAACAGCAATACAAATGGGTGGGGCCATTGCAGATCAATTCACTCAAGTCTTTAAGCTAAGTGCTACCGAAAGAAAGACCATATTGATAATGGGAGTGAGCGCAGGTTTCGCTGCAGTATTTGGTACTCCTTTGGCTGGGGCCATTTTTGCTTTAGAAATAATGACATTTAAAAAAATAAAGCTTGAAAATATTATTCCAAGTTTTGCTGCCGCGTTTGGCGCGCATTATATTTGTTTAGCATGGCAGGTAAAACATACTATTTATTCTATCCCAACTATTCCAGGTGTTTCAATAAGTAGTATGTCATGGACCCTGCTTGCTGGATTAATTTTTGGATTAACCGCATTCACTTTTACTTATACAGGAACTTTATTTGAACGCCTATTTTCAAAAATAAAATTTGCACCATTGCGTCCTTTCATTGGCGGTATATTCATTGCTTTATTTATTGTATTAGCTAACTCAACTAAATATATTGGATTAGGTATTCCTTCCATAGTAAATGCCTTTATTACGCCTGCTGGTAATTTTGACTTTGCTTTAAAAATTTTATTAACCAGTTTTACTTTAAGCGCAGGCTTTAAAGGTGGTGAAGTAACTCCACTATTTTTTATTGGCGCTACTTTAGGAAATATTTTAGTTTGGTTTATTCCTCTTCCTATGGCTTTGCTTGCTGGAATGGGCTTTGTGGCTGTGTTCGCGGGAGCAACACATTGTTCCATAGCCTCTATAGTAATGGGTATTGAACTTTTTGGAATGGAGGCTGGAGTATTTATTGGACTAGCAAGTGTCGTCGCTTACTTTACATCTGGTGTTAATGGAATTTATAGTGCTCAGCTAAAAACTGGTACTAAATATGAATTGTATAATTTTATTAAAAAGAGTACTAGGCTTTAAAATAAAATTATAATTTTTATTATGATCGTAGGATAGGTCGTGTTAAACAAGTAGGACCACCGCCGCCTTTTACACTAATTTCCGCTCCTTCATATTCTATTACATTGCAGCCGGCTGCTTCTAATCTTGATTTGGTAATGGGATTG
>Ga0114964_10002268_pt1 | contig 13452 bp, 10 predicted proteins | sample C_131016_MF_Meta_FD_92638 | JGI IMG/M metagenome (GOLD analysis project Ga0114964, IMG submission 92638) | Freshwater microbial communities from Lake Croche, Canada to study carbon cycling - C_131016_MF_MetaG | ecosystem: Environmental > Aquatic > Freshwater > Lake | place: Lake Croche, Canada... | reverse complement strand
CAAGGTTCCCGAAACCCCGATCATTCTTGTATTGCCTATTTAAAAACAGACAACTCTTACATTATGGACGGAACCAGAAATGGAGAAATAGAACCCAATCGAAAACAAACTCGTTATAAATATTCTGCAGCCCATCAAGATGTGGCGGTTTGTTGCAATCCGAATGCAGGACGAATAACTCCTTATTTTGTTGAAAAATCTTGGCTAAAAGAAGGCGATGACGTTTTGATAAATGCAATTCTAATGCCGAATTCAGTTGAAACTAAAATTCAAAATCAAACCGTAAAAATTGAAACTGTCACCGAATATCCATATCAAAATAATTTCAGTTTTAAAATATCAAATCCTAAAAACGTTTCATTTGTTATCAAAATTAGAAAGCCAACTTGGGCAACAAAAGTGGTAACTAATGAAATATATATTTTAGAAAATGAATTTTTAGTATTTGATAGAAAATTTGCCAAAGAAGATACTATTAATATAGAATTCAAAGCCATTGTTGAAATCAAAGAAGATGTAAATCAGGAAAAATATTTCACTTATGGCGCTTTATTTTATGCCAAATCCATAGAATCTATTGAACAAAAAGGGAAAACGTATGCAAAAATTTTTGAGGATTTATTTTATATACCTAAAGAAAAAAATAGTTACCAATTTATTATTGAAAATCAGGCAACTTACAATAAAGGTGAAATTGAAATAAAAGCAAAAAACAAAGCAACCAATCAAATAGAAACTATTAAACTTGTTCCATTTGGAAAAACAATATTAAGACAAGTTAGTTTTTAGCAATTGAACAATAATTTGACTGTTTTTGATTATGTTTCGTCCTGAAATAAGTTGAAACAAAATCGAATTATTAAAAACTACTTTTTTTTAAGCTAATTGAATAGAAATTATTTTGTAAATTTGTTTGATTCATAATTAAAATCCAATATGCATAGTAAATTAATGTTTTTGTTCCTTTTAGTAAGTTTGCAAAGTGCTTGGAGTCAAGTTAATCCTTTACCTTCAAGCAATTCATATTCGTACATCGATTTCTATTACGGTAGAATTTCAAAAGATGATTCATCAAATAAAATTGAAGGTTCTCAGTATATTGATCAAACTTTTTATTCGTCTACTTTTACTTGTATTTCTGAGGCTACACCACCAATTCGTTACAATACTTATAAAGAAGAAATGGAATTTATGGTTGATGGAAAGCTGTATTATTTAAATAAAAACGAAAAATGCGAATTAACTTTAAATAATATTACTTATAAATATTTTATAAATTATGATAGTAAGGAGGGTGGTGGATATTTAGTTATTTTAAATAAATCAAAAAATGCTAAATATATTCTATATAAAAAAGAGAAAGTAAAATTTGTGCCTGCCTTTGTTCCGTCGTCATCTTATGCAGAGGAAAAACCACCTAAATACGCTATTGACAAAAGCAGGTATTTTATTAAAATTCAAGATAACTTAGTCGAATTTCCGGCAAAAAAATCGGAACTTTTAAAACTTTTTCCGAACTCAATAGAGTCAATTGAATTGTTTTTAAAGGAAAATAAAATAAAATTTAGTGAAGAAGCTAGCCTGTTGGTTCTAATCAATTTTTTAAATACTTTATAGATGTTTTTTGTTGATTATATTTGATAAACCATTCAAAAAAAACCTCTAAATTGCTTTAGAGGTTTTTGGTGCCACTATGTGACCGCGAAGGGATTCGAACCCCCAACCCTCAGAGCCGAAATCTGATATTCTATCCAGTTGAACTACGCAGCCATTTTTGATTTAAGATCTTTGTTTTAAGATTTAAACCAATAATTTTTTAACTATTGATGAGATGGTTTTTCCTTCGGCGGTTCCACCTAATTGTGCAGCTGCTAATCCCATAACTTTTCCCATTGAAGCTATTCCTGACGCACCTGTTTCTGTTATAATTTTAGCAATTACGGCTTCAACTTCTTCTTCGCTTAATTGTGCAGGTAAGAATTTTTCGATTACCGCTATTTGAGCTAATTCTGGCTCGGCCAAATCCATGCGGTTTTGTTCTGTGAAAATTTTTGCACTGTCTTTTCTGGTTTTTACCAATTTTTGCAACAATTTAATTTCGTCGGCTTCTGAAATTTCTTCTTTATTTCCAGAGGCGGTTTGGGCTAACAAAATTTCCGATTTTATGGCGCGAAGTGCCTCCAAAGCTAGAGTATCTTTGGCACGCATTGCGGTTTTAATTTCGTCCATTAATTGTATTGATAAACTCATATCTTATATTGTTAATTTGTTAATTCGGTTACTTATTCAATAGATTACTAAATTTGTATTTATGCGATTTGCTTTTTGCCCCAGATGGTAGTGGAAAGCTTTTAGGACTAAAATGGATTTTTTATTGGGTTTAAAAAGCGACTTAAGAAGCTCTTTTAAGGCCGTATAAAAAACCGTTTTGGACCTAAAACTTGTAACGTACAGCTGGATTAAGGCCCTGCAAATTTAGAGAATTTTAATTGATCTCGCAACAGACTGTTGAACGTTAAATGACCGTAGTTTGTTTTGGACAGATTGATAAAAAAACCTGAAAATCAGTAGCTTTCCGGATTTGATTAAATAATTTTATGCTTAATCTACATTGTCGTGCAGAAAGGAATTGTTGGTTCTCAATTGGTTTTCATTATTACTGTCGGTGCCAAATGACATTCTAGAATTTGAGTTGTTTTGTAACGGGCTTGAAAGATCAATTCCAGATCTTTTATAGGCAGGTTCTTTCTCGTATTCGTCAATATTTGAAGAATTATTGTGAAATTTATAGTTAAATTCTTTTAGCTTTCTTCTTCTTTCGTCTGCAATTATTTTCGCCGATTGTTCGATTGTCATTTCCAATGGCGAAATGTCTTGGGCAAATGGGTTTTGGTTGGAAGTTATTTCAACTTCTTTCACTGTAATGTTCAATTCGGCAGGAATAGGTTCCTCGGAAACCACTTCGGCGGGCTTAGCCTTTGACAATTTGTTTTCATGCTCCATATATTCTTCTAGAGAATATTTTATTGTTCCATTTTGGTCCAATTCGGTAACAGGTACAAATAAAATTGGATCATTAACATGTATATTTTTGGTTTCATCGGTTAGTTGAAAAAGGACCTCGTCATTTTTTGGCGTTTCTTTTTTTGCAATTGGCAAATCGAATGAAAAAGTAATTTGCTCTTCTTCGAAGGTTGCAATTTGTGCTGAATTTACTTTAATTTCATTGATTTCTGGTGCTGAAAAATAGTTTTCTTGATCTAATTTTGGAGCTACGATTTCGAAAGTTACCTCAATATTTTTTAAGAATTCCGACGTTGGAACTAAGTCCATTACAAATGTTGGAATGGTTGCTTTTGGAGTTTCAAAATCTACATTTTGAGCTTGTGTTTCGATTTGAAATTCTATTGAATTTTCTATTAGTTCAAATACAATTTTTTCTTCTTCTTCTTTAGAATTTATTTTTTCAGATGATGAAAAATCGAAACTAGGAATTTCTTTATACGTTGATAAATCTTGCACCAATTTTTGGTCGTTTCCTAAAGTATGGATTATTTTTTTTGGTTCGGTATTTACGATTTGGTTTTGTTGTTCAGCATTAAAACCTGTTGCGATTATTGTAACTGAGATTTCGTCGCCTAGGGATTCGTCTTCACCAACTCCCATAACAATATTGGCGTTGAAACCCGCTTCGGTTTGAATGTAATCGTTAATTTCTCCAATTTCATCGATGGTGATTTCGCTGGTTCCAGAAACGATGAGCAACAATACGTTTTTAGCACCTGTTATTTTATTATCGTCTAAAAGTGGAGAATCGAGTGCTGCTATAACGGCTTCTTTGGCTCGGTTTTCGCCGCTTGCTAAAGCTGAACCCATGATAGCGTTTCCGCTATTGGACAATACTGTTTTGGCGTCTTTTAAGTCTATATTTTGAGTATAATGATGGGTTATCACTTCTGCAATTCCTCTTGCAGCTGTTGACAAGACTTCGTCGGCTTTTGAGAAACCGGCTTTAAAGCCTAAATTACCATAAACTTCTCTTAATTTATTATTATTGATAACAATTAAAGAATCGACTTGTTTTCTTAATTTTTCAACCCCTTGCAAGGCTTGTTCGTATCTTACTTTGCCTTCAAATTGAAAAGGTTTAGTAACGATTCCAACGGTTAATATACCTTTTTCTTTCGCCAATTGAGCAATTACTGGTGCTGCACCCGTTCCTGTTCCTCCACCCATACCAGCGGTAATGAAAACCATTTTGGTATTGCTGTCTAACATTTTTTCAATTTCGCTAACGCTTTCAATAGCAGATTGTTGGCCTATATCTGGATTGGCGCCCGCTCCCAAACCTTCCGTTAGTGTTACTCCTAATTGGATTTTGATGGGTACAACACTGTTTTCAAGGGCCTGTGAATCGGTGTTGCAAATGATAAAGTCAACGCCTTTGATACCTTGTTTAAACATGTGGTTAATTGCGTTACTTCCACCGCCGCCAACGCCGATTACTTTAATAACATTGGATTGGTTTTTTGGTAAATCAAATGATATCATAATATTGTTTTTTTTAACTTAATTAATTATTCTATTTGGTGTCTTTTTATTACTTTAAAAATTTGTGAAATTGTTTTCTTTTATTCTGCGTTGTCTAAAAATTCTTTAATTTTTTCTACATATTTATCAAAAAATGATTTTCTTTTTGGATTTGATGAAACATCCTGTTTAGGCAATTCATTTTCAACTTTATTTTCGGCTTCTATTTCCAGAACTTCAATTTCTTGAATTGGTTCCACTGGGGCTTTGAATACATTTTCTTTCTCTGGCGCAGAAAAAGAAACTTTTACTGCACTTTGTGTATTGTTTTCGATAGAATTCATTACCAAACCAACGGCTGTTGCAAATAATGGACTCGATATTGCTTCGTCCGAATCGCCCGCTAAATGCTCGTTTGGATAACCTATTCTGGTGTCTATTCCAGTAATGTATTCTACGAGCTGTTTGATGTGCTTTAGTTGCGCTCCACCGCCTGTTAAAACGATTCCTGCAATTAATTTACGTCTAGGGTCTTCGTGGCCATAAGCTTTAATTTCTACAAAAACCTGTTCTATAATTTCAACCACTCGAGCATGAATTATTTTGGACAAATTTTTCAAAGAAATCTCTTTTGGCTCTCTTCCTCTAAGTCCCGGAATGGAAACAATCTCATTGTCTCTATTTTCACCTGGCCAAGCAGAACCAAATTTAACTTTCAATAATTCCGCTTGCTTTTCAATGATTGAACAACCTTCTTTTATGTCGTCTGTTATTACATTTCCTCCAAAAGGAATTACGGCAGTGTGGCGAATAATCCCGTCTTTAAAAATGGCTAAATCAGTGGTTCCACCCCCAATATCAATTAAGGCTACTCCAGCTTCTTTTTCTTCCTGACTTAAAACTGCTTCTGCTGAAGCCAAAGGTTCAAGCGTTAATCCAGACAATGCTATTCCAGAACTTTGAATACATCTTCCCACATTTCTGATGGAAGCTGCTTGCCCTACCACTACATGAAAACTGGCTTCTAATCGACCTCCACACATTCCTATGGGTTCTTTAATTTCCGATTGCCCGTCTACTTTGAATTCTTGTGGCAATACATGAATAATTTCTTCACCGGGTAACATGGCCAACTTATGAATTTGATTGATTAACAAATCAATGTCTTTTTCGCTAATTACATCTTCAGCGCTATTTCTACTTATGTAATCACTGTGTTGAATACTGCGAATGTGTTGACCCGCTATTCCTACTACCACATCTATTATTTTATATCCTGAATTAATTTCAGCTTCTTTAACCGCTTGTTGGATTGATTGTATTGTTTGTGTAATATTGTCTACTACACCTCTTTTTACACCTAGGCTCTTGGATTTTCCAACTCCAAGTATCTCCAGTTTTCCGTATTCATTTTTTCTGCCAATTAGCGCAACAATTTTGGTTGTCCCTATGTCTAATCCAACTGCAATATTCTCTTTTTCCATAACCTATTTTTTTGTACAAACGACTTGGTGCGTAAACCTAAGATTTATTTTTTTGTATTTTACTAACGAACTATCTGCTTCTGCTTTTTGAAAAAACGCCTTATAATTTTTGAATTTTGACTCTACGTTGATGGTTCTGCCAAAATCAATTTTATAATTGAAATTTCTATTAGACATGATTATCGCTCCTGTTGGCAAAATATCAATTCCAATTATGTTTTTTTTCAAAAAATCATCGTCATAAATAAATCGAAATAATTTATTTAAATCTTTACTATTATCATCATTTATATCGCCTGTAACTAATGGAACCCTAGCAGTGTAATTTTCCGACAATGGAATTTTATTTCCTTGATAATCAAAATAAAACGATTCGTTTTCGTTAAAAACCCTTGCTATCGCTGACTTCTGTTTAACAACAGCTTTAAGAACACCATCGATACTTACAAAGACTTCAGATTTTTCAATCCTATTGTTCATGTCGAGGGAGCTTTCCAGTTTGCTCAAATTTACCTTAACTTTTTGGGGGTTTTGCACACTTTGATTTTTTTCTATTAACATTTTATTAACCGCTTCATGAGTTATAAAAAGTTCCTCATTTCCAACAAAAATTACCTCAGTTTTTACGATTTTACGCTCTGAATTTCGTTTTGCCGAAAAAGAGAAAAGAAAAATAACCCCAACAATCATTAAAAATAATCGCGCGTTTATCCAAATAGTTATTCTGGTTTCTTTTGTCATTTTATTTTATAAAAAATCAAGTAACTTGACTAATGTTTTATAATTTATTTCTTTGTAATGCCAGTTTAATTGCTGGTACTAATTCCCCTATATCTCCTGCTCCAATGGTTACCATTATTTTTGCATCGCTTTTCAAAATTGCTGGCAATAAATCCGATTTTGAAACGACACTTTTATTGTTGTTCGTCATTTTTTCTAATAACCAATTGGAAGTAACACCTTCAATTGGCAATTCTCTTGCTGGATAAATATCCAACAAAAGTACCTCCTCAAAATTGGACAAGCTTTTCGCAAATGCTTCCGCAAAATCTTTGGTTCTGCTAAACAAATGGGGTTGAAAAATAGCCAAAACCTTTTGATTTGGATACAATTCAGAAACGGCTTGAAAAACGGCGTCAATTTCTGTTGGATGGTGCGCATAATCGTCAATATATACTAAATTTTCTTCCTTTATTTGATAAGAAAATCTTCTTTTTATTCCCTTAAAAGATTTTAAAGCAGCTGCAATATCATCATTTGAAGTTCCAAATGTTTTGGCCATTGCTAAAGCTGTCAAGGCATTGGTTAAATTGTGTTTTCCTGGTAAACCAAAGTGTAAATTGACAATTAATTCTGTTGGGGTTTGCACATCAAAAACATAATTCCCATTTTCAATTCTAACATTAAACGCTTTGAAATCGGCGTTATCATCTACAGCTACAGTTACTCCTTCAAGATCCAAGTTTTTAGTAATGAAAAGTTGGCTTTTATCTGTAATTTTATTTGCAAATTCTAAAAACGAAGCTTCTATTGCTGCACTGTCGCCGTAAATGTCCAAATGGTCGGCATCCATAGAGGTCACGCAAGCAATATTGGGATACAAATGCAAGAAAGATCGATCAAATTCATCCGCTTCAACGACGGTTATTGTTTTTCCAGTTCCGATTAAATTCGAATTGTAATTTTCTACAATTCCGCCTAAAAACGAAGTGACATCGGCGCCACTTTGATATAATATATGTCCTAAAATACTTGACGTAGTTGTTTTCCCATGCGTACCAGCGACTGCAAAACAAAAAGTGTCTTTAGTTATCAATCCCAAAACTTCCGCTCTTTTTTTGACAACAAATTCTCTTTCTAAAAAATAATTCCATTGAGAATGTGTTATTGGAACGGCTGGTGTAATTACCACTAATGTATTTTCTATAAAATAATCGGTTGGAATAAGACCAATTTCATCTTTATAATGAATGTTGATTCCGCTTTCAATTAATTCATTTGTAAGGGCTGTTTCGGTTTTATCATAACCAGATACATTCTTGCCGATGGACATAAAATAACGCGCTAAGGCACTCATTCCGATTCCTCCGATTCCTATGAAATAGACGTTATGTATTTGGTTTAGGTTCATTAAATTTTATTTATTTCTGTAATAATTTCAATGGCAATGGCAATTTCAATGTCTTATTTTTTTACTATTGCAATTGAATTTTGCAATTGCTATTTTATTTTGCTATTAATTTTTATCAGTTTTACAATTTCATCAACAATTTCTGTAGTAGCATTAATTTTAGCTAACTTCTTTATATTTTCAGAAAGTTGCTTTTGCAAATTTTCATTCGAAACTAAATCGGAAAAAGTAGTTTCAAACTTGTCCTCTAACTCACTTTCTTTAATCATCAACGCTCCCTTTTTATCTACTATCGATTTTGCGTTTTTTGTTTGATGGTCTTCAGCAACATTTGGCGATGGAATGAAAATTACTGGTTTCCCAACAATACTCAACTCTGAAACCGACGACGCACCCGCTCTTGAAATCACAAAATCGGCAGCGGCATAAACCAAATCCATTCGATCTATAAAAGCCAAAACCTGAACGTTATTGGAATCCTGTTTTTTATATTCATCCAAATAAAATTTGCCACATTGCCAGATAATTTGAATGTTTTGTGATGCAAAAAAATCAAGTTCTTTTTCAATTAATTGGTTCACTCTTCTTGCACCCAAACTTCCTCCTAAAATCAGAAGTGTTTTTTTGGTTGGATCCAAATTGAAATACTTAATTGCTTCTTCTCTTTTACTATCGATAGCAATTAAATCCTGACGAACGGGATTTCCGGTTAGAATCAGCTTTTCTTTTGGAAAAAATCGTTCTAAATTTTCATAGGCAACACAAATTTTATTGGCCTTTTTACTCAATAATTTATTGGTAATTCCGGGATATGAATTTTGCTCTTGAATTAATGTTGGAATGTTTAAAGAAATCGCCATTTGCAATAAAGGTCCTGAAGCAAATCCTCCAGTACCAATAACCACATCAGGTTTAAAACTTTTTATAATTGCTCTTGATTTCAATAAACTACTCAATAATTTTACAGGAAAAAGAAGGTTTTGCAATGTTAATTTTCTTTGTAAGCCTGCAATCCAAAGTCCTTTTATAGCATACCCGGCTTGGGGAACTTTTTGCATTTCCATTTTATCTTGAGCGCCAACAAATAAAAATTCTGCTTTTGGAAAACGAGTTTTTAATTCATTTGCAATAGCAATTGCTGGGTAAATATGCCCCCCAGTTCCGCCGCCGCTAATTATGAATTTATGATTTTCCATTTGCTTTTTATTTCTTTTTCAAAACGGGTTCCATAGGATTTGCCGAAGCATCTTCTATAGAATAATTATCGTTTTGTACTCTTTCTTCATTTTCAAGCGCATTTTCTTTTTCAATTTGCTCGTCAATTAATTTTTGTAAAATCTGTTCTCTTTTTTCGGCTTCGCTTTGCTCTAGAGCTATTTCTTCTTCTTTTTTGGTTACCCCAATAATAATTCCTAGTGACACACATGTCATCCAAATAGAACTTCCTCCGCTGCTTATTAACGGCAATGTTTGTCCTGTAACCGGTAATAATTCTACGGCAACGCCCATATTGATTAACGCTTGAAATATCATTGGAAAACCAAGTCCGACTACTACTAACTTTCCAAATAAAGTGTTGGCTTTGTGAGCTGCTACTATAAATCTAAAGAAAAGAAGCAAGTACAAACAAAGTACTAATAGTCCACCAATCAAACCATATTCTTCAACAATAATTGCAAAAATAAAGTCGGATGACGATTGAGGAAGTACATTTTTTTGTACGCTTTTTCCTGGTCCTAATCCATAAATTCCGCCGGTTGCAATGGCTATTTTGGCATTTTTTATTTGGTAATCGTCTTCGCCAGGTTTATTGGAAGTATAATTTTCAATTCGGCTTGTCCAGGTTCCAACTCTGTTAAAGAATTTAGAATCCGGAAATGCTTTTGATAACATTACGAAGAAAAGAAGTAATACAGCCCCCGATCCGATGATAACACCAATGTATTTAATTGGATAATTACCAACAAAAGTCAGCATTATTACCATTGAAAAAATCAAAGCTGTTGTTGAAAAATTGGCTGGCAAAATAAACCCCAATGTAATAAATACCGGAATCCATAAATCAATAAAAGAAGACTTAAAAGTCATGGGTTCTTCTGATTTTCTAGAAAGATATCTTGCTACAAAAATCATTAAAACCACAAATGCAAAAGTTGATGTTTGAAAAGTAATTCCTATGAAAGGCACTTTGATCCACCGGCTTGCATTTGCCCCAGCAATAACAGTTCCTTTAACCAAAGTATAGGCCAACAAAAACCAAACTACCGGCAAAGCAATTTTGGAAATGGGTCTGAAATAATGGTAGGGTACTCTATGAACACCATAAATGATGATGAATCCCATGAAAATATGAGCCAAATGCGTTAGCAGAAAACTTAAAGTATTTCCATCGCCATCGTTCATGTAAGCCAAATTACTACTTGCACTAAAAACAGGCATAAACGAAAACAAAGCCAATAGGGCCACGAATGTCCATATTACTTTATCTCCTTTTAATTTGTTTATTAGTTCTTTCATTTTTGAGCCTTGTGCTTTAAGCTTTTTTACAAATGTTGTACTGCGTTTTTAAATTGATTTCCCCTGTCTTCGTAGTTTTCGAATAAATCAAAACTTGCGCAAGCTGGTGATAAAAGTACCGTATCTCCTTTTTCTGCTAATCTTTGCGCCATTGTAACTGCATCTTGCATACTTGTAACTTCAATCATCATGTCAACAATATTCCCAAAAGAATCGATAATTTTCTTGTTATCGACCCCAAGACAGATTATAGCTTTCACTTTTTCGTGAACGAAAGACATTAATTCGGAATAATCATTTCCTTTATCTACACCTCCAACAATCCAAACAGTAGGCGTATTCATGCTGTCTAAGGCAAAGAAAGTAGCGTTTACATTGGTTGCTTTTGAATCATTTATGTATTGTACATTTTGAATTTTCAATACTTTTTCCAAACGATGTTCCACACCTTGAAAATTAGATAAACTTTCTCGGATAGTTTGTTTACGAATTTGCATCAATTTGGCTACCGAAGTTGCCGCCATTGCGTTTTTCATATTGTGTTTTCCTTCTAATGCAATGTTTTGCGTTTCCATTACAAACTCCTCATCATCGATATTGATTTCCATAAAATTATCTTTTAAAAATGCTCCGTTTTCAACTACTTTTGAAATTGAAAATGGAATTAATTGTGCTTTTGTTTTGTTATTTTTAAACCATTCATAGATTGCCTCATCATCTGCATCATAGATCAAAAAATCATCTTCAGTTTGATTCATCGTAATTCTAAATTTTGAAGCAATGTAATTTTCATATTTGTATTCGTAGCGATCCAAATGATCCGGGCTAATATTGGTAATAATTGCAATTTCTGGCTTGTAATTTATTATACCATCTAATTGGAAACTACTTAATTCCAACACGAAGACATCATAATTGTCTTCTGCCACTTGCCATGCAAAGCTCTTTCCAATATTGCCTCCTAATCCAACATTTAGTCCTGCCGATTTCAGCAAATGATAAGTTAACATTGTAGTAGTAGTTTTCCCGTTACTTCCTGTTATTCCTATTGTTTTTGCTTTTGTAAAAGGCGCTGCAAACTCAATTTCAGAAATTACTGGAATCTTTTTAGCTACAAGCGATTTAACAATTGGTACTTTTTCAGGAATTCCAGGGCTTTTCATTACCAAATCAGCATTCAAAATTGCTACTTCTGTGTGCTTTTCTTCTTCCCAAATTATTCCGTATTGATTAAGAACGTCTTTATAATTTTGTTTTATTTTCCCAAAATCAGAAACAAAAACATCATATCCTTTTTTCTTACCTAGGATTGCGGTTCCAACGCCACTTTCGCCACCACCAAGTACTACTAATCTCATCTTATCTTAATTTCAATGTTACGATTGAAAGAATTGCTAATAAAATTCCGACAATCCAAAATCGGGTTACGATTTTACTTTCATGATACCCTTTTTTCTGATAGTGATGATGAAGTGGTGACATTAAAAATATTCGTCGGCCTTCACCAAATCTTTTTTTAGTGTATTTGAAATAGGCCACTTGAAGTACTACAGAAAAATTTTCGGCTAAGAAAATTCCACACACCAATGGAATTAGCATTTCTTTACGAACAGAGATTGCCAAAACAGCTATTATTCCCCCAATTGTTAAACTACCCGTATCGCCCATAAATACAGTAGCTGGATAGGAATTGTACCATAAAAACCCTACTAGGGCACCGATAAAAGCGGCAATAAATACGGTCATTTCCCCTGAATCTGGAATGTACATGATGTTCAAATAATTTGAAAAAATGATGTTTCCAGAAACAAAAGTAAATATGGCCAATGCGAGTACTGAAATAGCTGAAGTTCCTGCAGCCAAACCGTCAATTCCGTCTGTTAAATTGGCTCCGTTTGATACTGCTGTGATAATGAATATTACAAATGGTATAAAAATTAGCCAAGCCCATTTTTCATAACCTTCACCTGTCCATGCTAAAATCTCTGCATAATCGAATTCGTTATTTTTAAAAAAAGGAATTGTTGTAGCTGTTGATTTTTCTTCTATAGGTGCTTGTTGAATTGTATGCTCTGTTTGTACTGTTGGGGCTTTAAAGTTAATTTCCTTTCTAACTGTTACATCAGGATGCAAATACAAAACAGAACCTACAATTATTCCCAAACCTACTTGTCCAATAACCTTAAAAATTCCTTTTAAACCCTCTTTGTCTTTTTTGAAAATTTTAATATAATCGTCAATAAAACCAATTGTTCCCATCCAAATGGTGGTGACAATTAATAAAATAATGTAAATATTATTCAATTTTGTTACTAATAGAACTGGAATCAAGGTGGCAATAATAATTATCAATCCCCCCATAGTAGGTGTACCCGCTTTTTGAGATTGCCCTTCAAGACCTAGTTCTCTCACGGTTTCTCCAACTTGTTGGTTTCTCAGAAAATTGATGATTCTTTTACCAAAAATGGTAGAGATTAACAAAGAAGCAATTAGTGCCAATGCCGATCTGAACGTAATGTACTGAAACACCCCAGTTCCTGGAATATTTAGCGTTTTATGTAAGTATTCAAATAAATAGTATAGCATAGTTTCGTTTATTTGGTAATTCGTTTATCTTGTTATCTTTATTTTCCTAATTTATCTAACATTTCTTTTACAATTTTCATATCGTCAAAATCATGGCGTATTCCATTAATTTCTTGATAAGACTCGTGTCCTTTCCCAGCAATTAAAATGATATCATTGGCTTGTGCCAATTGACATGCCGTTTTTATAGCTTGTTTTCTATCT
>Ga0114964_10002267_pt1 | contig 13455 bp, 8 predicted proteins | sample C_131016_MF_Meta_FD_92638 | JGI IMG/M metagenome (GOLD analysis project Ga0114964, IMG submission 92638) | Freshwater microbial communities from Lake Croche, Canada to study carbon cycling - C_131016_MF_MetaG | ecosystem: Environmental > Aquatic > Freshwater > Lake | place: Lake Croche, Canada... | reverse complement strand
TTAGTTAATAAATTAACTTCATTACCTACAATCACTGAACCAGCCACTGCGCCCACTTCCTTGCCTTCTTTATTCAATGGATTTACAAAGTTGCGCATTAATTTAGATACTGCATCTGTTGCTAATTTTGTATCTGCATCTATACATACCACATAATCTGCATGGGATTGACTAATGCCATAACTTAAGGCAGTGGCCTTTCCGCCATTTTGTTTAGTGAATACTTTTACTAGTGGATTATTTATAAAAGCATTTTTTACTTTCTCATAAGTTTGATCACTACTTCCATCATCAATAAATATGATTTCGAAATCGGGGTAATCACACTTTAATAAGTTATGCAATGAGCTTACTGCATTCACCTCTTCGTTATAAGCCGGAACAATAATAGATACAAATGGATGTGGTAAATTGTTTTCTAATTTAGCCAATGATAAAGTTCTTTTCTTTTCAAGAGCAGCCATCACACCAATGATGACAATTCTAATCATACTCAATGTCAAGAAGATAACGAATAAAGCAAAAAAGAAATTACCACCCAAATAAGCACTCTCCGCCAAAATATAGTTTATTTGTAACCAATAATATTCTTTCCCTTTAGGTGTGGGCGGCATTAGTTCATCTGGTTTTTTACCCAACAAATCGGCTACAGAAGTAAATGTATAGCCCTGTTCTCTAAAATACCTGATAATTTTTCCAGTGGCATTAACTGTGTTGGCTCTGTTGCCTCCTGCGTCATGTAGTAATATAATACTGCCTGCAATAGAAGTATCTTCGGGATTACCAGTATGGATTTTTTTCTGATAGTCTTTTACTACCCTATCAAATATGGAGTCATTTTTATATTCATTAATGGGAATCTGCCAATCTTCGGGATCGATACTTTCTCCAACGGTAATATAATTTTTCTTTCTACTTAAAGCAATAGGGGCCAATTCCTCGTATTTGCCTGGTTCACTATCCGCATTAAAAGGGGCTCTAAATAAAATAGTACTATGCCCAGTGATACACTCAATTAATAATTGTGTAGCGTCCATTTCCAAAGAAGCCCTTTGGTTACTTACCAAACTCATATCTGGATGCGTAAAAGTATGGTTGCCTATTTCATGCCCTTCCTTAAAGATTCTTTTAATTAAGGGTATATTATTTTCAGCTTGATAACCCACTACAAAAAAAGCAGCCGGTACGTGATAATAAGCTAGGGTATCTAGTATTTGTCTGGTGTATTTTGGATCAGGTCCATCATCAAAAGTAAGCACCAGTTTTTTCTTAGTAGTAGCCCCAAATCTTCTAATTACATAAGTGGAAGGAAGATTTTCATAATACTCTTCACTAATTAGCATAGAAACCGAATCAATTTCACTTCTAATATTTCCATCCTTAGGTGATGCAATAATATCCAATACCTCTCCTTCTCCCACAAAGTCGGGAGCACTCCCTGCCTTAATTTTATTAAAGCCAATAAAATCAAACTTCTTTAAAGCATTTTTAGTCATCGGTTTATTATAGAAAGACCACAACCTTACATCTTCTCCTCCCAAACGCCATAAAGCGGTTCCGGCCAAATTATACTCGGTGGCAAAACGAATTGAATTAAAATTGGTAGCAGCATCTACAAAATAGACCTGATGTAAAAAATTCTCACTATCATAATATTCATAATCTAAATTATAAGAATCATTATCATAATCAATACTTGCTTCACTACTTTTAGCATTGGCAATAGCTTGTTGATAAGTAACATCGGCAACACTTACTATTTTATTATTTTTTGTTTTCCAGTCGTGACCAAATGCAGGTAATGCAAGAATTACTTTATTTACTGGCACTTTCTTTGCCACATCTACCACAGCAGCTTCGATCCATTTTTGAGAACTGTTAGGTCCTGGCTTGGTTTCGGCATGGTGTTGATCGTAGGCCATTAAAATAAGATAATCATTGTACTTGCCTAATGCAGTATAATTATATTCATCATTAAAAGGAATCACATCCTGTGAAACAAGTAAGTCCTTTGCATGCAATTGCTGGTATAGTGATTTCTGAAATTCAACCAATGGCTTATCCGATTCCATTTGCAATTCTTCAAAATCAATATTTACACCAATAAAATTATATTGCTTTAACACAGCAATAATATCATTAATAAGTTTTTGCTTTTTAAAAGGATTGGTAATAATTCTTTTAACAGACTCCCCTCTAAATATTGATTTGTAATTATTAGTAAGCAAAGGCATCACTTTAACGCCTGCCGATTGCATTATTTTTAATGCCTTGGGATCAATCGTATTGTAAAGCTGATCGGTAGTAGGATCAATAAACAACCACTCTGGAATAATTAAATTTATATTGCTGATATTTCTTTGTAAGGAACTAAAAGATTGAGCGGCATCCCAGTTAACATAAAATGCTGCTCTAATTCCTAAGCTATCACTAAAATATTTAGAAGTTGATAAATTCAAAGGCTTGTCTAAAACCTGACCACAACCTAATCCCTTAGACCATTTATTTCCTATCGCTTTTTTAAACCCTTTATAATCTCTTTCTAATTTACTTTCTCTGTAAGATGGAACTGAATCTGTTAATACCTTTTTTATGGCAGCTCCTTCCAAAGGAATATCGGGCTTATTTTTATTGGTAAAATAAATCCCCATAAAAATGATAGCCCCCATAATAGGCAATACAAATAACAAGGCCCTAAGCACCCATTTGGTAGCCTGCCACCTTGTTTTGTTTGCCGATTGAAAAATTTGAGGATTATTGCTCATTTGTAACTACAAAATTAACCCTATTTTGGACTACATTGAAAGATAAATCCGTCTTTAAACTCCTTTAGAATAGTTAAATTTTGATGCTGCTTTATTGCCTCCAATGTGATGATAGATTCATTGTCCTCATTGTTTAGCCAAATAAGTACAAAATGAGGTAGATTATTAAACTTAACTAGGTCCTTTTTATGCGCTTTTTCGGGCAAGATTGTCAAATGCTCCCCTGTATAAAAATACACAGCATGACTCGAATTTGAATAAACAGGTATCCCTTTTTGAAATATAGTTCGATCCTTTTTTATAAAACCAAGGGTCTCACTGTTTACCCAATCATCATCAGTATAACCACCAATTCCACCTTCCTTATTTTCTTGGTAAGTGTCCAAGTCAATCTTATAATATTGGAATAAAGTAGCAACGCCTATCAAAATAGAAAAAAGTAGGAAGCTTATTTTTAATAATGGCCTTCTTATAAGCTTAAACCACCCAGTCATATAAAAACTTAAAGTAAATAAGCAGGGTATGAAAAAAGGGGCTAGCAATCGGTTGTTGATAGTTTCATATTTTGAAAAAGTGGCCGACAATAACATGAATAAAGCATAGACCAATATAAAAGTGTTTGCAATTTTTTCTAAAGCACTATGCTGTTTGTTTTTAGCCAATCTGTAGATAAAAATGATGGAGATAATTAATAAAAAAATCAAGCCCATCCAAAATGGATAATCTTTTGTACTATTTGAAAATGGAAGCCAATCAATTAATACATTGCCAAAATGTTTTATATTTTCGGCAAATGGCGTTTCTCCCCTTTGTCTAGTACCTGTTAAACTTGCACTAAGCAAAAAGTTTCTTATCAGATTCACACTTATTAACGAACAAGCGATGAATCCAAAAATGAAAATATGTTTTAGTTTTTTATAAAACTCTATTTCTTTTGCTAATAAAATTAATAAACCACCTGTGATCATAATGGTAATACCTGCTAATCTGGTTTCAAAAGCAACAGCAGCTGGTATTGCCAACAATAGCAAGTGCTTAATGGAATAGGAATTAAAATAAAAAAGACCCACCCAAATAAATAATAAAACTTCAACAATAAATAAACCTTCCGACCACAACATCGTATAAATTTCCAACAACCCAGGGCTTGCCACTATCAGCACTAACAAAATCCATTTTAACCACTTTGCATGATTTATTTTTTCCAAAATACATCCACTTAAAAAAATAACAGCAGCAAAAAGCACTCCATTCAAATAAGGTGCAAAAACGATTACATCTTGTCTGAAAACAAATTGCACCAAGGCTAAAAAGCTTGGATAAAAAAGTGGAAATAAAATTAATGGGGTTTCGTCAAATTGATAATACCCCTGCCCTTTCAACAAACTATCAGCAGCACTTTTGTAATAGATAGAATCGGGCGAAATACCTACTCCCCCATGTGTCGTAAAAACAAAAATAAGTAGCGTGCCCACTAGGGCTGCAAACAGAGCATCGATATTTTTTTTTAGTAAGCGCAATGAGTTCATTTTGACAAAAATACACACTTTCTATCAAGGTTAGGTTTCCTGATAGCTAGACAATACAGTACTTATTACCATTGAGCCATCTTTATTTTGTAAAAAGAAAAAAAAGTAGGAAATTAACTGCCTAAACCGATTTTTTATTAACGATTATATACTTATGAAAAAAGCCATCAAAATGGGCCTTAAAACCCTCTCCATTTTTTGTTTATTAGGTTTAACATTAACCTCTTGTAGCAATAAAAGAAGTGACAAACCTACTATTTTAGTTTTCTCCAAAACAGGTGGTTTCCACCATGAATCCATTCCTGTTGGCATTAAAGCCATACAAGAATTAGGTGAAAAAAATGGTTTTTTAGTAGATACAACCACCGATGCAAACAAATTTGCTGAGGACAGTTTAAAAAAATATGCTGCGTTGGTATTTTTAAGCAGCACTGGCGAATTGTTATCAGGCAACCAAGAAATTGCTTTAGAAAGATACATGCAAGCAGGTGGTGGTTTTGTTGGCATTCATGCGGCAGCTGATGCAGAATATGACTGGAACTGGTATGTACGTATGATTGGTGCTTCCTTTAAAAGCCATCCTGCACAACAGGATGCTACCTTAATTATTAACGACAAAAACCACCCTTCAACCGATAGCCTACCTGCTACTTGGACTAGAAAAGACGAGTGGTATAACTTTAAAAATATTAGTAAGGATATTAAAGTATTGATGAGCATTGATGAGAAATCTTATCAAGGTGGCGAAAATGGAGCTAACCACCCTATGGCATGGTACCATAGTTTTGATGGGGGTCGTGTTTTTTATACAGAACTAGGTCATACCAATGAATCCTTTGCTGAACCTTTATTTTTAAAACATATTCTAGGTGGTATTAAATACGCAATGGGTGATAATACTGCTGATTATAAAAAAGCACATAGTGCTTTTGCACCAGACGAAAGTCACTTTACAAAAAAGGATTTAGTGACTGGCACTTTCTTTGAACCTACTGAACTTTCTGTACTTCCTAACTTAGATGTATTAGTGGTACAACGTCGTGGTGAAATTTATTTATATAAAAATGATGCTAAAAAAATTAAACAAGCAGGCTTTTTAAACGTGTATTGGAAAACAAATGCACCAGGCGTGAATTCAGAAGAAGGTTTATTAGGTGTAAAAGCAGATCCTGATTTTGCAAAAAATCATTTCGTTTATGTTTTTTATAGTGCCCCTGATACTGCTTTAAATAGATTGTCTCGTTTTACTTTAGAAAATGATACCATCATCAATAGTTCTGAAAAAATAATTTTACAATTTTACGAACAACGTGATATTTGTTGCCATACTGGTGGTTCTATCGCCTTTGGTCCTGATAAATCTTTATTTGTTTCAACAGGTGATAATGCCACTCCTTTTGATGAACCCAATCAAAAATATGTTAGCCATGGCTATGCTCCTGTAGATGATCGTCCAGGTCACCTTCAATATGATGAGCGTCGTGCTGCAGGAAATACCAATGACTTAAGAGGAAAAATTTTACGCATTAAAGTAAAAGCAGATGGTAGTTATGAAATACCAGAAGGAAACTTATTTCCAAAAGGAACGGATAAAACAAGACCAGAAATTTATGTAATGGGTGATCGAAATCCATATAGAATTTCGGTTGATCCAAAGAATGGCTTCTTATATTGGGGTGAAGTGGGTCCAGATGCCAATTCTGATAGTTTGGAAACGCGAGGCCCTCGTGGTTATGATGAAGTGAACCAAGCTCGTAAAGCAGGATTTTTTGGCTGGCCTTTCTTTATAGGAAATAACTACCCTTACCATTTGTATGATTATGCCACTGGTAAAACTGGCCCCACTACTGATCCAGCTAAACCTATCAATAATTCAAGAAACAATACGGGTTTAACTGAACTTCCTCCAGCACAACCTGCCTTTATTTGGTATCCTTATGGTGTATCAACAATGGATTTCCCATCCTTAGGTGCTGGCGGACGTACTGCCATGGCGGGTCCTGTTTATTACAGCGACTTATATCCTAAAGAAACTAGATATCCTTCTTATTATGATGGTAAATTCTTCTTTAACGAATGGATGCGTGGCTTTATTAAAGCAGTTAGTATGAAAACAAATGGCGACTATGATAGAATGGAGCCTTTTATGCCTAATACCAAATTCCATTCTGCTATTGATATTGAATTAGGTCCTGATGGTCGTTTTTATGTATTAGAATATGGTACAGGCTGGTTTACTAAAAATGCTGACGCTGGTTTATCTAGGATAGATTATAAATGATTAGAAGAATAAACCCATAGTTTATTAAAGTATTTTATAAACTATGGGTTTATAAATAATCTTACTGCAATGTATCAAGTGTATTCCAACTTAACCATGAATAAATAAATTTCTCCTAATGCATAAAGATTTTATAAGAACCACTGAATCTAATTCCCTTTACCAAAATATTGAAACTTCTTCTACTGCTGAGATACTACAAAATATAAATAAAGAAGACGCAAAAGTGGCGTTGGAAGTAGAAAAAGTAATTCCTTCCATTGAATTATTAGTGGATGCCTTGGCTGAAAAATTATTAAATGGCGGACGCCTTTTTTATATCGGCGCTGGCACCAGTGGTCGCTTAGGTATGGTTGACGCAAGTGAATGCCCTCCGACTTATGGTGTCCCTGACGATTTAGTAGTAGGCATCATTGCAGGTGGTAAGGAAGCTATGTTTCATGCTGTAGAAAATGCCGAAGATGATACAAAACAAGCTTGGATAGATTTACAAGCTTATAAAATTACTTCATTAGATTTTGTAATTGGCGTTGCTGCAAGCGGAACCACCCCCTATGTAATTGCAGGTTTAGAAAAATGTAAAGAAGCAGGCATACTCACAGGAAGTATTTCTTGTAATAGAAATAGCCCTTTAAGTGCGGCAGCAAATTTCCCTATTGAAGTAGTAGTAGGTCCTGAATTTATTACAGGAAGTACACGAATGAAAAGCGGTACAGCACAAAAATTTGTATTGAACATGATTTCTACTACCGTGATGGTGAAATTAGGCCGCATAAAAGGCAATAAAATGGTCAATATGCAACTCACCAATCAAAAATTATTTGATAGAGGGGTAAAAATGATCATGGAAGATTTAAGCTTAACTGATACTGCTCTAGCTACTGAGCTTTTAACCAAATATGGTTCTGTTAAAAAATCTATTGAGGAATATGCAAAGTCAAAACACTAGAATTAACAGCATTTTGCCAATTTTCCACACCGGCTTAAAACCATTCAATTTCAATAGCTTATAGCTTAACTTTACCACTTATAAATTTGCATATGCTTAAAGTAGGTGTGTTTGGAGTGGGCCATTTAGGGAAATACCATCTTAATAATTGGAAAGAGATCTCAGGCGTTAGTTTGGTAGGATTTTTCGATCCCAATAATGATCATGCAAAAGAGGTAGAAAAAACTTATGGCCTAAAAAGGTATATAGATGAGGAAAAACTAATTGCTGCCTGTGATATCATAGATGTAGTCACTCCTACCCAACATCACTTTCCGGTTTGCGAAATGGCCATTAAAATGGGTAAACATGTTTTTGTTGAAAAACCCATGGCCAACACCATTGAAGAAGGAAGAGCCATTGTTAACATGGTCAAAGAAGCCAATATTAAATTACAAGTAGGCCATGTAGAAAGATTTAATCCAGCTTATACTGCTTTAAAAAACGCCTCCTTAAACCCTTTATTTATTGAAGTACATCGTTTGGCACAATTTAATCCAAGAGGCACGGAAGTAAGTGTGATTTTTGATTTAATGATTCATGATATTGATATTATTTTAAGTATTGTAAAAAGCGATATAAAAAATATTTCTGCAAGTGGAGTTGCTGTATTAACCGATACGCCTGATATTGCCAACGTACGTATTGAATTCAATAACGGCTGTGTAGCTAATTTAACAAGCAGTCGAATTAGTATGAAAAAAATGCGCAAAATTAGACTGTTTCAAAAAGATGCCTATATCGGCATTGATTTCTTAGAAAAAAATACTGAAATTATTAAATTAAAGCTACCCGAGGAAACGGATGCTTTTTCATTTGATATTGAAACACATCAGGGTACCAAAACCATTTCTATTTCCAATCCAGTAATTGAAGATGGCAATGCCATTAAAGCGGAACTAAGTAGTTTTGTTCATGCCATCCTGAATGATGAGACGCCCATAGTAAGTGAAATGGATGGATTTTTAGCCATGGAAGTGGCACATCAAATTTTAGAAAAAATTAGTAAGAGCACATCTGTATTAAAGCAAAATTCTGATGCATATCCAATGGCCGATCCAACCCCATTAGAAGATTAAGCAAGCCTTTTGTTTAAGATATAATTAGCGATGGCTAAATCCAGCGGTCTGGTAATTTTAATATTTTCGTATTCTCCATCTACCAAATAAACTGGCGTTCCGCTTGCCTCTACTACATTGGCTTCGTCCGTAAATGAATTTTGAAATGGTTGGTCAAATGCCTTTAATACAATTTCTGATCTAAAGGTTTGAGGCGTTTGAATTAACATTACATTTTCTCTATCTAATAACTGATGCACCTCCCCTTTCATTAAACGAACTGTATCTGTTGCAGTTACAGCCGGTATGGCAGATCCTTTTTCAAATGCTTGCTGGTAACACCTTTGAATTAATGCTGGTGTTAACAAACATCTAACTGCATCATGTACAAAAACAATTGAAGGATTGACTACTTTAGATAGCCCGTTTTTTACAGATTGAAAACGTGTTTCACCACCTGCTACATAACTAATATTATTTTTATACTTGCTTTTGGTTAAAATTTCTTTCCCTTGTTTCAAATAGCCTTCTGGCAATACTACTACTAATTCAATGTCAGAAAAAGCTGCCACAAACTGGTCAATCGTATGGGTTAAAATAGACTTATGCTCTATTTCCAAAAATTGTTTTGGCACCACCGATCCCATCCTTTGTCCTGTACCTCCAGCAACAACAATGGCTATTTTTTTCAACTCCATAATAAAATATTATTTCTACTTAAAAGACTAATTACCTAATAATTTTACCACTTCAGCCTGCAGTGCTATTTTATCAATGGGTGCAGTACCTACTATTTCACAAACCAATCCACCTGCTATATTGGCTATTTCAGCAGCCAAAGCCATGTTTTTAGTAGCGGCATAAGTTAAGGATGCTACTGCTATGACCGTATCGCCTGCTCCACTTACATCAGATATATTTCTGATATGCGTAGGAATTAAATTTTGCTCACTTTTGGTAGCAAAATAAACTCCATGTTCCGACAAAGTGATAAATGAAATCTCATGCGCTAAACTTTTTTGTAAAGCAGCATGCACTTTATTTAAACTAGCTACCTCCATCGAGTCTATTGATATATTTAAACCTTCTTTCACTTCTTTCAAATTGGGCTTAAATAGGGTACAACCCTTGTAGGCTAAAAAGTTTTTTTGCTTTGGATCCACTGAAGTAGGAATATCGTGTACTTTACAAAAATCCAATATAGTATGTATTACGCGTTCCGTTAACACCCCTTTATTATAATCTTCTAAAATAATTAAGCCTGGCTTTTCTGTTTGAATGTATTCAATAAAGCGAGCTATTAATTCATCTTCCTCTTTTGTATTTAAATCATTGGTATGTTCATGATCAAGCCTCATCATTTGCTGATTACGCCCCATTACACGCACTTTATTCGTCGTCACCCTGGTTGTGCTTGTTTGAATATAGTTCGTATTAATTCCATGGCTTTCTAACAAGCCTTTCAATTCAGTACCTTCTGTATCCTTTCCTATGACAGCAAACAAAGTAGTGGGTGCACCTAAAGCCCTCAGATTTAAAGCCACATTAGCAGCACCGCCTACCCTTATTTCTTTTTTTTGTAAGGCCACTATTGGAACAGGCGCTTCGGGAGAAATTCGATCCACCGAACCCCACCAATAGGTATCCAGCATAATATCTCCTATAACGCCAATTTTGGTGTTTTTAAAAGACTCGAATAAATGATCAATAGCTGCAAGTTCCATGGTCCTACTCTGTTTTTTGATTGCGTAAAGCGATATAATACAAAGGTATTCCCAATAAAGTGATTACCAGTCCCCATAAGGAGTATTTTGGTTCTGTATACACCAACCCAATACAAAATACAGTGGCCATGATAATATAGATAGCTGGTAAAAAAGGATACCCAAAAGCTTTATAGGGTCTTGGCATAGTTGGCTCCTTTTTTCTTAATATGAAAATACCTATGATGGTTAATACATAAAATATAACTACAATAAAAGATACCATAGTTAACAGGTCTCCATACTTTCCACTTAAACACAATAACGAAGCCACCAACGCTTGAATCCACAATCCATAAGCAGGTACTTCATTTTTATTTAAAGTGCCTGTTTTCTTAAAAAATAAACCGTCCTTAGCCATCGTATAATATACCCTTGCACCTGCTAATATTAATCCATTGTTACAACCAAAAGTAGAAACCATAATCATAACAGCAATAACAATGGTGCCTATATTACCTAACACCGCATTGGCAGCTGCAATAGCTACTCTATCATTTTCGGCAAAAGCAATATCATGCAATGGTAACACATTTAAGTACATTAGGTTCGCACTCATATAAATTAAGGTGACGATACTAGTTCCTAAAAATAAACTTAACCCAATATTGCGTTGTGGATTTTTAATTTCACCAGCGATAAAAGTAACATTGTTCCAAGAGTCACTGCTAAAAATAGAACCTACCATGGCAGCAGCCATCGCACCAATTAAGGCAGTACCTCCAATAGGCAACCAGCTATGCGTTACAACGCCGTCAGCTCCTGTACTTGGTATGGCTTGTTTGGCATCAAATGCGTTGATATAGTTTTCGTTCCAAAAACTATGTTTAGTAAATAAAAAACCTACTATAATTAAACCAAATAAGGAAATAAGCTTTGTAAATGTGAAAGTGTTTTGTATCATTTTACTTTCCTTAACTCCCCTTGTATTGGTATACGTCAAAAATACAATCAAACAAATAGCCAGTACTTGCGCTGCTGATATTTTTATAAAACCTAAATCAGCCAATATATTATTTTCACCAACAGCAGGTATTAAATAAGCAGTAAATCTACTAAATGCTACGGCCACAGCAGCTATAGTGGCAGTTTGTATAACCGAGAAAAAGCTCCAGCCAAACAAAAAACCAACCAACGGATTATATGCTTTTTTTAAATAAACATACTGCCCTCCAGCTTTAGGGTACATGGCACTTAATTCTCCATAACTTACTGCAGCAGTAATGGTCATGAAACCGGTAATCAACCATGCAGCAATTAACCAGCCAGCACTTCCAACATATCTGGTGATAGAAGAACTTACAATAAAAATTCCAGAGCCTATCATACCACCTGCAACAATCATAGTAGCATCTAAGGCACCTAGTCTTGGTTTAAATTCAGATGTTTCGGCTGTTTCGTTATTTGTTGACATATTACTTGAATTTAATAATGTTTGAGTTTAAAAATAAAAATCCTTTCCATTTAGTTGGAAAGGATTTTAACCTTATTAGTTTTTGGATTTATATTCCCCATTTAACCCTTTCACAATATCAGAAGTGATATCATAAGCGGTATCCTTATAATACATCAAATCGGAGTTACTTGAAAATATATAAGTAAAGGTTTTAGCTTTATTATATTTTTCTAAATACAATTCAATCTTCTTTTTTACTTCTTGTAATTTTTTAAAACTCTCCTCTTGTAATTCCTGAGACAACTGTTGTTCTTTACTCGTATAATTTTTTTCTAATTGTGCTAATTCTTGTTGACGATTTGCCACTTGAGCTTGTGTAAAACTTTGACCATTTTTTTGAAGATCTTGGTACTTAGCAGCAAAAACATTTTTTAAGGCAGTTAACTGTTTTGCATTTTCCATATCCTTTACTTGCAAAGCCGATTTCACTTCTTTAAAAAACTCATAATTATTTTGAATAGAATCTATTTCAAAATAGGCCACTTTTGTTCCACCTGCTGCCAATGCAGTAGATTTAATTACTGGATTGCTATTAGTAAAATGCAAAACATATAAAATAATAATGGCTAAAGCCAAAACTCCATTCACCATCCAAGACGTTGATTTCATTTGAAAATTGGGTTTAAATAAGTACAAAGGAACTACTTGCCCTTGCCCTATAAAAATAGGTAAAATTATAAATCTAGCTGCCAAAAATGACATAAAAAAAGCAGGAAAAGTGACCCTTTCCTGCTTTTTAACGTTTAATAGATTTTATTATTCATCGTCGTCAAAGCTCATTGCCTCGCGTGTAGTAGCCAATACTTCATATTCTTCCTTGCTACCTACGATTAATTTTTCAAACTCTTTTTGACCAGTACCCGCTGGAATTAAATGTCCTGTAATAACGTTCTCTTTCAATCCTAACATTAAGTCCACCTTGCCTTGAATGGCAGCTTGGCTTAATACTTTGGTTGTTTCTTGGAACGATGCAGCAGAAATCCAGCTTTGTACCCCTAATGATGCTTTTGTAATACCTAATAATACTGGACGAGCTGTAGCAGGTTTTGCGTCACGTACTTCTACTACTTTTTTGTCTGCACGTCTTAAGATAGAATTCTCTTCTCTTAATTCACGAACAGTAACAATTTGTCCAGCTTTTAATTTAGCACTTTCGCCTGCATCGGTTACTACTTTCTTATCGTAGATACGATCGTTTTCTTCGATAAAATCAAAGCGGTCTTCTAAATCTTCTTCTAAGAATTTAGTATCTCCTGCATCAACGATTTCCACTTTCTTCATCATTTGACGAACAATTACTTCAATGTGTTTATCATTAATTTTCACCCCTTGTAAACGATAAACTTCTTGAATTTCATTCACCACATATTCTTGAACTGCATAAGGACCTCTGATTGATAAAATATCTGCTGGAGCAATTTGTCCATCAGACAATGGAGCACCCGCTTTTACGAAGTCGCTGTCTTGTACTAAAATTTGACGTGTTAAAGGAACCAAGTATTTCTTCACCATACCATCCTTAGATTCTACAATGATTTCTCTGTTACCACGTTTGATGTTACCAAATGCAACAATACCATCAATCTCACAAACAATCGCAGGGTTACCTGGATTA
>Ga0114964_10002266_pt1 | contig 13455 bp, 9 predicted proteins | sample C_131016_MF_Meta_FD_92638 | JGI IMG/M metagenome (GOLD analysis project Ga0114964, IMG submission 92638) | Freshwater microbial communities from Lake Croche, Canada to study carbon cycling - C_131016_MF_MetaG | ecosystem: Environmental > Aquatic > Freshwater > Lake | place: Lake Croche, Canada... | reverse complement strand
GCATGTGAAATAAAACCCTCAACTATGGCTGCGGTATTGGGTTTAGACGACTCTATTGTGGAAACCGTTTGCGCTTCAATTGAAGGTGTAGTTGTGGCTGCAAACTATAATTGCCCGGGACAATTGGTAATTTCAGGAGAATTTTCAGCGGTAGAAAAAGCGTGTGAAGCCATGAAAGAAGCAGGTGCTAAAAGGGCTTTAATGTTGCCTGTAGGTGGAGGTTTTCACTCCCCAATGATGGAGCCAGCTCGAGAAGAATTAGCAGCTGCAATTGAAGCAACTACTTTTTCAACTCCTATATGCCCTGTTTATCAAAATGTTACAGCAAATGCCGTTTTAGACCCACAAGAAATAAAGAAAAACCTAATTACCCAACTTACAGCTCCTGTTAAATGGACACAATCGGTGCAACAAATGATAAAAGATGGTGCTACATTATTTACAGAAGTCGGCCCTGGAAAAGTGCTAGTTGGATTGGTTGGGAAAATAGACCGTGATGTTGTTACAGCAAATGCATAAATACTAAATTACAATGCAAAAAAAATCCTGAGCATAACTCAGGACTTTTTTTGCAATAACTTACGATTTCACTAATTTGTCTTTTTTCTTAAGGGTAACAGTCGTTTTTTTAGCTACTTCTTTCGTCTGTAAATCGGTTAAAACGTTAAGCGCTTCGTCTATATAAATGTCTTTTGCCAAACTCTCATGCCATCTTTGTCTTTTTTCTTTTAAAGCCAAATCTGTTTTCATCATTTCATTTTCATACGGTAGAGAATTAAATGAAAATTGGCTTTTATAATCTAAAACAGATTTGTATTTTTTTGAAGTTTCTTCAAGCAATTTTTGTTCAGCTTTGAATTTATCAATTTGTAAATTATATACATAATCTTCACTTCTTTCATTAATCCATTTGGCATTTTCATCAATCATTTTAAATTGATTATTATTTGCTAATCGTTTTTTACTGTTTTCAATTGCACTAGAAATATTGGTTTGTTTGTTCCAAATTGCGTAATCAGCCGCATCTATTTTATCCCAAGGCATGGCGTTGTCTATGTCTCGCTCCCCCATTTTTATGTAAGAATATTTGTCAGGCATTACTACGTCGCTACTTACACCTTCTAACTGAGTAGAACCTCCATTAATTCTATAAAATTTTTGAGTCGTAGTTTTTAATGCCCCAAGATCGCCAACATTAGAATTTCTAACAAATTGGTTCAAATCAATTACATTTTGAACGGTCCCTTTACCATAGGATTGTTTACTTCCAATGATAACTCCTCGTTTATAATCTTGAATTGCAGCGGCTAAAATTTCGGATGCTGAAGCCGAGAAGTTATTAATCATAATAACTAAAGGGCCGTCCCATTGCACTTTTTTATCTTTGTCAAAAAGGACTTCTTTTTTGCCTGCAGCCGATTTAATTTGAACTATTGGACCTTGATCAATAAATAATCCAGCAATATCTACAACTGTTTTTAATGATCCTCCACCATCATCACGAACATCAAGAACAATTCCATTTACACCTTCCTTTTTTAGTCGTTCTACTTCAATCGCCATGTCTTTTCCAGCATCTCTGCTATCGGCATTTTCAAAATCGATATAGAATTTCGGCAAGTAAATTATACCGTATTTCAATCCGTTTTTTTCTACTATACTTGATTTTAAATAAGTTTCTTCAATTTCAATTTCGTCTCTAATTAACGTAATTACTTTAATTGTGCCGTCTGCTTTTTTTACAGTCAACCGAACTTCGGTTCCTTTTGGTCCTTTGATTTTCTTAACTACGTTATCAATTTTCATTCCTACAACATCGACTGGGTCTTTGTCACCTTGACCTACTTTAAGAAAAATATCCCCAACTTCCAATTCTTTACCTCTCCAAGCGGGTCCTCCAGAAATTAATTCTATAATTTCCGTAAAATCATTTTTCTTTTGAAGTCGTGCCCCAATTCCAAAGAATTTTCCAGAAATACTCACGTCAAAACGTTCTTTCTCTTCAGGTGCAAAATAAGAAGTGTGCGGGTCAAATCGCTCTGCTATTGTATTGACAAAAATTGAAAACCACTCTTCTCTTTGAATATCATCAATCAATTCAAAATATTCATTCATGGATTTTAAGGAACTTTCGCGCGTTTCTTTTTCATTTTGTTCAAAAGTCTTAGGCGTTTTATCAATTGGCTTATCGACTTTTTTACCCGATAAAGTATCCTTTTTATCAATTACAACTCCATTTTTAATGTCTTCTTCGAGTTTCAAACGATCTGTTAAAGAAGATAAAACGGATAATTTCATTTGTTTTCTCCACTTCTCTTTTAATTCAGATATTGAAGAAGCATATGGTGCTTTTTCATAATCGGAGTTAAATTCTTCTTCAACTTTAAAGTCAAATGGTTGATTTAAAACCTCTTTATAATACGTTTTACTTTCTTCAAGTCGTTGTTTTAAACGCGAATAAGTTAAATTAAAAAAGGTTAAATCTCTATTTTTAATTTGATCGTCTATAACGGTTTCATAATTAGAAAATTCATCAATATCCGATTGCAAAAAGAATCTTTTTGTAGGGTCTAGTGCTTTCAAATATTCTTTATAAACTCCTTTGGAAAAATTATCGTCAATTGCAGCTGGACTGTAATGTCCTTTTTCTATAACAAAAGTTAGTAATTCTAATAATAATTTATCTTTTTCTGGATCTCCTTTTAACTTTGGTATAAAACTCCATAACGTTAAAGAAGCAACTAAAACGAGTGCTAATATCTTATAATTCCTTTTCATAAAATTCAAAAATGTATTCATTAAATTTTTTAACTAAGGTAAACAAAAAAAAGTAACACAAAATATTGAATTGTATATTTTTTTGTTAAAGAATCAAAAGTACCAATTTGAGATTAAAATTCATTAATTTTACGGCAGAAATTAAACAGTTTCATTTGCTACTTTTATGAAAAAAAAAGAAATTTTTTTCGGATTAATAATTGGATTATTAATTTCATTTATTGGTTGTTACTTTTACATTTATGCTTTTACACCCTACTCCTTTTTTGGCGGGTTACAACTTTTGAATTTTGATGGAAAATTGAGTAAAGTCGCCTCCTTTGGAACCTTTTTAAACATTGGGATGTGTTTTGGGCTTTTAAAATTAAAAAAAGAAGCGCTGGCAAAAGGAATACTTTTAGCCGTTATATTTATTTCAATTTTTACTTTATTTATATAGTTATACTTATGAAATATTACATTATTGCAGGAGAAGCTTCAGGAGATTTACACGGTTCAAACTTAATGAAGGCTTTGTATCATGAAGATTCAAACGCTGAAATTCGCTTTTGGGGCGGCGACTTGATGCAATCTGCGGGAGGTACTTTAGTGAAACATTATCGGGATTTGTCGTTTATGGGGTTTCTTGAAGTGGTTTTGAATTTAAAAACTATTTTAAACAATATTAAAATCTGTAAAAAAGACATCGTTGAATTTCAACCTGATGTTTTAGTTTTTATTGATTACCCTGGATTCAATATGAGAATTGCAAAGTGGGCGAAGGAATTAGGAATGAAAACCCATTATTATATTTCACCTCAAATTTGGGCTTGGAAAGAAAATCGAATAAAGGACATCAAGCGCGACATTGATAAAATGTATGTGATTTTGCCATTTGAAAAAGATTTTTATGAAAACAAACATCATTATAAAGTAGAATTTGTTGGTCATCCTTTAATTGACGCTATTCAAGACCGAAATTCTGTAATTGAATCTGATTTTAGAAAAGAAAATAATTTAAGTGAAAAACCAATAATTGCAATTTTACCTGGAAGTAGAAAGCAAGAAATTACTAAAATGTTGAGTTTAATGTTGAGTGTTGTTGCCGATTTTCCGGATTATCAATTTGTTATTGCGGGTGCACCAAGTCAGGAACATTCCTTTTACGCCCCTTTTATAACCTCTGAAAATTGTCATTTTATTTCGAATAAAACTTATGATTTATTGAGCGTTTCCTATGCCGCTTTAGTAACTTCTGGAACGGCAACTCTAGAAACTGCACTTCTTAAAGTGCCCGAGGTAGTATGTTATAAAGGGAGTTGGCTTTCGTATCAAATTGCCAAAAGAATTGTAACTTTAAAATACATTTCTCTAGTAAATCTAATTATGGATAAAGAAGTGGTTACGGAATTGATTCAAGAAAATTGTACAACAAAAAACCTTAAAATCGAACTTCAAAAAATAGTGGAACCAAATTACAGAAGTGCACTTCGAAAAAATTATGATGCCCTCGAAAAAAAATTGGGTGGGAACGGAGCAAGTCAAAAAACCGCTCAATTAATTGTAAGAAATCTTCACTAAATCCGTTTAAAAATAATTACATAAATTTGCATAAAAATATACACTTGAGAAATATTCTTTCGCTTTTACTATTGTTGGTTGCATTTACAAGTTGTAAAACAACTTCGGTAATAATTACGTCTAAATCTGAAGCGGAAAAGCAAGGAATTTATAAGAAACCAGAAAAAGAGGTTGTAGAAAATGTAGAAAATAAAAAGAAAATAGTTGCTGAAACAAAAGTAGCGCCAATAGTTGCTGAAAAATCCCAAAAAAAAGACATTAAAAGTAGATTGAGTACCGATGAAAATTCTGAAGGTTTTATAATCAACAACAACAATTCGAGTTATTTGGTTGAGCAACTAATTAACGCAGCATCTTCAAATTTAGGTTCTCGTTATCGAAGTGGTGGAACCAGTCCTAAAGGTTTTGATTGCTCGGGATTTGTATTTTATACGTTCAGCAAATTTGATATTATATTGCCAAGATCGTCCAACCAAATGTCAAATTTAGGAACGATTATGAATCCAAACGAAATAAGAAAAGGGGATTTAATTTTCTTTAAAACAAATGGCCGAAGAGTTATAAATCACGTGGGAATGGTAGTTGAAGTTCTTGAAGACGAAATAAAATTTATTCATTCTGCTACATCAAAAGGAGTAATAATTTCCTCAACAAAAGAGCCTTATTACAGAAGAACTTTCGCTCAAGTAAACCGTGTTTATTCTTCTTTTTAAAGTTGTAATAAAAAAATGATTATATTAGGAGTATGAAAATACTTCAATTTCCTTTAATCAGAATCACAATTTGGTTTGTGTTAGGTATAGTTTTTTCAAACTATTTCCAGCCAAATCCAAATGTTACCTTCCTTCTAATTGGACTATTATTGGGTTTATTCCTGCTCACTTTGTATTTATTATATAACGATTTTACCCAAAAAATACATTTCGGAATTGTCACCTGTCTTCTATTTTTTCAAATAGGGTCTTTCACACAAGTACTTAATAATGAAATTTACAATACCAACAATTACATCCATTTTATTCCAAATGAAACCGAAAATCATTTTTTGGAACTTGTTTTACGTGAAAAATTAAAAGGCAGTTCAACAACTGACAAATACATTGGATTGGTTAAAAAGCTGGATAATAAAATTTGTACTGGGAAAATTTTATTGCAAATTCGTAAATCAAAAGAAAATATTAAATTACAAATCGGAACCAACCTTCAAATTAAGGATAAACTTATTAAGAATAAAAAATCGCTTAACCCAAATCAATTCGATTATGGGAAATACCTTAATAATAAATCCATTTTTGCACAAATTTTCACCAATCGTAATTCGATTAAAATAAGTACCAAAATTGACAAAAATATCTGGTACTATTCCGATTGTATTAGAAATAAAATAATACACAATTTACAGAAAAATAATTTTTCTCCTGACGAATTGCACGTAATAAATGCACTAATTTTAGGACAACAACAAGACATTTCAAAGGAAATTCTTAATGATTACCAATTAGCTGGAGCAATTCACGTTTTGTCGGTTTCGGGTTTGCATGTGGGATTAATTTTGATGTTTATCACGTTCTTATTAAAACCACTCCCTAAAAATAAATTAGGAAATAGTATTCGATTATTGACCATCATTATATGCCTTTGGGGATTTGCAATTTTAGCAGGACTTTCGCCGTCTGTGGTCCGATCAGTAACTATGTTTTCGTTTGTTGCCGTTGGAATGCATTTAAAAAGGAGCACAAATATTTATAACACTTTAATGGTTTCGATGTTTCTGATATTGTTATTTCAACCTTCCTTTTTGTTTGATGTCGGCTTTCAGTTGAGTTATCTGTCCTTGTTTTTTATAGTGTGGCTTCAACCTTTGATTTCCAAACTATGGGAACCAAAAAATAAACTTACAACTTACTTTTGGGACATTTTAACAGTGTCGTTTGCAGCACAAATTGGAGCTTTTCCATTGAGTATTTATTATTTTCATCAATTTCCTGGTTTGTTTTTTATTACCAATTTAATTGTAATTCCTTATTTAATTGTAATTATGGGATTGGGAGTTTTAGTAATGATTATGGCTATTTTTGATTTTGTACCAATGCTAACAATGAAATCATTGGAACTCAGTATTTATTTCTTGAACAAAATTATCAATTGGGTAGCGTCTTTTGAGCAATTTATCATTAAAGACATTCCCATAAATTGGCAAACTTTATTTTGTTTGTATCTTTTAATTATCGCAGTTGTTCTAATGTTCAAAAACCCTATTCCCAAAAAAATTGTTTTGGCATTACTGAGTTTGGTGCTTTTCCAATCTTCATTATTGATAACCCGTTGGGAAATTCAAAATCAACACGAATGGATAGTTTTTAATAGTTGGAAAAATACTTTAATAACAGAGCGACACGGTAATCAAGTAACCGTTTTGTGCAATGAATCGATTCAAAATAAAATGGCTTCCAACGCAACTTTAAAATCGTACTTGGTTGCAAATAACTGTGAAATGACTAGAGTTAACAAAATTCAAAATTTGTACTATTTCAATGAAAAAAAGATATTAGTGATTGACAGCTTTGGTGTTTATTCACATGAAATAAATCCTGATATTGTAATATTAAGACAGTCCCCAAAAATAAATTTAGAACGCTTAATTGAAGTAAATAAACCCAAATTAATTGTTGCGGATGCTTCGAATTTTAAAACGAATATTAAACTTTGGAAAGGAATTTGTACTAAAAAGAAAACCCCTTTTCACCCTACAGCAGAAAAGGGATTTTATAGGCTAAACTAATTTTATTTCTTTTTCAAAATACCATTGGCAGTCTCTAGCCATACTTTAGGTCCGCCAGCCAAATAACCAGTACTTCCAAGTTTGTCGATGTTTACTTTTCCATCACTATTTGAGGCATTTACAAACCAAACTGTTGGGTAACCTTGAACGGCAAAAAACTGTTGCAATTCATTATTTTGTTGTGTGATTTCTGGAGCCAAAACGGTTCTCCTTGGAAAATCCAATTCCACAAGAACCACATTTTCATTAGCCCATTTTACAAATTCAGGAGTTTTAAAAACCTCTGTTTGAAGTCGGATGCACCAGCCACACCAATCGCTTCCTGTAAAGAAAAGCAATAGTGGTTTTTTGGTTTTCTTAGAAACTTCAATAGAATTTTTAAGATTATTACTCCAAACCAATTCTTGTGCATTGACTGCATAAGAACCAAGAACAAACATAAGCGCTATAAGTGTTTTTTTCATTGTGTTTAGTTTTAAATTTAATATATTTAAATAAAGCCGAAATATCGGAAATTTATTTGACTTCTTGCATTAATTTTTTTACAAAAGGAGAAATTATTATTAAAATTACTCCTGCTATTAAGGCGTAAATTGCCAATTTTTTATAGCCGTCTGCATAAATACTAAGTGTAACTATATTAGAAGCGCTTTCTGAAACACTTGCAATATTGGCGCCTAAAATCCCTGCAAAATACTGACCATAAGCACTTGCTAAGAACCACATTCCCATAATAACAGCTTGGGTTTTTTGTGGAGAAAGTTTTGTCATTGCTGACATTCCAATTGGCGATAAGCACAATTCTCCAAAAGTAATTACAAACCAACCAAATGTAAATACTCCAAGCGAGGTTTTTCCATCAGCACCTGTGAAAAATTTGGTATAATAAAAAACAAAAAAGCCAGCGGCAAGAAATAAAAATGCTATTCCAAATTTATTTACGGTATTGGGTTCGATTTTTCTTTTACCCAGCCAAAGCCATACTAATCCTACTAATGCAGCAAATCCGATAACAAAAAAGGAGTTTGCTGAATTATTTACACCATTTGGGCTTAATTCAAATCCGGCTATTGTATTATTCAAATTATTAGCTGCAAACAAACTTAAAGAGCCCCCACTTTGTTCAAAGAAAGCCCAAAACACAATTGAAAACAACATGAAAATGATTGCAGCAATTAATTTCTTATTTTCTGAAAAGCTGAAATTTCTCATTTCAAAGAACAAATAAATTAATGATGCGGGTCCAATAAAAATCATAAACCATTTTGTGTAATCGGTATTCTCAACCATCAAAATAATAATTGGAAGTATCAATAATGAGCCTATAAAAGTGGCCAATTCAAATGCTTTCCTTTTGGATTTTTCAATATGCCCAAGTGGTGAAAGTCCTATTGGGCCAAGACTTTTTTGAGTTTGAATAAACGTTAGTAAGCTAATTATCATAACCACTGCAGCAAAACCAAATCCTACATTCCATCTCAATTTTTCGGGAACTAATGATTGCCATAATGATCCTTCGGCTACAGCAATACAAATATATCCGCCAATTAGCGCTCCCAGGTTTACTCCCATATAAAAGAAAGAAAACCCTGCATCGGTTCTATTATCTCCTTCTTTATATAATTGTCCAACCATTGAAGAAATATTAGGTTTAAAAAACCCAGTTCCTACAATTGTAAATCCAATTCCAATAAAAAATAAATTTACTGGATCTATGGCTAAAATTATACTTCCAATTATCATTAAAATGCCTCCCCAAAAAAGCGATTTACGCAACCCAAGAATTTTATCTGCAAATAATCCGCCAATAAAGGTAAAAGCATAAACCCATGCTTGAGTAGCCCCATATTGTAAATTAGCAATTTCTTTGTCCATCCCTAAATGACTTACCATAAAAATCACCAACATTCCTCTCATTCCATAAAAACAAAAACGTTCCCACATTTCACTGAAAAACAAATACCAAAGTTGTTTTGGGTATTTCCCTTTAAAGTTTTGAATTTGTTCTAGTGTTAAAACTTGTGCCATTTTTATTTATTGATTAAAAAAACAAACCTACAAGAATTCTTGTAGGTTTGAAAGGTATAAAATATTTTAGAATTATTAACGAACGCCGTGCATCATTTTTTTCAATACTGGGGTTAATGCAAATAAAGTGATTGAAGCAATGCCTGTTAACACAACAAATACCATGAAAAATTCGAAAAGGTTATGAATTTCAAAACCAACGAATGATGGGTTTACTGCACTAATTTGATTGTCAGCTAATAACTTCAATTGATCTGCTGTAGGAACGATTGTTTTGTTTAAAACTCCTTGCAAGTCAACTCCTAGTTCTTGCGCTTTCACAAATTTTTCTCCTGTAGCTGGCAAAATAGACCCTAAAGTTCCTGCTAATGCATAACCTGCTGCATTGGATAAAAAGAAAACTCCAAACAATAATGAAGCAAAACGTTTTGGCGATAATTTACCAACCAATGACAATCCGATTGGTGACAAACACAATTCAGCAAAAGTTTGAATTAAGTACAATAATATTAACCATTTAATACCTAAAAGTCCGCTGTTTCCAAGGTCTTTCACGTTGTAAGCAATGATAAAATAACTCACAGCTATTAATCCTAATCCGATTGATTGTTTTACTGGAGAAATTGGCTCTCTTCCACTTGCTCTTAATTTATCCCATAAAATACTGAATGGCAGGGCGAAAGCAAATACGAATACTCCGTTAAAAACCTGAATCATTGAAGCTGGCATTTTCCATCCAAACATAAAAGTTCTATCAGTTTGATTGTCGGCGATAAAGGTCAATGAAGATCCTGCTTGTTCAAACGCTGCCCAGAAAAAGATGATGAAAAAGGCTACAATATAGATAACCAAAATTCTATCTCTTTCAATTTTTGTTAAAGAACTGTCTGAAATTATTAGTCCAGCCAATGTAATTCCACTAGCATAAATAATTGGGTAAATGATCGTCTTAATGAAATTATCTCCGTCTAATAGATATTGAAAAGTGAAGAATAATCCTAAGAAAGCAACCACAGCAACTACTAATGAAGTAGTTGAGAAAACTGCTTTTTGAGCTTCTCCTTCTTCGTAATCGGATGCATCATTTTTAGAAGGCAATCCTCCTAAAGGTTTTCCTTCTGGAGTTACAACATATTTATTTTTAAGTACATAAAATACTAAAGTTCCTATTAACATTGCGATTGATGCAGCTAAAAAACCCCATTTAAAGGCATGAACGTCTCTAACGCCACCGCCATCAACAACATCCCCAACTAACGGGCAAATGGTTTGTCCTAAAAACGCACCTAAATTAATACCCATGTAGAAAATGGTAAAAGCTGTATCTAATTTGCTTTTTTCTTGTTTAGGATACAAACTTCCTACCATTGAAGAAATATTTGGTTTAAAGAAACCGTTTCCAAAAATGATAATTCCTAAAGCAGACCACATTAAAGTAGTAGCTAAACTTAAATTAGTTCCAAAAATACTAGCACTAGTAAATAATAAAAACTGCCCGGCAGCCATCATTAAACCGCCTAATAAAATACAGTTTCTATTTCCAAAGAATCTATCTGAAATAAATCCACCCAACATTGGGGTTAAGTAACAAAGTCCTAAAAATCCACCATAAATAATCGAAGCATCAGCCTCTTTCATCATTAATGAATTGATTAAAAACAAAGTTAAGATGGCTCGCATTCCGTAGAAATTGAAACGCTCCCACATTTCTGTTCCAAATAATACCCAAAGTCCTTTAGGATGTGCTGTTTTTACTGCTGTTTCACTCATTTTTTTGTTATTAGTTAATTTAGTTTTAGTTGTTTTTTAGCTTTTAAAAGGTTAAATATACTCTTATAAATTGTTATAAATGAAATTCGTCATTTTATTGTACAACTGAATTCTTGTTTTTCCACCGTAAATTCCGTGATTGTTGTCCGGATAAATTTGGGAATCAAACTGTTTGTTGGCCTGAATTAAGGCTTCCATCATTTGCATGGAATTCTGAACGTGAACATTGTCATCACCAGAACCGTGAATTAAAAGAAATTTACCTTTCAATTTATCGACGTGGTTAATTGGCGAATTTTCATCGTATCCACTTGCGTTTTCAGCTGGTGTTTGCATGTATCTTTCGGTATAAATGCTATCGTAAAATCTCCAATTGGTAACTGGGGCAACGGCAATCGCCATTTTAAATACGTCATTCCCTTTCATAATACAGTTGGAAGCCATAAAACCACCAAACGACCAGCCAAATATACCAATTCTAGTTTTATCCACAAAAGGATAATTTCCTATTACTTTGGCAGCATCAATTTGGTCTTCCACTTCAAATTTTCCTAATTCTTTTTGAGTTACTTTTTTAAAATCGGCTCCTTTAAATCCTGTTCCGCGTCCGTCAACACAAGCCACAATATAACCTTGTTGCGTTAACATCATAAACCAATAATCGTCAGTTGAGTTCCAATCGTTGTTGACCTGCTGCGACCCTGGACCTGAATATTGATACATAAATACTGGATATTTTTTAGTAGTATCAAAATCTTTCGGTTTCAAAATCCAAGCATTTAATTCATTTCCTTTTTCTGTTTTTAAAACAAAAAACTCTTTTGAAGGCAAGTTATAGGCTTTTATTTTATTGGTTAAAGCTTCGTTGTTTTCAATTACTTGAATTTCTTTTCCGTTTTTAGCATCGTTTAAAGTATAGGTAGTTGGCTGAATTGCATTTGAAAAAGTAGTAATAAAATACTGAAAGTTCGGGCTAAATGTAGCATTACTTGTACCTGTTTTGGATGACAATCTCACTTTGTTTTTGCCATTTAATCCAATTCTGTAAACGTCTCTATTGATATAACCGTTTTCTACCGATTGATAAAAAATAGTTTGGTTTTTTTCGTCAAAACCAAAGTAATTCGTTACTTCCCAATTGCCTTTGGTGACTTGATTTTTGAGTTTTCCATTTTTATCATAAACATATATATGATTGAATCCGTCTTTTTCACTGGTCCAAATGAAACTGTTGTCTTTCAAAAAAGTTAAGTTATCCGTGACATCAACATAGGCTTTGTCTTTTTCATTCAAAACCACTTTGGTAGTTCCTGAAGTTCCATCAACAAAAAGTAAATCTAAATTGTCTTGATGGCGATTTAATACTTGCGCACATAGAACATTATTATCATTCGTCCATTTCATTCTAGCGATATAAAAATCGGAGTACTTTTTTAAGTCGATATTTTTGGTATTTGCAGTAGCAACATCATAAATATGAAGGGAAACTTCTGAATTCTTTTCGCCCGCTTTTGGATATTTAAAAGTTTCAATGGTTGGATACAAATCTTTTTGAAACATTGACATTGAAAATTCTGGAACTTGACTTTCGTCAAATCGTATGTAGGCAATTTTTTTACTGTCGCCACTCCAATCGAATGCTCTTACAAATGCAAATTCTTCTTCGTAAACCCAATCCGTAATTCCATTAATGATGGCATTTTTCTTTCCGTCTGAAGTGATTTGCTTCGTTCCTTTAGAAGCTATATCATAAATATATAAGTTGTTTTCTTTGGCAAAAGCAATTTTAGTTCCATCAGGAGAAAAAGTAGGTTCTTGAATCTTAAAATCAAATAAAGGTGTCAATTTTTTTGATGTGATATCAAATAAAAAGTAATTCGCTACAAACGAATGACGAAATATTTGATCAGTATTGTTCGCAATTAAAATCGTTTTTTCATCTGAACTAAAGGTATAACTGTCAATTCCTTGAAGCACTTTATGGTCTTTTGAATCTATTAAAATGGCTACTTTTTTAAGTGTTGCAAAATCGTACAAGTCAATTTGAAAACTTCTTGAAGATTTATCAAAATTCAAAACCGTATATTGATTGGTGTTTTTTAACGCTTGTAAATCGTCCATGCCTTTGGCTCGAAAAGCACCTGAATAAATGGACTCAATGGTTATTTTTTGTTGGGCCACAACTGAAAAAGAGGCAAGTAAGAAGAATAAAGCTACTTTATAAATAATTTTCATAATTAGGGTTTTTAAAAAACATTCAATTTTAGTGAAAATTTCTCAAATTACCACGTTTTTTATCGTAAAATGCAATTTCACAGGGAAGTTATTTTATTAGAATTGATGAAAATGTATCTTTGCAAGAATAAATAATTTACACAAATGAATAATGCTATTGCTGGATTTTCAAAATTGTCAAAAGAAGAGAAGATAAATTGGATTGCAACTACCTATTTTTTAGATCCAAAAGAGGCGATTTCTACCATTAAAAAATATTGGAATTCTGATTCTAAAATCCAACAATTGCACGATGAATTCAT
>Ga0114964_10002265_pt1 | contig 13457 bp, 18 predicted proteins | sample C_131016_MF_Meta_FD_92638 | JGI IMG/M metagenome (GOLD analysis project Ga0114964, IMG submission 92638) | Freshwater microbial communities from Lake Croche, Canada to study carbon cycling - C_131016_MF_MetaG | ecosystem: Environmental > Aquatic > Freshwater > Lake | place: Lake Croche, Canada... | reverse complement strand
CAATGGTGTCTACCTTCCCGATATGTGGGGACAGGCCGAAGCAGATAGACTTTGGTGCTATCGAGTCGAAGTGCGTGAAACACAGAGCACTATGGCTTATCGAGAAGGACATCGTGAATGGAATGAAGATTTATTTGCGTGATAATATACGCATATAAATATTCATACCATGACAAACGAATACCGAATAGCAGTACTACTACCCACACGAGGCCGCACAGCAGCCCTAAGCCGCAGTGTAGAAAGCCTGGTAAATTTAGCCAAAGATACCGACAGCATACAAATTATGCTGGGATTCGACAACGACGATCCTGTGGGCATTGAACATTTTAGCTCGGTGTTACAGCCGTGGTTAGATGAACGCAATCTTCATTATACTGCCATGACATTTGAACCAATGGGCTATATTCGCCTTAATGAATACGTAAACACCTTGGCAAAAAAATCATCCGCAGACTGGTTAGTTTTCTGGAATGACGATGCTATAATGGAAACTCAAGATTGGGATCACGAAATTGCTAGTTATACTGGACAATTTAAAATTTTAGCATTCAGGACTCACAACGATCATCCTTACAGTATTTTCCCTATAGTACCTCGGGCCTGGTTAGACGTGCTAGGTCATCTCAGTCCACATCAAATATCCGACGGGTGGATCAGTCAAAATGCCTACTGCCTAGATGTAATGCAACGCATACCGGTACACGTCAAACACGACCGTGCAGACCTTACTGGTAATAATATGGATCAGACTTACCAAAACAGACCCATGTTAGAAGGCAATCCCCACAGTCCACGTGACTTTCACCATCCCTCGTGGTCTTTAAAAAGGATGGCAGACTGTGATAAACTTAATGATTATTTAAAAAGTCAAGGGTTAACTCCTACATTTTGGGACAATATCAAAGCTGGCAAACAAGATCCTTGGCAACGTCTTCGAGAAAACGATGTAAATAATCAAATGCGTCAATTTAACATTAGAGTAAACTAATGACAAAAACCTTAGAACAGCGTATTCGTGATTATTGGAATAATCAACCTTGCAATGTCCGACACAGTAAAAATCCTCCTGGAAGTTTAGAATTTTTTCAAGATGTTTCTGCTCGCCGATACCTTGTTGAACCACACATTCCTGAATTTGCTGGCTTTCATCTTTGGCAAGGTCAACAGGTATTAGAAATTGGGCCTGGCATTGGCTCAGATTCTGCCGAATTTGCTCGTAATGGTGCTGACTATTATGCTATAGACTATTCAGATGAAAGTGTTAAACTAGCACAACAAAGATTTAAAGTTGAGGAACTTGAAGGCACATTTGTTTGTGGCGATGCTAGTGATCCTAGTGTTTATGAGAGTCTACCCAAAATGGATTTGGTCTACAGTTACGGTGTGATACATCATTTTCCAGCAATAGAATGTATTATCAATAACGTCTATAATATTCTTAAACCAGGTGGTGAATTTCGTTTCATGGTCTATGCAAAAAATTCATGGAAACAGGCCATGATCAATCGCGGACTGGATCAATATGAAGCCCAAGCTGGTTGCCCTTATGCTAAAAGTTATGGCAAAGATGACATAGTAGAGTTATTAGGATCAAAATTTCATCTTGAACGCCTGCGTCAGGACCATTGTTTTATGTATAATGTTGATGCTTATAAACAAGGTCGTTATGAATTAGAACCTTGGTTTGAAGCCATGCCCGAAGCCATGCGTGAAGCAGTTAAAGAATACCTAGGCTGGCACTTATTAGTTAAAGCTCGACGACTGTGAAAAAAATTGTATATGTAACTGGTTGTTTGGGATTTATAGGAGTTCATGTTACCCGACAATGTTTGGAGCGTGGATGGTATGTACTTGGCATAGACAAGGGCACTTATGCCAGTAATTGGAATTTTTTAGAAGAATTTAATAAAAATCCCAATTTCAAATTTATTAAATCTGACATCAACGACATTGATCGGTTGGTTGATTGTGACTATGTAATCAATACCGCCGCAGAAACACACGTGGACAATTCAATTATGAGTTCTGATGTGTTTATTCGTAGCAACATCAATGGCGTACATCATTTGTTAGAGTTGATCAAACAACAGCCATTATACAAGGCTCCAATATTTTTACATTTTAGCACAGACGAAGTCTACGGAGATATTGAAACCGGAGCTCATACCGAAACAGATTTACTTAAACCCAGCAATCCATATTCAGCTTCAAAAGCGGCAGCCGATATGCTGGTACTGGCCTGGGCTAGAACCTATGGTATCAAGTATGTCATAATTCGTCCAACTAACAATTATGGAATTGGGCAGTATGTAGAAAAACTCATACCTAAAAGTATCAAATATCTTGAGCTGGGCAAGCCAATTGATCTTCACAACCGCGGTAACCCTATACGCACTTGGCTACATGCTGGAGATACAGCCGCAGCGGTGTTGACCATTATTGATTCCAATTGCAAAAATGAAATATTTAATATTAGTGGCAACACTGAGTTGCCCAACTGCGAAGTAATTAAAAAAATATTAAAATTATATTACAATGTTGACCATGCCAGCGACTGGGAATCATTTACTATTCCTAGCGTAAGGCAAGGGCAGGATGTACGATATGCTATCAACGATAACAAATTAAAACTATTAGGGTGGCAACCTCGAGCTCAGTTTGATCAAGAACTAGCAAATGTAGTTAAGTACTATCGGAACAATTTTGTATGGTAAAAAACTATCTTGTCGGTGCAGTTAGACCGGTAACTGATAATTGGATGAATCAAGCCAGCGCAAATTTACATGCTAATTATTCAGAAATGTATCAGATAAGTTTGGCCAGTTTTCAGCACTTTGTTCAAGAACCATTTGAAACAGTGTTGTGGACTGACCCGGTGGCCAACAATGAGGAATACACCTTGGCCAATTGGAAAGCCACTGTAGAACTTCGCAACAGTGGCCCGTGTAATATATTTTGGGCCGGAGCCGATACCATGATGGTACAACCTACTAGTCTTTTTTCAGATCAATTTTCAGAATATAGATTGTTTAACTATACTCATCCTAAAAATCATAATGAATTTCCACGCTACTTCAACGACGACCTAATGTATTACCCACACACCACTAGTGATGAGGTGTGGAATCTTGGTGAACAATGGTGGAGCAATATAGAGAATCATCCAAACCGTAATTGGGGGTTCGATCAGTTGAGGCACAACGCTATGTTTTGGAGTCAAGACATTCCAGAATCGGATAGACTACATCCACAGATGGCTTATCAGGCTATGAAAATAAGATCCTTAACCGAACAAGAGCTAATAGACCATAATTCATGGAACGGCATAAACATTAATTCAGCCCACATATTACATTTTCATGGCAGCCGAGGCAGCCAGGCAGTGATTGCAATTATGAAACGACTATCTAACCACCTTGGAATTAAAATATGAAACAAATATTAGAAGACATTAAAAAATACATTGATGCTAAACATGCAGATAAGACTTGGATAGCCGGCAAGGACTTTGTCAACTATGCAGGCCCACATTTTGACTCTGACGAGTATGTGGCGGCAGCCGAAGCCTTGCTGAATGGTTGGCTAGTTATGGGCAACAAGAGCCTGCGTTTTGAACAAAAATTCCCCAAAGAATTTGGCAAGACTCGCGGAGTGTTGACCAACTCGGGTAGTAGTGCCAACCTGCTGATGATGGCCGCAATGAAAAGCAAGCGTGGCTACAACTTTCCATCGGGCACTAAAGTGTTGATGCCCATTGCAGGCTTTCCAACCACACTTAATCCAACCTTACAAAATGGATTTACGCCAGTGTTCTGCGATATTGAAATTGATACCTTGAACATTGATCTAGACCAAGCAGAACAGATACTTGCTGGTGATCCAGACATTAAAATTATAACCTTTGCACATGTGTTGGGTAACCCACCCAACATGGATCGTGTGATGGAACTGGTCAACAAGCACAATCTAATACTATTAGAAGATTGTTGTGATGGACTAGGCACTGCCTATGATGGCAAACCTCTAGGTAGTTTTGGTCTAATGGCAAGTTGCAGTTTTTATCCAGCACATCATATGACCATGGGTGAAGGTGGGTTTGTGGCCATGAACGATCCACAGCAAGAGATTATTGTGCGTAGTCTACGTGAATGGGGACGTGGTTGCTATTGTGTAGGGCCCGAAGCCAACAAGTTAAAATGTGGTACCTGTGGCAAGCGATTCAATGAGTGGATTCCAGAAATGCCTGATCAGATTTTTGATCACAAGTATGTGTATGATGAAATTGGTTATAATCTAAAACCCATTGAACTACAAGCGGCCATGGGTCTTGAGCAACTTAAGAAATTGCCAGAAATACACGCTCTACGTCAACGCAACTACAATCTTTTGTTTGCTATCTATGAAAAGTACGAAGAGTTTTTTCACTTGCCACGTGCTAGAGACAAGGCCGATGTCAGTTGGTTTGCGTTTCCATTGACCATCCGTGCGGATGCTCCGTTCTCTCGCATGGACATTGTTGACTATCTCGAAGAAAACTTGATACAGACACGCCCATACTTTGCCGGCAACATCATGTTGCAACCTGCATATAGTCATTTAATGAATCCTGCAGATGCACGTGACAACTATCCTGTAGCCACATTTACCATGAAGAACACCTACTTCCACGGATGCAGTCCAGTTATCACTCCTGAACAGATTGCCTACATTGGAGAGAAGGTTGACGGATTTATGAGTTTATATCTATGAACAAACAAGATCTAATTGACTTTGAAACAGATATAGGCGAAACATTTAATCGCGGAGAAATCCGTGCTCCTATTCATTTATATGCTGGCAATGAAGATCAGATCATGCGTGTGTTTGAAAAGATTGATGTTAAAAAAGATTGGATCTGTTGTACCTGGCGCAATCACTATCAAGCACTGTTAAAAAGTATTCCGCCCGCGGTAATTAAAGAACGCATCATGGCCGGTAAAAGTATGGTTATGAACTTGCCAGAATACAAATTCGTATGTTCAAGTATTGTAGGAGGCATTCCTAGCATTGCCGCAGGACTGGCGCTGGCCGCCAAGCTTCGTGGTACAGATGAACATGTATGGTGTTGGACTGGTGATATGAGTGCCGAAACAGGTGCCTGGGCCGAAGCCTACAAATATGCCCGAACACAAGACTTGCCAATTACATTTATTGTTGAAGACAATGAACTAAGCGTACTGACTCCTACTCACGAAATGTGGGGAGCTGACAAGTGGTATCTACCTGTACAAAACAGAGTTTGGTACGAAAGTAAACATTTAATCTATTACAAATATAAAAATACAAAATATCCACATGCAGGTGCCGGAGTAAGGGTACAATTTTAATGACCACACAACTGTATAATCAACAACTCAAAGCGGCAATGAACTGGATCGGCGCACAAGATCGTGTTATGATCTTGGGCCAGGCTGTTTGCTATGCTGGTACTGGCTGTTATGAAAGCATAACAGAAGTTCCTAACGATAAAAAGATGGAGTTTCCTGTTGCTGAGAATTTTCAAATTGGTGTAAGTACCGGTATGGCAATCAATGGCATGGTGCCTGTCAGTGTTGTTCCAAGATGGAATTTTTTATTAAATGCCACAGATCAAATTGTTAACCATCTTGATAAAATGGAATCAATGAGTGACGGACGTTGTAGGCCCAAAGTCATTATTCGTGTGGCCAAGGGTAGTGAAAATCCTGTAGACCCGCAAGATCAACACAAAGGCAATTTTGCAGACGCATTTAGATTGATGTGTAAAAATATTGACATCGTTGAGCTATACCAGCCAGACGATTTTCTTCCAGCATATCAGGCAGCCTACGCTAGTGATCGTAGTACAATTTTAGTTGAATTTCCAGATTACGGTAAATGAGAATCCTATTAACAGGTGGTACTGGATTTATTGGTCGCTACCTTAAACAACATCTCAAGCACGATGTTATTGCACCCGCTTCAAAAGAAATTGATCTCTTAAATTTAAATTCAGTAACTGAGTTTTTAAAATCACAACAATTTGATGCTGTGGTACATTGTGCTGTAGTGGGCAGAGAAAGTGTGTATGTTGTAGATCCCAAGATTGAAGAAGACAATCTGCGTATGTTTTATAATCTAGCTGTCAATAGAGAACATTACGATAAGTTTATTAACTTTGGCAGTGGTGCAGAGTTTGACATTGACACCGATATATGCGAAGTGCCCGAAAAAGAAATTTGGACTAGAAATCCCAAACACAGTTACGGGCGTAGTAAAAACGCCATAGCCAAGTTTGCACAAACCATACCAAATTTTTACAATCTACGAATTTTTGGTTGTTTTGACAGCAGTGAAAGTGACAATCGCCTGTTAAAATTGTTTACTAAAAAATGCCAACTCAACGAACCATTGCTGATTCCAAAAGACCGTTTGTTTGATATGGTCAGTGCTCAGGATCTATTGACTGTGGTTGAAGCTGTTTTGGCTAAACAAATACATGACAACAACCTAAATATAGTGTATAATAAGAAATATCATCTTAGTGAGATCGTAAAAATGTATGCACAATTACACCATCTAGATAGCAAATTAATTCAAGTATCTGGTCATGACACAAAATCATACACCGGCAACGGAACTCGACTAAATCAATATCAACTGCCGTTATTGGGCTTAGAACAATCTCTTAAAATTTATAACATATGAAAAAAATCTATTATACCTGGCAAGATATTGAGAATCAAACTCAAGAAATACTACGGCAACTACAGCGTGACGCATGGATGCCTGACTATGTGGTAGGACTTACTCGTGGTGGGTTAGTTCCAGCTAATCTAATCAGTCAATACTTAGAAGTTCCAATGGAAACTCTTAAAGTAAGCCTACGTGATTACAACAACGGTCCAGAATCAAACTTATGGATGTCTGAAGACGCATATGAAGGCAAGCGTATTCTTATTGTCGATGATATCAATGATTCAGGCGCTACATTAAACTGGATCAAAGAAGACTGGCGCGGTAGTTGTTTACCAGATGCTCCACGCTGGCATGAGGAAATTTGGGGGCAGAATGTTCGTGTTGCTGTGTTAGTTGACAACGAAGCAAGCAAGAGTGAATTAAATGTAAGTTACAGTGCTGTTGGTCTAAATAAAGCTGAAGAAGATGTGTGGATTGTGTTTCCATGGGAAGAATTCTGGAAACATTAACGGTAATCACTTTCCCAAATAGAAACAATATTATATCCAGCATTTTTTAATAATTGTTCTCGAGCAAGTGTGTCTTCATATAGTTGTCCAAACGTTTTTTGTTTTGGGGTTCTTGTATTAATTTTATTAGAGGCAAATTTTTTAGGATTGCCGTGCCAGTAGTCGCCGTAAAACTCATATATTGTATTAGTTATTGGATCGTAACCATCAACTGTAAAGTTAAATCTGGAAATAGTGTGTTGTGTTATTAACGTTGAGATATTTAAAGATTTAATCCAAACTTTTTCAACATTACTTTTATGAATGCCGCAAGCACGGCATCCATATTTTAGATGTCCCCATGGTAATTGTCTAAATAAACCATGAGAAGGACAGATAATGTCAATTTTGGTATCGGTATTAATATAGTTAACTAATGAGTAATCGTATATGTCGTTATGTTTTTGTATTGCTTGATTTATAAATTGTTCGGTAGTTTTAAGTCTATTATAGGATCTATTTTTTACAGCGGTTTTAAAATTACATTTAGGACATCCTGCTATTTTACTTTTGCCGTGCCCTAGTATTTTTTGAGCCATTTTAGACCATGCCCCGTGGATGGGGCAAATTAAAGTTAGTTTATTATTCTGTCCGGTGTAATTAACTTTAGAAAGATCGTATTTGTTATTGTAAAGTTTGTTTAACCGTGCTATAATATCAGTATTAGTAAGTTTTTTCATATAATTATTTATGACATTTTGGGAGGATTGGTGGAAATGAAAATACATTATCGTAAACCTAGTTTAGTAGAACAAATGAACAATGCTATTGCTATTAGCACTGGACCTAATGCAAAACCCATTGATCATTTTGAATTAAATCAAGAAGAGTTCAGTCAACATTTTAGTATGTTTGATAAATCGCATCAACCAGATGGCAACACACAATATTCTTTTAAAGGTATTCCAATTAGGGTTATACAATGAAAATAAAAGTAAGCGAAATATTTTATAGTTTACAGGGAGAGGGCAGATTTGTCGGAGTACCCAGCGTGTTCTTGCGCACTTATGGTTGCAATTTTACGTGCAGTTCGTTTGGTTGCAAGCCAGGTGAAAAATCAACAGGTGCAGATGATGTAGCTGAAGTTGTTCACTTGTACGATAAGTTTACGGACTTGCCTTTGGTCGAAACAGGGTGCGATAGTTATGCGTCGTGGCATCCTGCATTTAAACACCTGAGTCCTACAGTACCTACAGAAGAATTGGTAGAACGTATGTTAGCGTTGACTCCAAATGGCATGTGGACACAAAACAACGGCAACGATGTGCATTTGGTTATCACCGGTGGCGAACCTTTGCTAGGTTGGCAACGGGCATATGAAGAATTATTAAGTCATCCACGCATGGCAGACTTAAAGAACATTACGTTTGAAACCAATGGCACTCAAGAATTACATGATAGTTTTAAGCAGTATCTTATCAAGTGGGTCAAGGAATCAACGGGTCGAGAAGTAACATTTAGTGTTAGTGCCAAGTTAAGTGCCTCGGGCGAAAAGTGGGAGGATGCTATTCGTCCAGAAATCGTAAATCAATATCAGTTTTACGGACAAACCTATCTTAAGTTTGTTGTAGAAACAAAAGAACACGTAGACGAGGCAATTCGTGCTGTTGATGCATTTAGAGCAGGTGGATTTAATGGCATTGTTTACTTAATGCCACAAGGCGGTGTTGTTGATCCATATGAAAGTAATAAACTAAACATTGCTAACATCTGCTGTGAGCGTGGATTTAATTATAGCCCACGCTTACACGTAGACTTATGGGGCAATGGTTGGGGAAAATAATGACAACCTTTACAACCGAAGATAGATTAGCAGTAAGACCTTTGCAGGATCGTATCACTGCCTGGATCAAGGATTACGCTCATACAGCTAAAATGAAATCACTTGTAGTGGGTATCAGTGGTGGTATTGACAGTGCTGTGGTCAGTGCGTTATGCGCTAGAACTGGGTTAAACACTGTGGCAGTTACCATGCCTATCCGTCAACGTCCAGACCTGCATGATCTCAGCATGCGTCAAGGTGCCTGGTTAGCTGAACGCTTTGATAATGTGCGTCATGAGATCATTGATCTAACCTCAACCTTTGACGAATTTGAAGGTCGAATGGCTACCTATCCGAACTTGTTAGGTCTAGCCAATAGCCGCAGTCGATTGCGTATGGTTACCTTATACCAAATTGCACAAACAGTTGGTGGTCTTGTAGTAGGCACTGGTAATAAAGTAGAAGATTTTGGTGTAGGATTTTATACCAAATACGGTGACGGTGGTGTAGATATTAGTCCCATTGCTGACTGTTATAAAACAGAAGTATGGCAGATGGGGCGTGAGTTAGGTGTACTGGATGATATTATCAATGCTGCACCCACAGATGGCTTATGGGACGATGGGCGCACAGATCAAGATCAACTTGGCGGACTTAGCTATGCAGAGTTAGAACAAGCTATGAGCCAGGATGAACCGGGTATACAAGTTACTGACAGCCAGCAATTGTCAAATCTTGAAGCCTATCGCAAAATTCGTAGTCGTAGCCTACACAAGATGAATCCAATTCCGGTGTTTAAAAAATAATAGTCTGGCGCCTAAACCCAGATAAATTAGTCTGTAGCATTCAAATATTATCTCAAGGACTAAAATGAAAAAAATAGGATTCATTGGCATTGGAAAGCTAGGATTAGACTGTGCTGAAGTATTTGCTGAAAAACACGAAGTACGCGGTTACGACATTTACCCACGCACTAGCAACGCTGTAAAAGTATGCAGTATTGAGGAACTAGTCAATGAAAGTGAGTGGATTTTTATTGCTGTTCCTACTCCGCATACAGAAGGTTACGACGGAAGTGTTCCATCAAGTCACATGACTCCCAAGGACTTTGGCCACGACGCTGTGATTGATGCCATTAAAAATGTAAACAAGTATGCTACTACACCTAAAAAGGTAGTGTTGATTAGCACAGTATTACCTGGAACTACTCGCAAGAAGTTTATTCCGTTGCTAGACGCCAAACACGAGTTTGTTTACAATCCTTATTTGATTGCTATGGGTTCTGTAAAGTGGGATATGACTAATCCTGAGATGATTATGTTGGGCACGGCAGATGGTAGTATAACTGGTGTTGCTGGTGAACTTCGAGACCTGTACGATACTATCATGCAGAACAATCCACGTTATGAAGTTGGCACATGGGATGAGTGCGAAGCTATTAAGATTTTCTACAATACATTTATCAGTGCCAAAGTTGGACTAGTTAACATGGTACAAGACTTTGCTATGAAGATTGGCAACATCAACGTTGATGTAGTTACAGATGCTCTAGCTAAGTCAACTATGCGTATCATGGGTCCTAAATATATGACAGCAGGTATGGGCGATGCAGGTGCTTGTCACCCTAGAGATAATATTGCCTTGCGTTGGTTGGCTGAAGAATATGATATCGGCTATGACTTGTTTGATACGGTCATGCATGCCAGAGAAATACAAGCAAAGAACTTGGCCTTGTTTTTAGTTGAGCAAGCTAAAAAATTCAATTTGCCTGTTGTGATACATGGCAAAGCCTACAAGCCAGATGTTGAATATTGTATTGGTAGTTATAGTACGTTGGTTGGTTTCTACGTTAAAGAAGCTGGGCACGGTGTTAGTTATGTTGACCCATTAGCTGACGATACAACAGATGTAGTCGGCGAGATTAATCAACCAGCAGTATTTTTATGGGCGCACAATCGTAAAATTACATACGAGTATACTGGCGACCAATTAGATACACAACCGTATTGCACAATCCTGCCGGGAAGTGTTATTGTTGACCCTTGGCGCAAATTACCCGTTGATATGCCGGGTATCTCTGTAGTACACTACGGTAATACTAGATAGGAAATCATGCTAAAAATATTTGACATCATTAAAAAGAAATTCGTTAAAAAGAAAAAAGCAACCACTGCCGATGCATCATCGGCTCCACAAAAAAAAGCTCCACAAAAAACGGAAAAAGAAATTGCTAACGAAAAAGGTGAGCCGTATGTCAATATTGTAAGCATGGAGATTGACCCTGAAAATATACAAAACGGAGCATTTGAACTAGACTGGAACGATAAGTTTGTGGCTAATCTAGTACGTGCCGGTTATCAAAAGGATCCCAAGGATACTGATTCTGACATTGTAGATCGTTGGTTTACGGCAGTGTGTCGCAATGTAGTTTTAGAAACCTACGAGCAGTACGAAGCTATGAATCCCGAACGTGACCGTGTAGTTAAGACTCGTAATATCGGTGATGGTAGATCTGAAGTATCATGATGTTGTATGTCAATGGCGACAGCCATACTGCTGGTGCCGAAGCTGTAAACCCACATGCCTTTGCCGAAGATGATACTACGTTATTTTATCTAGGCCGTAGCCCACACCCAGAAAATCTTGCAGTCTCATGGGGCAAATTGTTGAGTCTTACACTCAAAGCAGCATTTCGTTGTGATGCCGAGAGTGCTAGTAGTAATGCTCGTATCATACGGACCACACGTGAATGGTTGGCTGGCGGTGGGGCCAATCATCCAGATCAATTGGTCATTATACAATGGTCAACTTGGGAACGCGAAGAGTGGTCTTATGGTAATAACTATCTTCAAGTGGGTGCCAGTGGTACCGACCATGTTCCAATTGAGGTGGCCGAACGATATAGGACCTTTGTAATTGACACCGACTGGAAAGAAAAAACTAAACAAGCGCACGAAGATATATGGAAGTTTCATCTTGAATTACAAAAATTAAAAATCCCACATATATTTTTTAATGGTAATAATGATTTCTCCACTATTGAAACCCAAAAAAGATGGGGCAAATCTTATATAGGACCATATGATCCTAGCCAAACGTATGATGCTGTAATTCGTTCAAAAGGTATAGACACTGTCATGCCCAATTCATGGCATTTTGGCAAAGATGGCCACTCAGCATTCCATCGTTTTATTCTAGATTACATTATTAAAAATAAATTCGTTTGACTTCTAGCACGATTTCTGCTATACTACTAGTATGAAATATGTCCTTATAGATACAGCTAACTTATTCTTTAGAGCCAGGCATGGAGCATTCCGTGCCAGCGACACATGGGAAAAGGTAGGATTTGCACTCCATGTGACCCTAATGGCAGCTAACAAAATGGCCCGTAGATTTGAAGCGGACCATGTAGTGTTTGCCTTAGAAGGGCGCAGTTGGCGCAAAGATCACTATAAACCCTATAAAGCCAACCGTGCTGTAGCTAGACAAGCTCTAACAGAAGCAGAAGCTGAAGAAGATAAGATGTTCTGGGAAACTTATGATAATTTGACTAAATACTTGAGTGAGAGGACCAACTGTAGTGTATTACGTTGTCCTACCGCAGAAGGCGACGATATCATAGCTCGCTGGATAGCATTACATCCCCAAGACGAACATGTAGTAATTTCAAGTGACACGGACTTTGTACAGTTGCTTGCTTCAAATGTTAAACAATACAACGGTATTACAGACGAATTACACACAATAGAAGGAATATTCGATGCTAAAGGAAAAGCGGTCATCGATAAGAAAACTAAAGAACCTAAAACTATCCCTAATCCAGAATGGCTACTCTTCGAGAAGTGTATGCGCGGCGATTCGTCGGATAATGTGTTCTCGGCCTACCCGGGAGTCCGTACTAAGGGCACTAAGAACAAGGTTGGCCTTCAGGAAGCGTTCGAGGATCGACAGAAACAAGGATACTCGTGGAACAACATGATGCTACAACGCTGGACAGATCCGGATGGTGTGGAGCATAGAGTCCTAGATGATTATGAACGCAATCGTACATTAATTGATCTTACGGCACAACCTGCAGAAGTTAAAGATACAGTAGATGCCGCTATTCGTGAGCAAATTAGTCACAAAGACATCGGACAAGTTGGTGTGCGTTTTATGCAGTTCTGTGGCAAATATGAATTAAACAAGTGTAGTGAGTCGGCAGATAGTTTTGGTCGTTGGTTGAATGAAACCTACAAAGGAGTATTAAATGGCTAAAGATTTTTTCTGGACTGCGGTGACATTTGGTATTGTGCTTGGAATACTAATCTTATTGTTTTGGCCTGCTAGTAAAAGCAATGTAGTTGTTGTAAAATATGATTGCAGTATGCTCATCGGCGGATGGCATCCTGATGTGCCTGTTAAGGTACAAGAAGAATGTAAACGGAGAGAACAAAAATGAGCTT
>Ga0114964_10002264_pt1 | contig 13462 bp, 12 predicted proteins | sample C_131016_MF_Meta_FD_92638 | JGI IMG/M metagenome (GOLD analysis project Ga0114964, IMG submission 92638) | Freshwater microbial communities from Lake Croche, Canada to study carbon cycling - C_131016_MF_MetaG | ecosystem: Environmental > Aquatic > Freshwater > Lake | place: Lake Croche, Canada... | reverse complement strand
CTGCGCGATGGCTGCATCCTTCACTATGGGCCCCGTTTTGCGGGCTTTGCTCGACACGGGTGCCGGGTTCGGCCCGCTGGACCGGAGTGCAAGCCCCAACCAACACTGCGCCGGCCTCTTGGCCTTGGCGTACCGGGCGCAACAACTTAATGTCGTGTGCCAGGCCCAGCGGCAAGCCGCCTAGCTTGTGTGACGTTTCTGCCGGTAGCAATTTGCCCCAAACGGTGTAACCGCCCTCGCCGTCCAGCATTTCGCCGGGCTGCAAATCGCGCTTGGCAGTGGCTACCACGTCGGCGTTCCAGCCCGTAGCGACGCCGGTGGGCTCGCCGCGCAGCGCCACGCTGGCCACCGACATACCCACTTCCAGACCGATCAGGTGCCAGCGCTTGTACAGCGTGAAATAACGGCCACTGGGGTCGGTGTGCGCGTTGTACTCTTCAAAGCAGTTTTTGATGTAGTCCGTCTCGGCCTCTACCGTCACCCACACGCCCATGCGGATGTCGTAAGGAATTTTGCGGCCATTGGCCTCAAGGGACGAAATCACCTCGACCATGCCTTTGCGCTCCAGCACGCCGCCTTCGTTAATCGGCCGCGTCACAAAAGGAATGTCTTCCACGCTGGCCGGTGGATAGAGCAAGCCATTGGACGGCACGCCCAGCCCCGTGGCGTTGGACACTGCGCTGCTTTCAATAGAAGGCTTGGAGCCGTCCAAAAAGCTATTGAACATTTTCGGGTTGAGCCCGCCGCGCACAGCCTGCTCGGGCGTGAGGCCGTAGTTGCCCCAGACCGTGTCGGGCGTGGACTGGTTGAAGTGCGGCAGCCATTTGTGGCCACGCCCCGCAGCCACCACCGGAAAACCGCAGGTGCGCGCCCAGTCCACCAAGTCGCAAATCAGGGCCGGTTGGTCGCCAAAGGCCAGCGAATACACCACACCAGCTTGCGCCGCTTTGTGCGCCAGCAAAGGGCCGCAAAAGGCATCGGCCTCGACCGTCACGTTAACCACATGCTTGCCCTGCGCAAAGGCTTCCAGGCAATGGTCCACGGCGGCAATCGGGTGACCGGTGCATTCCACGATGACATCGATCGCCGGGTGCGAGACCAGCGCGCGCCAGTCTTCGCCGATGTGGGTGCTGCCAGCCTTGATGGCCGCGTCTAAAGATACCGCCTGCATGCGCTGCGCTTCCCAGCCGACGCGGCTGAGGTTGGCGCGCGCGCCCTCGGGCGAGAGGTCGGCAATGCCCACCAAATGCACTCCCGGCGTGCGTGGAATTTGCGCCAAATACATGGAGCCGAATTTGCCCGCGCCGATCAGGCCGACGCGGATGGGGCGGCCCTCGGCCTGGCGCTTCTGGAGTTTGGCAAACAAGCTCATGCGGCGGCTTTCTGCTCGTCAAAAGGCACCAGGGAAGTTTGCAGCGCGCTGCCGGGCATGCCGTCTTTCCAAGGCAGATCGACGGGGTAGTCTTTGAGCAGGCAGTCGTCGGGCAGGCATTCGATGGGCGTGAAGTCGCGGTGGGCGATGTACTCCGGGCGCTTGTGGCGGCGGATGTGGTTGCTGACCGCGCACAAACTCAAATACACCGCCACGCGGTTCCAGGGCGAGAGGTTGCTGGTCGATGCATGCACCAGGCAGCTATGGAAAAGAATCATGGAGCCGGCCGGGCCTTTGGGGCTGACGATGCCGCCATTTTTACCGCCCGCGCGTTCCACCAAGGTGGTGATGAGTTCGTTATCCACCGTCCACAGCGGGTAACTGGTGGTGGACAAATCATGCTTGGCGGCCACTACGCCGCGCTTGTGGCTGCCGGGGATGAACATCAAGGGGCCGTTGTGCTCGTTCACATCGTCCAGAAAAATCGCCACGTTCATGGCGCGCTCAGTGGGCATCATGTCGTCGTTCAGCCAGGTGCCGTAGTCCTGGTGCCATTGCCAGACGTCGCCCTCAAAAGCCATCTTGCCGTTGATCTTGAACTGGTGCATATAGAGCTTTTCGCCCAGCAGCATTTCCACCGGTTCGATCATGCGCGGATGGCGACCGAGCTTGCCAAAGGGCTTGCTCACCATATGCGCCGCAAAATTGGTGCGCACCGCGTCGCGGCCTTTTTCACGCACATTGAAGGCGTCTTTTTTGGCGTACAGCTCGGGCACGGCGTCCAACAGGGATTGGGTTTCTTCGGGAGAAAACTGGCTGGGGAAAAAGAGATAACCGTCTCGGTCAAATTGGGCTAGTTGCTCGGGGCTTAATTTCATAGCAGGCTCACTGGTCAAGGTTGCGTCGGGCAAGCGGCGCGTGGCTAGGGAAGGTCGTCGGTCACTATATCGCGTATCGCCTGCGGGCTGCTGGGCATGAAGGTGGATTCACAGTGAGCGGACGTGAAAACCTGCGGCATGGCTTGAAATTTTTTATTTTTCGGGCCTCGGGCATGCATTGCACTCCCAGCGGACACAGGGGCCGCGCCCGGCAGCCCAGGCTGCTTAGCCGCGCCACATGCGGCGCAACGTAGCGTCGCCAAGTACCAGGTGGTGCCATAACGCGGCAGCAGCATGGGCTGCAATCAGCGCCAGCAAGGTGTAGGCCAAGAACTCATGCGATTCGCGAAAGACGCGTGAAAAATACTGGTCCTTAAAAATTAACGAGGGCAAGGGCATGCCCCACAGACTCAGCCCATGTCCACGGGCATTGGTGTAGGCCCAGCCAAACAGTGGCACCAGCAGCAGGCAAACCAGCAACACCGCTTGCACGCCACGCGCCGCCCGCCGCCAAGGTGCAGCAGCCAGTGGCCCAGGGCGTGCGCTAGCCAAGCTCCACAGCAGACGCAGCACGCTAAGCCCAAGCACCAGCAAGCCAACGCTGCGGTGCAGATTCAATACCTGCGGGCGCAGCAGGCCTTCGGGTAGCCAATCGATAGACCACACGAGCAAAAAACTAGCCGCCAACAGCAGTGCGGTCAGCCAATGAAATGCGCGACGCACCAAGCCAAAACTGACGATCGCTTCAGCGACTGGTTGGCCGGCGCTCATGGCGCAGCACCCGGCATCGACGCAATCGACTTTTTCAGCCGCCGGTATTCGCTACATCCGAAGATGCAAATACGGTCTAGCGCCGCCAACCGCTCCATGGCGCGGGGGCGGTCTTTTTGGCTCACATAAAACTCACCAAGGTAATAGTTGGCGTCCAAACTGCGGGGATTCATCCAGAGCGCGGAATTAAGCGTTTGCAATGCACTCTCGCGCTCGCCAAGTTGGGCGTACACATGGCCCAGCTCGGCGATGGCTTCATCATCGTCGAAATGGCCGGCCACGTAGGCCTCTAGCAGGGGAAGGGCTGAGGCCCAATGGCGCTTGGTCATCAGCGCCTCGGCTTGTAAAAGCGTCTTGGACTTCGCATCATCGCCGGAGTCGGTGCCATAGCCATCGGCATGCACGCTGGCGCCCCCGAACATCAGCAGGGCCGAAAGGATCACGGGGTATTTATTCATTGCGGACTCCGGGTAAGTTGAGGCGCAAGACTGCGGCTTGGGTGTTTAATGCCTCCCAACGCACTGCCAGACTTTGCAGGGGCATCCATGTAAATTGTCGTTTGCTTGGCGGCGCTTCTTCTAAGGCTACCAAGGCGGAGCGCAACGCGCCATTGGTTTCGTCCAGCAATCGTAATGCGGCATCAGTCGGTGTGCCACGCTGAATTTCCCCAAGCAAGAAGCGCAGGCTGTCGAGCACAAAAACCAGTTGCTCGGTTTCCGACTCAGCCTTGGCCGCCAACGCCAACGACAGGCGCAAGCCAATGGCGATCAGCGCTGGGGCATCAACCCGGTATGCGCTCTGGGGATCAAGCACCATGGGCGCGAGCACCTTCGACAATGCAGCCAGCGCGCTCGCGTTTTGTTGCGACAGTGGCGGGCCATCAAATTCGGTTTCCACCGCGTGGGCCACAAATGCGGCCACATCGGTGTGGCTTGCGGCAGCGCGCAAATCAGGCACGGGCCCACGCAAGCGTAGGCGAAGCGCCGCGCCAGAAAGCCCCTCCTGCGAGTGGCAGGCACCGCAGGTCAGGTGCGATCGCAACGCCTTAGCGCCAAAAAGATAAGGCGAATTGAATGCCACTAAGCCAAGTGCAAGTTGCTGCGTCACAAGTAGCTCTTGCGCCGTACCCCCTAGCGCTTGGCGATCCAGCCAAGTGGCAACCCGCACAGGGGCGCGCGGTGCTTCAAGGGCAAAAGTCTGCGTGGCCAGTAGCAAGGCGCCGAGCCCAGTGTGCAGCAATGCGCGCAGAAACCGCAGCGTAAGGAAACCGCGATTGAAGCGCAGACGCAGCATGAACCCGTGCCGCTTACAGCCCTGGCCTCGCCAGCGCAGCTTTGCGGGTACGTCGCTCAAGTACATGAAGAAAGTATCACACAGTAAGCGACTAACCGACTTACTTTACGCAGGTTTGCCGATGCCCAATGCCTACCGTCAAGTCAGCACGAAACTGCCTTGGACGCGCACTGAAGCCGTCGTGCCCTGGCGTGTTGGCTGCTTTGGACGTGGGGCATGGAGTGCCGCGTCTCAGTCCGACGGTTCGTCAGCCTCATCCATGCGCGCCGGGCGCGGGATTTTTTTCAGACGGATCAGGCGCGCTTGTTCGATGGCGTCTTTTTTTACCTGGCGCTCGGCGTCCAGCTTTTCGCCGGCAGCCAGCCATTGGGCAAACTCCGCTGGCGTTTCCAAGGTGATGCGGCCCAAAGCGCCGCTGCGAAAGTCGTGGATCGCGATTTCCGCCGCTTTTTGCAGATTCACCCGGCCACCCGATTGCAGCGCGCCGCGCCTGCGGCCTACGCCGTCGAGCACCTGCTCGTCGGTCATCACATCAACGCCCGCCAGGCCGTAGCGCGCCGTCAGCGCTTGCGGGTAGTGCTGGCGCAGGTAGTCCAGCAACTCCAAAGCCACTTCCTCGTCGTCAAAAGCATTACGCCCGATGGCCCCGCTGGCCGCCAGGTTGTAGCCGCTTTTGGCCACGATGATGCGCGGCCACAGGACGCCGGGCGTGTCGTAGAGATAAAAGTCGTCGGCGATAGTGATGCGCTGCTCGGCCTTGGTCACACCCGCCTCATCGCCAGTTTTGGCGGCGCGCTTGCCTTTGAGTGTGTTGATGAGCGTGGACTTGCCCACATTGGGAATGCCGCAAATCAGCACCCGCATGGGCTTGGCCATGCCGCCGCGCAAGGGCGCGAGTTGGTGGCAGGCCTCGACCAGGGCGCGCGCCGGGGTCGTCATGCCCGCGTCCAAGGGCAAGGCACGCACGCCGGGCATGGCGTTGTAATGGGCCAGCCAGTCGGCAGTGCGCGTAGGGTCAGCCAGGTCTTGTTTATTGAGCACCTTAAGTGCCGGTTTGCCGCGTGTCAGCTCGGCCAACATGGGGTTGGCGCTGGAGCCGGGCAAGCGCGCGTCCAGCAACTCGATGACCACGTCAATCTCCCGGATGCGCTCGCCAATGGCCTTGCGCGTCAGATGCATATGCCCGGGAAACCACTGTATCGCCATGTTCTTGTTCTCTGTGCCTAGGGGAATGCGCGATTGTCCGGCACTTTGCCGGGCATCTACACGCTTGGGCCGCAAGGCACTTTGCGCGCCATGCAGCGTTTTGGGCGCAAGGGCTGCGTTTAAGCTGTCGGTCGCCCCAAACGCTCCGGCGAAAGGTATTGCTGCAAATAAGCGTCAAAAGGCAGGGTGTCTGCCGTTTCGATTTCGCGCTGCCGCTCCAACGAGGCCTGCGCCAATTGCTGAAAGTGCGCCAACTCGTGCGGTTCCAGGGGGCGTGCCAGTTCCTGCGCTTTGGTTTGCTGTGAAAGGCTGCGCACGAAAGCAGAGAACGATCCGCCATGGTCTTGGCGCATGGCTTGCAATACGCGGGCCGAGGGCAGGCTATCTGGGTGCGTCAAGCCATGCTGTGCCAACTCGACCGCTTGCGCGTAGTCGCTACCGCCGTGGGTTTGGTCCAGCGCCTGCGCTAGTGGGCGCAGTTGGGCCACGATATCCAGGCCCCAGGTGGTCAGGTCCACCATGTCATCACCCCGCTGCAATTGCAAACCGGGCTCGCGGCCGCGCTCGGCGACGCATTGCTGGTTGCGCGCCATGGCCGCAATTTCGGCCGGGCTGTCGTCCGGACTGGGCTGGCTCAGGCAGTGCAGCAAAAACACGTCTAAAAAACGCAAGGTTGAGGCGCCAATACCGACCGGCTCGAAGGGGTCCAGATCCATCAGGCGCACTTCCACGTATTCCACGCCGCGCTCGCGCAGCGCATGCAGCGGGCGCTCGCCCTGGAAGATGACGCGCTTGGGTCGGATGGTGCCGTAAAACTCATTTTCAATTTGCAGCAAACTGGTCGCCAATTGCTTAAAGCTGCCGTCGGCATTGCGCACGCCGATGTCCACATAGGGCGCATAGGGTTCGGTCAGTGCTTGGTGCAGCGAGGCGGCATAGCCTTCCAGGCTGTTGTAGCTAACGGCCAGCGCGCTTTGCGCATCGCTTTGGTAGCCCAGGCGCCCCATGCGCAGCGAGGTGGCATACGGCAGGCCCATGGTGCCGGGATGCAATTCCTGCAAAGAGTGGCTGCGGCCTTGCACAAAAGTGGAACACACTGCAGGCGAGGCGCCAAACAAATACAAAAGCAAAAACGCATGGCGACGGAAATTGCGTATCAGCGCGAAATAGTCCTGGCTGGATACCTCGGGTAAAGACCAGTTGTAATGGATGCCCGAGATGGTTTGCATGCGCCGCCCGTAGCGGTAGCCCAGACCGCTGCGGTACACGGTTTTGGCCTGGCCCACGTTAGAGCTGCCGTACTGGCCCAGTGGTATCGCATCGTCTGTTGGCAGACCGCAGGGCATGCTGGAGACCCAGAGCATTTCTTCGCCCATGGATGCCAATGTGTAGTTCTGCACGCGGCGCAGTTCGCCCAGGCAGTCTTCAATGCCTGCATGCACGCCGGTAATTAACTCGATCTGGGATTCGCTGAAATCGGTGGTGATGTTCGGATGCGTCAGCGCCGAGCCCAGCGCTTGTGGATGGGGCGTGGCCGCCAAGGCGCCGCTGCTTAAGGAGCGCAGGCTCTCTTTTTCAATACCCCGGCGTATGCCCTGCAGTTGCTGCGCCGGGAAGCCGTCACGGGCCCAATTGCTTTCACTCATGCCAGTCGGCCCTTTTAATTTTTCGCTCGTACTGAAGGTAGCACAGTAAGGTTTAACTGGGGTGAACGACCCCGATTGCAAGAGCGCCGCACAGGGGAATAGATGCAAAGGCGCGCAAGCGCCCGCATTTAGCGCTAAGGCACTGTATTGCGGCCAGGTAATGTCCAGCCGGTGGTACAGTACCGCCCGCTCCTGTTCAGCGCAGGTGCTTCCCGGCGCGGCCAATTTCGTGGGCGCCTTGCGACGCGCCACTGGCAGGGATTTGGAATTTGGTGGTAGCCACCACTTCAGGCATTTGCGCTTGCAAACGCTCGTCCGCGCCCTCGCCTAAACCAATCCAGCTGCCTTCGCTCAAAGTGATATGCGCAGCTTCGACGCTGCCAGCACCGGCGCACAAAATGGTGCGGGTGGGCGCGTCCTGGGCCACTAGCGCCAACATAGCCGGCACCACCGCTTCGGGTTGCAAGGCCGCGAGCACTGGCTCGGGCATCAAACCGGCCGTCATGCGCGTGGCCGCAGTGGGAGCCAGGCAATTGACGTGGATATTGTTTTTTGCGCCTTCGATGGACAGCGTCTGCATGAGGCCAACGAGCGCCATCTTGGCGGCGCCGTAGTTGCTCTGGCCAAAATTGCCGTACAGGCCGCTGCTGGAGGTGGTCATCAGAATGCGGCCATATTTTTGCGCAACCATGTGCGGCCAGACGGCTTTGCTGCAATGCACCGCGCCCATTAAGTGCACTTCCATCACGAGGCGGAAGTCGTCTATTTCCATCTTAGAAAAACTTTTGTCGCGCAAGATACCTGCGTTGTTTACCAAGATGTCGATGCGGCCCCAGGTGTCCATGGCTTGTTGCACCATAGCCTGTACCGCCGCGAAATCAGTCACCGACGCGCTATTGGCCATAGCCGTGCCGCCGGCAGCGCGGATTTCGGCGACCACGGCCTCAGCGGCGGTAGAGGATCCGCCCGAACCATCGACGGCGCCGACCAAATCGTTGACTACGACTTTGGCACCGCGTGCCGCCAGCGCCAGCGCGTGCAAACGGCCCAGGCCGCCGCCCGCCCCAGTCACAATCGCTACACGGTCTTTGAAATCTATCGGCATAAGATGTCCTGCAAGAAATTAGAGCTGCGCACCCTGCGCAGCCAAACCACCAACTCTACTGCAAGCCTCGCCCCACGCATTTGCCCGGCGCAACTAAAGCGACACCATGGAACTGAACTCCGAAATCCCCACCGCACCGCCCCGTGATGCCGCCACCGTCGTGATATTGCGCGATGGCCCCCAGGGGCCGGAAGTGTTTTTGGTCAAGCGCCATGGCCTGTCGGACGTCCTGGGTGGCGCCTATGTGTTTCCCGGCGGCAAGATGGACGCAGCCGATGCTGCGCCAGGTCACCATGCCTACCTGGACCAAAGCCCAGAGCAACTGCGCGCCGCCCTGGGCGAGCATGACACCGCGCCGGCCACCGCCTGCGGCCTTTTTATCGCTGCGCTGCGAGAGACCTATGAAGAAGCGGGCGTGCTGTTTGCGCAAAACGCCCAAAACATAAACCACCAAGCCGCGCCAGAGGTGGCCGGTGCGGCCCAGGGCAGCGACTTTCACCGGCGGCTTCAAAGCGGCAGCTTGCGTTTGCAAACCTTGGCAGTGCATCCCTGGTCGCGCTGGATTACGCCGCGCATGCCTTCGGTGACGAATAAGCGCTTTGACACCCGGTTCTTTATCTCGGTGATGCCAGCAGGCCAGCACGCAGCGCATGATGACTTTGAAGCCACCGAAAGCGCTTGGTTGCGCCCGCGCGCGGCGCTGGAGCAGTATTGGGAGCGTGAGATTGAGCTGGCCCCGCCGCAAATCATGAGCCTGGCGCATTTGTCGCGCTACCTTAGCGCGCAAGAAGCCCTGACTGCCGCCCGTACCAGCACACCGCCGGTCATCATGCCCGAGGCCTTCCATGAGAACGAGGAGCGCGTGATCTGCTACCCAGGCCATGCGCGCCACCCAGTCGCCCGGCGCGCCCTGCCCGGCCCGTTGCAATTGTTCTGGCGTAACAAGCGCTTTGAGCCCGAAGGCGGTTTTGAAGCGCTCTTTGCGTAATGCCGTATCCATAGGCTAGCTCAATCAGGGGTATTGATCTAGCCAATTAGACGGAGTCATGTTCGCGGGTTAAGCTTTACCAGTCTTTGTTCCTCGTGTTCAAAGCAAACGCGTTTTCTTTAACCCCCTTAGGAGATTTCCATGGCAGCACTCAAAGGCTCCAAGACGGAAGAAAATCTGAAGGCCGCCTTCGCAGGCGAGTCCCAGGCCAACCGTCGTTACCTGTATTTCGCGAACAAAGCCGACGTAGAAGGCCAGCCTGATGTGGCAGCATTGTTCCGTTCCACCGCCGAAGGCGAGACCGGACACGCCCACGGTCACCTGGAGTGGCTGGAGCAATGCGGCGACCCCGCTACCGGCATGCCTTTTGGCAGCACCCGTGACAACCTGGCCTCTGCAGTGGCTGGTGAGACCCACGAGTACACCGATATGTACCCCGGCATGGCCAAGACAGCGCGCACAGAAGGCCATGACGAAGTGGCAGACTGGTTCGAAACCCTGGCTAAAGCAGAGCGTTCACACGCCAATCGCTACGCCAAGGCGCTCACTGAATTGGTGGATTGATGTAGACAGGCGCTAGCTGCACCTGCAGCTGGCGCCTCTTGCCATCGTGGTGTGCGGTGTTCTGTAACAAGATGCCGCCATCAGCCTTCCTGTAAGTAGCAGGTGATGTCTCCGGTGTGCGACTTGCAGCGCAAGACCCAGACCCGAGAATTCCCCGACCTCCAACTTCTTGCGAAAAGCGCAAGCCCCCAAAGAGAACTCTGTATGGCCACTGAAGGCAATTTGCAAGCTCCGACACGTCACCCGATTGACTGGAAAAACCCCGAGTACTACAACGAGGATGCGGTGTTTCACGAAATGGAACGCATCTTTGACATTTGCCATGGCTGCCGTCGCTGCGTCAGCCTGTGTGGCTCTTTCCCGACGCTGTTTGACCTCGTGGACGAAAGTGCGACCATGGAAGTCGATGGAGTGAACAAAAAGGACTACTGGAAGGTGGTGGACCAGTGCTATTTGTGCGACCTGTGCTACCTCACCAAGTGCCCTTACGTGCCGCCGCACGAATTCAACCTGGATTTTCCGCACACCATGTTGCGCGCCAAAGCCATCAAGTTCAAAAAGGGCGAAGTCAGCACCGGTGAAAAGTTCCTGGCTAGCACCGACGTACATGGCGCTTTGGCCGGCATCCCCATCGTGGTGCAAACCGTCAATGCGGTCAGCAACACCAAGGTGGCGCGTAAAGTGATGGAATCCACCCTGGGTGTGGACAAAAACGCCTGGCTGCCGTCTCTGGCGACGAAAACATTTCGCGCCAGCGCCCCCAAAACCAAAAGTACCGTAGTGCAAGACGGCGCCAAAACACCGGGGAAGGTGGCCATTTTTTCCACCTGCTACATCAACTACAACGAACCGGGCATCGGGCTGGATTTGCTCAAAATCTTGGACCACAACGACATCCCTTATGTCATCGTGGACAAGGAAAAATGCTGCGGTATGCCCAAGCTGGAGCTGGGCGATTTGGATTCGGTGAACGAATCCAAAGAAGCCAATATCCCGGTATTGGCACGCTATGCGAACCAGGGCTACGCCATATTGGCTGCCGTGCCCAGCTGCGCGCTGATGTTCAAGCAGGAAATCCCGCTGATGTATCCGCAAGATGCCGAGGTCCAGTTGGTCAAGGAACACATGTGGGATCCCTTTGAGTACCTGATGCAGCGCAAACGCGACGGCTTGCTCAAGACCGAGTTCAGCACGCCGCTGGGCAATATCAGCTACCAAATGCCCTGCCACGGTCGCGTGCAAAACATCGGCAAAAAAACCGAGGAAATGCTCAAGATGATTCCGGGCACCACGGTACAAACCCACGAGCGCTGCTCTGGCCATGCCGGCACCTTTGGCGTGAAGAAGGCCACACACGAACAATCCATGAAGATCGGCAAGCCCTTGTTCAAAGCCATGGCCACGATGAAAGACGGCAGCAAGCCCGACTACATCAGCTCGGACTGCCCTTTGGGCGGCCACCATATTGCGCAAGGCTTTGAAGTTAACGGTCTGGGCGCGCCCACCCAAGAACACCCCATCAGCCTGGTAGCCAAGGCTTACGGCTTGTCCTGAAATATTTTTGAGAGTACTCCGCTATGCAACTGACTGGACACATCACCCCTGAGAGCCTCATGACGCTAGAGGCCTATACCAAGTACCGCAAACTGCACAAGCCCGACATCATGGCGCACCGCAAGCTGCGCAGCGTAGCGCTGGGCGAAAACATCACCTTGCAATTTGAGAGCGAGACCACCGTCCGCTACCAGATTCAGGAGATGCTGCGCATCGAAAAAGTCTTTGAAGAAGACGGCATCCTGCAAGAGATCGAGGCCTATGCACCGCTGGTGCCCGATGGCAGCAACTGGAAAGCTACGATGCTGCTGGAATACCCGGACATCAACGAACGCAAGCGCGAACTGTCCCGCTTAATCGGCGTGGAAGACCGCATGTTTGTGGAAGTGGAAGGTCAGGCGCGCGTGTATGCGATTGCCGACGAAGACCTGGACCGCGAGAACGATGAAAAAACCTCAGCGGTGCATTTTGTGCGCTTTGAACTGACACAAACCATGTGCGCGGCGGTGAAGGCCGGTGCGAGCGTTAAATTGGGCTGTGACCACACCAACTATCCGGCGCACATGACGATTGCCGCCGAAACCCTAGCTAGTCTGGCGAGCGACCTGAAAGCCTGAATCCCAAGCGCCTAATAAAAAAGGCTTGAACCTTGCGGTTCAAGCCTTTTTCTTTTGTGCCGTAAAGCGGGTGATGCCCGCGAACTCAATCTTCGACAAAAGCCTCTTCGCGCTTGGCCTTGATCGATGGCAGCAACACTATGCTTAAAAGAATGGCCGCCCCAAGCAAGAGGCTGGCCGACAGTGGACGGGTCACAAACACCGTCCAGTCGCCGCGGGAGAGCAAGAGCGCACGGCGCAAATACTCTTCCATCATGGGGCCCAGAATAAAGCCCAGTAGCAAGGGCGCAGGTTCGGTGCCCAGCTTGATGAAGATGTAGCCGATAAAGCCGAAGATGCCGACCATCCAAATATCGAAAGTGGTGTTATTGGTGGAGTACACACCGATGGCACAAAACAACACAATCGAGGGGTACAACCAGCGATAAGGTACGGTAAGCAATTTGATCCAAATGCCGATCAATGGCAGATTCAAAATCACCAGCATCAAGTTACCGATCCACATGGAGGCAATCAGGCCCCAGAACAACTCGGGGTTGCTAGTCATCACCTGCGGGCCGGGTTGGATGTTGTGAATCGTCATCGCGCCCACCATCAAAGCCATCACCGCATTAGGCGGGATGCCCAGGGTTAGCAAGGGGATAAACGAGGTTTGCGCGCCCGCATTATTGGCTGCTTCGGGGGCGGCCACGCCACGGATATTGCCTTTACCGAAAGGAACTTCACCAGGACGCAGGGCGGTTTTCTTTTCGAGTGTGTAGGCAGCAAACGCCGCCATCACCGCGCCGCCGCCGGGCAGGATACCCAGCAGCGAGCCCAGCGCGGTACCGCGCAGTATGGCCGGGATCATGTTGCGGAAATCCTCGGCCGTTGGCATCAGGCCCGACACTGAGGCGGTGAAAACCTCGCGGTCGTCTTCGTGTTTGGACAAGTTGCTGATGATCTCGCCGTAGCCAAACACGCCCATGGCGATCACGATAAAGCCGATGCCATCGGTCAGTTCGGCTACGTCCAAGCTAAAGCGCGCCACGCCCGAATTCACGTCGGTACCGACCATGCCCAAAAGCAGGCCGAGCACAATCATGGCCACCGCTTTAATGAGCGAGCCCGAGGCTAAGGAGAAGCTGCCGATTGGATCACCGTCCACCGTCTCTACGACGAGAGAGGTGATCGTAATGATCAGCCCCAGGCCCGCCAGCAAAACTCCGAGCACCATGGGAAAGTAACCCGGCCCCATGCGCGCACCGGTACCTACGGAATAACTACCCGCACCCCAGGCAAAAGCAATTCCTACCAAAAGGAACATTAGCCCCGAGAAAAAATCTTTTTGACTTTTAATATGCACTCACTAGTGTCCCAACGTTTGCCGCCAGACCCAACGTAACCCCATGATTTATTTGAATAAATCTGACTTTCCCCTTGTCCACGATTTGAATCGTTTTCCGGACTTGGGGCATGCTCGGCGGAT
>Ga0114964_10002263_pt1 | contig 13467 bp, 10 predicted proteins | sample C_131016_MF_Meta_FD_92638 | JGI IMG/M metagenome (GOLD analysis project Ga0114964, IMG submission 92638) | Freshwater microbial communities from Lake Croche, Canada to study carbon cycling - C_131016_MF_MetaG | ecosystem: Environmental > Aquatic > Freshwater > Lake | place: Lake Croche, Canada... | reverse complement strand
CGCGCGATGGCCGTTTCATCGAGAAGCTCGGCACGTTCGATCCAATGAAGCCGAAGGATTCGGCTGAGCGCGTGCATTTCGATCATGACAAGGCCAAGGCTTGGCTCGCCAAGGGCGCGCAGCCTACCGACCGCGTCGAGCGTTTCTTGGAGGCCGCTGGCTTGTGGACCCGCAAGGCCCGCGTCAACCCAGAAAAGGCCAAGCCAAAGAAGAAGGCTCAGGAGCGTCTTGACGCTGCCGCAGCTGAAGTTGAAAAGGCCGCTGCTGCTATCGTTGCTGCCGCTGAAGCCGAAAAGGCAGCAGCCGCTGCCGCTGCTGAAGCTGCTGCCGCTCCTGCACCTGTTGCAGAAGAGCCTGCTGCCGAACCAGCAGCCGAGTAAGGACAAGCCATGGCCCGCCAACCCGGACCGCGGGCCTTCGGCCCGCACCCAAGCGAAGAAGCGAGCCGGGAGGCTCGCGGTCCTTCTCACGGTCCAGCTGCTGGACTTGTGGAGGTTGGCGTGTTTGGCGCACCACACGGCGTGAAGGGGGAGATGCGTCTCAAATCCTTCACGGCGGATCCTTTGGGCATTCAAGACTATGCGCCGCTGACGGATAAAACCGGTCAGCGGCGTTTTGTTCTCAAAACTGCCCGCCTCGTCAAAGACGATATGCTGGTGGTAGCCGTTGAAGGCGTATCGGATCGCAGTGCCGCCGAGGCGCTAACCAATCTCACTTTATGGGTTCCGCGCGACCAATTGCCCGAGCCCGATGAGGAAGAATTCTACCACGCCGATCTGATCGGTCTCGTGGCCCACGCCCCCGATGGCACTGCGTTTGGCACGGTCACCGCTGTGCATGATTTTGGCGCGGGCGATATTTTGGACATTGCACCTCTCATCGATGGCCCGTCTCTATTGGTGCCGTTCACTAAAGCGATTGTGCCGGTGGTTGATCTCGCCGCTGGCCGGTTGACGGTTATCCTGCCCGATGAAGTTGAGGGTGAGGAGCGCCCCGGCGCATGAGCGGCTTTCGGGCCGATGTGCTGACCTTGTTTCCCGAGATGTTTCCCGGCTCGCTCGGATTGTCACTGGCAGGCGAGGCCTTAAAATCGGGTCGTTGGTCGCTCAACGCGCATGATATTCGCGCGCATGGTTTAGGCAAACACCGCGCGGTGGATGATTCACCCGCCGGTGGCGGCGCAGGCATGGTGCTGCGCGCCGATGTGTTGGCCAATGCCATTGATGCTATAGCCTCGCCAGAGGATCACCGCCCCATTTTGCTGATGAGCCCGCGCGGCAAACCACTGACACAGGATTTCGTCCGCGAATTGGCGTCAGGGCCGGGCGTGGTGATCGTGTGCGGCCGCTTTGAAGGTGTTGACGAGCGGGTGATTGAAGGTCGCCATCTCATCGAGATATCCATCGGCGATTATATCCTATCCGGCGGCGAACCCGCAGCCCTCGTGCTGCTCGATGCCTGCGTGCGTCTGATTCCGGGCGTTATGGGCAAACTAGAATCGGGCGAAGACGAGAGCTTCGAAAACGGACTGTTAGAATACCCGCATTACACCAAGCCCCGCGACTGGGAAGGGCGAACGACCCCTGAGATTTTGCTCTCAGGCGATCACGCCAAAATCGCCAAATGGCGCCGCGAACAGGCCGAAAAACTCACGCAAGAGAGACGGCCGGATTTAATGGTTAAGCCCAAAGCTTAACCAAACCGGACCGCGGGCCTCCTGGCCCGCTCTTCAAGAATGCGTGCCGGGAGGCGCGCGGTCCGGTGCTTAAAAGTTCATCGTTTCCCGACCTGAGCAGTAGAAGTGAAAGAGGCAGCCCAAGCCGGACCGCGAGGCTCCTGCCTCGCTCTTCAAGAATGCGGGCCGGGAGGCCCGCGGTCCAATTCTAACTCAAATATGGATCGACCGCTTCTCAACGCCCATCGCCGCCTCTTTGACGGCTTCCGACATGGTGGGATGCGCGTGGCAGGTGCGGGCCAAATCCTCGGATGAGCCGCCAAATTCCATCAGTACGGCGACTTCATGGATAAGGTCACCTGCGCCCTTGCCGATGATGTGGCAACCCAGCACGCGGTCGGTTGCGGCATCGGCCAGAATTTTCACAAAGCCGTCGGTTGCCTGCATGGCGCGCGCGCGGCCATTGGCGGTGAAGGGGAATTTGCCAATGGTGTAGGCGATACCGGCGGCTTTGAGGTCTTCCTCGGTTTGGCCGAGGGTTGCAATCTCTGGTTCCGTATACACAACGCCCGGAATGACGCCGTAATTTACATAGCCGGCATGGCCTGCGATCAATTCGGCCACCGCGACGCCTTCATCCTCGGCCTTATGCGCCAGCATTGGCCCGCGCACCACGTCGCCAATGGCATAAATGCCCGGCACGGTGGATTGGAAATGATCATTGATCACCACGCGGCCACGCTCCAGCGTGACACCAACCGCCTCAAGACCCAGCCCTTCGGTGTAAGGACGGCGGCCAATCGCCACCAGCACGATATCGGCGTCGAGCGTTTGCGCCTCGCCGCCTGCTGCCGGTTCAACCGTGACTTTCGCGCCCTTTTTGCCGGTTTCAACCTTGGTCACCTTCGAGCCGAGCAGGAAGTTGAACCCCTGCTTGGCGAGGATGCGTTGGAACTGCTTGGCGACCTCATTGTCCATGCCGGGCAGAATGCGATCGAGATATTCGACGACCGTGACTTCCGCGCCCAGCCGCTTCCAGACCGAGCCGAGCTCCAGCCCGATGACACCCGCACCGATGACCAGCAATTTGCCTGGCACCTTGCTAAGCTCCAGCGCACCGGTTGAGGTGACGACCGTTTTCTCATCCACCGTCACGCCGGGAAGCGGGGCTGAGTCGGAGCCGGTCGCAATCACGATGTTCTTGGTCTCAATCGTTTCGGTCGAACCATCCGCCTTGGTGACGAGCACCTTGCCCACCGACGCGATGGTGCCGGTGCCGATGAAGCTGTCGACCTTGTTTTTCTTCAGCAGAAAGGCGACGCCCTGCACATTGGCGTCAACTGTATCCTGTTTGTGCTTCATCATTACTGGAAGGTCGAGTTTGGGTACCTCAACCTTGATCCCAAGTGCCTCAAACCCGTGTCCTGCTACATCAAACATCTCTGATGCATGCAGCATGGCTTTCGACGGAATACAGCCAATATTGAGGCAAGTGCCTCCAAAGGTTGATCTTTTTTCAACAATAGCCGTTTTTAAGCCAAGCTGCGCCGCACGAATGGCGCAAACGTAACCGCCAGGACCAGAGCCAATAATGACAAGATCATAGGACATCGATGTTCTCCGGTCTTAAAGTAACACGTAAGCTGAGAGGATTAGAGATCAAGCACAAGACGCGCTGGATCCTCCAACGCTTCTTTAACGCGAACAAGGAATGTTACAGCTTCCTTGCCATCTACAATGCGGTGGTCATAGGAAAGCGCCAAATACATCATAGGCCGAATCTCGATTTTTCCACCCACCGCCATTGGCCGCTCTTGGATCTTATGCATGCCCAAAATGCCCGATTGTGGGGCATTTAGGATCGGAGTCGACATCAAAGACCCATAAATTCCGCCATTTGTGATGGTAAACGTGCCACCCTGCATCTCGTCGATCTTCAGCTGACCATCACGGGCGCGGCGACCAAAGTCGGAAATTGTCTTCTCGATACCCGCCAAAGACAGCGTATCCGCATCGCGCACGACAGGAACAACGAGGCCCTTATCGGTGCCGACTGCAATACCGACATGGTAATAGTTTTTATAAACCAGATCAGTACCGTCGATCTCGGCATTAACAGCCGGAATTTCCTTCAGCGCTTGCGTGCAAGCTTTTACAAAGAAACTCATAAAGCCAAGCTTGGCGCCGTGTTTCTTCTCGAATACTTCCTTATAGCGGTTACGAAGCGCCATGACTTCCGTCATATCGACCTCGTTGAAGGTCGTCAGCATCGCCGCCGTATTCTGCGCATCCTTCAAACGACGAGCAATCGTCTGACGAAGCTTAGTCATCCGAACACGCTCTTCCCGAACCCCATCAACAGCAGTCGAAGGCGCGCGCGCAACAATCGGAGCGGCAGGAGCAGTAGTTGCCGCGCTAGCCGTAGCAATGGCTGCCAGCATATCGCCCTTAGTTACACGACCATCTTTGCCGGTTGCTGGAACAGACGCTGGATTTACACCCGTTTCAGCCGAAATACGCGCGACAGCTGGTCCACTTGCTGGTGCCGAGACAGGAACTACTGGAGCAGCTGCGACCACTTTCGGTGCCTCAGCAACTGTGGCACCCGCTGCTCCCGCCGTAATCGAGCCAAGAAGGGCACCAACACCAACGGTATCGCCATCTTTAGCAATAATTTCAGCCAAAACACCTGCCGCAGGCGCGTTGACTTCAAGTGTTACCTTGTCGGTTTCAAGTTCAAGCAAAGGTTCGTCGGCTTTAACAGCGTCGCCGGGCTTCTTGAACCATTTGCCTATAGTTGCTTCGGTAACCGATTCACCAAGGGTAGGGACGCGGATGTCGGTGGCCATGTTGGTCGTTTCCTTGCCGTGTGGTTTTAAAAGATCAAATTAGGCCGCAAAGGCCTCATCGAGGAAGGCATGCAACTGAGCGAGATGGGTCGACATCAGGCCGGTAGCGGTAGCGGCTGAAGCAGGGCGGCCCGCATAGCGCGGCCGCTTAACCTTGGAGCCCGCTTGTTCAAGCACCCAAGCAAGATAGGGTTCCACAAAGGTCCAAGAACCCATATTTTTAGGCTCTTCCTGACACCAAACCACATCGGCATTCTTGAACCGAGCGAGTTCGGTCACCAATGCTTTCAGCGGGAAAGGATAAAGCTGCTCGACGCGAAGAAGATAGACATCGTCAATGCCGCGCTTTTCACGATCCTCATAAAGATCATAATAAACCTTGCCCGAGCAGAGCACGACGCGGCGGATTTTATTGTCTTTGACGAGCTTGATCGGCTCGCCCTTCAAATATTGCGCATCATCCCACAGCACGCGATGGAACGTGGTGCCTTCGGCCATCTCGTCAAGCCGCGATACTGCACGCTTATGGCGGAGAAGCGATTTCGGCGTCATCAGAATGAGCGGTTTGCGGAAATCGCGCTTCAGCTGACGGCGCAAGATGTGGAAATAATTCGCAGGCGTTGAACAATTGGCAACCTGCATATTGTCTTCAGCGCAGAGCTGGAGGAAGCGTTCAAGGCGGGCGGAGGAATGCTCCGGACCCTGTCCTTCATAGCCATGTGGCAAGAGGCAGACGAGGCCGGACATGCGCAACCATTTGCGTTCGCCGGACGAAATGAATTGGTCGAACAAAACCTGTGCGCCATTGGCAAAGTCACCAAATTGCGCTTCCCAAAGCGTTAATGCGTTAGGCTCTGAAAGCGAATAGCCATATTCGAAGCCAAGCACGGCCTCTTCCGAGAGCATCGAATTGATGACCTCGTATTTACCCTGTCCTTCGCGGACATTGTTTAACGGCTTATAGCGGCGCTCGTTTTCTTGGTCGATTAATACGGAATGACGCTGTGAGAAAGTGCCGCGCTCCACATCCTGCCCCGAAAGCCGCACGCGGTTTCCGTCATTCAATGTGAGCGCGAAGGCAAGCGCTTCGCCGGTTGCCCAATCGATGCCTTCGCCTGTTTCGAACGCTTTACGACGGTTGTCCATAAAGCGCTGAATGGTTTTATGCGCATTAAAGTCGGTAGGAATTTCAGTGAGGCGATGGCCTATTTCCTTTAGCAAGGGGAGTGGTGCACCGGTTTCACCGCGGCGTGCATCATCCTGCATCGGATTAACGGCTTTCAAACCTGCCCAGCGGCCATCAAGCCAATCAGCTTTATTGGGCTTATAGGCCTGTCCCGCTTCGTGCTCTGCTTCAAGCCGCGCGCGCCAATCGGCCTTCATTTTATCGACTTCGCCCTCAGTGACGACACCCTCGGCAATCAGCTTTTTTGAATAAATTTCAAGTGTCGTCGGCTGTTGGCGGATTTTTTTGTACATCAAAGGTTGCGTGAAGGATGGTTCGTCACCTTCATTATGGCCAAAGCGACGATAGCAGAACATGTCGATGACAACGGGCTTGTGGAACAGCTGCCGAAACTCGACGGCTACTTTGACTGCAAATACCACGGCTTCTGGATCATCGCCATTGCAGTGGAAAATTGGCGCTTCAATCATCTTCGCAACGTCAGATGGATAGGGTGACGAACGCGAGAAGCGGGGATAGGTCGTAAAACCGATCTGGTTATTGATGATGAAATGGATAGAGCCACCGGTCTTGTGGCCCTTTAGCCCCGATAGCCCAAGGCATTCAGCGACTACGCCCTGTCCGGCGAAAGCCGCGTCACCATGAATCAAAAGAGGAAGTACTTTTACGCGTTCCTCGGTGTCACCGAGCTGATCCTGTTTAGCGCGCACTTTGCCCAAGACCACGGGGTCAACAATCTCAAGATGCGACGGATTAGCAGTAAGCGACAAATGAACATTGTTGCCGTCAAACGTGCGATCAGATGAAGCGCCAAGATGGTATTTTACGTCACCTGAACCCTCAACGTCAGCCGGTGCGTATGAACCACCCTTGAATTCGTGAAAGATGGCGCGGTGGGGCTTACCCATCACCTGCGCTAAAACATTCAAGCGTCCCCGATGGGCCATGCCGAACACGATGTCTTGAACGCCAAGCGCACCGCCGCGCTTGATAATCTGCTCGAGCGCCGGGACCATGGATTCACCGCCATCCAAGCCAAACCGCTTGGTGCCCGTATATTTGACGTCAATAAACTTTTCGAACCCTTCAGCCTCAACAAGCTTGTTGAGAATGGCGCGTTTACCTTCGCGGGTGAAGGCGATTTCTTTATCTGGCCCTTCAATACGCGCCTGAATCCAGCTCTTTTCGGCAGGCGTCGAAATATGAAGAAATTCCCAGCCAATTGTCGAGCAATAGGTGCGCTTTAGGATGGGCAGCATTTCGCGAATGGTCGCGTATTCGAGTCCCAAAACGAAATCGATGAAGATTTTGCGTTCCCAATCGGCCTCCGTGAAGCCGTATGAGCTAGGGTGCAATTCTTCGTGGTCTTTTTTGGGCTCGAGATCCAAAGGGTCGAGATTGGCATGGAGATGCCCACGCATCCGGTAGGCGCGGATCATCATCAGTGCCCGCACGCTATCGCGCGTGGCCTGTTGAATGTCGGCTTCCGATGGGCCGGGTTTGACCTCGGCCTTTCCTTTCAGCTTTTCGGTAACGATTTTCTCAACCTGACCCCAATTGCCATCAAGAGCGGAGACAAGGTCGCCATTGGCGACTACGGGCCAATTCGGCTTTTTCCAAGAAGCGCCTTTGGCTGTTTTTTGAACAGCCGAAGGATCGTCACTGAGCGCGCCAAAAAAAGCCTGCCATTCAGAGCCTACGGATGCAGGATCTTTCTCATAGCGGGCCTGCATCTCTTCGAGATAGAGCGCATTCCCGCCATATAGAAATGAGGTTTCAAGAAAGGCTTCGTTTTGGTCTTCGCGCGCCATTGGCCCACTCCTTATCTTCGCTTTTTCAGCCCTTAAGCAATTCAACGAGCGTTTTGCCGAGCCGTGCAGGGGATGGCGAGACGCGGATACCCGCGGCTTCCATGGCTGCAATCTTATCTTCCGCGCCGCCTTTGCCGCCCGAAATGATTGCGCCTGCATGACCCATGCGACGGCCCGGAGGGGCTGTACGGCCCGCGATAAAACCCACGACGGGCTTTTTGCGGCCACGCTTTGCTTCGTCGATCAGAAACTGAGCCGCATCTTCTTCGGCAGAACCACCGATTTCACCGATCATGACGATGGATTGTGTATTTTCGTCGGCGAGGAACATTTCCAGCATATCGATAAATTCGGTACCTTTTACCGGGTCGCCACCAATACCGACTGCTGTTGTCTGCCCAAGACCTTCCATCGTTGTTTGGAATACGGCCTCATAGGTCAGTGTGCCCGAGCGGGACACGATGCCGACATTACCGGGCTTGAAAATATTGCCGGGCATAATGCCGATCTTACATTCACCTGATGTCATCACGCCGGGGCAATTTGGCCCAATGAGACGCGATTTAGAACCCGAAAGCGCCCGCTTCACGCGCACCATGTCAAGTACCGGAATACCTTCGGTGATGCACACAATCAGAGGAATCTCTGCCTGAATGGCTTCGCAAATCGCATCCGCAGCGCCGGGAGGAGGCACATAGATGACAGAAGCATCCGCTCCGGTCGCGTCACGCGCTTCAGCGACGGTATCGAAAACCGGAAGGCCTAGATGAACTGAGCCGCCTTTGCCGGGCGAAGTGCCGCCGACCATTTTTGTGCCATAAGCAATCGCCTGTTCCGAATGGAACGTGCCAGTCTTGCCGGTGAAGCCCTGTGTCAGAACTTTAGTGTTCGCATCAATCAGAATAGCCATTAGTGGAGCTCCCTCACGGCCTTGACGATCTTTTGCGCGGCGTCGTCGAGGTCATCGGCGGCAATCACATTGAGACCGGATTTGGAAATAATTTCTTTGCCGAGTGCCACATTGGTGCCCTCTAGACGGACAACCAGCGGAACCTGCAGACCGACTTCCTTCACAGCGGCAATAACGCCCTCCGCGATGACGTCGCACTTCATGATGCCACCGAAAATGTTGACAAGAATGCCCTTTACATTCGGATCGGCCGTGATGATCTTGAAGGCTGCGGTGACTTTCTCTGTTGTAGCGCCGCCGCCTACATCAAGGAAGTTGGCCGGAAATTCACCATAGAGCTTGATGATATCCATTGTTGCCATGGCTAGGCCTGCACCGTTGACCATGCAGCCAATCGTGCCATCCAGCGCGATGTAGGAGAGATCATATTTCGACGCTTCGATTTCCTTGGCGTCCTCTTCGGTTTCATCGCGCAGCGCAACGATATCGGCTTGGCGGTAAAGCGAATTGGTATCGAACGAAATTTTGGCATCCAAGCAACGCAGATGATAGTCGGTGGTAACAATCAGCGGGTTGATTTCAAGCATCGCCATGTCTTTAGCGACAAAGGCGGTGTAGAGCTGCTCGACTAGGACGCCTGCCTCCTTAGCAAGTTCACCCTTGAGGTTAAGCGCTTTGGCTACCGTGCGGCCATGATGTGGCATGACGCCGGTCGCAGGGTCCACCGAGAAGGTAATGATCTTTTCAGGCGTCGAATGGGCGACGTCTTCAATATTCATGCCGCCTTCGGTCGAAACAACAAAAGCGACCCGGGCGGTTGCACGGTCCACGAGGATGGAAAGGTAGAATTCCTTCGAGATGTCCGAACCATCTTCAATATAGAGGCGGTTAACCTGCTTACCGTGAGGACCCGTCTGAATGGTAACCAGCGTGTTGCCGAGCATTTCCCCAGCGAATTGCTTTACTTCCTCGATGGACTTGGCAAGGCGTACGCCACCTTTTTCGCCGGCAGCCGCCTCTTTGAATTGACCTTTGCCGCGTCCGCCCGCATGGATTTGGGATTTAACCACCCAAAGCGGCCCGCCTAGAGCCTTAGCCGCGGCTTCCGCTTCAGAGGCTTTCATAATGGCCCGCCCGTTGGAGACGGGAACGCCGAACTCCTTCAGCACAGCTTTTGCCTGATATTCGTGGATATTCATGGATGATCCTCGGATTGGGAGCGTGTCAAAGGGGCCGCTGCGACATCTCAGCCGCTGCGGTCGTTTGGATTATGCCAACGCTGGGTTAATGGCTTTACAAGCCTCAATCAGGCCCTGAACGGATGCTACCGACTTTGCGAAAGCTTCTTTTTCATCGGCTTTCATCCGCAGCTTTACGATGCGCTCGACGCCCTTTTCACCAATGACAATTGGCACGCCGACAAACATGTCTTTCACGCCATAGCCATTGGAAATATAGGCGGCGCAAGGCAAGACGCGCTTTTGATCCTTGAGATAGCTTTCAGCCATCGCAATGGCCGAAGCCGCAGGTGCATAAAAAGCCGAACCCGTCTTAAGCAAATTGACAATTTCTCCACCACCCTTGCGGGTGCGCTCGACAATGGCATCCAAACGCTCCTGCGTCGTCCATTTCATCTTGACGAGATCAGGCAGTGGAATGCCCGCGACGGTCGAATAACGCACCATCGGCACCATGTCATCACCATGACCACCAAGTGTCATCGCTGACACATCCTTAATGGAGACTTTGAACTCATCGGCAAGGAAGTGACGGAAACGCGAGGAATCAAGCACGCCAGCCATACCGACGATTTTCTTCGGGCTGATGCCTGAGAATTTCTGAAGTGCCCAGACCATTGCGTCAAGCGGGTTGGTGATGCAGATCACGAAGGCTTTCGGTGCATATTGCTTGATGCCAGTGCCGACCGCTTCCATCACCTTGAGGTTGATACCCAAGAGATCGTCGCGGCTCATGCCTGGCTTGCGGGGTACGCCGGCTGTTACAATAACGACATCCGCCCCTGCGATCGCTTCGTAGTTCGAGGCACCAGTATAATGGGCGTCGAAGCCGTCTACTGGGGAGGATTCGGCAATGTCGAGGCCTTTGCCCTGCGGCACGCCATCGGCAATATCGAATAGCACAATGTCACCGAGCTCCTTAAGACCAGCGAGATGGGCGAGGGTGCCACCAATCTGACCTGAACCGATGAGTGCGATTTTCTTGCGCGCCATAGAACAATTCCTTCTACCGAAATGAGTGTGGAGGCCGCCCTGAACCTGAACCAGCCATTTGCCAGATCGCATATCGACGTTCGGCTTACCCTACAAGTTGGCCAAAAGACGATGATTGCCCTTATTTAGGGCAATAACGATGACATATAATTTTCGATCTTTAAAATACATAATTGTTTCAATTATATAACAAGAATAACCACGTTTGTCGGAAAGCGCGAAAGAATTAAAAAAAATGATTACAAATTACAAAATTTGTAATTTATTACCAAGATTTATGAAGCTACACGATGGAACTACCCAGCGCATTCAGGAGCATTGTGGTGATGGTGGCCAAACGATTGTCCGATGTTCTGCTAGCAACCTCCGAGTCGAGCTCTATCGCTTCGGGCTGAACGAAGCGATAGAGCGTATCCAAAACGAGCGTCATGGCCCGCTCTCTGTTTCGGATGGCAAAGGCCCCGGTAGATATGCCTTCTTCCAATACACGATCTAACAGGATGCGGACGCGGGCGCGGTGTTGGCGGGCTGTTGCTCTATTTTCGTGAAAAGCTTCTACAAACAGCTTAAAAAGTCGCGGATCAGTATTAATTCTCCCGCGATAAGCCCTTACAATAGCAAAAACCAAGCGCTCGAGCTTGTCTCGCGCAGGATCTGGTGCATCGGCGATTTCACCTAATCGTCCTTCTAGGGGCTTAAGCCAAGCCTGTGTTATGGCATCAAAGAGCGCCGTTTTTGATTCAAAATGCCGGTAAACATTCGCATGCGTCATGGAGGCTGCGCGTGCTATGGACACAACAGTCACCCTTTCGTTGCCGTAGGTTGATACTTCTGTAATGGCAGCGTTAAGGATGCGTTGAACCGTTGATTCTGATGCTTGTTGGTCGGCCATAAGGTACCTGTATGAGCTGCTTTCGAATATTTAAGTGATATAGCGCGCTTCTTAGCATCAAATTACTTTAAAAAAACGGAACTAAATTATGTTGGAAACTGATCATATTACAAAAAAGCGATCCGTAATTCATCCTATTGGGACTTTAAGTCGCCTCTTGGGTCCGGGTGTTATTGCCGGAGCTGCTGACGATGATCCTTCAGGTATTGCGACGTATTCGCAGGCCGGAGCTCAGTTTGGTTACCAACAATTATGGTCGGTTGTACTAACATTTCCGTTTATGGTGGCTATTCAGCTGGTCGCAGCTAGAATTGGGCGCGTTACAGGTAAGGGCGTCATTGCTAATGCTCGTTTAATTTATCCTGAGCCGGTTGTCATTGCCTTGGTAATGTTGGTTGTAATAGCTAATACGATTAATATTGCTGCCGATTTAGCCGCCATGGGGGCGGCCATTACGCTGGTTATCGGCGGACCCGCGCCGATCTATGCTCTGATTTTTGGGATTTTTTGTGCTTTATCGGAAGTTTTTATACCCTATCGAAGTTATGCGCATGTGTTGAAATGGCTAACGTTGGTTTTATTTGTCTATGTACTGGCCGTGTTAACGGTCCATATTGAGTGGATAGAGGCCTTACATGCGATATTCAGACCCAGTTTTGAGGTAACCACAGACTATCTTCTGACAATCGTAGCCGTATTTGGAACAACGATAAGCCCTTATGTCTTTTTCTGGCAGACCGCACAGGAAGTTGAAGACATGCAGCTCGCGCGCGAGCGTCCCCTGATCGAACAGGCGCAGGATACGAAACACCATTTACAACGGATGGCGATCGATACCGGCGTCGGCATGGCGTTTTCAAACGGTATCGCTTTTTGCATCATGATCACAACGGCGGCAACGCTCCATCAAGCGGGCATGACGAATATTGCTACGGCTGCCGAGGCCGCCGAAGCGTTGCGCCCATTGGCGGGACCGCTCACTTTCGCTCTTTTCTCGTTGGGCATTATCGGAACGGGTCTGTTGGCAGTGCCTGTGCTTGCCGGTTCAGCGGGTTATGCGGTTGCCGAGGCGATGCATTGGCGATCGAGCCTTGAACTTAAACCTTTACGAGCGCGCGGATTTTATGCGGTAATTGCGGCGGCTACCTTAATCGGTGCAGCGCTTGGCTTTACTGCCATTGATCCGATCAAAATGCTATTTTGGGCGGCTGTGATCAACGGCTTCGTGGCGGTGCCGGTTATGGTCGCCATGATGATCATGGCTAGCCGGCTGCATCTTATGGGCAAATATAGACTTGGTGCCGGGGTGGCTATCGCCGGTTGGGCGTCAACGCTGCTGATGGCCGTTGCCGCAGGTGTTCTGCTTTGGTCCATTTTCGCATAAAAACGATCCCGAATTGAACCAAATCAATCCGGGATCGGACACATTTGAGAACCTCTCAATGGCTTAGAAAGCCTTCAAGGTCGTCCGCATAATGTCGATCATTTGGTCGATATGGCCGGTTTCCATCACGAAGGGTGGCGCAACAACGGCTGCATCGCCGGTTGTTTTAATGTGCAGACCCGATTCAAACATCCGCTTCTGCCACTGATAACCGCGTGCGCCCGGTCCGCCCATTGGTGCCACATCCACGCCGCCCATCATGCCGTAACCGCGAATATCGGTCACAATCGGCACGTCCTTCAGTGAGAACAAACCTTCGAGGAAATAGGCTGACATTTGTGCCGCACGCTCAAAGAGGCGTTCATCTTCATAGATTTTCAGAGTAGCGAGTGAAGCAGCACATGCGGCAGGGTGGGCCGACCAGGTGTAGCCATGGAAGAACTCGGTGACATTTTCAGGCGCCGCGCTCACAATCGTGTCATGGATTTCGCGGCTGGCTGCCACCGCTGCCATCGGCTGGGCACCATTG
>Ga0114964_10002260_pt1 | contig 13483 bp, 12 predicted proteins | sample C_131016_MF_Meta_FD_92638 | JGI IMG/M metagenome (GOLD analysis project Ga0114964, IMG submission 92638) | Freshwater microbial communities from Lake Croche, Canada to study carbon cycling - C_131016_MF_MetaG | ecosystem: Environmental > Aquatic > Freshwater > Lake | place: Lake Croche, Canada... | reverse complement strand
CGAGGGCGAAGTAGGAGCGGGCGGGAACGGTGAAGGTCTCCTCAGGCGTGCCCAGGTATTGGGCGGCACTTGGATTGGAATAACCCCGGTAGCCGTTCTCGCAGCTCATGACTCGGCGGAATGATGCGTTCGTCGCCTCTTTCCCGTTGAGGAAGAGCTTCGGTGAGTCGATGCGCAGTGTGTCTCTAGGCAAGCCGGCCAGCCTTTTGATGTAGAATTGCGAACCCTCGATATTCTGCCTTCTGAGTGACTCCTCAATTCCCGGTATGCCGGTCGTCTTGAAGACAAATACATCGGCACGCGCGGGGTTGCGGAACTGATAGGTCATCCGGTCCACGAAGACCTGATCGCCAGCTTGTACATACCCGTGGAGAATTGTTTCACCTGATTTATAAGTTCTCTTATTTGAGCTAAGACCAAATCCCCCTTTTTCAGAAGGGAATGTAAGAGCATTAGCAGGAGAAAAAATTGTCCTAATCCCGTTGTGGTAATACGAACCGAGTATTGCGGCAGCAATATCCTCTAGGAGGCTTTGAGCAGGTGAGGAAATTTTAATATTACGTTGTGAGGTGATTCCTTCGGAAGTGATGATATCCGTGAATGTAAAAAAATTCATCCTAGTCCTCTCATTAAAGGCCTCTATGGTTTCATCCATTGTTGCTTTCACATCAATGTACGTACGTCCCAATCGGATAAATTCGATCCAGCGCTCAAATATATTGGGAAACGGAACCGTTGTAGGGTTGCCTGTCATTCCATAGAGCGTGGGCTGCATCGATCCTGTCGGGATCTTGAAGGGTTTCAGGAAGTAGGCTTGGAATCCCACGGCAAGGGCCACGGCCACCACGATGGCCTCGATATTCTCAGCCCAGGCGGCGTGTGCTTTTGCGGGGATCATCCCGGAAAAGGCGACTTCCAGATCGCGGGTGAGCCGACTGATCGCGGCCTCATCCCGCGCGGCGATTCCGGCGTTCAGTGCGGCAATCTGTCCCTGAAGGCCCGTGATTTGATCCTCCCGGAGGAGATCCCGATGATGATGGAGGGTTTTGGAGGCCGCTTCGGAGAGGAAGCGGGCATCCTTCAGGTAGCGAGGAGTGAAAAGGCCCATGGTCAGGATGAAATCTGTTCAGGGAGAGAAACAGGAGCGGTCTCTTTTGGCAATCACTGCCGATTCAAGGAAACCGCTGATGTAATCCCCTGCATGAGAATTCATCAGCGCTGAGGGGGGGACGTCAGGGGGCTTGTCAAGCCGAGCTGGCCCAAGCATAGTAACCAATCACATTTCCCTGTATTTCCCTGATCCTGATCCCATGAAAACCCAACACATCGAAGAGGCCGCAAAGGTCGTCCCCAACAAGCAGCAGCTCATCAATATGGTCAGCAAGCGCCTGCGCGAGCTCTCCGCCGGCAGCCGTCCCATGGTCGAGGTGGATCTCCAGATGGGTCTTGCCGATGTCGCCCTTGCCGAGATTGCAGCCGGCAAGCTCACCTCGGAAGCCTCTCCTGTCGATCTCGAGGCCTCCCTAGCGGCCTAAAGGTTTCCAGAAGCTTCTATCCCCGCGGGTTACCTGACGGGGTGATGTTCACTCCGTATGGCCTCTGATATCGTCACCAATCGGAAGGCCTTCAGGGATTACCAGATCCTTGAAAAGTTCGAGGCGGGGATTTCCCTGCTCGGGACGGAGGTTAAGTCCTTACGGGCGGGTCGGGTCGATCTCCTGGGATGCTATGCCAAGGTCGAGAAACAAGGGGTGGTTCTGCATGACGCCACGATCCAGATCTACGAGAAGGCGAGTCATGAGACCCATGATCCGAAGCGGCCCAGGCTCTTGCTGCTGAACAAGGTCGAGATCACCCGGATGCTCGAGCAGACCCAGCGCAAGGGGCTCTCCCTGCCGGTGCTACGGATGTACTGGAAAAAGGGCCGAGTGAAGGTCGAAATCGGGCTCGGCAAGGGAAAGCACGCCGCCGATCAGAGGCAGGATCTCAAGAAGCGTGCCGAGCAACGCGAGACGGATCGCGAGGTGGCCTCTTTCAAGCGGAGGCATTAGGTTTTCATTTCCTGATTGCCCCCATCTTTTTCCAAAAGCACCCTTTCCCTTATGAAGACACCGGCAACCTCGACGGATCCCCGCTTGGGGAATGTGTTTCCGTCGGCAGGGGAGTTTGCCAAGGAGGCTGCCGAGAATGCTGTCGTCCCTGTCTGGATCGAGTTGGTGTCCGACAGCGAGACGCCGCTCTCGGTCCTTTCCAAGCTTCGCAACGAGGAGCCCTCCTTCCTGCTTGAGTCGGCGGAGCAGTCCGATTTGGTCGGCCGCTACTCCTTTGTCGGATCGGGTGCCCGTGCTGTGATCACTGCCCGCGGTGAGACGATCACCCTGACAGGTCGTGACGGAAGTTCCCGCTCCTGGAAGGCCGCGGATCCCCTTCGCGAACTTGAGACCGTGATGCGCGGCTACCGCTGCCGGATTCATCCGGAACTTCCGGGGTTCACGGGAGGCGCCGTCGGATATCTTGGATACGAGGCGGTCCGGCGTTTCGAGCCGACCGTGCCTGCCGCGTCCACCGATGACCTGGGTCTGCCCGAGATGATGTTCCTGATCGCCGACACGGTGGTTGCCTTCGACCACAGGAACCGACGTATCAAGGTCGTTGCCTGTGCCTTTCCCGGAGAGCTTGGTGTGGAGGAATCCCGCAGGGAGGCGCTGGAGAGGATTGAGGCACTGATGGAAAAACTTGCCCGTCCCGTCGCGATGCCCCCTCTTTCCGCATCACGCAAGGCCGATCAACTGCCCGTTGAGAGCAATCTCACCCGAGGGGCCTTTGAGAAGTCCGTGCTTGATGCAAAGGAGTTCATCAAGGCCGGCGATATCTTCCAGATCGTCCTCTCCCAGCGTTTTGCGATCCCGTATGCGGGCGATCCGGTGCATCTCTACCGCGCCCTGCGCTTCGTGAATCCCTCGCCATACATGTTCTGCCTGCGTCTTCCGGGAGGGATCTCACTAGTCGGAAGCTCTCCGGAGGTTCATGTGAAGGTGACCGAAGGAAATGTCCAGATCCGCCCCATTGCCGGCACCCGCAAGAGAGGGGCGACGCCGGAGGCGGATGCGGAACTCGCGGGTGAGTTGCTTGCCGATCCCAAGGAGCGCTCGGAACATCTCATGCTTGTCGATCTCGCCCGCAACGATGTCGGGAGGATTTCGGAATTCGGTAGTGTCACGCTCACCGATTTCATGACCGTGGAGCGTTACAGCCACGTCATGCACATCGTCTCCAATGTCACGGGCAGACTCTCGGGTGATCACTCTCCCCTTGATGTGCTCCGGGCCACCTTCCCGGCGGGTACGGTCAGCGGCTCGCCTAAAGTACGCGCCATGCAGATCATCGCCTCCATGGAGCCGACGGCGCGCGGATCGTATGCCGGAGCGGTCGGATACCTCGGATTCGACGGACAGCTCGACTCCTGCATCGCGCTTCGGACCGTGCTTCTCAAGGAGGGAACGGCCTATGTGCAGGCGGGAGCCGGGATTGTGGCCGACTCCGACCCGGCTTCCGAATTCGAGGAGACCGTCAACAAGGCGATGGGGGTCATCCGTGCCGTCGAACTCGCCACGGCCACCCAGCCGTAACATCTTCCGATCATGATCCTCGTCATCGATAACTACGATTCCTTCACCTACAACCTCGTCCAGTACTTCGGGGAACTGGGGGCCGACCCCTTGGTGAAGCGCAATGATGAGATCACTCTCGAGGAGATCAAGGAACTCGCACCCGATCGTATCTGTATCTCGCCGGGGCCCTGCACGCCGAAGGAGGCCGGAATCAGTTGTGAGGTGATCCGCCGATTTGCCGGAACGTATCCCATCCTTGGGGTCTGCCTCGGCCACCAATGCATGGGGGATGTCTACGGGGGAGAGGTTGTCCGTGCCGGCCGCCTGATGCATGGGAAAACCTCGCCGATCCTTCACAACGGAAAGGATCTCTTTGCCGGGTTGCCTAATCCCTTTGAGGCGACCCGCTACCACAGCCTGCTGGTGAAGAGGGAGACCTTTCCCGAATGCCTTGAGATCACGGCCGAGACGGTCGAGGGAGAAATCATGGGCCTGCGTCACAAGGAGCTACCCGTCTGGGGCGTCCAGTTCCATCCGGAGTCGATCCTGACGACTCACGGCAAGGAACTTCTCGCCAATTTCCTCAAGCTGAAGGTTTAGGCTTGGGATTTTGGCGCGGGGCGACGTTGCTTGCTCGGTTGGCGTAGGTTTACTACGCCCGCCCTCGCGCGCCTTGCCCTGCATCCAAACTTCCAAGCCTTTTTGGCCACAGGCTATTCATTCGATCCTGCTTTGACTGTGATTTTGATCGGAACTCCCCGTAGGCAAAAGACAGATATGTTTTTCCTCAGTTCCTGCCTTCCTGATTTCCTGACAAAAATCTTCTCAGCGTCTCTGCTCCTCAGCGGGAAAATCTTCCTGCAGTAACTCGTTAAAAATCTCCGCGACTTCGCGGGCGCATGATTCGACGCTGACATTCTTGCCCCCCTCCGCTTCAAGCGATGTCATGGTGACTCCGGGAAGTCCGCACGGGGTGATGTGGTTGAACGGGGTCAGGTCTCCACAGATATTGATCGCAAAGCCGTGCATGGAGATCCATTTGCGGACTCCCACACCGAGAGAGGCTATTTTTCGGTCTGCCACCCAGACGCCTGTCTTTCCTTCCACACGTGTGCCTTCAACGCCATGGCGGGCCATGAGAGTGATCAGCACCTCTTCCAGAAAGCGGAGGTATTCATGGAGATCGCGCCCGAAGAGATCAAGATCGAGGATGGGATATCCTACCAACTGACCGGGGCCGTGGTAGGTGGCCTGACCGCCGCGATTGGTGCGGTGGACAGGGTGGGGGAGAAGGGTTTCCTCACCGAGGCTGGAATTGTCCCGGTTGCGCCCCATCGTATAGACGGGTTCATGCTCGAGAAGGAGCAGGTGGTTTTTGAGATCGCCCGCGACTTTTCCGGTTAGGATGGATTCCTGCAGGTCGAGGCCCTGGTCGTAGGAGATCCTGCCGAGCCATCTGGCAGAAACTTCCCGGCTCATCGCTTGCGGGTGGCGGTGATGCGCGGCACGGGGGAGGCGATTGTCCTCAGGTGGGTTAATCCGATGGCAATCGCATCGGCGGCGTCGCTCGGGGGTGTCTCCGTGAGTCCTAGCAGGGCGCGGATCATAAAAGCCACCTGATCCTTGGCCGCCGCTCCCCGTCCAACAACGGCCTGTTTCACGCGCTTAGGGGGGTATTCGTGGATGGAGAGGCCGCGTTGCGCCGCCGCAAGAACGGCGACGCCCCGGGCGGCCCCCAGGATAATGGCTGTCGCGTAACTCTGGACAAAGATCACCTTTTCAATCGCGAGGGCGACGGGTTGGTGTCGGGAGATGGCCGCTTCGATGGCCTCATGAATGGCGATCAGACAACCCTCCTGCGACAGGGAGGGGGGATTCTTGATCACAGAATATTCAAGGCAGCGAACCTTGGAACCGGTCTCTTCAAGCACCGCAAATCCTGTTCCTCTCAACGAGGGGTCGACGGCCAGAATGCGCATGCCGGAATCCTAGGGGTTTTACGAGACGGGGTAAACATCGGGGAAAATCCCCTTTAGCCCGCGCCAAGGGCGCTCTTAGTGCCCGCCTTGAGGCATGAACCCGCCAAGGGCTCCCGAGCCTTCCCAACTGGCAGGCTTGTTCCAAGGAATGGCGCTGACCCCGGTGCTTGCCGAGGAAGCCGTTTCATTCTGCGGCGTTTCACATCCCGAGAGAAGGAGTGACGTCAGGCAGAGAAGAAGTGAAATCCTCATGGATTCTTGACCTCGGATTCCTCTACCGGCCCCCCGTAAATAACGCTGTCACCCGGTTGAACAGTGAGGCCGGGGCGGACGCTGTTGGCAACGATATCGGCTACCGAAGTGGAGGGTTCCACGGAGGTGATGCGAACCTTTCCGATCAATTGGGAACCGCGCTTGATCAGCATCTCGGCGTTATTCACCACGCCGTTGCGGTCGCCGAGGCTGAGAACAACGAAGTTCCAGGAGGCGTTCACGGCGAGAATGCGTCCCTCAAGACCCACGCGCATGGTTTTTGCCCTGCGCTGGGCCTCCCTCTCCTTCAGTGCGGTGAGTTGGGACTCCTGATCCTTGAGTTTTGCGGTGAGGCTGGTGTTCAGCAGATCCTTCTCCTCAAGCTGCTTCTTGAGTTCGATGGTGGGATCGTTCCCGGGCTGTTTGGCCGAATTGCTTTTGCTCTCAAGTTCCGAGATCCGGGTATCCTTGGCGGTCATGTCCGTCTTCTGCTGGGCGATGGTGGCGTCTTTGTCGGTGCTCTGCTTCTGAACGTCAGCGATGGTTGCGGCGGCCTTCGTGACCTGCCCCTTCAGATCTGTATTTTCCGTGGCTAGTTTCTCCGTATCGGTGCCCATGATGGAGATCTTTTCATTTGCTCCCTTAAGGTCGGAGGAAAGCTTGGCATTCTCCTTGGTCTTCGATGAGACATCCGACAGAAGTTTCGTGTTTTCGGCCCTGGTCTCGACTAATTTTCCCCTGTTGAGGTATCCAAGGCCTGCCGAGGCCAGCGAAAGGGCAATGACTGCGATGACGAGAATCTTTTGCACGAGGAAAATCGTTGGGGGGAAATATTGGGGATAAACTTTTTAGTGCCTTGAGGCGCCACTCTCAAGCTTCAAAGTCATTTCTTTTTCCTTGGTTGTCATTTTTCCTTGTCAGGGTACTTTAAAAAACGTCTGGGGCTATGGATGATAGACCGGCGAACCCCGCCAGGGCAGGAATGCAGCAACGGCAACCGGCTCTCTCTTGCCGTAGTCCTCAGACACCCCTCCCTTCTGTTGTGTTGATATTACCTGAACAAGCCCTGGGCATTCTTGTTTCCGATTCAGGGAAAAAGGGGTAGAAGTCTTTCCATGCGCCACGGTCGTTTCGAAGAATCCATGTCCACCCTCCTCCGGGACTATGGGGAATCCATCTCCTTTGACTGGAGACTCTACCGGCATGACATCCGGGGCAGCATCGCCCATGCCCGGGCGCTGAAAAAGGCCGGATTCGTCACAGAGACCGAGTTCACCTCCATCGAATCGGGACTCAATGCCATCGGCGAGGAAATTGCCGCGGGAAAATTTACCTTCTCGACCGACCTCGAGGACATCCACATGAATATCGAGGCGGAGTTGACACGCCGCATCGGTGATGCGGGGGCCAAGCTTCATACGGCCCGTAGCCGTAATGACCAGGTCGCGACCGATATCAGACTCTACCTGCGTGATGAGGTTGCCGCGCTGCATACAGGTGTCCGCATGCTTCAGTCGGCCCTGGTTGGCCTCGCCGAGGCAAACAAGGATCTTCTGATCCCCGGGTACACCCATCTCCAGCGGGCCCAACCGGTCCCTGTGCCGCATCATCTTCTCGCCTACGTCGAGATGCTGGAGCGTGACCACGGGCGCCTCTCCGATTGCGCCGGGCGGATGAATGAAATGCCTCTCGGTTCGGGTGCGCTGGCGGCCTCCACCCTGCTCCTCGATCGTGAAGCCATCGCCAAGGAACTTGGTTTCTCCCGGATCACCCAGAACAGCCTCGACGGGGTGAGTGACCGTGACTTTGCCGTCGAACTGCTTTCCAATCTCGCGATCCTCGGTATGCACCTCTCACGCCTCTCCGAGGATGTGGTTCTCTGGACCACCGCGGAGTTTGGCTTTGCCCGGCTCAGTGACCGTCACTCGACGGGGTCGAGTCTCATGCCGCAGAAAAAGAACCCCGACATCGCGGAGTTGACCCGCGGCAAGACAGGGCGACTCTACGGCAATCTCTTCACCCTCCTGACCGTGTTGAAAGGCCTTCCCATGGCCTACAACCGCGATCTGCAGGAGGACAAGGAGGCGGTCTTTGACTCCATCGACACCGCCCGCATGGCGCTCGCCGTCACGGCCGAGATGATGGAGGCATTGGTTTTTCATCCGGAAGCCTCCGCCCGCGCCGCCGGTGACCCTGCATTGCTCGCCACCGATCTGGCTGATGAACTCGTCCGCGACGGGATGCCCTTCCGCACCGCGCATGATGTGGTCGGAAAACTCGCCGCCGAGTCGGTCCGCAAGGGAGTGCCGCTTGATCAGCTTCCTGTCGACCTGCTTCACGAACTCTGCCCGGGCCTGGTTAAGGGATGGAAGGAACTCTTTGACCCGCAGCGCTCCCTCAAGGCGCGATCCGCGGTCGGCGGACCTTCCCCTGAGAATGTCGCCAAGAGACTGGCTCACTGGAAATCGAAGCTGGCCGCCAAGTAAGCGGAACGGGACTCCATGGAGCTGAACAAGATCTTCTCCTTCCGGGAGTCGGAGGATGAGGCGCGTCCCTTCATGGACCATCTCGCGGATCTCCGCTTGATGATCATCCGGATGGCCGCGATCCTCGTGGCGGCCATGATCGGAGCCTTCTTCTTCCGTGATCTTCTGGCATCGGTGATCCAGCGACCGCTGGTCGCGGTCGATCCTGCGCGAGCCGCCTCCCTGCAGTCGCTCGGGGTGGCCGACTCCATGACCATCTCCCTCCAGCTCTCCTTCTACGCCGGGATGATCCTCTCCTTCCCGATCCTGATCTTCCTGCTTGCCCAGTTCCTCTTCCCCGCGCTGAAGCCGAGTGAGAGGAGAATTCTTCTCCCTGTCTCGGCCTTCGGACTCTTCCTGTTTCTCGGGGGAGTCTTGTTTTCCTATTTCGTTGTTCTGCCCGGAACGCTCGATTTCTTCTTCAAGGATGCCAAGGCGATGCACTGGACCCCGACTTGGACTGTCCGCGAGTACTACTCCTTCACCACTCAGTTCCTGATCGCCTTCGGAGTCGCCTTCGAGATGCCCATGGTGGTGCTGGCTCTTGTAAAGCTCGGTGTCTTGACCTCCGAGAAGCTTCGCAAAACCAGATCGGCGGCCATCGTGACCATCTTCACCGTGGCGGCCTTCATCACCCCGTCGCCCGATTTGGTGACCTATCTCCTCATGGGTGTCCCGATGGTGGTGCTCTATGAAGCCTGTATTTGGCTCGCACGCTGGGTCGAACCCAAGCAGGTAGGCGGTATCGCCGAATAATTTTCCCGCCGGGAAAAACTCACGATCCCTGTAACGCAAAAGAGCCGTGCCCTTTCAGGCACGGCTCTCTGTGATTGTTATCGCGTAAACCTCAGAGGTTCATCTTCACTCCGGCAGCCATGGCGGCGTGCTGGGCGTCTGTGCAGGGGGCGTTCAGCGGCACATCGGTCGAAACTCCGTTGGGAGAGACGATCTTCTGTGCCAGTATGTAGGCCTCAACCTCTTCGCCGCTGATGTCGGGCAGCATGATCCCGTTGATCTCCACACAGGGGGAGAGGGGTTGGCCGCTCTTCTGCTCCATCTCGAAGCGGAACGCGGGATTCTTGATGATGTCCTTCTCCGTATAGGGGAGGGAGTATTTGGCAAGAACCGCGCGGACTCCGTTGCTCCACCCACAGGTGGTCTTGAGATAGGCGGTGATTTCGTGCTGTGACATGGCTGGTGAGGCGTGAAGGGATTACTTCTTCCCCTGGCCGGGACGATATTCCTCCTCGGCGGCGGTGAGAGCCGCTCCGAAGCTGACCATGTCCTCGCCGCTCTTGACCGACTCGAGCGCCTCGCTCTCCTTGCGAAGGGCTTCCTCGCTGTAGCCGGTGGCCTTGATGGAGAGGCCGAGACGCCGCTCGGTCTTGTCGATCTTGATGACGCGGGCCTCGACCTCCTGGCCGGGCTTGAGGACATCCTTGACCTTCTCGACGCGGTCCTCGCTGATCTGCGAGATGTGGACGAGTCCGTCGATGTCGCCGGGAAGCTCCACGAAGGCGCCGAAGTTGGCGATCTTGGAGACGGTTCCCTTGACGAGATCGCCGACCTTGTACTTGCCCTCGATCTCCTTCCAGGGGTCGGTCTCGAGTTGCTTGACGCCGAGGCTGATGCGCTGGTTGGCCTTGTCGATGTCGATGACGACTGCGTCCACCTCGTCGCCCTTCTTCAGGATCTCGCTCGGGTGGTTGATCTTCTTGTTCCAGCTGAGATCGGAGACGTGCACCATGCCGTCGATGCCCTCCTCCAGCTCCACGAAGGCGCCGTAGGCGGTCATGTTGCGGACCTGGCCGCGGACCTGCTTGCCGATGACGTAGCGCTGTTCGATCTCGTCCCAAGGATTCGGCTCGAGCTGGCGGACGCCGAGGGAGATCTTCTGATCCTCCTTGTTGACGCCGAGCACGACGGCCTCGACTTCCTGACCGAGGGTGAGGATGTCGGAGGGACGGGTGATGCGCTTGGTCCAGGAGAGCTCCGAGACATGGATAAGTCCCTCGATGCCTTCCTCGATCTGGACGAAGGCGCCGTAGGGCATGAGGTTGGTGATCTTGCCCTTGACCTTCTGGCCGATCGGGAAGCGCTCTTCGATGCGCTCCCAGGGGTTGGACTGGAGCTGCTTGAGGCCGAGGCTGATGCGCTCCTTGTCCTTGTTGATCTCGAGGACGACCACGGTGAGGCGGTCGCCGGGCTTGACGGCCTCGCTCGGGTGGGTGAGGCGGGCCCAGGACATGTCGGTGATGTGGAGGAGTCCGTCGATCCCGTCGAGATCGAGGAAGGCCCCGAAATCGGTGATGTTTTTGACTGTGCCCTCGACCTTATCACCGGCGTTCATGGTGCCGAGGAACTGCTGGCGGCGCTCACTGCGCTCGGCCTCGATGAGTTCGCGGCGGCTGAGGACGACGTTCTTGCGGTCCTCGTTGAGCTTCACGATCTTGAAGTCGTAGGTATTGCCGACGAATGAGGTGAGATCCTTCGGGGGATTGATGTCGACCTGGGAGGCGGGGAGGAAGGCCTCGACGCCGACGTTGACGATCAGACCGCCCTTCACGACCGACTTGACGCGGCCCTTGATGATGCCCTCGGCCTCGAAGAGTTTGACGATCTTCGACCAGTTCTGACGCTGGGATGCCTTCTGCTTGGAAAGGATGACCATTCCCTGGTCGTTCTCGAGGCGCTCGAGGAGAACCTCGACCTCGTCACCGACCTGGATTTCGTCCGGATCGTCGAATTCGGATGCGGAAACCACGCCCTCGGACTTGTAGCCGATGTCGATGAGAAATTCCTTGGGGCGCTTCTCGAGGATGTGCCCCTTGACGATGCTGCCTTCGCGGTAATTCTTTACCGAGGCGGCGATGAGTTGCTGAAAGTCAGCGGTTGATGTTGTCATGATGTGTTTAATAACTTCCGCGGAGAGGTTGTGACCAACCTGTCCGGACGTGACTCCTTTTAAGTGACGGCGGAAGGGTCGGAAATAGTAGCAATCCCTGCTTGCAGAGCAATGAATTTCTCCCACTCTAGTCCTCTCGATCCATCCCTTCCATGAGTGACCCCGATCCCATCCGCCCCCTCCATTCCCTGACCCTTGGGGAACTGGAGACGACCCTGACGGAGTCGGGCCAGCCCTCCTTCCGGGCCAAGCAGGTCATGGAGTGGGCCTATGACCGCGAAAAACGGGTCGAATCATGGGACGCCATGACCAATCTCCCTGCCGCGCTCCGATCCACGCTCAAGGAACGCCACCCGATCCGTGTTCCGGAGGTTCTCACCGTCAGCGGTTCCGAGGACACCACCCGCAAGCTCCTCCTGCGCCTCCATGACGGGGAGTTCATAGAAACCGTCCTCATCCCGGCCTCCCCGGCGCTCTACGGGGAGGAATCAGACCGCCGCACCCTCTGTGTTTCCTCCCAGGTCGGATGCGCCTACGGTTGCAAATTCTGCGCAAGCGGCCTTGACGGCTGGAAGCGTCACCTGAGCGCCGACGAGATCGTCTCCCAGGTGCTGCTTGCCGAGAAGATCTCCGGAGAGCGTATCAACAACCTCGTCTTCATGGGGATGGGGGAGCCGATGGCCAATTACACGAACTGGCTCCAGGCCGTCTCGATCCTGAACGCCCCGTGGGGCGTCGGTCTGGGTGCCCGCAAAATGACCGTCTCCACCAGCGGACTGGTGCCCCGGATCCGAGACCTTGCCGATCAATCTCTCCAGATCCGACTGGCCATCTCGCTCCATGGGGCGAGTGACGAGGTCCGCAGTCAGATCATGCCGGTGAACAAGAAGCACCCCGTGGCCGAGTTGATGGAGGCATGCGCCTACTACGGCGAGCGCAAGAAGCAGATGATCACCTTCGAATACATCCTTATCGAGGGGGTGAACGACGCCCTCGCCGAGGCGCTACTGCTGGCCGATCGCGCGAAGGGACTGCGGGCCAAAATCAACCTCATCCCCTACAACACCGTCGAAGGTCTTCCGTGGAAACGTCCCTCCGAGGCGGCGCAGGAGGAATTCCTCTCGATTCTCCGCGACAAGGGCATTGCCGCGACCATCCGCCGGGAGAAGGGGCACGACATCGACGCCGCCTGCGGTCAGTTGCGCCGCCGGGTTGAAAAAGATTTGGTGTCTTAAAACAGGATCTGCTGATCCTGATAGAGTCCGGCTATCACCGTCGGAGTCGCCCCACTTGTGTTTTTGAATGCCACATCCCCTTTGATGACGACCCCGGGGTCGAAGCGGATGGGTCCTTGGACGTTGAGGGATCCACAACCGATCAGGCTGGGCACGCCCAATCTCTCGATCCCGTCCACCAACTTGTAGTCCTCGGAAAGCGTGATCACAGGAGGGACTCCCTGCCGGGAGGCGGCAAGCCTCACCTGGCCGTCCCCGAGCACCTCGTAGGCATCGGAGCGCAGGGCCAGCAGGTCCGCGGTGGTCTTCACCGGCGCGAAGCGGCTGCGGGGAACCTCGATCGCCGTCGCCCCCTCGAAGCATTCGATCGCCGCCCCCATGGCCGTCTCCAGTTGAACCACGGGCGTCGAGTCGCTGTCGCGGGGGTCCACCGTCTTGATGTTCCTGATCATCGGGAGGGGCAGCGCGCCGCCATCCTTCTCGAGTTGCCGCTTCAGCAGATCCAGGCGCATCCAGAGACTGTTGGTGTTGAAATACCGATGCTTCCCGATGTCTTGGAATGCCTCCAGATCCGTCTCGGGACATTGGGCGACCTCGCGCAGGAGCAATCTTCCGTCGGCCTTTCGCACCGCAAGATGGCCTCCCTTGCGGTCCGCTGCCGTCCGCCGCGTGACCTCCATGAGAAACGGCGCGCCGGAGTCGGCAAAATGACGCAGGATCACCGGATCGAGGATCGCCCCCAGATTATCGGAGTTGGAGACGAAGGCGTATTTCACCCCCTCCGCAAGCAGGCGATCAAGCCATCCGCTTTCCACGAGCGCCGGATACAGGTCGCCGTGACCCGGAGGGCACCACTCGAACTCGGGATCGGAGGGCCATGCGACCGGTTCCATGGTCCGCGCATCGATCTTGGGGATGCGGTTCTGCATCAACTCCACGTCGGAAGCCTCGGCGAGTCCTTCGCTCCGGTAGCGCT
>Ga0114964_10002258_pt1 | contig 13486 bp, 10 predicted proteins | sample C_131016_MF_Meta_FD_92638 | JGI IMG/M metagenome (GOLD analysis project Ga0114964, IMG submission 92638) | Freshwater microbial communities from Lake Croche, Canada to study carbon cycling - C_131016_MF_MetaG | ecosystem: Environmental > Aquatic > Freshwater > Lake | place: Lake Croche, Canada... | reverse complement strand
GTTGTACTGGACGCTTGTCTGCGACATCGCGGACGAGAGGAACAGCACGGAGAGCGAATTCAACATAACGGTCATACGCGGTCTGGACTAGGTAGTTACCTAACGAACCAGAAGAGGTATCTGTATATGCGTTGCTCATGTGTCACCTTCTTTCTTTAAGGTTTGTGCGGATGGGTTTATTTACCGCGAGCAAAACGGGCGCTTGGGTTACCTGTTAATGCATTTAATTCGTCAATAGACTTAACTCCTGCTAACTTTGCGGCCAAGTCTTGGTCGCGGCTAGGAGTGGTTGCATTCTGGGTAGCCGCATTAATTCGTTGGTACGAACTAACATTGGCCTGTGTTTCCTCATCGGCTTGAACAGCCTCTTCTGATTTTTGGAATCCGAATACATCGGCATTTTCCGTCAACCATGAATCAATCTGTTCTGGCGTTGTAATGTCGCCAGGAATAAACTTGGCAACTTTATCTGGTACGCCTTTAGATGCCAATACTTCTTTGACTGAACGACTGCGGAGGTCGGATTGAATAGTTGCTAATTGCTCAGCAAGTTCTTTCTTTTCCTTCTCTGCTCTTTTCAATGCCTTGCGAAGATTCGCAGGACCATTTGCATCTTGGACTTCTTCGACTGCATCGAAGTCGTCATCATCATCATATTGGTTTGCCATGTGGCACTCCCTTTCATTGTAGTGACGCAGGCCGCAATTCATCTCAGGGGAAAGATGGTTGGCTCCCACTCCCAGTCTTTAATACACATAGCCGATGCTGGTCAATCGGTACGGAATCTAGTTGTTAGGCTTGGCCTTCTTCAGCGCCCATTAAACTTCCCTTACCTGCTCCGGATGAACCAGAGAAAGAAGAAATTTCTTGAGTCTTAAGTTTTTCTAATTGCTGTTGAGCATCAATGGCTCCTGTAGTTCCAAACGTTGCCGCTTGCAACTCTTGACCGATTGCTCCGGCTGGGCCATAAGCGTCATAACGAGCAGATAACTCTTGCATTCCAGGAAGTTGTTGAGCGATGTTTTGGAATCCTGCGGCTGCTTGAGACTGTGTTACTCCAAGTCCGCTAAGTTGTTCTGCTTTACCTGCTCCAATGTTTGCTCCGAATCGTGCAGACTCTGCACCAATCTGGGCAGCGGAGATTTGCTTCTCAATAATAGGAGTAGCAATGGCTGGGTCGAGAACATGAGCAATCATGTCTGCTTGACTAATACCATAGAAGGCTTGGAGTTGCTGTGCAACCAATGGGTCTGTATTGTCAACAACTTGCTTGGCTGTACTGACACGGCTATTAAGTTCAGTTGGGCTGACATCGTTAGTCAGTAACTTAGTAAAGACATCTTTGTTGGTAGCAAAATTTGAGTTGATACCATAAGCCTGCATTACCTGTGCGTATGAGCGCTCAGTAGAAATATATTCTGCTGGGCTAAGCACTGGCAATCCTGCTGTCAAACGAGCAGCGTTTGCCGGAAAGCGCTGTTGGAATGCTACGGCTAATGGCTCCTTGGACTTTGGGTCCTGAGCCATGATTTGAATAGTGTCTGATGTGTAACCCTGACGCACAAGGTCAGTAACGGCAGAAGCAATGTTGGCATCTAAGCCGTAATCTTGAAATGTCTGAGTAAGAAATGTGATAGCGTTCTGCTGGTTGCCTGCTGTGGTTGCCGTAGCCTGTGCTTTGTTAGCATTGAGTTGAGCCTGTAAATCAGTTACTTGCTTTTTTAGAGCAGTAACATCTGGGTCTACTGCTGGACCAGTTGCTCCTGTCGCTGCGCCAGCAACAGCACCGGTAGCACCGGTTGTGCCTAGCGGTCCTGATGGTGCGGCAGTAAAGCGTGCAGCCTCTGGAGAATAATCTAGTTGTACTTTTGCCATTAGGACATCAACCCCCATGAACGAAGAATGCTTGAACCTGTATTACTGAGGGTATCCATAGCGTCCTTACTTTGCGCCCAACGTGGGTCCTGGCGGACTTGCTTTTCAAATTGCCAGAGTGGCATAGCGCTTGGCTTGGCTGGGTCTGTTCCTTGCAAGCCTTGCTTAAGAAGGTTATCGTTAAGAGTAATAGACGCAGGGTCTAGGCCTAAAATATTAGCATATGTATTGATATAAGGAGACGCAATCTGCTTAACTGTCAAGCCTGCTTTAATCTGGTCAGTCCATGCAGGAAACGAGCCAGCGGCTTGGTTCTTCATTTGGTCTGTCCAGTATTGCTCAGTAGTAGCACCTGACGCTACGCTGGCTGCTGCTGTATCAATCCATGATTGATTAAACCCTGCGCCATAATCAGCGTTAGATGTTTGAAGATTCTGCTGAGTTGTAGCCGCAGTCCCGCCAGTAATGCCAGTGATATAAGGGTTAGGCACTGGCTTACCTTGAGCATCTTTGGCTGGCTTAAAGAGTTCTAATGTACCCGCTGCTGTTGGAGTAAGGCCTAAGTCAAAAGACTTCTTGGCAATGTCCTCGAGGCTAGCATCGGTAATAGCCAAACCATTTTGAGTGGCGTAGTTGCGAAGAGTTGGTAACCAAGTATTCTTGATAGTATCTTCATAGACGCCAGGTTGGTTACGCTTTACTTCTTCATTGGCTAACTTAATACCGCTAGTTGTTTTGTAAAAATCTGTATTAAATAACTTGTTAGTTGCTTCTGCGTATTTGCCTGCAACATATAAATCGCGAATCTCAGCCAACTCTGGATGGGCTGCAACCATTGCCTCGGTAATACCGACAAGCATTGGGTCAGTTGCTGTACCTGTAGTTGTATCAGCCATTCGCTAAACTCCCTGCTGCTGTCTGTCCGCCGGATACTGCCTTGTCAAGCCATGAAGCAAACTGAAGGTTTTGCATACGGCCATACTCTGGCAACTTTTCTGCTTTCTTGCTAATGAAGCCTTGTTCATCTACGCCGCCAGTTGTAGTCGTAGTAGTTACTGTACCGGCTGCATTAGGAACGGCCACGCTCTTAGTAGGAGTTTTTTTCTCTTGTGCGTTAAGAGCAGTAGATAATTCCTTGAGGTCGGCATCTGTAACTTTACGGCCTAGTTTGTTAACATAAATCTGGTCAGCGATTGTACGGATAGTCTCGGGGTCATACGTGCGTAGGCTGATGTTTGTTGATGGACCGGTTACTTGTGTATCTGCTCCGCCACCTGCTGCTTGGTACTGTTGCATCCATTGGTTTGGGTCCATAGATACAGATGCAGCCTTAACAAGCACGCTTGTGTAAGCGTTGATGATGGACTGCTGAGAGCGAGTACCCTTGCTGATAACTCCATACTGGCGCAAGGCGCCACCAATCTGAGCAAGCACCTTGGGGTCATTGGCTTTCTGTAGTAGTGTTCCAATTGGAATTTGTTGACCATTAATAGGAACAGTAAAGTTAGTGCCAGCAGTTGCACCGCTGCCAAATGGGTCAGCCACAGTAGTGCCGCTATTAAGTTGATACGAGCCAGGTTTTACCGGTGCTGGTATTTTAGAACCAACTTTTGTCGCAGTTCCTGGGTCAGCAATAATGCCAGCGCCAATTGCTTGAGCCTGGGTAAGTGATTGCTTATGGCCATCCTTGTAAGTGACGGTGACATTACCATTAGCGTCATAACTCCAAGTTGATACATCAGCCATTTAGCCCACCTTTGAGAACACTGTATTGATAACACTTTCCAGGCGTGGGTCCGATGTCTTGAGGTTTTCAAGATACGTATTCCAGTTCTGAGTTTCCATATCTACAACTGAACCAGTGATATTCAATTGTTTATATTGGTTAATGATATTCATGTGTGATTGATAATCGGACAATAGGCCCTTGACTAACTTTGCCTGTTCAGTCTTAGGAGTAAGTTTGTCATCAGCAAAGATGGTTTGTAGTTGACGCAAAGCAACGGCTGCGTTATCTCTACCAGCACCGCTAGTGTAGTTTTCATACCATGTAGGGTTAAGAGCCTTCATGCCATCTACAATGGCCTTCCAGTTTTGGTTTTCCTGCTGGAGCAAGTAACTGCTTTGTGCCTGCTTAAGTGCATTGACGTTAGCCGTATGTTGCGCTAGGTAAGGAGCAATCTTGTTGTTGCCATCAGAGATGTAGAACTGATTAAGGAACTCAATAGGTGTGCGAGATTCGCGTAGATGCTCGTTGATTAACTGCTGGTGGATAGCCAGTGTATTACCAGGACCAGCATCTTGAGGAACCAGGAACATTGCTCCGGTTGAAGTTTGTGGATTAGTGAGAAGTCCACCTGACTTTAGGTTCTGGTCAATCCAGCCAATAGCCTTTTCAGTATAAGGGAAACGTGCCCCACGTACTGATGGAGTTGTATGGGCTACTGTATAAGAGATAGCACTATCGCCATGCTCGCCAAGGAACTTAAGAAGGGCATCGTTGTAGTTGCCAGTATCCTTGACTAACTTAACAAACTCATCGCGAAGGCCAATATCTGCCTGCTCGATACGTGGAGATAGTGGTGATAACATACCAGTAATAGACTTGATAATCAAGATACTCTTAGCATTGTTACGGATGCGGTCAATAAAGGCTTGACGCTCTTGAAGCGATGATTGAGCAGTAGGAACTTGATTATGATATTCAGCAGCAGCAAGTGCGCTCATCAATGCGTTAGTAAGAGCAGAGTTTTGCTGGTCTGGCCCGAGTGCATTCCAAACATTCATTACTGGCTTAGATGGCATGAATGATTCCCATACGCCACGGTTAGCCGCTAGGCCAAGTGGGGTATTGATTGCCGGTGCTAAAGAAGGGAACCAACTAGCAACAGCATTTGCGGGAATAGCAACAATAGGTGATACACCCGGAAGTTCTAGTCCTGGTATTACAGACTTAAGTGATGTGAGGCTACCTTGTGCGGAGATAGGAAGTCCGCTAACCATTGGTACGCCAAATGCGTTAAGTGCGCTTTGAAGGTTTTTGCCCCATTCACCTACGAATGGAAGGTAGGCATATGAGTTGCCATTAGCATCTTTTTCAATGAAGGCTGGGTTATTCATAACTTGCTCTGACATCTGATATAGACGCACAGCACGAGAGAATATTGGAGAACCCACGCCAGTATCTTTTGCTACACGCATAGCACGCTTTACTGCCTGCTCTTGAGCAAAGTAGAAAGGCATGAAGTTACGAGCAAGTTGTGAGAATTGAGTACGCAAAGCAACGTTGTGAATCTGAGGTAGCATTGCATGGGTAGCACGATACTGCGCTACGCGTACTGCTTGGTCATACGACATCTTGTCTGTGTTAACTAAGTACTTAAGAGATTCCATCTCATTAGAGAAGTGGACTAAGTACAAAGGCTCACGAGATAGGCCGTTAATAACTGGGTCAATTAACTTATTGAAGCCTAAGTCAATAACGTGATTCATTAAAGTCTGGAAAGATTTACCTGCTGGAATGTAGGTTTCAATTTGCTGTCCTGGAATTGCTGCAGGAAGTTTACGTACATCTGTATCTTTAAGATACTGCAAGTCAGCAGGCTTACCTGCTGCAATATTCTCAGCAATAGGCAAATGGACTGTTCCATCTTTTCCAATGGTTAAACCAAGGATAGAGTCAACGCGGTCAGCAGCAAACTGATGTGGGTCCTGGTTTGCCCAGCGAGCACCTAGTTCAGATTCGCGCTTGTAGTCTTTGTAAGTACCAGCCTTAGTATCCATGATGCGCTTGTACTCACGGTTAATAAGTTCCTGACGCATGGCTTGATACTTATCATAAGCATTGCTGCCTACTTCTTTTTCAAGAGTAACCTTGTCAATTTTTTGTTTTGTTGTTTTTGCCAAAACGGATTCATTAAGTAGATTTTCAGGTTTTGGGTTTCCAGGAAGGTATCCTGTTCGGTCTGGCAATATAGGTGATTTGCCAGCAGGCTTTCCTTTTGCTACATCATCAGCATAACCTTTGACAATTTTAACTGGAACATTATCAATACCAGCAGCCTCTGCGGCTGCAAGGCGATGATTTCCTTCTGCTAAATTAAGAGAAAGTTTTCCATCTTTATCAACCCAATATTCTAAAACAAGTGGGTCGGTAAATCCTTTGCCTGCTTGCAAGTCTTTTTGAATTTTGGAAATAGTATTAAGGCTTTCTGGCCCTAGATTTTCCGCAGAAGAAGTACGGTCAAATTCTTGAAACTTTTTAAGAAAACTTGTTTCTACATTTGCTACTCCTGAAATATTTTCCATATTAGGATTTATGCGTTTTACTTCTTCTGCCATGTTTGCTGTTTGGCCACCAAATACATCAGCAATATCGCTGGCAATGTTTCTACCCTTAGCAATCTTTGCTTCTTTACCCAAGGATGTGGCATACATAGGAAGGTAGTGGGAAGAGTCTGCTTGGTATGTAGTAAAGTCGCCAGTCTCGCGATGCGCTAATTTGCGTTTCTCTTGCTGGAAGAATATATGTGCTGCGTTCTGCATATCATAACGCATTGATGCTGTACCAGAGTTGCCGGTGCTAGCACCTGGAGAAACAAAGTGTCCATCATTGTGAAGTTGCAAATCAATAGCGTATTGCAGTTGGTCCTCGGGGGCTACCTTAGCCAAACCTTTTGCAAAGGCTTGCTTAAATGCTGGATAGCCACCAGTAAGTGCATCAGCAGCAATACCTTTAGCAGCACCAAGAGAAACCAAAGCAGCAGAGGCAACGTGCTTGCCTTCACCTTCAACTAAATCACGGTTTGCTTTAGCAGCAGATACTGCCAACTTGGCCTTAAACATATTAGTAAAACCGTAGCGTGCTACAGCAGGTATCATTTCAGAAGCAGATACACGTAGACCAAAGCCTAATGTAGCAAGAGCCAAAGGCTTAAAGATGCTGTTAGTGTAAGCCTTGGCAGTAAATGAATCTAGTTTGCCATAGTACTTTGTATACTTACCTGCATCACGAAGCATTTGCTTAGCAAGGTTAAAATCTGGGATAGAAAACTCATCAGCAAATTGATGCTCAGATACACCAGCAACAGCAGTACGGCCATCAATGGTTTCATATACTCCACCAGGGTTACCTGCTGGGTCAGCAAAATATACTTGTTGGTCAAGGTGTGGTTTGTCAAGGTTATCTAGTTCATGCTTAGCATTCATAACTAGCATATTCTCATCAGGCAATCCCATTGCCTTAAATGAATCAAATACTGTATGTGCTTTAATAGCCTTGGCTAAACCTATGTCGCCAGAAGCAACTGCTTGTGCGTACTGTCCTGCCATTTCAGATGCTGCGCCATGACCCATGCCAAAGCGAGCAATGCGGTAAATAACGCTAGTAGCATCTGGGCTGTTCCACTTGAAAGATTTTGTGGATAGTTCTAGGGTAGTAGGGTCAACGCTGTAAGGCATATAACCGCTAAATGTTTTGTATCCTTTGCGTACCCAGTTCATTTCTGCTGGGGTTGCATCCCCACGCAGGGCTTTTTGTATAGGCTCTAAGCCTTTAGCACGAAGCAAAGTACGAGATGGAAGAATGGCAGAACCTGCTAGGTTGCCACCCTCAGCGTCAAAATACACAGAATCACGAAGAGCATTGTGAATTTCATCGGCTGACTTAAGTTTAGAAATACGAGCAGCGGCAGTAGCGCCAAGTTCAGGATACTTAAGAGCAATATTGCCTGCTGCTTCTGCTGCAGTCTTGGCTGTATTGTTAATGTTAGCCATGTCATCAAGCGCTCTATTGTATGTGCGCGAAGTGGCGTTTGTTAACGTACCTTCTTTAACTAAATCTAACTGCTGTGGAGTAAACACACGGCCTGAGTGAGAGTCAAGAAAGTCTTTCATGCCAGGCAGAGCCTTCATCAAAGGATTCTTTACTTGTGTATCTATGGCACCTTCAGACATCTTAAGGTACTTGCCATTCTTCATAAGTGAATTAAACTTAGAAGCAACGTTAATAGGGTCAGTTGTTACATCAAATGTAGCATCTGTAATACCTGATACAAATTTACCAATACCTGAGTTAGTATTGCGCAAGTTTGCTGCGGTGCCATCAGCACCAACTGCATCGCTGATACCTGCGAGAGCGTTAGAGAAATCGCGGCCAGCGGAAACTTTATAGTTAGGATTTTCGGAGTCAGCGTATGAATCCTTATAGTAGTTGCCTAACAACTTACGTGAAAGAGTAGAGCCTAGTTCGGCACCAATCATTGTGCCTTCAGGGCCAAGTACAGAACCTGCCACACCGCCGGCTACAGTTCCAATAGAACTAAGAAAGCCTGCTAATACGCCATGCTTTTGTGTAACAGAATGGATAAAACGGTAGTCACGCTGTACTTCTTGTAGTGGCTTAGCCAAAAAGTTAAGTGCGCCAAATACATTGATGCCAGTTCTAGTCCAAAACGAAGCGGATTCGTTGTTAGCCATATGGTCGGCAACAACATCTTTAGCCGTTACTCCGTTAAGAGACTGTGAAGCCAGAACGCTACTAGTGCCAGGGTCTGGAGAAGTAGCAACTCCTGCTGCTACGCCTGGGTTTTTAGCAAGTTCCGGTGTAATCCAACCGTAATCAATGCCTGCCAATTAGAACCCCTGACCAATCCTCATCGCTAAATACTTGAGCGCTGGAGACGCATCTGGATTTGACGCCATTGAATTAAACATTTGATAAGCATTCTCATATTGAGCCTGAACTTGATTAGGCAGAATAAGGGCTTCAGTGCCTGCTCCTGGACCAGCAGCAGCACCATTTGTTACTGGCTGACCTGGGTATTGTGAAGCAGCGTCCAATGGAATTGGGCTGACTGGATTCGTTTGTGTCTGCATGGCTTGCTCTTGTGGAGTGCTGGTAGCAGCGGCTTGTGCAATCTGAGACTTTGGCATAGGCTTTGCTGTTTCAGCCTTTGCCATAGGTGCTTGTGCTTGAAGATTAGTGAAATCTTCAGCGCCAGGCTCTCCTGCTGCATAACGAATTGCTTGCTTTGATGCGGGTCCGCCATCGGTGCGTCGGGCCATAGCCCCTGGGAGTGATGGTGTTGTCGAAGGATTATTGGCCTGCGGCATATCTACTCACCTTCTTGTAATGTCTCAATGGTTCGGGCTGCATACTCGTGGAAGGTTTCTTTCTCCTCCACGAAATTTGCGTGGGTCTGTAGCATCTGACTGGCCACAGACAATGAGCCGGCTACGTCTATAAGTATATCGGCTAAAGTCTCGACAGCGAGGGCATAAATATCGAACTTGGTTACCCGTGTCGCCTTTACACCCTCGTCGTCATCAAGCATTTATTACTTCATTGGCTTTCCGGCAGTTGTTCCGGTGCCGCGTGTTCCTGAAGGTTGTACTGTGTATTTAATTGTTGATGCACCAGGCTTTGCTGAGCCAGCCTTTGGTTGAATCTTTGTCTTTTGTGTTGTTGCATCAGATGAACCGTGTCCACCTTGGTTCGCTGGGGAGGGAACCTTTGTTGTTAGTGATGATTTCATATTTCTCCTATAGGATTGTTTGTGACAGCCAAAACGCGTTTTAGATTGGCCGCCTTCTGATAAGTCCCGCAGACATCTGCGCGTTACCAGAAGATGAAATTCCTGCAAGCAGGGTTTGTAATGAAGGACGTCCGCCAGGTGCCATACCTTGCTGTCCTGGTGCAACTCCTTGCATACGGCCAGATGCTTCTAGGCCTTGAGGTAGTTGTCCGGGTTGACCACTAGGCTCCCCTGGAGGAACCTGACCTGGGGCTTGTGCCTCACCAGCGGCTGCAACTTCAGGGGAAACTTCTGTTGGCTCCTTTGGAGCAAATGCCTCTTCGATTGTTTCTTCGATAGGCATACCTTTTTGACGTCCATTGATAATGGATGCCATCGCTGTGAGAATCTTTGATGGGTCCTGTCCTTGAGCAACCATTGCTGGTAGTGCTTGGGCATAACCTGCTACTGCTTGAATCAAGGCATCGCGTAATTCTTCTACTTCTACCTTTTCTTCTTCCATAGTTACGTTCATTTCCCACGGCATTTGACGACGCAAGAAATCGCGAGAGATTAACTTATCTCCACGTGCTTGAAGTCCAAAGACAAGAGCGCGGTTAGGGTCAAGTCCAGCCATAAGGCCATAAGTAACATCGCACCAGTAATCACCGGCAATGTCTTTCTTTGGGTTATAGGTAATTTCATAAGGAGCGCCAGCGTTAACACCGCGTACTTCCTTAGTAACATTACCAAATAGTGTTTCATCCATGATGAACATGAGGCGCATAACATGGCGGAATGCTTCAGCGAATACTGCTTGTGCTGTTTTTACTTGGGTATCAAATCCACCCATAAGTGCTTCTACACCACGGCCTGTAACAATAGAGCCAGACTGTACGCCAAGGCGTCCTTGTGGGTAGCGTGAGCCAGTACGTAGTTCTTGGTCAAGAGTTGCAGACTCTTGGAAGATTCCGTTAGGAATGTCTAGTGCAACACGGCGAATCTTCTCCGGGTTGGCTGAGCGAATAGTCGCATCTGGGCCAATCTCCAGCACGTTAACATCTGAAGGAAGAGCAAACGGAGCCTGTACTGATTTCTGTGCTGCTTCTAGTTGGAGGGTAGCAAAGCGTGAGCGTGCTACTTGTACCCACATAATGTCATCGAACTGACCACGTTGGTGCTCATCTGAGTCTACGCCTGGGCGGACTGCGATAACAACAGGAATTTCATCCATGAAGTTCTTTGCGCGGTCAAGAACAAGATTCTTACGCTCAGGAACAAAAAGGACGGTTTCATTCTTATCCATATAGCGGAACACTTCAAGCATACGCTCAGAACCACGTTGCTCATAAGGACCACGGATAACTTCTTCATACTCTGGGAAGTCGTTGCATAACTCGCGTACTGTCTTGTTGTAGCGACGCGTATAGGAAATCAACTTTCCAAATCTGTCCCATTCAGGATAAGCACCAATTGGGTTATCCAAGCGAATCATTGGACGATTGTTTTCAAAATCAGGTTCAACAACAAAGGCGAGCATACCAAATGTTACATAGCGGTCAGCGCCTGTATACATCTGGGTTTGTAGGTTACAAGAATCGCGATAGCCAGCAGCAATCATAGTGCGCTTGTCGGCACGTCTACGTGCTCTATCGCTAATAGAATCTGTGGTATCGCAGTTGAATGCTGGAAGTGGAGCAATAACTTCTGCTACGTCACGAGCAGCAACGTCAATAAAGTTAGCCACCATTGGCTTGGGATAATCTGATGAGAAGAGTTCAGGAAATACTTGCTGGATGTTTCCTTGACGGATGGAAAGCAAGTCTGCCCAGCGGGCATCACGAAGGGCGTTATGGTCGCGAAGTTTGCGTACCTTAATCCCTAAGTCATCTATATCCATTGCCATACCAGGTTCCTCCATTTGAAGCCATCTGCTCTTGCAACTTGGCGTACTCTTCTAAATCAACAACTTTGCGTCGGGCAAGTTGTCCCTTTGTAGCAAACGGGTTCTTGACAAAAGAACCACCATATGCGCCGGACTGATTGAGATAGTCGCGCATTTGCGTCTCTGCAAACCAGAGAGCCATAGGTCCATCTTGCTTAGCCTTGGTGCCAGCGGACCAGGTAATCAATTGCTCAATCAGAGCCTTGATGTGTTCGTTATCGGTACGAGGCAACTCCAAGAGGTTTGAGCCTTTAATATGCTTGCCTTGGTTGTCCGTCGTACCGAATAATGTAGCCATAGATGCAACACCGAATTCGGCATCCATCTTGTTTGCACCTGTATAGTGCTGGACGAGGCGAATGCCTCGGGTGGCTAGAAACTTATTTATCTGCTCGTCTTGGGTCAAGAACAACTGAAAGGCGTTCTTTTCGATTACCCAGACTTTAGGCTTGTACTTCTCTGTCCAACTGAATATCAATTCACGAATCTGTGCTGGCGTTGGAGCCGGCATACGTGAGGCTTCTAAGAGGTAGCGCTTCTGGGTTGTTCTATCTCCAGCCATGATGACAGAGAATGTATCTCCTGACATGGCAGGGTCCATAGAAGCGACAATGTATTGGTCGTTGATTTGAGCAGGTTGACCGGGGGCGCCAGGGATAAGCGGACCGACAGGGCGCATACCCGATACAGAACCGCGTACACACTCCGGTGCAAAGATAGCGGTAGACTCAACATCTTGCTGCTGGTATACCATTGCCCATGTCTTAGGGTCAAGGACACCGCGACGACGCTTGAGGTTGTAGCCATCCCAGCGAGGGTATAGCCCATCAGCATCTGGTTCTACATCATCATTAGCCCAAGGGCGGTCTGACTGAGGCCAGAGCGTCTGCCAGTCTTTGGCATCGTCTGCAAACTCTAGGACGGCTGGCATGGCCAGGTAGGTCCAAGGCGAGGTACCGTCAGGGTACCTGTCTGGGTTACGCATTTCGCGATACATATCCAGTGGGTCTACGCGAGTACCAATAACCAGTAACTTACCTGTTGGTCCGATACGCGTTAAGACTTCCTGCTGAATCCATCGAATCTGCTTTTCATACTCATTAGCATTCGCGAGGGTCACACAGTCATCAAGAATGATAAGGTCGGCACGAGCACCGTAAATCTGACCACCAATACCCAAGGCCTGAAGGGTAGGGTCTTTTTCGCCTGAGTCGCGTTCAATGTAGATAGCGTCCTGGGTCCACTTCTCAGCCGTAGCCTTGAAGCCTTCCACTGGCGCGTAGCGTCTCTGGAGTTCTGCCCACTGAGGTGATGTCAATCTTTGCTTGACAGCGTAGAGAAACTCTTTAGCCATCTGTTGGGTCTTAGACACCAACTTGATACGAACGTTAGGGTCTGTCACAATCCGGTATGTCACGTAGTCAATTGAGACGGTCATAGACTTAGCGTGCTCAGGCGGCATATTGCACAGGACGTAGTTCTTGAATCCTGGTTCGTAAATCATATTAGGGTGGAGCCAAGCAGGCTCTCCTTCTTCCAGTAGAGAAATTACATTTCTCTGATGAGGGAAGGTCTTAGACGCCAGATACTTCAGGCGGAACTCTTCAAAGGATATATCTTTATCTTCGGTGGAGACGACACCCTTACGCTTTTGTAAGACGCGTAGTAGGTCAATAGCCTCTTTGAATTGTGGGTCTGAACTTCTGTAGTACTCATAAGATTTAACAGATTTACCTACGGCGCGACAAGCGTCCTCTACTGTCACGCCTTCTTCAATCAGCGCGAGAAGGCGCTTTTTAGCGTCCGGCGCGGACAGTGTAGCACCTGGTGCTAACTTGTACGCGTTGTTCTTGTTGCTCATGGGTTAAGTCCTATGGGTAAGGCTGCCTATGGGCAGGCTTTGGGTTTTCTTTAGGGGGCGCCCTGTAGGCGCTCAATTACTTTTTTCCTAATGGGAGCCTGCTGTGCTTACGGCTCCCTAACCCTAATTACTACGCCAGCCCGTAGAGGCTGGCTCCGTAACCACACCGTTCGTCTCAGCGGCAACTTCGCTGTGAGGCTCAGTGTGCCTAGAGCCGAACGGGTAGACGTGTTTTATTTTATCCTCTATATAGATTAAGGCGGGATAAAACCGCTTTATCCCGGGGTAAGG
>Ga0114964_10002254_pt1 | contig 13490 bp, 32 predicted proteins | sample C_131016_MF_Meta_FD_92638 | JGI IMG/M metagenome (GOLD analysis project Ga0114964, IMG submission 92638) | Freshwater microbial communities from Lake Croche, Canada to study carbon cycling - C_131016_MF_MetaG | ecosystem: Environmental > Aquatic > Freshwater > Lake | place: Lake Croche, Canada... | reverse complement strand
ATTAACTCAAAATAAGTTTTTACCCAACTATAATTTGGATCTTCAATGCTTTTAAAATATTCTTTTGCCCAAAAATCATCTGGATCTTTAATAGCATATAATATCATCATATTGTGCATTTTATCTGGTAGTTTACCGTCAACTATATCTTGTGAATAAAAATAACAATACATGCTACAAGTCATAATAATATCTTCTTCAATTTCCGGTAATCTTTTACCAGCATGTATTGCTTTGCGGTAAGCTTGTTCTGGCGTCATTTTATAAACTCAAAATAACTCTTTACATAATGATTATCTGGATCTTTGATAGCATGTAACAACATCATGTTGTGCATCTTTTCTGGTAGTTTGCCTTTTATGACGTATTTGGCGTATAGGCAAGATTCACATTTATCAGTCATAATGATATCTTCAAGTTCTGGCAATGATTTACTGGCTTTTCCACTCCTTACTGCCCAACATGCTAAGTATGGTGTCATTATCATTTGATAAACTCAAAATAGCCTTTTACAAATGGATTATTTGGATTTTCAATACCATGCAGTATCATCATGTTGTGCATCTTTTCTGGTAATTTGCCTTTTATTACGTCTTTGGCATACAAGAAGCAGTGATATGGATCAGTCATTATAATATTTTCTGCTTCGATCCATCGGCCTTTGATTATTTTTTGGGCATAATTCAATGAGTAAAAAGCATTAGTAATAATGGTTTTTTCAATTTCTGGTATTCTTTTACCACAATCTTTTGCTTTGTCGTATGCCCAATGTACTTCCATTATTGTAGGCGTCATAATCTCTGGCATTCTTTTCATTTTATTAACTCAAAATAAGTTTTTAACCAAAAATCATTTGAATTTTCTATAGCGTGTAGTATCATCATATTGTGCATCTTTTCTGGTAGTTTGCCTTTTATGACGTATTTGGCATATAGGCAAGATTCACATTTATCAGTCATAATGATATCTTCAAGTTCTGGCGAAATGACTTTTCCACTCCTTGCTGCCCAACATGCTTCGTATGGTGTCATTTGATAAGCTCGAAATAATCTTTTACCCAAAAATTATTTGGATCTTTAATAGCGTGCAATAACATCATGTTGTGCATCTTATCTGGTAGTTTGCCTTTGATTACGTGCCTAGCGTAATGGTAAGCAGTATTAGGAGTAATCATTATGATATCTTCGATTTCTGAAGTTCTGCTATAAGTTTTTAATGCGACAATTAATGCTTCGTGTGGCTTCATTTGATAAGCTCGAAATAATCTTTTACCCAAATATTATTTTTAACACCATACAATATCATCATGTTGTGCATCTTTTCTTGTGGTTCTTCAATAGAAATCATCTTGTGCATCTTTTACTAATTGAGATTTTACTAATTTAACAATTTTCTGGTTTGGAAAAGAGTATGTATCTTCAATTATTTTAAAATAAGATTTTACCCAAAAATCATTTGGATCTCTAATAGCGTGTATTATCATCATATTGTGCATTTTGTCTGGTAGTTTGCCGTCAATTATACCTAAAGCATAATAGTGAGAGCAATACGAATTAGTCATGATAATATCTTCTAGTTCTGGCAATCGTTTACCAGCTTCTAATGATTTTCTGTATGCTTGGTGTGGAGTCATTTGATAAACTCAAAATATTCTTTTACCCAAATATCATTTGGATCTTTAATAGCATGTAGTATCATCATATTGTGCATCTTATCTGGCAGCTTTCCTTTGATTACGGCAACGGCATAATCGTGAGTCCAAACTGGATCAGTCATTATTGTGTCTTCAGCTTCTATCCATCTACCTTTGATTACATTTTTAGCATATATACAAGAATGAAACGGATCAGTCAGAATAATAAGTTCTTGTTTTAGAGATCGCTTACCAGATAGTTTGTGACCAAGCCATGCTTTTCTATATGCTTCATCAGGATTAAGTGTGTGTTGATGCTTCATTTTAATTTGACTTGTCAACTAAACTAGAAGAACCTTCAGAATACCGTGACTCTGAATCGAAATAAGCTTTTACCCAAATATCATTTGAATTTTTAATAGCATGTAATATCATCATGTTGTGCATCTTTTCTGGTAGTTTGCCTTTGATTACATTTTGTGCGTAAGAATATGATTCCAAAGAATAATTCATAATTAAATCTTCTGCTTCTATCCATCGGCCTTTAATTACGTCTAAGGCGTAAAGGTATGCGTAAGATGGACTTCTCAAAACTATATGTTCTAATTTTGGCAATCTTTTACCAGCTTCATATGCTTTTCTGTATGCTTGTTCTGGTGTCATTTTGATATGTACTCAAAATAAGCTTTCGTACAAGAATCATTTGAATCTTTGATTGCATACAATATCATCATGTTGTGCATTTTTTCTGGTAGTTTACCTTCGATTACATGTATAGCGTAATAATAATTCGTACGAGAAAGAGAGCTAATAATATCCTCTCCTTCAATCCACCTGCCTTTGATTACGTCTTTGGAATAATGATAAGAAAGCCATGCATTGTTTAGTATAACATGTTCGAATTCTGGTACTGATCTACCAGCACTTATTGCATCTATAATAAGATGTTCTGGTTTGGGTGAAATCATTTGGTAAACTCGAAATAGCCTTTTACAAAACTATCGCCTGGATTTTTAATAGCATGTAAAAACATCATATTGTGCATTTTATCTGGCAATCTGCCTTTGATTATACCTTTGGCGTATTCGTAGGAAAGACATGGATTAGTCATAATAACATCTTCTGCTTCAATCCATCGGTCTTTGAGTATATTTTTGGCGTACCACAAAGAAGACCATGCTCGATCCAAAATGATGTTTTCAAGTTCTGGTAATCTCTTACCAGCATCATATGCTTTACAATATGCTTCGTATGGTGTCATTTTATTAGCTTTACAATATGCTTCATATGGTGTCATTTTATTAGCTCAAAATAGTCTTTTACAAATAGATTATTTGGGTCTTTAATAGCATATAATATCATCATGTTATGCATCTTTTCTGGTAGTTTGCCTTTTATTGCGTTTATGGCATAAAAACAGGAATCAGCTACATTTGTCATAATAATATCTTCTCCTTCGATCCATCGACCTTTGATTACGTATCTGGCATAAAGGTATGAAAACCATGGGCTAGTCAAAATAATATCTTCTAATTCTGGTAATCTTTTACTAGAACTTATTGCTTTTCTGTATGTTTCTTCTAGCGTCATTTGATAAACTCAAAATAGTCTTTTACAAATAGATTATTTGGCTCATATACGTCATATGCATTACATTCTAACAAGAAACTAACAACAATTTAGTCTTAGAAATAGACTAGATTGTTGTTAAAGGAGAAAACATGACAGAACTTAGAATTGCCGCTGGCCGTCTATTAGACGATCAATTTAGGGGCAAATCGCTCAACATAGTAAAGAAAGCCCCAACCGACCAGTATAATCTACACGAACACAATCAGTCAAGTAGTAGTAGCTGGATTTTGTTGGTTGGATTGTTAACTCTGTGTTTTTGTTTGTATTTCTACAATTATACAGATGTTTTCCAAAAAGTTTCTATTGTCGGCAAGTCCAAAACCTCTAACGCTGAGATAGCATTTCAACTATTAGGAACAAATGAGAAAGTCAAATGCAAAGCTGATAGAGTTGGTAATTTTTACGTTTGGTTGAAAAAAGGCGTTTACGTTGTTTTTATCAAGTCAGAAAAAGGAGTTGTTCAAACAAAGAGATTAAAGGTTGATAGTTCCACTATTTCGTTGTAGTTGTTGTAGACTTTAGTGCCGCAATGAAAAGAAGACTAGCAAACCATGTTTGCAAATTGTATGGCGTTTTTGTGTGAAACAACACATTAATAGTCCAGATAAAAACAAACGGAGCAAAAATAACACAAATAACAGCAAACAAAATCATCAAAACAACAAATTTATCCATTTTCTTTTTTTTCTATGATAAGGTTTTTTCTAATTCGGTCAGTGGGGGGTCAAATTTGACCTTTCCGGTGCTTCCGTCAGTATACGGGGTAAGTGACCGGCACAAGTCAATAGAGGCGTAAACGGCAGAATTGAGCCCTTGTGGCTGTTGTTTAACTGCTCTCTCCAAGCTCACCTTAATTTTCGCCAACGCTTGGAAAAGAGTTTGGTTATGCTCAACCAATCTATTTACTTCTGCTTCTTGCTGTTGTGCAAGACTATGGATTTCATTGCCTAGAATCTTGAGCTTTTCATATTTGTTCATTTTTTCGACCAAGTTATCCATAGAAGAATTTTTCCGAAAAATAAAATCTGGTAGCCGTTCGTTGTTTTGTAAACATTTTTATTCAAAACCCCGCCTTACTGCATGTGGGAAAGCTTTTTTAACTTCACGGAGATATTTGAAATGGTCAACATATTCATCGTTGACACGAACTTCGTAAACCCAACATCCTTCGCACAAGCGAACTCTTCCTTTTTTGTCTTCTATTTGAGTTTGGTTGTTATTCCAAACCTTTTGATATGTTGTTGACATAATATAGATACAATTTTATTTATTTTTCAAAGCATTTTCAGAACGCAAAAACTCGTAAACAAGTCCTGCTGTGTTAGGAATGCTGCCTCTTTGATTATAGCAGCAAAGCATGATTTCGTAAACAGAGTCTGATAGTTCGTCGCCTCTTTTAACTAAAGGATGATATTCCTCAGACTCAAAGGCTTCCCAATCAACTCCTTCGTAGTAAATATCATCTAGTTCGGAACTATAAAATTCCTTTGAAAAATAACTTCCTACTTTTTCTTGAAAGTTTTCAAAATCAACTTCATCTTTTGTTTTCTTAGGCAAACCAGGAAACTTAACTACAGCTTGTTCGTAGAACTTCAGGTATTTTTTGTATCGTTCTGACATTTTACCTTCCTTGGTGAAGACACTTAACCAGACTGAAAAACCTAGCAAAAAGAGCATGAGATACATGGTTGGCCTTGTCCTAAATCAAGGACTTATGTCAACTAGGATAATCTTTTGGATATGGTTGGCTAGGTTTTTCTGGTTTCGTTTGGCCAAATCGTGGTTGCCAATATGGTGCATCCATACGGTCAACAACTCCCGGTGATTCATCACAGATCATAAGGTGGTGACTTACGGGGTCATTTGGATCATAAATATATTTTCCCGCCCACACACCAATACATTCGCCATAATACCATATACCTTGACCATGTTCTGGTTGCTTCTCAAAAAAACTAATCCATTGAACAGTCATAAATGCCTCCATCAATTTAGTAAATTCCCGTCAGCTAGAAAGCCGAGACTCAGCGTGAGAATAGGGTACAATTTTTTTAGCCGGTCTAGCGGTTAATTCTTAAAAGTTCATATCTTTTTATTGTTCTGTGTGGGCAATTTTTTGCATAATCTTTTATCATTTGATTAAAGGCATCTTTTTCGTTAACTGCATGATAAAGACCGTCTGCAAAACTTCTTGCTCCTTCATTGACAAACCAAGTCCTAACTACATGAGAAATAGATTCTACCTCAGAACTTTTTGGCAAGCAATACAATCTTCTGTTGTGGGTGCAAAGTTTTTCTATTTTAGTGTTGTCTACACATTCGCCATCCATAGTCCAGTGTATGCTTATCTTGGGATCATAAATGACAGGTTTGAGATTATCAATAGAAATGTAATCTTTTACTTCAAACTTGTCACACTTGACCCATCCGCAAACATCTCTTTTTTGAGAATCAAGAACTTGTTTGGCTTTATTTAGTTTACTAACAAGTGTACAGTTGTGTAAAACTAGTTGATGAGTAGGTTCAAAATAAAGAATTTGTTTGTTCTCGCCAAACTGCTTTATTTGCCAATGTTTAAAATGTTGTCCGGCTCCTAAATGGAACCTAACTTCGCAATGATTTTTCATGGTTGTTATTGACCTGAGAAGACCATCCTAAAAATTTTCTTAGAAAAATAAATAGAACAAAGTTTATCAACAAGAAACTTACTAAATCTCCTAGAAAAATTCCAAAAGGAATTTTCTTTTCACCAATGTATAAAATCCACTCTTTGTATGTTTCGTTGCCAAACATAAATATGCTTGTAATTGGAATTATTATGTTTTCAACAAGACTATTCACGATCTTGCTAAAAGCACCACCTACTACCATTCCTACAGCCAAGTCTACCATATTGCCTTTAAATGCAAATTTTTTGAACTCATGCAAAAAATCATATGCACTTTTTGGAGATAGGTCTTTTTTATCTGGTGTCATGTTGCACCTTTAATTCCATGAATGGCAAGTTGAATTAAAAGAAGATCTGTTTTAGCCTGCACATCTTCAATTTTATAATGACCGCCGCCAGAATGAGCGGTGTCAAATCCAACACACCACATATCGTCATCAGAAAATGACAAATTGGGCATTTCCTTTAAAGGTTCAGAATACGTTAGACCTCCAAAGACTTGTATAAAATAATTTATTTCATCATATCCTAGTCCATAAAAAGGATGTGGCTTTTGAAAAGCAACATATCCATTACCCCATCCAAATCCAAGTTGTGCTGAAGTTTTTCCAAGATATTTTTCAATCTTTTTCATTTCAGAAGAAAGAGGAGATTTCTTTATAAACGATCTGTACTTCATGATTTCTTCAGATAAGCTCTCACAACTTTAATTTTTGAATCAAAATTGTTTGCTTGATTTTTAGCGTCTTGTTCACATGTAGCCGTGACTTCAAGGTAAATCAAAGGAAAGCTCTTGCGTTCGTCTCGACAAACAACAATATACTTCACTGGAGTTTGCATCGCCTCGTAAACAGAAAGACCATCATCTTCAGGTTGCATTTTTATTTCCTTTAGACTACTGATTTTCGTGAGAAATCAGGATTTAGTTTAATCCAAGTCTTTGATCCTCTAGCTTGCCAAGCAAAATCATCATCTCGCATAGCATCGAGTATGATTTTGTTGTGAAATTCTAACTTGTCTTCACCTTGAAGGAATTTCATGTATTCGCTGATACTAATATTGTCTCCGAGAATTATTGGTTCGATTGCTTTCCATCTTTTCTTCATAACTGAAGCAACGTATTGCAAAATATATTTGTGTGATGAGATTCTTACCCATCCATTTTTTGCGATTGCAATTTCTATTTTTCTTTCTTGTGATTTCCACCGGCCTTTAAGACAGTAAATCGCATAACAAAGACTCGATTCTAAATCTGCTTTGATATACTTTTCTGCTTTTTCCCATCTGCCTTTAATAATATATCTGGCGTACCTGTACAAATTATGGCTGCCTGCTTTAGACAAGCACGAATCTTCAAATTTTTGGAATCGTCCTTTAATTACATGCTTTGCATAAAGATAAGAACTATTACCATCTTTTGCAATATTTTCTTCTGCTTTTAGCCAACGACCTTTGATGACAAATCTAGCATAAAGATAAGAAGTATTTGCACACTTCAGAATAACTTTTTCGCCTTCTGGCCAACACTTCTCAAGAATATTACGAGAGTATTCATAAGCCTTACGAGCGGCATAAAACTTCCAAGGAATACCTTTGAGAATTAAGTTTTCTACTTGTTTGTTTGTTTTAGAGTTTTTCACCGCATACAGTCGCACATCAACAAGAACTTGTTTCATATAATTAGTCCTCCTCTGAAGAGCTTAGTTGTGATAATATTGTTTTTATTGAGTCAACAACAGATTCAATCTTGTACTTCAATTGAGTGATCTGGCATTCGTTCGCATCGATATCTGACCGCACACCTAGAAATGTAGGTTGATACAAAGAGCCACCTTTATACGCATACAAATATCTAACTTCAATAATAGAGCCGATAGATGGAACAGTAGCGTTAGGAGGAATAGTAACATTTCCAACTTCTACAAAATTCATGTAATGGTTATAAACTGAGATTTTAACACTTCTTTTAGAAGAATTAATTCCAGTTACAATACAACTAGCTGTGCTATAGAATTTATATTTTAAGTAGTCGCCACCACTTGAAGGTCTGCCCACAGTATATTTGGCGAACTTATTCTTTAAAACAATTCCTTCTTTGTTATTGTCTTTCAAATGTTGATGAAGTTTTGATTTTTCTATTGAATCTGTTGTTGACTCAATAAAAACAATATTATCACAACTAAGCTCTTCTGACAACTCTTTAAGAATTTCTAGCCTACGATAAAGAGCCCATCCTTTGTAGTCAACTCTATCATATTCGAGAACGTCAAATACGTAATAAATATTGCCAACTAACTCGCCATCAATAAGAAAGTTAGGAATACCATTTTCGTAATATTGGTCTGATGCTTCTACACATTCTCTGATCTCATTAGGAACTGAAGATTCTGCACCTTTACGATTATAAGCTAGAATTTTACCGTTCTCTTTGCTCAACATAAACCTAACTCCATCGATTTTAGGTTGAGCATAAAAATCTTCATCTTCTAGCAAATATACCAACTCTGTTTCGCTTATAGCGTTGAGAAGAACACACTTGGGAGTGGGAGCCTGCGTGGTTGTCCCAGTGATTGTCCCAGTGATTGTCCCAAACACAACATTTGTGCTTGAATTTGAAAAATAGGTAGAATTAGATGCAACAACAGGGATAGTGACTGTATTTGTCTTGCTCTGATATTGATAGCCTTTGCCAAGTTTTTCTCTGACTAGACTGCCATAAACTTTCAAAGCATCTGCATGTGAACATGCACTTGGTGTCTTAGTCCCAGTTTTAAGTGTGCTTCCTCTTCGACCATAGCTAAAATTAACCACATAGCCAGATGTGGTTTCTTCTAGTGTTGCGTAATACACTTTGTCGCTGGTGCCTTCTTGATAATAAAGGTCCGCAGATTCAACAACTTTGTTTTTAGTAGAGTTCATAGCTTTTTAGTCACTTCCGATTTAGAAACAATGATTCTATCGCCAGCAACAAATTCTTTGCAAGATTTCTCCAGACAAATCTCGTAGCAAACTTCCCATCCTAAAGGAGGCAAAACCTCTAACACCTCTCCTAACCCAGACCAGTTGCGATCCAAAAGAAACTCAACTCTATCGCCACAATTGCAAATCATTGATACTCCTATTGCTGGGCCTCTCTGCCGTTATAGGGTACAATTTTTTTACTTAGCCGGGCTCGATTCTGAGGAAACATCTATAATGGTTGAATCTAATATCGAAAATTGAATAGCAACGCAAACAGTATACATTATAGCGACTACAGGCAATCCGGAAAAAATTAACAATAAAGTGAAAAAAGAATCAACAATAATATCAAATTTGTTATTACCGTTTTTGACAAAAGGATGATTAGTTTTTTCTAGCTTGGCGGTGTAAGCACCATCAGTATTAGTCTGCAATTCATCAAAGTGCAGCTTCATTCTATAAAGAAAAGCCCAAAATCCAAGTCTAGAGATACGTTGGTTTCCGATCTCATCAAGAACATCATGAGATTTTGATAGTGATAATTTAGGAATACTCATCATGAGAAGTGTATTGCAAAGCTCGCAAAAAGTGAAATACATAGCAGGAATAAATAGAATTTCCCGAATAAAAGGAAGGCCGCTAATGTGAATTATAATAGCAACACAAACAATCAACATTTTTTGAATCATATCGTCTTTTATCACTCTGCACCTTCTTTCATTTGTTTTTCCAAAAGCTCAACCTGCTTTTTCATTTCGTACAACATCTTAGCAAAGAAAGCAGGGTTTTGCTTCATAATTTGCTTAGTCTCTTTTGAATAACCGTTCATTTCACAAACGGTATTGCCGCAATGAACATACACAGTATGATCGTCAGCATGACGACTCTGTTGAACTTTTGCGAAGTTAGAAAAATGTCCCAACGAAATCACTGCGTCATCTAAAGAAATAGCTGCATTATACACTTTCTTCGAGAAGTCTTCTGCGTGAGTATTAAGAAGACTGAGGCCATCATTATAAAAAGTCAGAGTAGTCAAGTAACCCATTTTTCCTCCAAAATTAGTAATCAGAATCTATTAGTTCGTCCGTTTCGTATTGATCAAAAATATCTTTTCTATACTTTGCAAGTTTGATCATCTTGCAGTTTTGACAAACCCTACAAAGAGGAATTTGGTGTCCATCATAAATCCAAACAGATAGCTTACTGCTACCACAGTCGCATTTGCGATTCATATCATCAAGTCGATTACGCATTGTTGTACGATTCTTTGTATTTGGAAATTGCTCGGTCTTTCATTTTAAGCTCGAAATCAAGATCTACATCTTTGTATAAGTCGAAAGAGTTTACAGCATAATCTGCATGGGCTCTTGGATTTTTTCCTTCTCTACTTTCACTGTAATGAAATAGAGGCTTGTGTTCGTTCCAAGTAGAATAACAAAGCTCAAACGCTTCTTTTTCTTCTAACCCATCTGGATAACATTTGTTGTGCAGATAATCGAACGTAATAGGAATACCTGTTTTTGGATGAAAATGTTCGATTAACTCTCTTACGCTCCAACAACCTAGTTTGTCATCATTCTCTATAGCAAGTCTAGCTCTACAATTTTCATCTAGCTTTGCGAAGTTATCTTTGAACCTTGAAATGATCTCTTCATAAGAACCTTCTTTGTTGTGAATGTGAAGGTTCATAGGACTTCTATGATCCGCTGGACAACCAATCCTGTCCATGAAAGAAGAATAGAAATTTAGTTCGTCAATAGTCTTTGCAACAGCAGCCTCATTGCGTGATGCTAGTACATTGAATTCAGAAGGATGTGCAGAAATTCTAACTTTGGTATCTTTGATAGTTGTTTCTAGACTATCAAACATATCTTGAATATCATCGTGATTTGGCAAATCTGTTAGCTCTATACTTGCTTTATCGTAAGTAATTAGAGGAAACAGATCAGAACTCATACGATAACACAAATTATGTTCAAAACAATATTTGATAGTTCTTTCTGTCACATAGAGATTGTTGAGGATTCTATCTCCTAGAATCTCTAATGCTTCTTGTCTTGGCAAAGAACTAAATTTTTTGTATGTCATTTTGTTAAAGGAGTGGCCAAGTTCCTTCAAATCTAAAGAAATACAACAAAGACCCAGCATATTTATTCTTCTTTCTTATTTTCGCACCAACGAATGTATTCTTTTGCGTCTTCATCTCCTGCTATTGCAGCAAGAAGAACAAAATTGTGCTGATCTGGGGGTAATTTATTTTTCGAAATGTTTTCTACATAATGAACTAAAATCGAAAAAATTCTATCTTTATTGGGGTTATCGACATCTTCCTCGAAAATTGAATCGTGCCATGCTTCTTCATTGACTACTTCTTCTTCTTCTTCATCTTCTTCACCACTACTGAAGTAGGAATAATTCGTATCTGTTCCCTCAATATATACAGATTTATTCTTTGCGTCCCAGACTATAAATCCATTTACACTATATGTTCCATCATCAGCAAAGCTACCATGTTTGCTCCACATAGGATCAATCAAATAGTCTTCAAATTTATCGTAGAAATCTTTTAATTCTTTAGTTTTTGCTGGGAACGCTTCGTATCCATCTGTTCCGCCGCTATCTCCACCACCGCTATATTCGATTTCAATTCTATCGATACCGATAGACTCTATCAAGCCTAGTACACAAGAATATTTATTTCCAAGAGTCAACTTATCAAACAAATCTTTGTTCATAACGGAGCCCCTACATATAGAGAATTTTTTGTTGAAGAGATGCACTTACGTTAATTGAAAAATCTTTTTTACCCAATCCACTCAAACAGACTTTAGTGTTTTTGCCGTTAATTTCTAATACTATTTCAATGCTGTTTATTGTTGTTGTTGTGGTTATCGTTGCGTCTTTTTCAAACAAACAAACAACAGACTTTTCGTTTTTCTGGTCGTGATTTACTGTTAAGCTCATATGAAAGTTGCTGGGGTGATAATGACCTATGCCTAGGCCACTGTTTGTGACGGAAGATAATCTTTTCAGTCAGTCGAAGCAGACAGAAAATTCATGGTAAACGATCCACTTTCATGGATTCTCGCAGGCAATATCCCACTGTTCACTTTATCCGCCGGAGACGAAACAACAAGGGCAGTGATAAACTGCACGGATTTTTATTTCTAACCGCATTTTATAACCCTAGCTATTTTGCTAAAATAAAAAATAGCATCACTTGTATCACCAACAGCAACATTTTCATTGTTTAAAACTATCGTTGAATTCTCTCCAACGCTTTTCGTTTAGTTTCTTTTGTTCATATGCTAATTGTGTTGAGGCTTCTGGTAACAGATTCGTATTTCGTGTTGCAGCTTCAATCTCTCCTCTAATAATAAGTCGCAACAACTCGATTTGTTCTTCGTTCATTATTCGAAACTCCAAGTACCAACAGTGTTACCATTAGAGTCAAGGATTTTGCCAAAACCCTTAAAAGGTTTCATTTCATCTTCTTCAAGAGTTTCAGACAATTTTCTTTTAAGTTCAAAGGGGTTAGGAACCTGTCTTAAAACATGATTGAGTTCATTTGGATTGTCATCAAAACTACTATTGTCACAATCAACTTTGATAACTAGTTTCATGTTTTTGTCCTTTTTAGAAAACTTTTACTGTTCCAACATAACCAAGGATCGCTGAAGGAGGTAACAACCCGGAACGAAGGCCGCTGCTTTGTGACGGTAAAACTTATTCTCGTAGCGGGTTTCAAGCCCGCCGATTCAAAGTGACCGGAGACAAAACAACAAGAACAGACTTTTGTAAAAGTCGTACTGATGTTTCTTGCATTTATCATCCATATATTTAATCATCATGCCGGCAGAGATAATTCTATATATGTTCTTGTACCACCCTCAGCGATCTGTATCGATGCTATGCGGCTTCTTTAAATGCCGGAACTGGCATTTGTGTGATTTCAGAAGCAAGCTCTAGCTGTACTGTGCTATTTACTTCAAATACTCTTGTTGGCTTTCCTTTGCCAGTTGTACTCCTGCGGTTTTCCACATGCTTGGCAAGTCCTTTGCTAACTAGCATCGTCATCAACCCAGATGCAATAACATAATCTACGCCCATATAATCTGCAACATCTTTAGCTGTTAGTTTCATTTTTTCTCACTTTCCAGTAAGCCCACCCACCGCTGCCCCCCACCCAATAGGGTACAATTTTTTACGCACGCCAAACTGATTCAAAACAAATAACACCATCTGGGTCTTTGCTGAGTTCAGTTGTATCTGCTCCTTCTGTGTCATCGTAATTTCTTACAACTACAATAATTCCTTTTGGAATATCGTTAATTTCAAGCAAGCCATCTTGAATTTCAATTGTGATCGTTTTCGCAGTAGTCTTCTTATTAGCCATTTTTAGTAAAACCTTTATCAAATGGAATCTGCTTTTTCAAGCTCTTTCTCCAACTTAATCGGAGGCTCGCCCATCCACTTCTGAGGTTTGATATGTTGAAACCAATCCTGCATACTAGGAATGAATCCGCAATCTTCCTTGACATGCTGTTCACCAATAAACCTGACAGGAATCACCTTGCCATCAGAATTGGTGATTGT
>Ga0114964_10002251_pt1 | contig 13497 bp, 14 predicted proteins | sample C_131016_MF_Meta_FD_92638 | JGI IMG/M metagenome (GOLD analysis project Ga0114964, IMG submission 92638) | Freshwater microbial communities from Lake Croche, Canada to study carbon cycling - C_131016_MF_MetaG | ecosystem: Environmental > Aquatic > Freshwater > Lake | place: Lake Croche, Canada... | reverse complement strand
TCCGGGAATTACATCAGATGCTAAAAGTGATTCTCTCGCGCGCATCCAATTTCGATTACCACGTACGGTATTGATTTCACCATTGTGTGCGATGTAACGATATGGATGTGCAAGTGGCCAAGAAGGAAAAGTATTTGTTGAGAATCTTGAGTGAACAAGTGCAAGTGGTGAAACCGTGCGTGGGTCAGAGAGATCTGGGAAGAACTCTTCAAGTTGTCCGGTTGTAAGCATGCCTTTGTAAACGATGGTTCGCGAAGATAGTGAAGGAACATAAATCGGGAATGCATGCTCAATTCGCTTGCGGAAACAAAATGCGAGGCGATCTAATTCAAGGTCGGATTCGCCCTTCTTTCCTGCAAGGAACACCTGTTCAAATTTCGGCATTACTGAAAGCGCCGTCTTGCCAAGCGCAGCCGAATTAATAGGAACTTCGCGCCAACCCAAAATTTGCAAACCTTCTTCACTGGCGATTTTTTCTAGGGCGCTTCGATCATCAAATGATTTATCAATAAAAATAATTCCAGTTGCATAGTGGCTTTGCTCTGGGATTTTGAACTCCACTACTGCCCGATAAAATTCATCTGGAATGCGAATTAGGATTCCAGCACCATCGCCACTATCTGGTTCGGCGCCGGTTGCACCACGGTGTTCCATATTGCGTAGGGCAGTTAGCGCTTGTGAAACTATTTCGTGAGTAGCTTTTTTATTTAAAGTAGCAACCATGGCAACACCACAGGCATCGCGCTCATTTTTTGGATCGTAAAGACCCTGCGCCGATGGCAAAGAAGAAAATAGTGTCACGAAGGCTCCTGATAAACGCCTCGGGACAACAATGGCCCAACGCCGAAATACTGCTACTTAGTCTCCTAAGAATTCCTGAGAACTCCTAAGGGTTGGGAAAGAATAGCGCAGACTCGCGCCCCGAGCCAGAACTAACTAACCCGTTAAATCCCGCTCATATGTACAAGCGAACCAATTCCTGAGGTGATCAGCATGCCCAAGGCGCCACCAAGCAAAATTCGGAATGTGGTCTTTAGGTAAGGCGATCCAGCGAGCCGGGCGCTAACGACTCCTGTGGCGACTAGTCCGACAACAGTGAAGGTAACGATGCTAAAAACTTTTGTTCCAAAGGTGGGTGCAAGCGCACCTAGAAATGGAATGAGGCCGCCCAGTGTGAAGCTAATTGCCGAAGCGATCGCCGCTTGCACTGGCCGAGCTTTGGTATGTTCAAACTGTCCAAGTTCATCCCGAAGATGTGCTTCAAGCGCATCTTTCTCTGTCATGACCTTGGCAACTTGAGTCGCTAACTCACGATCAAGGCCCCGCTGCACATAAATATGGACTAACTCTTCAAACTCACCATCCGGATCGATACGAAGGTGTTCAATTTCAATTTGGCGATCTGCCTCTTCAATGTCATTTTGCGAGCGAACTGAAATATATTCGCCAACCGCCATAGACATCGCACCTGCAGCGATACCAGCCGCACCTGCAGTTATTAAAAATCCTTCGGCCTTCGCAGCGGCAATTCCCGTCATTAAACTCGCTGTCGAAACCAGTCCATCATTTGCACCTAGGACTGCCGCCCGCAACCAACCAGCTTTGTGAATCTTATGATTCACATTGCGAGCAAATACATCTTCAAGTGCCATAGTTCTAGCCTACCTCTTTGGCATTCGAAGTTGGCTCATTTGAACGACCTGGCCAAGCCAAGTAAGCAGTGGAAATTACAAATCCCACGGCACTCACCCAAACGTTGAGACGGAGCCCGAAAATTTGGTGGGCGGTATCAATTCGCAGCGACTCAATCCAAATTCTGCCAAAACAATAAAAGGTAATATATGAAATAAATACATCACCAGCGGCTCGACTTCGTAATACTTTGGCGCTCGAAATTAGTGCCGCACCAACAAAACACCAGAGTGCCTCATATAAAAAAGTTGGCTGAAAAGTTGTGAAATTTTCGAATCCGAACGGTCGATTAATCAATGGGATTTCCAAACCCCAAGGCAAGGTTGTTGGCTTGCCAAAAAGTTCGCCATTAAACCAATTTCCAAATCTGCCGATTCCTTGTGCGACAAGAAGACCAGGAGCAAGTGCATCCGCAAAAACACCGAAGCTCTGTGATTTTCCACTTCGTTTAAATACTAGGTAAGCAGTCAGAGTGCCAAGGGCAACTGCCCCCCAAATTCCCAAACCGCCCTCCCAAATTTTGAAGGCATCGAGCGGAACTCCCCCGCTACCGAAATATTTATCCGGTGAGGTGATTACGTGGTAGATCCGACCACCGATTATTCCGGCCGGGATTGCGAATACTGCGACGTCGCCAATTTCACTTGGGTTGCCACCACGATCTTGGTAGCGCACCCGACCAATGATGATCGCGGCCAAAATTCCAAGCAAGATGCAGAGCGCGTAGTAATGAATAGTAAAAAATCCCAACTCCAACTTAGAAACAGCTGGAGTTGGGATGAAATTCTTCATCGGAATAAGTAACTAGGTACGGTTACTTGACACCACCGGCTGCAAGAACAGCTTGGAATGCTACTGGGTCCATGTATTGCGTTTTACGATCGATCTCTTTGCCATTAACAAAAACTGTTGGCGTTGAATTGACATTCTTTGCAGCAGCATCAACCTCAATATTTTTGGTCCAATTTTGATAACTCAAATTATTTATACATCCAGTGAACTTGCTGCCAGAAATTCCGCCAGCCTTACCAAGTTGTGTCAAGAAATCAGCATTTACTTTTCCTGAGTTCTCGGTTGGAGATTGATTCTGATATAAAAGGGTGTGATAAGCCAAGAATTTTCCTTGATCATTGGCACAAGCTGCAGCATTTGCTGCAAGCACTGATTCTTGACCAATAAATGACATCGGGTGGAAAACAACTTTGGCTTTCCCGGCTGCTACAACTTGATTGATATAGGTGCTATTTATTGCCTCAAAACGTTGGCAAACTGGACATTGGAAATCTTCCCAAATATCAATAACGGGCTTAGCGGTTGGGTTAAAGACGATTCCATAGCCATCAGCTTTGCTTACTGAGGCTGGTAATTTTAAGACTGATTTCGAGTGATTGGTCAATAAGGTGAAGCCAATTCCAACAATTACGACAAATGCAACCATGCCAATTACCGTTGTTCGTAGCCCTTTGTCAGGTTTGCCGTTATTTGTCGCCATTATTCTCCTCAGTTGCGAATTTATCTAACCCTAACTTACCGCGGGGAAAGCGATATAAGAAAACGGCAAGGAGAACCAACCCGATGTCCCGCGCAATTTCTGTGAAATAGGTTAACGCATGCACCTTGCCATCAGCGGTGATTCCACCGTTGCCAAAACATCCACAATTAATGGGAAGGCCCCGGGCCCAAGCCTGGCCAATAGCGATTATAAACATCGCCATCAAAATTCCACCGGCGAATGCACTTTTCTTTAGTGAAACTCCCAAAATTAAAAGCAGCGCAATACCAATTTCTATCCACGGCAATGAGTAACCAAGGATATTCGCGAACCCAACCGGCAACATTTTATAAACACGCACAGATGCTGCTGCTTCAGATGGATTCTTAATTTTCAAAAGTCCAGCAGCAAGCAGCGTTCCTCCTAAAATTAATCGAGAAACCAAGGTGAGCCAAGGTTGTACTTTCTTCACCGGCGAACACCTGCAGATAAATCGCGGGCCAACTTCTCAACACGTTCTAGACCTTCCCCCATGCTTGAGCTTTCTTGAAGTTGGCGAATGAAAGCAGAGCCGACAATAACGCCATCGGCATAAGCAGCCACTTCGTGAGCTTGATCGCGAGTGGACACTCCCAATCCAACTGAAACTGGCGTATCGGTCGCTTTCTTAACTCTTTCAACGAGTGATTTGGCATTACCCGAAACAGAATTTCGTGTTCCTGTAACTCCCATCAAACTTGCTGCATAAACAAATCCAGAACATTCGGAGGCAACTTTTGGTAATCGCTCTTCGGAAGAACTTGGGGCAACAACATAAATTCGATTTATGTCGGCAGCGGCACACGCAGACTTCCAGCCCGCTGATTCTTCAATCGTTAGGTCCGGTGTTATAACCCCGGAACCACCACGTCTAACAATCTCTTTGGCAAATGCTTCCACGCCATAGCGTTCAATTGGATTCCAATAAGTCATGACGACTGCTGGAACACCCATCGCGACTGTTGCTTCCAAGATATCGAAGACATCGCTCGCGCTAGTTCCATTTGAAAGAGCAAGTTCGGCAGCCGCCTGGATAACTGGGCCATCCATGACGGGATCGCTATAGGGATAACCAATTTCAACGGCATCTACTCCACCAGCAACCATTGCTTTGATTGCCATGATGCACTCATCTTTAGTTGGGAAACCAGCAGGCATATAACCAATAAGTGCTGCGCGATTTTCACTCTTTGTCTTGATAAAGAGTTCAGATAGTTGCGTCATTAAAGTGGAATTCCAAAGTAGTCCGCCGCAGTTTGCACATCTTTATCGCCACGGCCAGATAAGTTAATTAATAAATTGGCATCCTTGCCTAGTTCGCGACCAACGATCATGGCGCCAGCAAGTGCGTGTGCGGTTTCAATCGCCGGAATAATTCCTTCAGTTTTACAAAGTAGCGAGAAAGCTTCCATCGCTTGGGCATCTGTTATTGGACGATACTCGGCGCGGCCAATATCACTCAAGAATGCGTGCTCTGGTCCAACGCCGGGATAATCCAAACCTGCTGAAATCGAATGTGACTCGACTGTTTGACCATTAGCATCTTGTAAAACATAAGAACGTGTTCCATGAAGTACACCAGGCGTTCCGCCAGAAATAGTTGCGGCATGACGTCCAGTTGAAACACCATCACCACCAGCTTCTAAACCGATTAAGCGAACGCTCGTATCATCGATAAATGGATGGAAAATTCCGATTGCATTTGAGCCACCACCAACACATGCCAATACCGCATCCGGAAGTCTGCCGGTTAGTTCCAACATTTGTTCGCGTGATTCAACACCAATGATTCGGTGGAAATCTCTAACCATTGTTGGAAATGGATGTGGTCCAGCAACAGTGCCCAGAAGGTAGTGTGTGGTTGCAACGTTTGTTACCCAGTCACGCATCGCCTCATTAATCGCATCTTTCAAAGTTTTAGAACCTTGGGTTACTGGTACTACTTCTGCACCTAGTAATTTCATTCGAGCAACATTTAGCGATTGGCGCTTGGTATCTTCTTCGCCCATATACACAACGCATTCAAGACCCATCAGTGCAGCGGCCGTTGCCGATGCCACGCCATGTTGGCCCGCCCCAGTCTCGGCAATAATTCGTTTCTTGCCCATGCGCTTTGTTAACAGCGCTTGGCCAAGCACGTTGTTTATCTTGTGGCTACCTGTGTGATTTAAATCTTCGCGTTTTAAAAATATTCTTGCATTGCCCGCGTGCTCGGCAAATCGTGGCGCTTCAGTCATGATGCTTGGCCGACCGGTATAGGTTTTATGTAATTCGCTTAAAGTTCGTTGAAATTCTGGATCGTTCTTTGCAGATTCGTGCGCTGCAGTTAATTCATCCAATGCCCCAATTAGAGCCTCTGGAACGAAGCGGCCCCCATAAGGACCAAAATGGCCCACAAAATCTTCGATCATTTTCCAATACTACCGATACCTAGAGCCCGAGGAGAGTTGAAATTCCAACCAGCGGATCCCCCGCCTTAACCAAGGTTTCACCCACCAGAATGGCATTTGCGCCATATGAGGCAACTGCCTCGACATGTGCTCTGGATGAAATTCCAGATTCCGCAACACGGACAATTCCATTTGGAATCAACGGAAGTAGCTTTTCAAATGCCTTGGGATCCACTTCCAAAGTCTTTAAATTCCGCGAATTAATACCAATTATTTTTGCGCCAATATTTACCGCCCGCTCAAGTTCTTCTTCATTATGAACTTCTACTAACGAGTTCATTCTCATCTCAGCAGTCATCTGATAGAAATCTCGCAGCTGCGAATCTGAGAGCGCTGCGACAATCAAAAGTTGAAGATCGGCGCCAATGGCACGAGACTCGATGACTTGGTATTCCGTAACTATAAAGTCTTTGCGCAAAAGTGGTAGATCTACCGCACTTCGAACGAGTTCAAAATCAGCGATCGAACCTTTAAACCGGCGCTCCTCCGTGAGAACACTTATGACACTCGCACCACCTTGGGCATATGCCGTTGCAAGTTTTACTGGATCTGCAATATCTGCCAGGTCGCCCTTACTCGGTGAGGCTCGTTTAATTTCGGCGATCAAATTAATTCCTAGTTTCGAAAGCGCGCCTCTGGCATCTCGAACCTTAGGTGCCGCTTCTACTTGCTCGGCTAGCGCCGCAGCACTTATACGCCTTGCGGCCACATCTTCTTTAACACCTTCAATGATTGATTCTAGAACTGTGCTCATTGCGTTGGATCAACTCCATCATTGAGTGAACTCCAAGGAGTAGCCGGATGGCGATCATATTTCTTGGAAATACCTCTGCGAGTCATTCTAAAAAGTAGGTAGCTGCTTGCAGCAAGTATTATGATCAAAATCAGAACTATCTTCATTTAGAACTCAACGCATTTGCAGTAGCGATGGCTCCAAGTACAGCAGCGGCTTTATTTAAGCATTCTTGATTTTCCTGAGTTGGTTCCGAATCTGCGACGATACCTGCGCCTGCTTGTACGTAAGCAACCCCATCTTTAATAACGGCAGTCCGAATTGCAATACAGGTATCGATATTTCCCGTGAAATCTAAATACCCAATTGTTCCGCCATAGATTCCTCTTCGAGTTGGTTCCAATTTTTCAATAATTTCCATGGCACGAGGTTTTGGCGCACCTGAAAGAGTTCCAGCTGGGAATACTGCAAAGAGCGCGTCGACTGCTGTCTTCGCTTTTGCTAATTTTCCAATCACTGTTGAAACAATATGCATCACATGGGAATAGCGTTCGATGTGCATGAATTCAATAACTTCGACCGTTCCAGATTCACATACGCGGCCCAGGTCATTTCGGCCCAGGTCCACCAGCATTAGATGTTCAGCACGCTCTTTTGGATCAGCGAGAAGCTCTTCTCCAAGTGCGATATCGATTTCAGGATCAGAAGAACGTCGCCTGGTACCAGCGATTGGATGAATCATTGCTTCGCGGTCGGTAACTTTAACTAGGGCTTCCGGGCTAGAACCAACGACATCTAGACCGTTGCTGAAACGAAGTAAATACATGTAAGGGCTTGGATTGTGAAGGCGCAACATTCGATAAATGTCGAGAGATTCTGCCTGCGCTGGAATTGAAAAACGCTGTGAGAGCACAACCTGAAATGCTTCACCAGATTTTATTTCCTCTTTAACTTTAGCAACGTTCGACAGGTAATCAGCATCCGAGGTATTTCGCTCGAAAACTGGTTTGACTGGTTCGATTACCTCAGAGATAAAAGCGTCGGTAGGTCTTGCTAAATCTTGTGCCATCTTTGCTATCCGAACGAGCGCGGCTTCGTAAGCTTGCGCTACCCGATCGCCAGTTCCATCCCAATTAATTGCATTTGCAATTAGGGTTACGGTTCCCTCTTGATGATCATAAACTGCGAGATCACCCGTGAGCATAAAACCGATCTCTGGAATATCTACATCTCGCGCTGCCAAGCTCGGAAGTTTTTCCAGGCGACGAACTGCGTCATAACCGATGTAACCAACTAGGCCACCAGTGAGTGGAGGTAGCCCCGGTAGCTTTGGCGATTTCAAATGTGCTGCGCTAAGTGACAGCGCTTCAAGGGGATCGATTCCAGATGGCGCCCCTGCAGGTTGCACACCTTCCCAGATTGCAACGCCATTTTTCTCAGTAAGAGTTGCTTGGCTATTAACTCCTATAAAGGAGTAACGAGACCACACACCACCATGCTCTGCTGATTCAAGTAAAAAAGTCCCAACACGGTTTCCAGCAAGCTTTCGATACAGAGTTAAGGGTGTTTCACTATCAGCGAGTAGTTTTTGCCAAACTGGAATCACATTATGGTTTTTTGCAATTTCTTCAAATTCGGTAAGCGTCATTCCCATCTTTAAGCCAACTTAATTTCTCGATGGAAGCAAGTGCGATCACCCGTATGACAAGCCGCACCGATTTGTTCGACTTTCAATAGAACGGCATCTGCATCACAATCGTAAGAAATTGATTTTACGCTCTGAAAATGTCCGGAGGTTTCACCTTTAACCCATAGTGCGCCTCTGCTGCGACTCCAGTATGTGGCTTGTTTGGTCTTAATTGTCAGTTCAAGCGATTCTCGTGACATCCACGCCAACATCAAAACTTCACCATTCTCGGAATCCTGTGCGATCGCGGCGACGAGTTCACCGCGGCCAAAGACCTCGCCCAAGTCGGCAGGTAGCGCAGATGCAAAACTCATGGGTTTATTCTCCCCTATTCGCCGTTAAGCGCGCACCGGAAATCCACGCGCAGCGAGGTCTGACTTCACATCCTTGATTGAAATTTCGCCAAAATGAAAGACGCTCGCAGCCAAAACCGCATCGGCCCCGGCAGTGATTGCGCCACCAAAATCGTTGATTTTTCCAGCGCCACCGCTAGCAATAATGGGAACACTGGAAATAGCACGAACCGCTTTAATCATCTCTAAATCAAAACCTGATTTTGTACCATCAGCATCCATTGAATTCAACAATATTTCACCAACGCCTCTTGAGATAGCAGATGTGACCCACTCCAAAGCGTCAATACCGGCACTCTCGCTTCCACCGTGCGTCGTAACTTCAAAGCCAGATTTTGTTGGCGCTCTGCGTGCGTCAACTGACAGCACAAGAACTTGATTACCAAAGCGATCGGAAATTTCGTTAATTAAATCAGGTCGCAAAAGTGCTGCAGTATTTATTGAAACTTTATCGGCACCGGCGCGAAGTAGGTCATTCACATCAGATGAGGTACGAATTCCACCACCCACGGTTAGCGGAATAAATACTTGCTCCGCTGTGAGACTCACAATATCTAACGTGGTTTTGCGCTCTTCTGTACTTGCCGAAATATCTAAGAAAGTTAACTCATCAGCACCCTCTTGGTCGTAACGTTTTGCGAGATCAACTGGGTCGCCGGCATCTTTCAAATTTAAGAAATTAACGCCCTTAACAACGCGACCGCCAGCAACATCCAAGCACGGGATAATTCGAGTAGCTAAGGTCATGTTCCGGAGACTTTCAGCGCTTCTCCCAGTGAGAAAGCCCCGGCATAAAGCGCTTTACCTACGATCGCTCCCTCGACACCAATGTCAGTCAACGCTCTGATATCTCGTAAATCTTGCAAACTAGAAACACCACCACTTGCCACAACAGGTTTTGAAGTAGCGGCACAAACTTCGCGAAGTAATTTCAAATTTGGTCCCATCAAGGTGCCATCTTTAGCAACATCCGTGAGGATATATCGAGCGCAGCCATCTCCATCTAGGCGCTTGAGTGTTTCAAAAAGTTCGCCACCTTCACTTGTCCAACCCCGCGCTGCAAGTGTGTGACCACGTACGTCAAGCCCAACAGCGATGCGATCACCAAATTCACGAATAACTTTTGCCGTCCAAATCGGATCTTCGAGAGCTGCTGTTCCAAGGTTTACTCGTGCACAACCCGTATCAAGGGCCTGACGTAGTGACCTGTCATCGCGAATACCACCGGAAAGTTCTACCTTAATTGAAACACTAGCAATCACTTCCGCAAGTAATGCAGCATTACTTCCAAGACCAAAAGCTGCATCCAGGTCAACTAAGTGAATCCACTCCGCCCCGGCCGCTACGAACTCTTGGGCAACCTCAAGGGGCGCGCCATAAGCGCTCTCTTTGCTTAACTCTCCTTGAACAAGTCTTACCGCACGAGCATCTTTGACATCTATTGCAGGTAGCAATTCCAGTTTCTTAGCAACTTGATTCGTCATAATCCACCAACCCAATTTGCAATCAATTTGGCGCCAGCCGCGCCACTCTTCTCTGGGTGGAATTGAGTAACGGTCACTGAATCTAATTCAACTGCTGCGAGAAAATTTTCACCGTAATTTGCTGTCGTATTTACTGCGCCAGCAACCGGTGTTTTGGCGGCATAGGAATGCACAAAATAGAACGAGGAGTTCTCAACACCGGCAAAGAGTTTTGATTCTTTGGATGTACTTACTGAATTCCAACCGATATGCGGCAAAATCGGCGCCTTAATTAGCGAAACTTCCCCGGGCAGCACACCGAGACCCGCAGCGTTAATTTTTTCATCGCTCTTTTCGAAAAAGATTTGCATCCCGACACAGATGCCAAAAGTTGGCTTTCCAAGTTCAAACCGCCGCGAAACTATCGCATCGCCGCCCACTGCCAGGAGTTGATTCATGCAGGCTGCAAATGCCCCCACACCAGGGACGACCAACCCATCGGCAGCAATACAAACTTCTGGATCACTTGTTACTACAACCTTTGAATGGGCGAGTTCGAATGCGCGTTGTGCGGACCGCAAATTTCCTGACCCATAGTCAAGAATTGCTATCAAAGAACGCCCTTGGTTGATGGAATTCCGGAAACTCTGGCATCAATTGCACAGGCATCTTTAAGTGCGCGCGCAACCGCTTTAAATTGTGCTTCAAAGACGTGATGGGCATTGCGTCCTTCGAGCACCCGAACGTGTAATGCGATTCGCGCTTCAGCAACGATGGATTCCCAAATGTGACGACCTAACGTGGTGTCGAAAGTTCCAATCAACTCCACAATTTCGGGTTGCCGGTGTACCAAATAAGGACGACCAGAAAGATCTACAGCAGCTTGTACTAAAACTTCATCCAGTGGAACCATCGCATCACCAAAACGTCGAATTCCCGCCTTATCTCCCAACGCTTCGCGGAGTGCTTGGCCGAAAGCGAGTGAGGTATCTTCAACTGTGTGGTGTGAATCAACATCAATATCACCAGTTGTCTTAACAGTTAGATCGAATCCGGCATGCTTACCTAATTGCGAGAGCATGTGATCAAAGAACGGCACGCCAGTATTGATATCGATAGCACCGGTTCCATCCAAATTGATCTTTACATCAACTTCAGATTCCTTAGTCTTTCGATTTACATGTGCGCTTCTCATCTAGGCTCCTCTGTTAACTGATAAATCCAACTTGGGTAATTATGGCTTAAGTTTTGCTACGGCTGCCAAGAATTTACTGTTCTCATCAGGTGTCCCGACCGTTACCCGCAGATATCCTGGAATTCCGATATCTCGGATTAACACCCCATCAGCTAGCAATGCTTGCCAATTGGCGGATGCATCGCCGTAATGCGCGGTGAACCCAGTGAATGCAAGAAAATTTGCGGCACTTGGTAACACGTTAAAGCCCATCTCGGTAAGGGCTGATGCAATGCGGTTTCGTTCAGCCTTCAAAATCGCAACTTCACCTAACAGTTCCTTTGCGTGCCCAATGGCAATTTGAGCAATCGCCTGGGTCATCGAGCTTAGGTGGTACGGAAGCCTGGTAACCAACATCGCCTCTGAGATCTCTTTTGCACCAACGAGATAACCAACTCGGGCGCCAGCGAAGGCAAATGCCTTGCTCATAGTGCGAACAACTACAACGTTTGGGAAATCCTTCACGAGTGTGACAGCAGATTTCTCATTGCTAAATTCTGCGTACGCCTCATCAACGATTAGTAGTCCCTTGATATTTTTTGTTGCGCGCGCTAATTCTTCAATCTCAGCAATAGTAAGTGATGTTCCGGTTGGGTTGTTCGGCGTCGTCACAAATGTTAACCCAGGTTGAAATTCTGCGATCTTCGCTAGCGCATCAGCAAGGTCCAATGAGAAATCAGAACTACGTGGACCTTCTATCCACTCTGAACCAACTACCTTTGCAATTAGCGGGTGCATAGAATACGAAGGTACAAATCCAAGCACTCGTCGTGCCCCAAAAGCCAACATCAAAGTCTGCAAGATTTCATTTGAACCATTAGCAGCCCAAATATTTTCCACTTGGAAATTCGAGCCATTTTGCCCGTTTATATATCCGGCAAGTGCGCTACGCAATTCTGTCGCGTCGCGATCTGGATATCTATTGAGGTTTCGGAGAACCTGCGGCAATTGGCTCAACATATCTGCAACTAATTTTTCAGGTAGCGCAAATGGATTCTCATTGGTATTAAGTGACACAACGCCACTTATCTGCGGTGCGCCGTATGGTGATAGTCCGGTTAGATCCGCGCGAATCGGTAACCAATCCGGCCAACTCTGAGTTTTATTTTCCATCATCTTCCAACCGAGCGCTCATCGCTTCACCATGTGCCGGTAAATCTTCCGCAATTGCAAGGGTGATTACATTCTCAGCAATATCGCGAAAGGCGGCCTCACTGTATTCGATGAAACTCACGCCCTTTAAGAATGTTTGAACTGAAAGACCGCTTGAGTGACAAGCGCAGCCTCCTGTAGGCAAAACGTGATTTGATCCAGCTGAATAATCGCCGAGTGAGACTGGCGTAAAACGCCCAAGAAATACCGCCCCAGCATTTCGAATACGGTCAGCAGCAAATTTTGTATCACGCACAACAAGTTCGAGATGCTCGGCGCCATAAGCATTAACCACATCGATACCTTGCGCCACGCTATCGACTAGAACAATTGCTGACTGTTGACCGCCGAGCGCGGTTCTAATGCGTTCGCCATGCTTAGTTTTGCTAACTCGTTTTTCAAGTTCTACTTCTACTTTATTAGCCAATTCAATTGAATTAGTCACGAGTACCGCGGCGGCGATGACATCGTGCTCTGCTTGGCTAATTAAATCTGCCGCAACTTCTCCGGCGTTCGCACTTTCATCAGCCAGGACGGCAACTTCAGTTGGCCCGGCTTCGGAGTCAATTCCAATAATTCCACGCAGAGCGCGCTTGGCTGCCGCAACATAAATATTTCCGGGCCCCGTAACAATGTTTACTGGTTCGCAAACATCCTTAACGCCATACGCAAACATGGCAACCGCTTGTGCGCCACCAATTGCATAGACCTCTTCGATTCCAAGCAATGCGCAGGTGGCCAAAATAGTTGAGTTTGGAAGACCATCGTTATCTTTTTGTGGCGGTGATGCCACAGCGATGCTGGGAACTTTTGCTATTTGTGCCGGAACAACATTCATTATTACCGAACTTGGATAGACCGCGCGACCGCCTGGCACATAAAGTCCAACTCGATCAACTGGAATCCATTTTTGGGTGACCATTCCCCCATCAACAACAGTCGTGGAAGTCGTGGTTCTAACTTGATCTTGGTGAACCTTCTTGATTCGTCGAATCGCTTCTTCTAATGCGCTGCGCACCTTTGGATCCAAACTTGCTAAAGCGCGATCCAATTGCGCCCTTGGAACTTTAATTGCCTTCGGTGCAACCCCATCAAACTCGAGAGATAACTTAATTAGCTCTGATTCATTTCCGGTTCTGACCCGCTCCAAGATTGGTGATACCGCCTTCATCGCACCTTCAACGTCTAACAGAGCTCTCGGT